>Ga0326727_10008418_pt1 | contig 26190 bp, 21 predicted proteins | sample MB2enrmetagenome_FD_207643 | JGI IMG/M metagenome (GOLD analysis project Ga0326727, IMG submission 207643) | Lab enriched peat soil microbial communities from McLean, Ithaca, NY, United States - MB29MY | ecosystem: Environmental > Terrestrial > Soil > Wetlands > Peat | place: USA: New York...
TTGGGTGATTACCTGTTCTGATCCATTTTTTATAGAAGATCCTCTTTGCAATTTCAGCAGAAGTAATGTACAGCAGGAGGATTACTCCTAAAACCGGAAAAAATATTACGGGTAATGGAACAAATCCAAAAAGCGGACCCAGGAAACTGTACGGGAAAATTACAATCGCTGCCGCTACAGTCAGAGTTGTCCAAAACAGAGCTTTCCCGGGTTTGCTTTGATAAAAGGGCTTGCGTGTTCGAATGACAAGTACAATCAGCGAAGCGGAGATTACCGATTCGACAAACCATCCGGTTCTGAACTGATTGGGAGTTGCATGCAATAAGAATAAAAGGGTACCAAACGTCAAGTAATCAAACACCGAGCTAAGCAGGCCGAAGGTAAGCATAAATTTGCGAATGAACTTGATGTCCCAGCGGCGTGGTCGATCAATCATTTCATGGTCCACATTGTCTGTCGAGATGGTCATCTCCGGCAGGTCGGTCATTAAATTGGTCAGCAATATCTGCTTGGGCAAAAGGGGTAAAAAGGAAAGAAAAAGTGAAGCCCCCGCCATACTGAACATATTTCCAAAGTTGGCGCTGGTGGCCATAAAGACATATTTCAGAGTATTAGCAAAGGTCACTCGGCCTTCCTTCACTCCCCGAATTAAGACGCTCAAATCCTTTTCAAGTAAGACAATATCTGCGGCATCCTTGGCCACATCAACGGCGCTGTTAACCGAAATTCCAACATCGGCTGCATGCAAAGCAGAAGCGTCGTTTATCCCATCCCCTAGGTACCCCACAACATTTCCGGCCTTTTTGAGGGCGAGAATAAGTCGTTCCTTTTGATTTGGCTCAATTTCGGCAAAGAGATTGACGTTACCTAACTTGCGTATCAGAGCTTCATCGCTCATCTTGTACAATTCCGGACCCGTCAGAACCTCGGGGTTGGCTAGCCCGATCTGTTTGCCAAGGCTCATGGCAACGAGCTTGTTATCTCCGGTAATGACCTTGAGGGTTATTCCCAGATCCTTTAGTTTAATAAGAGTCTCGGCAATCCCTTCTTTAGGCGGATCATAAAGAACCAAAAATCCTAAGAACGTCATGTCCTTTTCTTGATTTTTGGGTTCTGTATCTTCGGTCTTTTTGTAGGCTACTCCTAAGGTTCTGAGTCCCTTCGTTCCCAGATCTGAAAAAACCGTCTGAATTTGGGTTAGCACCTGTTGAATAGGGACTATGGTTTCATTAGGCCCCTCAGCGAAAGAGCAGACGTCCAAAACATTGCTTAAAGCTCCCTTAGTAATTAAAATTCCCTCATCTTCTGATTTAACCAGAATACTCAATCGTTTACGAATAAAGTCATAGGGTATTTCGCCGAGCTTTTCATAGTTCGTTATGTCGAATTGCTTGTGGCTCCTTATAGCCTCGTCAATGGGGTTGGCATAGCCTTTCTCAAAGGAAGCGTTTAGGTAGGCAAATAGTAGTACCTTTTCACTCTCTTTGCCGCTATAATCCAGCGAGGAATGAAGCTGAACGTTTCCTTCTGTTAAGGTTCCGGTTTTATCCGAACATAAGACATTCATACTGCCAAAGTTCTCGATAGAGGATAAGCGCTTCACGATGACCTTCTCTGTGGCCATGTTTTTGGCTCCCCGTGATAGGTTGACGCTAATAATCGCGGGTAAAAGCTGTGGAGTCAAGCCTACGGCCAATGCCATGGAAAACAAAAAGGAGTCTAAGACGGGGCGGGCCAAGTAGACATTGATAGCAAATATAGCAATGACCAAGAGTAAGGTCACTTCCATCAGCAAATATCCGAAACGTCGGATACCCTGTTCAAACTCAGTTTCCGGTGCCCTCAGGCGCAATTTTTGGGAAACTGCTCCGAACTCTGTAGTGAGACCAGTCTTAACAACCACAGCCTGGCCTGCGCCGCTGATGATATGGGTCCCCATATATAAGACGTTAGAGCGATTGGCCAGAGCTGTATCGGCGGCTAAGACCCCCACAGACTTTTCGACGGGGTATGTTTCTCCTGTTAAAGCTGCCTCATCCACAAACAGTCCAACCGATTCAATCAACAAACAGTCTCCGGGGATTCCACCTCCTGCCGAAAGTACGGTGATATCACCGGGAACAACCTCTGCGAGTGGAATCTCTACGGCAGCTCCATTCCTCAAAATGACGGCCTTGATTTCCACGATAGACAGAAGTTTTTCCACTGCTCCTGCAGCGCCAACCTCCTGCCAAAATCCCAACAGTCCGCTTCCCAAAACAATTGCCAAAATAATGACGGTATCCGCCGGATCCTGTAGAAAAGCGGAGAGGATTGCGGCAAAGATTAGAATTAAAATGATGGGGCTTTTAAACTGGGCGAAAAACAACGCTAGATTACTGTGATTTTTCCTTTGCTTTAGTAAGTTAGCCCCGTACTAGTTAATTCTTTTTTCAGCTTCGTCTTGGGTCAGGCCGGATGATTCTGTGGTTAATTCTTTCAACTGTTCAGCGGAAGAGTAAGTCCAAAAAGGCAGTTTTTCCATAACGACAGATCTCAGCTCCCTTTTGTTGCTGTCGACCCATAACCTATGAGTTCAGACTTGCACGTCTTTTTAATTAATGATATCACTGCAATAGTGCTTGGCTCTCAATTTAGAGGTTTTTGCAGCAGAATCTTTAGTTAGCATAGATAACTCCAATTGATGCGGATATCGGTTGGTTAAAGCACCCTTCTCCCTGAAATTAAGTTTATCACCACTATAACTAAAGCAATTACGAGTAGGAGATGAATTAATCCGCCCGCAGTATATGAAGTGACCATACCAAGCAATCATAAGATCCCGAGAACAACAACGATTGTCCACAACATGTTTATCATCCTTCCTTTATTAAGGCAGCGCACTATTTGCGCAAACTTATTATAATTTACAAATTGTTACCATAATACCATAAATTTATTGTTTTCCCATTGCTTTTCTGTGGTAATCTGTGAGGGCTTACGATGGGAGATCTGGTCAAGGCAAAAAGGCCCCACCGAAAACGTTAAGGGCTGAGGTAGGCAAGAACTTTCAAAATAATGCCTTCCTTTGTTCAGAACAGCGTTGTTAGTCTGCACGACTGCTTCACCGAACTGCTTTTGATTTCCACACACTCCATAGGTTTCGCTTTAACCTACTTGATGTCCATTTCAGATCAAATGTTCCTACCGTATATTTGCGGTATGCAACAAATGCCAATGGCGGCGACTCATGATGATTGAAGTCGCCGCCATTGACAATAATTATTCAGATAGTCCGGAAAAATCCAAAGTGGCAAAATGGTCTTCAAGGGTTTCCGCGCGCCGGATCAATTGAACACTGCCATCCATCTTGAGCAGCAACTCTGCCGAACGCAACTTACCATTATAGTTAAATCCCATAGCGTGGCCATGGGCTCCGGTATCATGGATAACGACAATGTCGCCAATATCCATTCTAGGCAATGCCCTATCGATAGCAAACTTGTCGTTGTTTTCACACAAGCCGCCTGTTACATCATAAATATAATCAGCCGGCCAATCCTCTTTCCCCATCACTGTGATATGGTGATAAGCATCATAGAGAGCAGGACGCATTAAATTAGCCATACAGGCATCTAAACCTACATAATTTTTGTATATTTCTTTCTTATGCAATACCTTAGATACTAAATAACCATAGGGACCCAAAATCATCCGACCACTCTCCAGTGTGATCTTCAAAGGGTCCAGCCCCTTGGCGACAATCAATTGGTCGTAAGCGTTCTTTATCCCTCTACTTACAACATCAAGGCTAACCGGCTCCTGCTCCGGTCGATAAGGAATACCGATACCCCCACCTAAATTAACAAATTCAATTCTGATCCCTAACTTCTCGTGGATCTCCCCGATCAGTTTAAACATCATAATGGCAGTTTCAATAAAATAATTGGCATCCAGTTCATTGGAGATAATCATCGTATGGATTCCGAAGCGTTCTACGCCTTTTTCTTGGGCAAGCGGATAGGCTTCAAAGATCTGAGGCTTCGTTAAACCATATTTAGCGTCAGCCGGCTTACCGATAATCGCATTCCCTCCATCGCGTAAACGTCCCGGATTATAGCGGAACGAGATAATTTTAGGCATGCCAATATTTCTTTCTAAATAATCGATATGGCTTATGTCATCGAGATTAATGATCGCACCTAATTCTTTGGCCTTTTTATATTCGTCAGCAGGGGTATTATTTGAAGAAAACATAATATTTTCTTCAAGTATTCGAGCTTTTTCCGCTAAAATAAGTTCTGCTATTGAACTACAATCCGCTCCGAAGCCTTCTTCACGCAAGATTTTAAGGATATAGGGGTTAGGTGTTGCTTTGACTGCGAAGTACTCTTTAAACTCAGGTGCCCAACTGAACGCGTCAATTAACTTACGGGCATTTTCCCGAATGGCCCTTTCATCGTATATATGAAAGGGTGAACCGTATTGGTCGATTATTGTCTCCAGCTGTTGCTTGTCAAAAGGTAATAGTTTCTCTGCCATTAATGTTCTCTCCCTACTTCATATAGTATTAACTATACTTCTTAAAAGAGCATAATCAATTTCTGAATCTACTTTTTCTACAGATCATGAAAAGACCGTCTGCTCTTCACCTTGCGTCAAAGAGCAGACGGTCTTGCAAAAAGCATCTAAAAAGCCATTGATCTCCAACAAAATCAATGGTGAACTAAATTTTATACAAAAAACAAAAAACAAATATCTAATTTATCATACTATATGACAGACTATCTTGTCAAGCCCTGGCCCACATGCGCTGATCCGGGACAATAACTCGGAACCTAGAAGGGAAACGAATACTTGTGTCGAAAGAATAAATAATGGAAATAGTGAAAGGAGATCATAGATTTGAGCAATGAAATTGTAACTGAAGCAAGAAATAAAGCCGGTGATAATTTTAAAAAAGGATACAATTGTGCGGAATCAATTTTCCTTACCTTCCGGGAACTCGTGGCCCCGGAATTGGACGCCGGGATGGTAAGGATGGTTACTGGGTTTGGCGGCGGGTTAGGTCACGCCGGTTGCCTGTGTGGGGCTTTAAGTTCAGCAGAAATGATTATTGGCCTGTTTAAAGGTCGAACCAGCAACCAGGAGGACCGTGAGCCAAGTTATACCGCTGCTCACGAGTTCCATGATCTGTTCCAGGAGCGTTTTGGCGGAACCTGCTGTCGGGTGCTTAACACTCACCCTTTTGAAACGCCTGAACATTTAAAGAACTGTATAAAAATTACCGGTAATACCGGGAAGCTGCTCATGGAATACTTAATCCAGAAAGAATTAGTAAAACCAGGGGAATAACCAATATATTTAAGCCATTATACATGAGGTTAGCAAACTTGATTTCTTCGACTCGAATACCGAGTTGTCTTTAATATTTTGGAGGATTATATGGCTAAAGAAGAGCTGAAAAAATACCGTGACGCATTGGAACATTCCAAACGAGAATTTGCCAAACGCAGCTTGTCAAAGGTACTGGAACTTTCTGGAGCAGAACCTCATGGCGAGTCGGGGTTGGTCATCCACTACGGGGGAAAGTTGTACCATGTCCGGCATCCTGAGGGTGAAATCAACCCTTGGGAGGCTAAGGAACAAGGGGGTTGGGTTGAAATAACCGACCAAATTCTTATTCTCCAATACTTGACTGAGGTTTGTGGAGTGCCGCCAAGTGGTAAATGGATCTCTTATCGAGAATTACCTTGGGGAAATAACCACTATGCCTCCTTTAAGTTGGAAGCAATGGATCCTTTAGCTAAACGCTTTGGTTCCTCCTCAGCAGAATTTGAGCTTGCCTGTCAAAAAATAGGCGGCATAAAACTCGCCATGGGTGACCTGGCCTTTGCCATACCGGTTTTTCCCAAGCTGCAACTTGCCATTATTCTGTGGCAAGCTGATGAAGAATGGCCTGCCAGGGCCAACATCCTCTTTGACGCTACGGCAAGCATGCACCTCAATACGGAAGGTTTAGAGGTTATGGGCATCAACATAGCGGAAAAAATTATCGCGATAGCAGACGGCCAGGAAGAGTAATTAATATTCTTGCACCGATCGAGGTGTATAATTCCTCTGGATATTTAAAATGAAGGTGGACAGTAGCCAATGAATTTATTTCTGACAGGTGAAATACAAGTCGGCAAAAGTACTGTCATCGCTAAAATACTGATGCTTCTAAAGTTAAAACCCAAAGGATTCAGAACTTACTTCGGGCCCGACAGAGGATTTCCTGACAGATTATTGTATATGAACTCTGCTGACAAACCTAAGATTTACAATAGAGACTACGCCGTAGCAATATTTACCAAGGAAAGCCCACCTCAGGCTTTGACGGAGAAATTTGATACGTTTGGAGTAGAACTGATCCAATCTGCCAGAACTGGTACTAAATTGATTTTGATGGATGAATGCGGTAACCTGGAACGAGATGCTCACCTCTTTCAAAAGGAGATTTTGGCTACCTTGGATGGTACCATACCGATTCTTGGTGTAATCAAACAAACAAGCAGCGGCTGGACCGATATCCTAAGAAATCATCCGCAGGTGAGGTTCTTTACCGTTACCGAAGCAAATCGGGATGATATGCCTCAGATTCTTGCTGAACAGCTGACTTTAAATATTATTTAAAAATTCAAGTATAGAATCACGCTCAAAGTGCCATAATATGATCATAAGGGTACGTAATGGTCGAGCCAAGATTTATATTTGCTCTTTACCGGGTGAATATGAGTCGGCCAAAGATTATTTGCAGGTAGTAAATGCTTGTCTATAGTCGGAGGGAAGATCCTTTAGGGTGGGGAAAAGCTTTAATGCTGTCTATTCGATTGTCTTAAGGTTGTAACTTAGCGTAAAGGGTCGAGCTAAGATTTTGCCGGGTGTTGAGTTTTCTTACTCAACCATATGTCGTCAGATATATGTATGTGTAAGAAAGTCGGTTATAAACAGCCGAGAGGTTGCCTATAGCTGAGTAGATATCTTGTGAGGTCGAACGAATCATGAGTATAGGTGGTAACCTGCTTGATTATGGTCGGAAGATCCTAGTTAGGTAATCAGCGATCTATATTGGTGTTAGGTAGATCATTACGTGCTCTTATCTAAAACAGTTTTTCAAAGCCACTAAAGATAGTGGCTTTTTTTCGGTGTTAACTCCTTTGAAAAGGCTGAAGGCGTATTTTTGCTTTCAGTCTTTAAGTTCTTCAATCGCGGTCATACTGATTTCACCTAAAGCGTGCGAAGATTATTGGAAATTTCTCGTAATAAGGAATAGGAGCGGTCAATACTCGCCGTTATGGCAATCATTGAACCTGTTCATTTAAGCTGCGCCTGAAAATCCGTCTTGCCCGCTGCGTCCGTGATGGCCATTTCGCTGCCCACCCCGACTAAGTCAGCTTTTTGGTCCCGCAAAATCGCTTCGGCTTCATCCGCTTGGGAGATAAAAACATTATTTTTGTTCAATTTCGGTAACACATTCACTTTTAATCTTTTCAACCAGGAATTGCAGGGCATCAATCACATGGGGTCTGATGTCGCCGCCAATCAGCACATACATTATGTCATCGCCAAGTTCGAGCGTGCCTTCATTAAGCCAAACCCTGACATGGAAGACACCGTCCAGCTCATAGGTTTCAGCAATCGCCGCATCAACCTTTGCTGCATCATAAGCAAATTCCATTCCCTTCACCAGCGAACCGTCATCAATTCCTTGGCGCACCTTAGCTTTGGGTGTTTGGCGCACTACGCCATTATGAACTAAAAACATCCCTTCCTGTAAAGCCGCCGGATCAGTTTTTACTTCTTTGAGCCATTCATCAATTGATGGCGATAGTTTTTTCATTTTGCCATTAAGCAATTAATACACTCCTTTATTTATTGTTTTCACTTTTTTAAGCCCCCCTTAGATCACATCAAAAAGACTCATCTGATCACTTTCCGGAATTCCTTTAAAGCAGCCGAATTTCCGAAGTGAATCAATGGTAGCATTCCCGATCTTAGCCCGTTTCTTGACATCCTCTATGGAGTTGAAGGGTTTTTCCTGGGCTGCGTTATAGAGACCTTCGGCCGCCACAGTTCCCATGCCGGATATACTGTTGATGGGCGGCCTTAAGCCCTCCTCTTCGACCAGGAATTTAGTGGCATGGGATTTGTATACATCAATGGGCAGGAATTTAAAGCCTCTTTCATACATTTCCAAAACCAATTCCAAATCATCGTACATATCCTTATCCTTGGGGGTGGCAAGGTTACCCAGCGCCTCAATTTCCTTCAGCTTGGCCATAACCTTTTCTTTGCCGAAAATCATAAATTCAGCGTCGAAGGCCTTGGCTCGAATCGTGAAATAGGCTGCGTAATAAGCCTGGGGTATGTGCACCTTAAACCAGGCTATGCGGAAGGCCATCATAACATAGGCTGCAGCATGGGCTTTAGGAAACATGTATTTTATTTTTCGGCAGGAATCGATATACCAGTCCGGTACCTTATGCTCCCTCATCAAAGCTTCATATTCAGCCCATTTTTCAGGGTTCGATAAAGCCTTGCCTTTACGTACCAGCTCCATGATCTTAAACGCCGTATTGGGCGGCAGACCCTTACTGATCAAATAAGTCATAATATCATCCCGAGTACACACGGCTTCACTTAAAGTCACGGTTCCCGCATCAATTAAGTCCTTGGCATTTCCTACCCAGACATCCGTACCATGGGAAAGCCCGGATATACAGATTAAATCTGTGAAGGCTTTGGGCCTGGTGTCTAAAAGCATTCCTCTGACGAACTTCGTACCAAACTCCGGAATTCCAAAAGTTCCGACCTTGGAATTGATTTGCTCCGGGGTCACCGCTAAGGCTTCCGTGGAAGAGAAGATCGACATCGTCTCCTGATCATCCATCGGTATCTTTAAAGGATCCACACCGGTGATATCCTGAAGCATTCGGATGACGGTCGGGTCATCATGACCCAGGATATCCAGCTTTAAGAGGTTCTCGTCAATGGAGTGATAATCAAAATGGGTGGTTATGATGTCCGAATCGGAGTCATCGGCAGGATGCTGTACGGGGCAAAATTCAAAGATTTCTCGTCCTTTCGGCACGACGATGATTCCTCCCGGATGCTGCCCTGAGGTTCTTTTGATACCGGTACAGCCTTTGGAGACTCTCAGGGTTTCTGCCTTGCTTACGGTACGGTTTTTTTCCTCGTAATACTTTTTCACGTAGCCGAAGGCTGTTTTCTCGGCAATAGTTCCGATGGTTCCGGCCTTATAGGTTGTACCCTTGCCAAAGATAACCTCTGTATATTTATGGGCCTTGGCCTGATATTCTCCCGAGAAGTTCAAGTCAATATCGGGCTCTTTATCACCATTGAAGCCTAAGAAGGTCTCGAAGGGGATGTCGATGCCATCCTTGGCCAGCTTTTCTCCGCAAACCGGACACACCTTATCAGGCAAGTCAAAACCGATTTTAACACCATAATCGGAGAAGTCCGAATATTGGCAGCTGGCACACCGGTAATGGGCCTGCAGGGCATTGACTTCCGTAATACCGGTCATATAGGCGACCACTGAGGAACCCACCGATCCTCGCGAGCCGACCAGATAGCCATCTTCGTTTGATTTCCAGACCAGCTTTTGAGCGATGATATACATGACGGAGAAGCCATTTTTGATGATCGAATCCAACTCTCGATCGAGCCTTTGCTGAACAAGTTCCGGCAAGGGGTCTCCATAGAGCGCAGAGGCCTTCTCATAGGTAATATCCTTAATAGTCTGCTCGCAGCCTTCAATATGCGGCGGGCATTTCTCCTCTGAAATAGGACTGATCGGCTGGCACATCTCGGCGATCCGATGGGTGTTGGTTACGACCACCTCGTAGGCCTTGGCTGCTCCTAAATAGGAAAATTCCTCCAGCATCTCCTCGGTGGTTTTTAAATATAAGGGTGCTTGATTATCGGCATCTTTAAAACCTTGACCAGCTTCGAGTATTCGCCTGTAGATCTCATCTTCCGGATCCAGGAAATGAACATCACCCGTCGCAACGACAGGCTTGTTTAATTTTTCGCCGAGGGTCACAATTTTGCGGTTGATTTCCATTAAATAGTCTTTGTCGGGCACCTGCTCTGTTCTGACCAGATAATCATTGTTCCCCAGAGGCTGGATTTCTAAATAATCGTAGTCCTTGGCAATGGCTTCAATTTCCTCATTGGATTTTCCCAGTAAGATGGCTTGGTAAAGCTCGCCTTCACTGCAGGCACTGCCCAGGATTAAACCTTCGGAGTATTTTTCATAAAGGCTCTTTAAGATCCGTGGTTTTTTATAAAAATAATCTAAGTGGGAATAGGAAACCAGCTTATATAAATTCTTTAATCCTACATAGTCTTTGGCTAAGATGATCGCATGATACGTTTTAAGCTTCTTATACTCCACACTCTTGGCGTCTTCATCGGAGCCATAGCGATCAACATCCTCAAGGGTTTCCACTCCCCGTTGCTTAAGTTTTTCAAGCATAACCTTAAAAACTTTGAGCGTGGTATCTACGTCATCTAAGGCCCTGTGAGCTACCTCCACCTTAAAGCCCAGATTTTTAGCGATTCTTCCTAATTTATAGGTTTTGTAATCCGGAAAAAGCTCCTTAGCCAAGGACAAGGTATCCAAATAGGTGTAATCAAAGTCATAGCCTAAGACCTTAGCATTATGCGTTAAGAAACCCAGATCAAATTCTGCGTTATGGGCCACCAAAACGCTTTCCTCAATAAAATCCAACAGTTTAGGAAAGACCTGGTCTATGGTTTCGGCATCTTTTACCATATCATCGGTGATGTTGGTAACCTCTACAACCCTGGCTGGAATCGGCTTTTTCGGATTGACAAAGCAGCTGAATTCATCGATAATCTTGCCATCTTTAAATTTCATGATGCCTATTTCTGTGATTTTTTCGGTAACAGCTGAAAAGCCGGTGGTTTCCAAGTCCAACACGCAATAAGTCGTATCAATACTCTGCCCCTTGGCGTTGGTTACCGATGGTTTTTTATCCGGTGCCAAATAGGCTTCGACTCCGTAGATAACCTTCATGTTCGGATTATCCCGTCCCAAGAGCTTATGGGCTTCAGGAAAAGACTGCACTACGCCATGATCCGTAATGGCAATGGACTTCATACCCCAACTCATAGCTCGATTAATCAGATCAGTGGCACTGGTCATGGCATCCATCTGACTCATTTGGGTATGCATGTGCAGCTCGATCCGCTTCTCCGCTGCCTTATCCAAACGTTGGGCCTTCTTTATGCCTGCTGTTTCTACGATCGTATTGGCAATAAGCTCAATTTCTTTAGAAAACTGGCTATAGCCTGCATTTCCGGCCAGCTTGACAGCCTTAGCCTTTTTGAGCTTGGATAATATCTCACCATCTTCATCGGGCTTGATGAAAGCTTTACAGGTCATAGAACTTGAACCGTCATATAAATCGAAGGAAATTAAGGTCTTTCCGCTTCTTAATTCCTTGGCTTCGATATTGGATAGTTCACCCTGGATAGCTATCCTACCCTCATCCGGTGTAATGTCCATAATTTTAATGACTTTGTCCTTGATAGTCGCGTTTCTACCTAAGATCAAGGCAGGATCACCTTTTTTCCCGTCGGTCTCTCCTTTAATTTGCGGCTTTATCGGCGCGGATTCCTTCGGTAATTCAGAGGCATAATGGCTGGGTGTGGCAGCCGCGTCCTTTTGCAGAAGCAGAATCTCCGTCTCTTGGGTATCTGCTTGAAACCTTTTTAATTCTTCACTGCTTACATTATCGACAAAATTGATTTGATAAGTAGCGCCATAGAGGTTTTTTATGGCCTCTTGGATTTTTTTATCGTAACCCCTCGCTTTTAATAAGTAGGAAACTGCCGTTTTAAATGTGAATTTGATCAAATGATTTTGTGTTATTTCATAGTCACAATTTTTGAGCGCTCCACTTAAGACCGGATGTTTATCAGACATCAGGGCCAAAATATTTTCAAGTTCTTCTTCTAAGGGTTTTCTAGGGGTTCCCTCTGTGTAGACGACGGTGATGATTGAATCGTCTATGGCTAAGCGTTTTCTGATAAACTGATTGAGGGCTTCAATTTCTCTTGTTTCGATATATTTATCCGAGCTGATTTCCATCTCCAAGGTTTTCGTACGTTTAGTTAAGACCACAGCTTGTACCATAGCAGAATTGAGGTTACCCGCTGCTTCATAATCACTAAAAATTTCACTTATTCGTTTCATGTACTTCTTCAGTCTCTCCTAAAAATTTTTCTGGTAAAAACAGACACGACTTAGTGTTAAATCATGTCTTATCTAATCTAATCTTATCATCAATGACCATCCTCTGAAAAGGTAAATTTTTCATGCTCACTGCTGTACTCTACTATATTTCAGCAACTACCCTGCAGGGACGTCCTGAAGATCCAACCATATTTACAGGAAACGTGTATACAATGAACGATTTATCTTTCCCCTCGGTTAACAATAAATCCAAATTATCCAGATTTTCGATGACAAATACGCCTTCATCCGCGCAATACTGGTCAATACGCAGATGGTTTCCTGGCCCTTTGGCCCCACCTATGTCTGACTACAGGGCATCCCTGGATTCTAAAGTCACTTTAAGCTGGATTGCTTAGCTATGAATTCCTCAAGCTTCCTCTTAAGAATCCCCAGGTCAACTGGTTTGGAAATATAGTCGTTGCACCCTGCCCTGAAAAACTCCCGGATGTCTTCCTTTAAAGTGTTAGCAGTTTGTATGATCACGTGGAGGTCTTTTAGCACTAAGTCCTCACGGATCCGCTTGAGGGTCGTCATTCCATCCATTACGGGCATTTGAGAGTCCAGTAGGACCATATCAAACGTTTCCGTTTGCAGCATTTTAAGGGCTTCCTCTCCGGTTTCAGCGTCTTTGTGCCTGAGATTCATTCGATCTAGGACATGGCCGATCAATTTCCGGTTCTCTCGGTTATCGTCCACCACTAGGAACTGCATTTTGCCGACCTCATGCTGCTGTTTCTCTGGCTGAAGCTGTTTTATGTCAAAATATTTTTTGGGGATCAACCTCATCATTTCCTTCACTAATGAGAAATCCTCCCTGACCTTATCCAAGTCGGAAGGTTCTTTCAGTAGTTCTGTCTCAATGCTGGAGATCTTCAGATAAACCTCGCTCATGCGTAGATTCCCTGTACCGCCTTTCAGAGAATGGGTCAGGTATCGGACGTCATCCATTGCTTGATCTACAAGAGCATTCTCTAAGGTATTCACTTTAATAGCGATATCATTCAGGCAGTTCAACAGAATCTGATCCGTCCCGATTTCGGTTTCCACTTTTTGGAGCCAGCTTTTTATCATAGCCGCTCCGAAAGTTTCTCTACCCTGGATCATTTGGCGAATGAATTCGAAGAACCCATCATCTTCTGATACCTTTCCATATTTCAAGGCATTCGAATCTGCTATGAAACTGATCCGGTCCCCGCTGCATTTTTTTAATAAGATAATCGGGAGGAAAGACGTTCGAAAATCCCGTTTTAAATCTCGGGCTAAAATATCCATTTTACAATTTCCAATATTCTCAAATAGCAGGATCAGGTCTGCAGCAGCGACGAGAATTCGATCCTTGGTCTTGGAATTGTATGGAACCACTTGCACACTGTACCCTTCCCGGAAACTATCCTTCACTATATTCTGTACCACATCCCTATCTGCCTGTTCGTTCTCATCCGCCACAAGGAAGATAATCTGTTCGCTGTGACCCAATACAGAAGCTTCCAACTCGGTCACTTCCACATCATCTTGTATCGTCATTGCCACTATTTCAGTCGGCAGAGACGCAATAAATTCCGAGCCTTTTAGAGTGCTTTCAATCCGGATGCTGCCTCCCATCAGATTAAGCAGGCTTTGAGTTATAGAAAGTCCCAGACCTGTTCCGCCATATTTTCTCGTATGTGAACTATCCATCTGCTCGAATGCCGAGAAAATGGTTTTCATTTTCTCTTTTGGAATTCCAATCCCACTATCCTTCACACGTATTTCCAGCTGTCCATCCTGATAGGAAGTCTGCACACTCACTTCACCCAACTCTGTGAATTTGAAAGCATTCCCTGTGAGATTAATTAGTACTTGCATGATCCGGTGTTCGTCTCCCACGATGATTTCCGGAACTGAAGGATCGATATGCACTGCCCAAGATAAATGGCGTTCTTGTGATTTTAGAATGAACATGTTATAAATGTTGTTCAGCAATTTATGAATGGAAAAGCTGCCTCTTTCTATTTCCATTTTGCCGGCTTCGATCTTCGAAAAATCTAGGATATTATTAATCAGGCTCAGAAGATGGTCGCCGGAATTAATTATGATTTCAAGCTTTTCCAGTTTCTCCAGGTCATTCTCCTCCTCAAAGAGGATGCTGGCAAACCCTAACATGGAATTGAGCGGTGTGCGAATCTCATGGGACATGTTTGCCAAAAAGCTGCTTTTCAGTTTGTTGGCCACTTCTGCAGCATTTTTAGCATCTTTCGCTTGCTGGCGTTCGGTCGCCAAGTCAAACTTGTCTAAAGCGTAGCTGATGTCGGTTGCCACTTCTTTCAGCAGATCAACCATTCTTTGATCAAAGATTCCGCTGTCTTCATGATACACTGTGAGCACGGCATAAGACATACCGCCTCGTAGCAAAGGAAAAGCCGCACTTGCTCCCCAGCCATAAAATAAGGCATGTTCGTGCCAAGGACTGGTACGTTCATCCGTCCCAAAGTTTTGGATAATTACGGGATGATTTTCGCGAAACGCGGTGCCGGTAGCCCCCTGACCTTCGGGCACCTCGACTCTTGCTGAAATGGAGATCTCATCAAGGTAATCTGTGCCGCCACCAAACGCTGCGATTGGCTGAATTAAGCCGCTTTTTTCTTCCGGTCGTCCGATCCAGCTCATTTTCATACCGCCGAATTCAACCGCAATCTGGCAGACTTCATTGAACAGGGTCACTTCATCCTCACAGCGCACTATGGCCTGGTTGCTTTGTGCTAACGCTGAGTATATGCGGCTGAGATAGCCAATAGATTTTTCGGCTGCATTTCGTTCCGTGATATCCCGAACAATGGCTACAAAGCGGGATTCATTAAGAGTTAATTTTACCCATTTAAGATGGATTTCCACCAACACAGCGCGTCCATCCTTATGGTTAAGCATGGCTTCAAAACTATGTGAACTTTGGGTTCCGTCCATCAGAAGGTTGAGCATTTGCCGAAAGTTTGCTTTGTCGAATTCTGTCATGATATCAAGCAAGGTTATGCGGAGCACTTCGTCCTCGTTGTAGCCCACCAACTTCTGCGCCCCCCGGTTAGCATAAACAAAAAGCAGAGTATCCGAGGTGAATATATAGATACAGTCTAACGTTTGGTTGAGGATATTCTCAAATTTCTCCGAAGATTGTAAGGATTCATACGAGGCCCTGTATTTTGCTTTAATATTAGACTTGATTTTTCGAAATCGTTTTACGGTCATCCAATCATCTCCTCGGAAGCCCAGCATAATTTTTTTATGAAAAACAAATAAGCAAATCCAAACAAGATCTTAGAATAAAGTTAACTTCCCCATCCCTCCTTTATTTCCTCCCAAGATATCAAAAACAATCCAAGAAAGCACAAAAATAGCCAGACCGTCCAAACAATCCGGCAAATAAATAGAGAGATAGCTGACTCTCAGCTATCTCTCTATTTATTTTACTGGTCTCTTACACCTTTTCAACTTTTCGGCAATAGCTCTAAATGGGGGGCTATTTTTGTAATCGACTTATAATGTTTCAATTGCCCGTTTTGCCCATAATCCTCCTTAAATTGTAAACTTCATCCCTATTGAGAAAGCCTGTCCCAGCTGATCTCCTATACGATAATACGATCGATCGGATGGGCTAAAGACGAAAGGTGATACTTTTTCCGAAGATATAATACCCTTTTCGTCGAGGACATCATCCTCAACCTTGATGTCGACAATTTCACCGATGAACTGAGTATGACTACCAAGTTCAACAGTCTGTAGTAGTCGGCATTCTAAAATCAGGGGGAATTCTCCAACGTAAGGGGCATCAACAAGTTCACTTTTAACTGCGGTTAAATGAGCCGCAGCAAATTTATCGGTTGTCTTGCCACTAACAATGCCGACATAATCAGCCTCGGCAGCTTGACTACTAGATGGTATGCTAATGGTAAATGACTTATGTTTCAAGATATTATCATAAGTGGCTCGTGGCTTTTGCAAGGACACCGTCACGCAGGGTGGAACAGAACAACAAATTCCAGCCCATGCTGCTGTCATAATATTAGGGACATCGTTTTCTCCATAAGTTCCCACTACCCATACGGGACTGGGCATAGCCAATACTTTAGCACCCATTGATTTTTTCATTAGTCCACTTCCTTCTTGTTAATTAAAACTATATTGCCCATTTAAAGACTGCTGATTCTTAAAAACGTACAGTTATCTACTTGAATAAGTTGCCCCCATGATTCTCCGAATGCTACGAAGGCTGACGTGGAATCAGCATCCTTTCAAACAACAGCTCTATTGTATTTAGAACCGGTTCTGCAGACTTTTCGATCTTCATTTGCAATAAACTACCTCGCCAAGCATCCCACACCAGATCGGCCAGCTGCTCTGCTGATAAATAATCGGCATTTACCTTTGGGATGTAAACCTCCAATAGGCTGCAGTCGAAGCATAAACTGAGTTTATTCATACTCACTTTATAATATGAATAGTACCCTCTTTGCGCGGTAGAGCGCTTGCTTGCTTAGCAATGTATCCAACTGCAGCCGATGAGCAAATGATATGTTCTCTTGAAATTCCCAACTCAAAAAGGTAGTATGCATCTAGAGGATAGATACAGAATGAAAGGGCAAAGAAAGGATATAGCGCGAAGTTGAAATCTGAATTGAAGTAAATTATAAAGAGAAACGGAAGCCGGCCCGGAAGGCTGAGGTTTGCAGTTTGTTCAGCGCCTTATCGATTGTCAGCAACAGATTCCTCCGATCAGATAGCTAGGATTCCGTCGTAGTTATTGGGAATCCCGGCCTTATTTAACTTTCAGCATCCGCAGGTAGGCCTTTGCTTCGTCGCCGATCCGATTGCTCTCAATCGCTTTCTGGATAGCTTTGTTGTGCGTCCACTTCTCCAAACGCTGTTCCTGAATGTACGGCAAAGCCGCTTCGTACTGCTTGGCCAATGCCGTTGCGAAATACCAGGCGATTATCATGTTGATATAGTATTCGTCCGACTGAACGCCCGCCACAAGCTCAAGCATCTCCTGGCGGAAATCGTCATCGAGATAGAAGCTCATCAGCATTCCGATCCCGAAGCGCACCGTATAGGTCCAGTCAGATTTCAGCCAGACTTTGATTTTTTCGTAAAGCTTTGGCAGCTGCGTTTTAAATATCTTCGGTGAAATCAGGTCACAGGTTGCCCAGTTGTCTATGTACGGCAGAAACTCGTCAACGGCGGCAACCGCGGCGTCATAATCCCTGATCGTTTCAATCAGGAAGCCATGCAGGTTATTTTCATCATAATACGCATGTGGCAGGATTTGGAGAAACTCCGAAGCCTCCGGCGTTTTGGAAAACTCCCGGGCGAACTTCCGCAGGTCCGGAGTGCGAACGCCGATCACGGTTTCCTGGTTCACCGTCGGCATGAGTTTGCACGCAAACTCTTTGTATTTCAGATCCCGCAGCTCGAATAGTCGGCGCCGGACCTCTTCTTCTGTACCGCTCATATCGTTTTACCTTTCATCAACTGAATTTAGAAAGCACTCTATTTTTTAGCATCTAGAATAATAAGAGAAGCACCCTTATTCATAAAAATCCTTTGTCTACGTTAAAATGTTTGGGCGCCGGCAGAGACAAAGTCGACTTGTTTAACTAAGCTTATTTTATAAAATCAGGATATCCATAACCAAGAGGACTACTTTAGCCTCAATTAGAACCTATTTGTTCAATATTGAAACTTCTCTCAACGATTATTTTGACAAAATTTCTAAAGCATCATCGAGAGCGAACAGGTATTCTAATGGTAAGTCATGAACCGTTTCCCGGATTTGTTTAAAGGCCTTTCGATGCGCATCCAAAGCTTGGGTGCTCTGAGGGTAACAGGAGTCCACTAATTTGACCAGAGCATTAGCCTCTTCGGCATGCCCATTCTGGCTGAGATAATCATACAGGGGAAGGGCGAATTTATAAACATCCCCCGTAGTTTTAACTGTAAAAGACATTCCACCGACCTCCACTTTCGCAACAGGATATCTTTAGAAGAAAACGTCTAACATTCTTATCTTTCCAGTTCTTCCGCTATCATTTTTAAGTTGTCAGTAATTAAGCCCCAGTCGCCCTATACGTCCATTCCCATCAGTAAACGGATGAACAAATTTGAGCTCCGTCACCGCAAAATTTTGCCTGCCGGGCCGGTTCAAAAATAGCTGGGTATTGAATCTATTGAACAATTCAAAAGTTTATTCCAGCTAACACCATTACAATATACCATGCAGACGCTTTTTTCATATCTTTGAAATTTCGAAGGCAATATTTTAAAGTTAAATCTTTCATAGAATTCAGGATTTATATCTGAAAATAAAAAAATGAAGGCGTCTTCTTTTTCTTTTACTAGGCAGTTTTTTAATAATTTCGTCGCATAACCCTGGCCGGCGTGAATTTTTAGTGTTAATACTGACCCCAAACCATATGCTTTTTTTCCAGCAATATCTTTAAGTTTTAATATTATCAGAGAGCTGACAATTTCGTTATTGACATCTAAGACATACCTTGTACCATACCCATCTTCCTTGGCATTATCTCTACAATATTGTTCAAAGGTCCTGTTTTTGCTCCACTCCTTGTAACCTTCACTGAAGATAAAATTTACCTCTTGAGGCAGGGCCTCTCTGAAAATCATATTAATAGTCTCCTTTAGACGTATAACTTAAACGAGTGATGGATTTCGCGTTCACCTTCAATCGGTTCAGAATTTCTTGCTGATAATATTAAGGCTTAAGATCAAAGTAAAATGCTAAGTCATTTACTTCATCCTGACTGCTTCTTCTCTCAGACCTCAAGGCTTTTCTCAAACACTTGGAATCATTAGTTACTAAGCCTCTTCTCAATTTTCTCAAGCAAGTTCGCAAGCGCGGTGAGATATTTTTCCTGTATGTTATGACATATCTCGATGGCTAGTTGTTCATTGTAGATGTGTGCCGTTGAATTTCTATCATGAAGCATGGCCAGCCATAATTCATCATCTTTAATAAGCTCCGCCGCAAAGGCCTCTCGTAATACTGTCTTCGGAGAATTCAAACCTATTAATCCCTCATCTTCAAAGACTGCCTTTAAGGTTTTCCAAGCAAGCTCAAAGGTAAACTCAAAACGCTGTATTACCCCATCTCTTAATAAATCATCAGTTCCATTATATTTGGTGATCCCTGCGTTCAGTCTGGAAAGTGCCTTCTTAAAATTATTGACTTTTATGTTTGGTTCGCTCATATAGAAGTACACCTTCTTTATTGATATTCTCCAATAATTTAGGGTCAATATTTTCATTGATAAATATGGTGTCTATTTTAAAGAGTGTATTAAGATCTTCTATATCACTAGCCAAGCGCCCTGTGCAATTAGACTCCGGCAATAGCAGGACTGCTAGGTCAATATCGCTTACTGGCTTATGATCACCTCTTGCACGTGAGCCAAAAAGAACAATCTGTTCTACGGGATAATTTCGACCAATTTCTCGAATGCTTTGAATTAACCCTTCGTCTATATTAAAAGTCATTCACGATCCCCCTCAAAAAGCGTTCATTTATTAACAACAAAAGTAACCATATTATACCACGGTATTGCGGGCAATCAAACGCTGACTCAGTTGTCACAATCAGGTCATTATTAACATTTCTTTAAAATTGCCGCCACAACCTGTAACGCCACACGATATTCTTCGTTGGCTTCACTGATAAAGAGAACTTGGCTGGCGCCCGAAGACACTGTCTTCGCACGAATTAGCCTTCTTGCAGCCTTGGCGAAGGCGGCTGCCTAGTTGTTCTTATACTTTCTGACATGCCCGTGATCATTGGCTCGCATAGACGACGTAGGTTATCCAACGTTACTTGCACTCGTCGACACTATTAAGATGGCGCAAGACTATTTCTACTCACTGCCGCTACTATCATTGTGCGACCGCTAGTAAAGGATAATAAGATAATTAGGAAGCAGAATATTCCAAATCGGTGTTACCACCAAAGCTGGTTGAAGACCTTAAACTATTGCGCGTATGATATAGAAGCTTACAAAACCACTCAAAATAATTGCAAGTACAATGCCGATGATAATATTCCAAGCTAAATCCTCATTGGCAGTTTTGGACTTCTTCATTGTTATAATGGAAATATAATTTATTAGATAGGCCATGCCCAAAACTACTAGCACAAAAGGTATAAATTCCCTCAAGCTAAAATGTCTTGTATCTATCTTAGTCATTACTCTTACTTGCATGAATGCGTTAAATCCTGTTACAGCAGAAAGTGTAATGCCCTCGCTTGTTAAGACACGATTCTGAGAATTTTAAGGTAAATCTCCTTTTCTTACAATGATCTTAATTACTACTTGTAACGGGTGCATTAACCTGCTTTTCTTCACTTGGGTCGCGACTTGACGAGACCCTACGTAAGATACTTTAATGCAGCGAGAGAAGAGGCTCATTGGGAGTATTCCTTTGGGCTCAGCCTCATCCCACAATTAGGATAGCATCTTCCGCCCCCATCCGGAGAAGTTTAATCCCTTGATATTCTGCAACATAGGTTTCCGGAATATCCTTCACCCGGGGATTGAGACTGTAAATGGCCCCAATCGTTCCCGGTTCAGCTCCGGTTCGTTCTTTAAGAAGTTCTTTTTCTCGTATGGCTTGTGGAAAATTGAAGATATTCCCGGGGTCGTATATTTTATTCAGTCTCTTTGTTTGTCAAATCAAACCGGTTAGCGTATTCTCGACCTATATTCTCTGCACATAATAATGCACCTCCGATTTTCAAAACATCCTAATGAATTGTTCTTTACTTTTCAACATATACCATAATAGGTCACGGTGATCACGTTGACTACAATGACTATTTATAATAAACTTGAAAGTGAGAATTATGATGGAGTCTAGAGAGGGTGTCAATAAAATGTCATTAGCAATACCTAAGTTCAATATTCGCGATACTAAGAAGCACTATTCTGAACTTAACAATATCGCTCTAAAAGGCATCGAAGTAATAACATTTAATGCAAATAATGAGAATGAAATGGTATCACATATTAAAACTTCTTATCTCGATAAACTTTTGTCCAATTTAATTTTCAAACCAGAAATAGAGTTCGATAAAGAAATTGGAATCCATACTGTTTCTCTTCCGGAAATTGACCTTTATGGTGAAGGGCCTACGTTAGAAGCTGCAATCAATAATCTGCTTGATAGCGTTCTGGAATTCCTTAATATTTATGTTGAGAAACTAGATATGTTTTCAAAAGTTGAGTCTGACCAAAAACAACTATATTTGCTTAAACTTCTAAGATGTCGTGGCGATAGAGATTTAATACAGAAAGAGTCAGGTTTGTAAAAATGCCCATACGATTCTGTCAGGGAGATATACGCAAACTTCTTTCGCATTTCAATATGAAACCAGAAAAGGGCTCAACTATATATTTGGGAATAGGCAGAGACGGTATTTGGCGTACTTGTAAGTTTGACTACCACAAAGATAAAGATCCTGTAGCAACAGGTACCGCTAAAATAATAGCCGCTTCCTTAAAATTTAATATTGTATCAGAGATGAAGGAATACATCGATAAATACCGTTAGAGACACAGGTTACTTACTAGCTGAATATCTTCTTCTGTCATTCTAGATAGCACCGCAGATCTATTCTTTTATTTTTTAATATATTGCGTTTGTAGTTTCGAAAATAAAATGAGCGATCCAATCATAACACAAGTTGCTACTCCATAAAGAATACCCGGACTGAATGAATATATAGCCGCTGCTGCAAGAGGAACAAGAACTCTGTAAACCGACTGCAAACTTTGATTTATACCTTGTAATTTTCCTTGGCTTCTTTCGTCTACAGACTGCGAGAGTCGTCCGTTGTAGGACGGATCGAACAAGCCTTCGCCTAGCGTGATAGTCATAACCGCGGCACTAATAAGTACCGGAGACGAGATATGAATGCTAAGAATTATTAGACCCAATCCCAGTGCCAGTCCGAAAAGACCAACCATACCAATATTTCGCTCACTGAACCTTTTAAGAAGAAGCGGCAATAACACAGCTCGTGAAATGATATCGCAGGCTCCTATAAGAGTAAATATACCACCGATAAGCGCAGGCCCCCACGAGTAAATATCTTTTAAGAAGATGCTGAAATTAAATTGATAGATTCCTAATCCCACATAGAAGAATCCTCCGACGATGATAAGCGCTCTGGCCTCTTTCAACGTGAAAATATCTTTGAATTGCCCGAAGGTATTGAAACTCTTGATTGAAAAATGGGTTGATCGTTTTTCAGGAGACAGTGATTCCGGCAGAAAGAAATAGGTACAAATAACGGAGAGGAACATGATACCTGCTGTAACGAAAAACGGCAGCGTAATTGAAATGGCGCCAAGCGGACCTCCCAGTGCAGGCCCTATCATGCAGCCTATTCCCATGGCAGCACCTATATAGCTAAACCATTTTATGCGCTCCTGCGGCTCTGTGCTATCAGCAATGTAAGCAAACAACGTACTGATATTGCCTGCTGTTAGTCCATCAATTATCCGGCCCAGAAAGAGCACCCACAGCGCCCCACCGATACCAAACAGAATATATCCTATAACAGATCCGAGTAAACTAATGATTAAAATCTTTTTTCTACCGTAGCGATCGCTTAATGCCCCAAATATTGGCGCTGCCAAAAAAGTGCAAGCCGCAAAAACTGATGCCAGCGCACTCATTCCTACAACTATTTGCGAAGCGGGCAAGTAGTTGCCAAGTAAAAATGGCAAGAGCGGGAACACCACCGTCATCCCGATTCCATTCATCAACACAATCCCCACAATGATCCACAATAGATTTTTACGCATTTAAAATTCTCACCTCTCGAAAAAGAATAGTTATGTTTCCTGGGCAACATAACTATGTTATCACCTTATTGTTTCCTTGTCAATAATAAAGGGGGCTGTATCATACGCTGATGTTCCAGCGTTTTGATACAACCCCATTATTCAAAATTTCCCGTATTTAAAAGCATCAACTCCGGTACCAAGTAGACACTCCTGTAAGACACCTCTACCGATCATACCGGTGACACCGAAAATTATAAAATTTCTTTTCTCCAATACATTACGATTCTTCATTTTCATAACTATCGAAACAAATAAGGAAAAGACACCCTGACGGGCCTTTAAGAACCATGATCTACTTTTTCCCACAGGCACAAATTTCCAGTAGAAAGCTTTGACTGAACCCCAAAGGATCAACAATCCTCCCACAACCCCTGGTAAAATCGTTCCCGGATGATTAACTCCCCCATTATCATAGAAGGAGCAGAAAAGAATCTAAAATTCCGATAATGCCCAAAAACAGAAGCAACCCTGCCAAGATTCGCTTGACTTTCATATAGCTCCTTCCTGAGTTCCCTCCGGTTCCCCCATTCGCAGGATTCGCACTTGACTACGGACTAACCTTTACATCAAGGCAGCTATTTTTCCTAAGCTTAGCAAGGCGCAAGTGAGGAAGGTGATCTGCAACATTTGAAATATAACAAATTGATAATGCTTGTATACAAAAATTTGTAGATCTATCTTAATGCACTGTATCCGAATAATATGCAATATAATACGGGGCAATAGAGTTTATTACTTGTTTAACGATGATAAACTTTATTCTGTTTAGTATGGTGTTTCAGATTATATTACTTTCTTTAAAAAGTAGCGAATAAATCCCTCAGGATAGCCTTCTAGCTTGCCAAATAATTCATAACCGTTTTTAAGGTAAAAATTAGGTGCTTGGAAATTAAAGGTATCAAGGTGAACTAATTTACATCCTTTTTCCCTAGCGATATCTTCGCACTGAACCAAAAGATTTTTCCCCAGCCCAAGTCCTCTAAAACTGTCATCTACCCAAAGTATTTCAACAAAAAGACAAAACCTATAGATTCTACCCAGCAAACCGCCTACAATGTGACTTTCCTTATCTTTTAGTATGATATTAATTGACTCCGAGTATGGCTCTGCGACAGTAGGAGCTATCTGCATATTATATTTAACAATGCTATTCTTAACATATGTAGCCTCTTCGGAAGCCGTATCCATCTGAATAATTGTTTTCACATCTAAATCCATCGTCAACACTCCTCGCTTTGCAATTTTAGGATCTCTTCCAAGGGAAGTCCTGTTATTTCTGCGACGAGTTCGACCGCTAACTCTTTCTTTAAGGCCGCCTTGGCCGTCATTACTCTGCCTTCTTCTCTACCTTCTTCTTTGGCGGTCTCTAATATCCCCAGCTCCTGCCCAAGATAAGCAAGATAATCGTCATATCCCCGTCTTTCCTCTTCGCTCATCATGAGATAATCCAGTTTCTTAGCGGCCAGCAGAATTCCTGGTGACTTGAAGTCCTCGCGTATTGCACCATACTTAAAAAAATACACCCATTCGTCGATATCCTCATGGATCATATCCTCAAACTTTTCCACATAAATCATATAGTATTCCGGAAAGACATTTTTGCTGGTAACAACTGCTGTTTCTTTGTGTGTTGCCTTAGATTCGTGAAGAATAAGCGGCTTTTTCGTATGTATTCCAATCAGCTCGGTTGTACCGTAATAGATAAAGTCTGTATTTTCTTTTTCATCCACTCTCATAGTATGATATAAAATACTGATGGATATTACTTTTACAACTTCGTTGTAACTCTTCCCCAACTCCAAACCTTCCACAACAGCTCTTGACGAACCCCAAAGCAATCGTTGCAGGTAATCCGCCTCACGCTGATTTTGTATTTCAATAATGAGCTGTCTTCCTTGTGAATCCTTACACTTCAAATCAACTCGGTTAAATTTCCGATTTTCAGCGTCCCTGTTACTTTCACTTTCTAAAATAGTTTCTATAACAATTGTTTCTTTCAACAAGTTGGAAATAAACGCTTCCAGTACATCGAAATTCGCCTTATTGCGCAATATATATTTCATGGCCCAGTCAAAACGCACAAGCTTTTTTATAGCCATAGTGTTCCATTCCCTTCCCATAGTCTCTACATATTTTACCATTTGCAGAGTGATTGTTCTACCTATCTTTATTCAGCCGCTACAATGTTGACCCTCTTTCTCTGAATCTAACAAAACTCGGTTTTGTTAGCAATCCCTGCGCAAAATAACAGCAGAAATTTAAACTTCGCTTAGTATTAACCGCTTCTCGGATGTTCTCCAGAATGTAGTCCTGAGCCTGTTTTTCCAGTTGAATAGAGCAGCCTCTAGGCACATTGGCAAAACCCGTCTTAACTTCCTGCTCAATGGTTTTTCGAGACCTTGACAACAAGGCTTTAAAACGGTCTTCAAAGGAATATTTTTGGTGCGCTTGTCCCACAAAATCCAAGACCGTCAGCGCTTCTTTCCCTTCGCAGAGTCTTAGCCCCCGACCTAACTGCTGCAAAAAGATGGTTAAGCTTTCCGTCGGTCGCAGAAAAAGAACCGTATTCACTTCAGGAATATCAATTCCTTCATTATATATATCCACCACAAAAACAAAGGTGATTTCCTTCGTTACCAGGCGCCGCTTCACGCTATCCCTCACAGCGTTTTCCGATTCCGCGACTAGAAATTCTGAAGGAATCCCCGCTTTGTTAAAAACCCGAGCCATAAATTCGGCATGCTTTTTATTTAAACAAAAACCAATTCCGATAATTTCGGAACGATCCAGACAATAGCGCTCCATGGCATCGATAGCATAACCCACTCGTTTTTCAGCAATCGCTTTTTCGAAAACATAGAGGTTCTCTAGCGCAAGTTTACAAGTTATTCAAGATAGGAAGCCCTAAAGCCTTGGAACTACTGTGATTAGGGGCATGCTAAAGTGATTACCTAACTATGAAGAGAAAAGTTACCTGTTACTGTCCAAAATCAT
>Ga0326727_10008419_pt1 | contig 26181 bp, 12 predicted proteins | sample MB2enrmetagenome_FD_207643 | JGI IMG/M metagenome (GOLD analysis project Ga0326727, IMG submission 207643) | Lab enriched peat soil microbial communities from McLean, Ithaca, NY, United States - MB29MY | ecosystem: Environmental > Terrestrial > Soil > Wetlands > Peat | place: USA: New York...
GTTCCAACATGCAACGCCAGTCCGTTCCGTTGCTGCGCGCACAGGCTCCTTTGATCGGCACGGGGATGGAGGAAGTCACCGCCCGCGATTCCGGCGCGGTGGTGATTTGCAAGCGCAATGGCACGGTAGACAGCGTGGATAGCGAGCGCATCATCGTCCGCGTGGAAGGTGACGGGCACAGCGGCCAGTTCTCCCGCGAAGTCGGTGCGGACATTTACCAACTGACCAAGTTCCGCCGCTCGAACCAAAACACCTGCATTAACCAGAAGCCGGCGGTTTCTAAAGGCCAGCACGTGCTGGCGGGGCAGGTGCTTGCCGATGGCCCCTGCACGGACCATGGCGAGTTGGCGCTGGGCCGCAACATCCTGGTGGCCTTCATGCCCTGGCGCGGCTACAACTTTGAAGACGCCATCCTGGTCAGCGAGAAGCTTGTGAAAGAGGACTCCTACACTTCCATCCACATCGAGGAGTTTGAAATCGAGTCTCGCGACACCAAGCTGGGGCCGGAAGAAATCACCCGCGACATTCCGAATGTCTCGGAATCCCTGCTGAAGGACCTCGACGAGAGCGGCATCATCCGCATCGGCGCCTACGTCAAGCCCGGCGATATTCTGGTCGGCAAAGTAACTCCTAAGGGTGAAACGCAGCTCACGCCGGAGGAAAAACTGCTGCGCGCCATCTTCGGCGAAAAGGCTGGGGACGTACGCGACGCTTCGCTGACTTGTCCGCCGGGAATCGAAGGCATCGTGGTGGACGTCAAAATCTTCTCGCGCAAGGGCGCGGAGAAGGACGAGCGGGCTCGAACCATAGAAGCAAGCCAGGTGACTCGTCTCGAGAAGAACCTCAACGATGAAATCCGCATCCTTCAGGACGAGCGCCTGAAGCGCCTTTGCGCATTGCTTCAGGGGGAGAAGCTGTTGGCAGACCTGCACGACGAAAAGACCAACAAGCGGCTCCTGGTGAAAGGAACAGAGCTCGATCGGGACGTTCTGGCGCGCCTCTCAACCCACAACTTGAAGCGCATCAGGATCGCCAAGAAAGACCCAACCCTCATGGAGAGGATCGACGAAGTCGAGGAGATGACCTCGCGGCAGATCGACATCCTGAGGAAGATTACGGATGAAAGAATCCAGAAACTCAAGAAGGGTGATGAGCTTCCTCCGGGGGTCATCAAGCTGGTGAAAGTCTTCATCGCCATGAAGCGCAAACTTTCGGTCGGCGATAAGATGGCCGGACGCCACGGAAACAAGGGCGTGATTGCACGCATCCTTCCTGAGGAAGACATGCCCTATATGCCCGACGGCACGCCGGTGGAAGTGGTGTTAAATCCTCTTGGCGTCCCCTCCCGAATGAACGTGGGCCAGATTCTTGAAACCCACCTGGGGTGGGCCGCCAAGGAATTAGGAACCAAGTTGCGCCAGCTGGTCTCGACAGAATCGAACGCTGAGGTGGTTCGCAAAGAGCTCAAAGGCGTGTTCCGCAACAACACCGCAGCGAAGGTTGTAGACGGCCTGGATGACGAACAGGTGTTCGCCTTCGGCCGTTCCTTTGCGGAAGGCATTCCGTTCTCGACGCCGGTCTTTGACGGGGCTACGGAAAAAGAAATCAAGGTATACCTGGAAAAGGCCGGGCTGCCGACTTCGGGAAAGATCAAGCTGTACGACGGGATGACGGGCGAGCCGTTCGAACAACCGGTCACGGTCGGCTACATCTACATGCTCAAGCTCTCGCACCTGGTGGACGACAAGATCCACGCCCGCTCTATCGGCCCATACTCGCTGATCACGCAGCAACCTCTGGGCGGGAAGGCGCAGTTCGGAGGGCAGCGCTTTGGCGAAATGGAAGTTTGGGCGCTCGAAGCTTACGGTGCGGCTCACATCCTTCAGGAGTTACTTACCGCCAAGTCCGACGATGTGTACGGCCGCGCCAAGATCTATGAAGCCATTGTTAAGGGAGAGGCGGCCATCGAGCCCGGCATCCCGGAATCGTTCAACGTGCTGGTCCGGGAGCTTCAAAGCCTCTGCCTGGATGTGGAGTTGATCAAGAAACCGAAAGAACTCGCGCCGCTGCCGGTCCACGCGGAGTGAGTGTCGCGAAGTTCGAAGCCGGGCAGTTAGTTTGCCAGTGAATTGTACTCTTTCGATTTTCGAGTTTCGAATTTCGAGACGCGCGGCAAAGGAGGCAACATTGTTCCGAAGCAGCCCTTATGATCGAGTTAGTTTAATCGGAGAGTTCGACGCCATTCGCATAAGTTTGGCTTCGCCCGAGAAGATTCGTTCCTGGTCTCACGGCGAGGTGACCAAGCCTGAGACAATAAACTACCGGACCTTCAAACCGGAACGCGACGGACTCTTCTGCGCCAAAATTTTCGGCCCCGTCACCGACTGGGAGTGCCTGTGCGGGAAGTACAAGCGCATGAAGCACCGCGGGGTGATCTGCGACAAGTGCGGCGTGGAAGTAACGCTTTCCAAGGTGCGGCGCGAACGGATGGGCCACATCGAGTTGGCGGCTCCTTGTTCCCACGTGTGGTTCTTCAAAGGTTTGCCCAGCCGGATCGGACACCTGCTCGACATCTCTCTCCGGGATTTGGAAGCAATTCTGTATTTCGAGAAGTACGTCGTAGTCGACCCCGGAGAGGCTCCTCTCACCGAAAAGGAGTTGCTCACCGAGGAGCGCTATAGGCAGCTTCAGCAGGAATTTCCGGGAAAATTCCGCGCCGGAATGGGGGCGGAAGCCATCAAGGAGCTTTTGAAGCGAGTGGATATTGAGGCGCTCACGGAGGAATTGCGCGAGCGCATGAAGAACGACGCCTCTCAGCAGAAACGCGTGAAGTACGCCAAGCGGCTGAAGGTCCTCGAGGCGTTCCGCAAGTCCGGCAACAAGCCGGAGTGGATGATCCTGGATGTGATTCCGGTGATCCCGCCGGAGCTGCGCCCCCTGGTGCCCTTGGATGGCGGTCGATTCGCCACTTCCGATCTCAATGACCTCTACCGCCGCGTGATCAACCGCAACAACCGCCTGAAGAAGTTGATGGAACTGCATGCCCCTGACGTGATCGTGCGCAACGAAAAGCGCATGCTCCAGGAGGCGGTGGATGCGCTGTTCGACAATGGCCGGCGTGGCCGCGTGCTGCGCGGCGCCAACAACCGCCCGCTGAAGTCGCTTTCCGACACACTGAAAGGCAAGCAAGGCCGCTTCCGCCAAAACCTGCTGGGCAAGCGAGTCGACTATTCCGGCCGCTCCGTCATTGTGGTCGGCCCGGAACAGAAACTGCACCAGTGTGGTCTTCCCAAGAAGATGGCGCTCGAGCTGTTCAAGCCTTTCATCTACCACCGGCTCGAGCAATCCGGGCACTGCACCACCATTAAGGCTGCCAAGGAAATGGTCGAGCGGCAGGAACCGGTGGTGTGGGACATCCTCGAGGAAGTGATTAAGGACCACCCCGTCCTGCTCAACCGCGCTCCCACGCTTCACCGCCTGGGCATTCAGGCCTTCTCGCCCCTGCTGGTGGAGGGCAAGGCCATCAAGATTCATCCCCTGGTTTGCACGGCGTTCAACGCGGACTTCGACGGCGATCAGATGGCCGTTCACATTCCGCTCTCGCCCGAAGCGCAAATCGAGGCTTCGGTACTCATGCTGTCTTCGTCCAACATCCTCTCTCCAGCCAACGGCCAGCCGCTGGCGGTTCCTACGCAGGATATTGTTCTGGGTATCTACTACCTGACGAAAGAGAAGCGCGGCGCTAAAGGTGAGGACCGTGCTTTTGCCAATTCTGAAGAGGTCGTGCTGGCCCTCGAAGCGGGAGAAGTGGAGAGCCTCACGCCCATCCGCCTGCGTTTCACCGGGCGCGTGATAGACCTCACCACTGCCTATGACGATCAGGACGTGCTTCACGCCGAGCCCATCACGGTGAAAAACCAGTTCATCAACACCACCGTGGGCCGGGTGATCTTCAACGACCATCTGCCCAGCGGCATGCCCTTCGTCAACGGCCTGCTCCGCAAGAAGGGCCTGGGCGCGCTGGTCAATTACTGCTACCTGCGCTTCGGCCTCGAGACCACCGTGCAGATGCTGGACGAAGTTAAGACCCTCGGCTTCCTCTACGCCACCAAGGCGGGGATTTCAATTGGCATCGACGACCTTGTGGTGCCGATGAGCAAGGCCAAGCTGGTGAGCGACGCCGAGCAGGAAGTGATCGATGTTGAGAAACAGTACCAGGAAGGCGCCATCACTCACGGTGAACGCTACAACAAGGTGATCGCCATCTGGTCCAACGTCACCGACCACGTTGCGGACGAGATGTTCCAGACCATGGAAGCCCAGGATAAATCCGGCGAGCTGAACCCGATTTACATCATGGCGGACTCCGGGGCGCGCGGTTCGAAGCAGCAGATTCGCCAGCTTTCCGGAATGCGCGGCTTGATGGCTAAGCCTTCCGGCGAAATCATTGAGACGCCCATTACCGCCAACTTCCGCGAAGGCCTCAACGTGTTGCAATACTTTATCTCGACCCACGGCGCGCGCAAGGGCCTGGCGGACACGGCGCTCAAGACCGCCGACTCCGGCTACCTGACGCGGCGCCTGGTGGATGTGGCGCAAGACGTTATCATTTCCGAGTTCGACTGCGGCACTCTCGACGGCATTTATGTAGAACCCATCGTGGAGGCCGGCGAAGTGGTCGAGCCGCTGCGCGACCGTATCGTGGGCCGTGTAGTGCTCGAGCAGATTAAGGACTATGAAGGTAATGTGATCGTCGATGTCAACCAGGAGATTAACGAAGACCTGGCTGCTTCCATCCAGGCCGCCGGCATCGAGCGGGTGAAAATCCGCTCCGTGCTCACCTGCGAGTCGCGACGCGGCGTCTGCGTCCGCTGTTACGGGCGCAACCTGGCCACCGGCAAGGTGGTGGAGATGGGCGAGGCGGTCGGAGTCATCGCCGCGCAGTCCATCGGCGAGCCCGGCACGCAGCTCACCATGCGGACCTTCCACATCGGCGGAACTGCCAGCCGTATCAGCGAGCAGACCACTCTCGAGGCCAAGAACAACGGCTTCCTGAAGTTTGTGAGTCTCCAGACCGTTACCAACCGCGAGGGCAACTTTGTGGCCATGAATCGCAATGGCGCGGTGGTGGTGGTGGACGACAAGGGGCACGAACGCGAGCGCTACTCGGTGGTCTACGGCGCCCGGATCAAGTTTGCGGACGGCGCCGCGGTTAAGCAGGGCAACATTCTGGTGGAGTGGGATCCTTACACCTTCTCGATTCTGACGGAAGTTGCTGGAACAGTTCAGTTCAAGGATCTCGAGGTGGGAACCACCCTGCAGGAACAAGTCGATGAAGTCACCGGTTTGTCTCAGTGGGTGGTGACGGAAGCACCGGACGAGCAATATCAACCGCGCCTTGTTATCAAGGATGAGAAGAGCGGAAGCAAGGGATTGAAGAAATACCTTATGCCGTCGCGCGCTCACTTGATGGTCGAGGACGGCGCTGAAGTCAGCGCCGGCGATGTATTGGCGAAGATCCCGCGCGAAACCACCAAGACCAAAGACATCACCGGCGGTTTGCCCCGCGTCGTGGAGTTGTTCGAAGCACGCAAACCCCATGAGCCCGCCGTCATTACGGAGGTCGATGGAGTGGTGAAGTACGGCGATATCGTCAAAGGCCAGCGCAAGATCGTGGTTTCGCCCGATCGCGGAGAGCCCAAAGAGTACTTGCTGCCGCGCGGCGTCCACGTCTCCGTTCAGGAGGGCGAGCGGGTGAAGGCCGGCGAGCCCCTCATGGACGGCCCGCGTAATCCGCACGATATCCTGGCAGTGCTCGGTGAAAAAGAACTGCAGAAGTATCTTGTCGACGAGATCCAGGAAGTCTATCGTTTGCAGGGCGTCAACATTAACGACAAACACATCGAAGTCATCGTCCGGCAGATGATGCGCTGGGTGAAAGTCGAGGATGTCGGCGATACGGAATTCCTGCTCGACGAGCAAGTGGATAAGTTCAGGTTCAGGGAAGAAAATGACCGGGCCAAGACGGAGGGCGGGAAGCCCGCAACCGGCAGACCTTTGCTGCTTGGCATCACCAAGGCTTCACTGGCCACCGAGTCCTTCATCTCAGCCGCTTCCTTCCAGGAAACCACCCGCGTGCTCACCGAAGCTTCCATTCGCGGCGCCGTGGACCACCTGCGAGGTCTAAAAGAGAACGTCATCATGGGCCGCTTAATCCCGGCAGGGACCGGGCTCGAGTTCTACCGCAACTTCCGGCTGCTGAGCGAGGCCGCGCCGCCTCGGCCGGAAGAGGAAGCGCCGGCGGAAGCTACGATCCCCGCCGCCGCGGCGACTCCAGCGGCGGGCGTTCCGCTCGACCTTCTTGACGAGGATGCAGCACGAACTGTGTAATTGACGATTGAATAACCGATTGACGATCGTCGATTGATCTTGAATCTGAAATCTCGAATCACAGATTCTCCAAGGGGTGGCGTACACCTGCGCCACCCCCAAATCCCTCCACGATGTCCCCAGATGTGAAGGCTGCGCACTTCCCCACCGAAGACGACCCTGTCCTTTAGTTGTTAAGAGATGGCTAATCATAAGTTCTGGCTCAGGTAATGCGGAATTCTGCCGATGTAAAGAGCAGGGAATTTATGGCCGTCTTTTCGAACGGAGTTTCGCCCGTCGACCCACCGGCCAAGACTGAGTTGGTGTGCCCGAGGGACTCATTTTTAGCAGGGGCTTCGAATGTCCATCGACGTTATTTTGGTAGAAGACAACCCTGCGGACGTTCGCACAACCGCTGAGGCGATCGGCGATGGCAAGATGAAAAGCCACTTCGCCGTTGGGCTTCAAGCCTTTCGTGCCTACGATCCGGCCAATCGAGGATTTCTGCTTTTCTGTAGCGAGACTCCCGGGGAGGAGCGCGTATGGCTGTGAGTTCGATTAGAACACTACTCATCGAGGATAATCCGTCGGATGCCGAGCTCATTCAAGCGGTGTTGTCCCAGGCGCCGGAAGTGCCCTTCGAACTTGAATGGGTGGACGGGCTTGCCAAGGGTCTGAAGGAACTCGATGCGGGAGTGGTGGATTTGGTGCTCTTGGATCTTCATCTTCCGGAGAGCCGCGGCGTGGAAACCTTTAATACCACTCATGCCTGCGCCCCCGCCGTCCCCATTGTGGTCTTGAGCGGCTCAGACGATCAAGAACTGGCCCTCAAGGTTGTTCGTAACGGAGCTCAGGATTATCTGATGAAGGGACAAATCGACCGCCACACCCTGCTGCGCTCGATGCAGTACGCCCTGGTCAGGCACCGCTTGCAGCATGAAGAGGAAAGCCCGGCTTGGAGGGATAGCCTTACGAACCTCTACAACCGGCAGGGTTTCTTCGTTTTGGGTGAACAACTCCTGCGCCTTGCGGACAAATATCAATACCAGGTGACCCTGTTCTATGCCGACTTGGTGGAGCTCGAAACGATCAACGAGATTTACGGAAAAGAGTCGGGTGACGCTGCGTTGCAAACGGTGGCGGACGCCCTGTGCGAGACGGTGCGGGAGTCCGAGATTGGAGCACGGGTGGCAGGGCACCAATTCGCTTTTATGTGTTACAGTCTCTTTGCTCCCCCCGAGCGATACGTCCAGGAGAGGTTCGTGGAAGCATTGCGAGCCAACTTTCGCCGTGGACAGTGCCTCCATCTCCTCAACGTCAATTGGGGAGTCTCCGTCTATGACCCGGCAAGGCCAGTGGCGTTGTCTTCGTTGATGCTGCGCGCCGAGGCGCAGGCCTGTCCCGTTTCTCGAACCGGCGGAAACGTGGGAGGGCGCTAATCCTTGATCGCCGCATACGCCAGCCTGATGACCCTGGCGTTAACGTTGATGTCGCCGGTCGGATGAAGCTGGGCCATCACTACGGCAATCAAATCTTCCTTGGGATCGATCACGAAGTCGGTGTAGTAGAAACCGCCCCAGTAAAACCCGCCGACTGAACCGAGTTCCGTCAAATACCTGGGCTCGCTATTGACACCGAAGCCCAAGCCGTAACCCATGCCATCGACTTTACCCTGCACGTGGTCGATTGTCATCAGCTCCACCGACTTGCGACTCAGCACTTGTACCCCATTAAGCTTGCCGTTGTTCAGCATCATCTGGCAGAAGCGATAATAATCCTCCGCCGTCGTGCAAAGGCCTCCGCCGCCCGAGAAATAAGTGCGCGGCCCGCGATAGGGATAATCGGACGAATAGGAAAACTCGCCGTCTTTCATCACCTTTCCTTCCGGGATCACCTCAAGCCCTTTATCAGCATAATAGGCGTACGCGGCGGCGAGGCGCGAGACCTTATCGGCCGGCAGGAAGAAGTAAGTATCCTTCATGCCCAGCGGTTTGAAAACTCGCTCCTCCAGGAACTTGTCGAAAGGCATCCCAGCGACTCTCTCCACAACGTAACCCAGTACATCATCTGCCAAGCTGTATTCCCACGCGTCGCCGGGCTGAAACAACAGTGGAAGCGACGCAAGCTTCTTGATTGAATCGCCTGTCGACCCCTCCTGCTGGAGGAGCCCCGTTCCGATCCCGAAGGCGTTGTAGGCCTTGCCCAGCCGCGCATTCCAGGGATAAGTGAGGCCGGAAGTATGCGTCAGCAAATCGAAGATGGTGATGGGGCGCTTGGCGTCCACCAGGGCGCCCGGTGGAGAAGTCTTGTCCTGGGGAACTGGCGGGTCCAGGACTTTCAGGTTCTTGAATTCCGGAATGAAGTCGGAGACCGGCTCATTCAGCAGGAAGCGTCCTTCCTCGTAGAGGGTCATCACGGCCACGCTGGTAATCGGCTTGCTCATTGAGCAGATGCGGAAGATGTTGTCAGTGCGCATGGGCTTCTTCGCCTCGCGGTCCGCCATGCCAAACGCCTTGAAATACGCGATCTTGCCGTGCCGCGCCACAAGCGCCACCGCGCCCGCGATGCGCCCGTCGTTGATGCTTTGCTCGATGGCGCCGTCAATGCGCTCCAGGCGCGCCGAGGAAAGACCCACATCGTCGGGAGCGGCGACCGCGCCGGATTGTTGGAAACCGGACGATGCGGTCAACGCAGCAGGCGGTGGATTCGATGGCGCCTGCGAAGGGGAGATGACAAGCCAAGACACTGCCAAAAACGCGACGACGTACAACCCGCACCGGACTTTCCTCATTTTGCCTCCTGTTGCGGCGAGTTTGCCTCGCCACCCTGTTGTTGACTTGCAAAGCACCGCCGCGAGTCTGCCCCTTCGGAAAACGCGACCGTCAACCTCTAACGGGCATGAATCTCGATATAGTCGAGAGGGGCCTGTTCCGCTCCGTCGGGAATTCCCTCGATACGGATCTCGTCGCCGGGGCGGAGCGCCAGGCCAATGATGTGGCGCCGAGTGGAAGAGTCGCCGCCCGGCTTCGTCGCCGGCAAGTGGTCGTTGGCGATCCATTCATCCACTTGCTGCTCGCCGATGAAAACCCGGAACTTGGACTCGCCATTGTTCCGATCGAAGTATTGGACATCCAGATCGTACCATCCTGCCGGACGGTCGAAATGGAACGTGGCTTGGCATGGTTGCGCCTGCCCTTCGCACACGATGGCTTTGCCTCCGGATGCGCTTTCCCCTGGAGTGACGTCTATAGGCGCGTAGCCCTGGAGGCGCATTGCCTCGGCCTCGATGCGATCCGGGTGATGTCCGACGCGTCCGTGCGCATCGGCTATGCCCGAAACGCGAAAGAACGAATTGCAAACAGCGTCCCGCCAGACGATGGCATGCCCGGCCTGGTACTCGAGCCGCGCCAACACTTCCGCATAGCGCTCCTCGTCCACTTGGCCTTTGAGCGAACTCCACAACCCCACCACGGCTTCCGCTTGCTCTGCGCCTTCGTAGTGCGAGTCATAGATGTGCTGAATCACCGTCTTTCCGGAATGCAGCCGGTAAGTGTAGGGCACGTGGTGGAAAAACAGAAGCAGTTCGTCGGGAGTAGTCTCCGCGGACTCATAGAGCTTGGCGACAGGTGCGGGGTACTGCGCAATAAAACCCGTGCCCGTGGCCGCGCTGCGATCCATTCCGATGCCTTCGTGATCAGCCCGATGCCACTGGCCCCAGCCATTTCGCTCCGACGACTCGATTCCGGGCCCGTAGTGGCTTCCCAGAATATCGGTCAGAGTTCCTGCGCCCAGCGGGCCTGTATAGTCCTCGTAGATGCTCCAGGAACCAAGCAGCATTTCCGTGATCGTGAAGACGACGGTCGAATTGTTGCCGAACGTGAGCCTTGTCCATTCCTGAGCGATATCGCGCTCACTTAGATTGGGATTCCAGGCAAGCCGGCCGAACCCGTAAAGATTAGCCATGGCGAGCGGGTGGCCGAGCCAGTTGGTATCCATGCCCACATTCGCCACGCCCACAAAGCCGCCGGTCGGGCGATGAAAAGTTCGGCCCGCCACCAAGTCTTTAACGGGCGTGCTTCCTCCGCCGGCATGCAGGTCGAAATCCAGCACCTCTTTCCACATGGACGGGAGAAAACAAAGATGGCGCTGCTGGCCCGTATATTCCTGCGTGATCTGCAACTCGATGGCCTCGTTCGTGCGGCGCAATCCTGCGAACAGCGGGGAAGCCGGTTCCCGCACCTGGAAGTCGATCGGGCCATTCTTGATTTGAACGATGGCGTTGTCGTCGAACTCTCCGTCCAGCGGGCGGAAGTTGTCGTAGGCCGCCTTGGCGCGGTCGTTCTTCGGGTCGCGCCAATCGAGATGGTGGTTGTAGACAAAGGCGCGATAGAAAACCACGCCGCCATGTGGTTTGAGTGCGCGCGCGAGCGCATTGGCAGCGTCCGCGTGCGTCCGCCCATAGCTGGAGGGGCCGAGGCGGCCTTCGGAATCCGCCTTGACGACGAATCCGCCGAAATCAGGGATCTGCCGGTAAATCTCGTCGACCTTGGTTTGCCACCATGCTCCCACGCGGGCATCCAGAGGATCAAACGTCTCGAGACCTCCGATCACCTTGGGGCTACTCAAATCGACCGAAATCGAAAGGGCGATGCCCCACGGGCGAAAGGCATCGGCAACGCGAGCCAGTTGAGAGAGAAAATCGGATTCGAGAATCCGCGGGTCTGCATTCACGTTGTTGATGGTGCAGCCGTTGATGCCGATGGAAGCGAGCAGGCGCGCGTAGTCAGCGGCGCGCGTCAGATCGGCGCGGACGGTGCCATTCTCAAAGAATATGGAGCCGCCTGCGTAGCCCCGTTCAATCGTACCATTGAGATTGTCCCACTGGTCTACCCACCGTATCGGCGCGTAAGGCTCCTGGACTTCATTGAGGCTGATAACACTGTCGCGGCGCGCAATCTTGCTGAGCAACCCGAAAACGCCATATAGGACGCCGCGCTCGTTGGGCGCTGCGATGAGGAGGCAGGGGAAGCCATTCAACGTCACGGCCTTGAGCACGAAACCGTCTTGTTTGAGGTGGCCCGGAAATTCGGCCGCTGGCACGACAGTCTTGAGGGAAGCGAAGGTGCCGAGAACGATCGCACTTTCGTTCGGAAGACTCGACTCCGCTCGCAAAGTTCTGCCCAGCATGCCACGCACGCCGCGAATCAACTCCGCCTGCGCCGTTCTGATGAGCGGGGAATCACTGAGCACGACCGCATTGGCAGGCAGCGCATCGTAGCCCTCGCGAACCACGGCGTCGAATGGGGCGTACCGCAGCCACGCATCGTACCCGGTCTCCCCCGCCAACGGAGCAACCAGCGTGAGCACACCGAGGAACAAAAACCAATACTTCATTTAGCGAACCACGCTTTAACCGTGACGATCTCGTACGGATGAACCGTCAGCGTAGCTTCCTTGCCGCCGCCCGATAGAGTGAGCGGCGCCTCCTGCTTCTCCATCAGATTTGCTTGCGCGGCCTGGCTGGCAGCCTTCGGAAAATGGAGGTGGACCGCTCCCTGCTTCCCCTCGAATTCGAAGAACCGGAATACCAGCGCATCACTGTCTTCAGCCTTCTTCACGGCCGTCAGAACTACGTTACCGGGTTCGATCTCAACCAGAGAATGGGAAGCGGGAAGCATGCCGGCGTGCGGATTGGTGGCCACGGGTATAAGAGGATAATTAAGCTCGATGCCACGCCTCTCCGTTTCAGCGGCCTTCCAGTCGCCCGCGTGCGGATAAAGGGCATAGGTGAATTCGTGGAAGCCCTGATCGGCATGGGGGTCCGGAGCCGAATCCGGATCGGCCGGCGAGCGCAGCAAGGAGAGGCGGATGACGTTTCCCTTGGCGTCATAGCCGTACTTGCTGGCGTTCAATAGACTGAAACCGTGACCTGTATCGGAGAGGTCACCCCAGCGAAGCGCCGGCACTTCGAACATGGCTTTTTCTTCGGGAGTGTTCCTGGTGGTCGGCCGCTGGATAGTCCCGTAGGGGATCTCATAGGTGGCGTAATTGCTTTGCACGCTCACCGGGAATGCGACCTTCAGCAGGATATTCTGTTCGTGCCAGTCGGCCTGCATGTTGACGTCGACGCGGGGAACGCCGGGGTACATGCAGATGTCCTGGACAAAAGACGAATTCTGGAATTTCTTTCTGACGCGAATCACCGCGCGCGCCGGAGTGTTCTCAGTCAACTTCACTTCCTCCGCTTCGTTCAGGTCCCACTTGTGGTCTTCGAAATTGGCATCGATGTTCCAGGCGTCGTATTCCTTGGGCTTATCCACGAAGGTCTGAAGGAGATTGCCGCAGGCGCCGGGTTCGAGAGCCTCCCGGCCGCTGCGCTTGTCGACCAGGCTGGTGATGCATCCGGTCTTGGGGTCCACCTTGAGGCTGACGAATTCATTCTCCATCCCCTCCGCGGTGGCTATCAGAGCGCCTCCGGCGGAAGCCGTTGTCGAGACGGGCACGAGATGGTATACCGCATAGCCCATGGCCGGCACGTCCCTGGCCACGAACCTTATCTTCGCGGTGTGGATGGAATCGTCGCGAGAGATGACGGAGGAGGGAAGTGCGGTGCCGGACGAGTCACGCACTTCGATCCCGCTCCGCGGCGCGAGCTCTGAAGGGAACTGCGCTTCCACCTCGGTGACGTCTGTCCGGCGCCAACTGAGAGGATTAAAGAGAATTACCGGAACGCCTTCGCCCTCCGTAGTGACGCGCGCGGCCAGCGTTCTCAGGGAGTCGGAAAGGATTTTGTCGCCGGATAATTTCACCACGCCAAGATCGCGCGCCGCGTCAACATAATTGATGGCGATCCCTGAGCCCGGCATGACGTCGTGGAACTGGTCGAAGAGGACCTTCTTCCAATCGTCATTCAATTCTTCCTGCGGATAAGGCAGCCCGTGCAGCATGGCCAGAGACGAGAACTTTTCCGCGTTGAGCAGGAGTTCTTCGCTTTGCCGGATGCGTTTTTTGGTCTCAGACTGGGTGGTCATAACCCCGCGATGGAATTGTAAGTAGAGTTCGTTTTTCCACACTGGAACATTAAGGTTGGACAAGTTCTTCTCGACGTCATCAAAGTACGACTGGGCAGTGCTGAAGGTTAGCTTGGGAAACGAATTGGGGCGGTCCTGCCAGCGCTGGGCAGAGTCGAGCATGGCGCGGGTAGGGCCGCCGCCGTGGTCGCCGATGCCGTAAAGGTGCAAAATCTCGTGCATGCCGGTCTTGGGGGCGTATTCCGCCACGTCTTCCGAGATCCGCACAGGATCGATGTCATTCACATAATCGTGCGGGAAATAGGTAAGCAGGCGGCTTCCATCGGGAGCCTCCCACCAGAAGAGCTTGTAGGGGAACTTGGTGGTGTCGTTCCAGGAGATCTTCTGGGTAATAAAGTAATCGAGGCCCGAGCGCTTGTAGATTTGCGGCAGTTGCCAATTGTAGCCAAAGGAATCGGGATTCCAGCCAATCCTCACATCCACGCCGAACTTCTGCTTGAAGTAGCGAGTGCCGACCAGGAGTTGGCGCACCAGGGACTCCCCGCTCGGCATGTTGAGGTCAGGCTCCACCCACATGCCGCCCACGACCTCCCACCGGCCTTCCTTCACGCGCTGTTGAATCTCCTTGAAGAGGTCGGGGTATTTCTCCTCCATCCAGACGTAGTCTTGCGCCGCCGACTGCGCGTAAATGAAGTCCGGATATTGCCGCATCAACTGCAGGACTGTGCCGAAGGTGTTGCGCACGACCTCGACGGTTTCGGTCCAAGGCCACAGCCAGGCCATGTCGATGTGAGAATTGGCCACGGCGCGCACCGTGTACTGCTTTGCCGCCTCTGCGAACGGCTGAAGATTCTCCTGCGCTTTCCGGAGCGAGCTTTCAAACGCCGCTTGGCCGCCGCTGTCCAGCGCGGCGAAGTCGATGCCGCGAACAATAGCGCCGAGCTGGTTGGACTTCTCCGGCGAATCATGGAAGATACCCGCAATCATGGCCTGGGCTGACTGAATTTCTTCGTAAAGCAGACCCGGGTCGGGCCGTCCGGCGGGGTAGTCAACCAGCAGTTGGGCGTTTTGGAGTTGCACTGCACCGGTGGCGCCGGGAACATCGACGGCCACCAGGATCCTGGCGCCCGGCTCGGCTTCCCCGGTCAGCAGAATAGGTTGCTGAGTGTCCCCGTCGGCCATCTCCGCGAGTGAACCATTAAAGAAGACACGAAACTGCGAGGGGCCATCGGCGCTGACGCTCAAATCCAGCCGGACCCGCGCGCCCCGGATGCTGTACTTTCCCATCGTCTGCGGCATCTCAACCATGCGCCGGAACCACATCGGGCCGTTGCCCGCTTTTTCCGAGATGCGAACGGGCGACCAGTCGGCATCGTTCAAAGCCGGGTCCTCGCCATGGGCAAGGTTGTCCACGTGCGCCTTCCAGTCGGCCAGGGGTTGCGCGAACATCGCATGCAGACGCGACAGTTGGTCTTGGTACGGGTTTTTCTGTTGACTCTGTTCTTGAGCCGCGGCAACGGGAAGACCCGGTAGCAGGGCGCACAGCGCAAATGTGAGCGCTGCGAGTTTCAGTGCACGACTTTCTGTCATGAGGATTTGTCCTTTCCTTCTCGGGGTAATGGGCCGGACGAGATTATACACCAAGGCAAGGAGTCGGCAGGCATTGGGGTTGGCGGGTTGCGAGGCTCATCTTGCGCACAGAAATCAGTTCGTTTTGAAGGCGCGTTTTCGCTTATCCCCTGTGTTTGCAATAAATCTTGCAGTTCGTTCCCACGATTTTGTGTGTTTTCCGCAAACGACATGGGTGGCGCCGGCGTGCCGCCGTCTGGCGTGTCGGCGTCGCGTTCTTGCCCTGCCGCCACCCCGGGTAGGGGCGGATCGAGGCTCCTGGGTGGCGCCGACGTGCCTGGTTCCGGTATGTCGGCGTCGCGCTCTTGCCCTGCCGCCACCCCGGGTAGGGGCGGTTCGCGAACCGCCCCTACGTCGGTTTCCCTACGCTCCCGCTGCAACTCCATCAGCAAGCGGATCTTGTGTTCCAGTTGCCGGTTAAGCGAGTTCTGCTGGCGGATGATGGCCGCCCACTGGGCGTGCGAGGGCGCCGTCGCCGCCACCCGCGCCGCCCGCGTGTTCGTCACGTGCTCCTGCAGGAAGAGCTCGTACTCCCGCTCCACCGCCGCGGCCTCTTCCGCCACCAAACGCATCAGGGCCTTCTTGGCCGGCTGGAAGCTCTCGTCCTCGGGCTTGGTCCGGGAGAGCTTGTAGCGCCACGTGTCCATCTCCGCGCCCCGCAGGGTGTGTTCCGTGCCGTAGAGGTTGCGCATCGCTTCCTTCATGCGGTCGAATTCGTTGAAGTCGATCATGGCCAGCAGGCTGCCCAGCAAGGTCAGCACCTGCTCGTACTGGCCGGGGCTGCTGATCGCGCGGCGCAGGCCGTGTTCGCGCACGTCCCACTGGCTCGCCTCGCTATTGGCGTGCCCCACCTGGATCATCTGTTTGCGGCGATCGAGATCGTGCTGGTGCAGGTTCGAGACCTGCACGGCCAACTCCGCCTTGTCCACGCGACCCTTCTTCAGAAGCAGCAACGCGATGTCCTCGATGACGGCTAGCTCGAGAGCCCCCACGGGCCGGCGGGCCTCGATCAAGCCCTTCAGGAGGCGCTGGAATTGGCGCGGGTCCTCGCCCAGCTCGAGGGCGGCGCCTTCGAGAAAACTCTCATCGGTGTAAAGCCCGTGCTTGTGAGCGTTCTGGCACGAGCGCCGCTTGCCCTCCGCCGTGCGCGGGCCGCCGGAACGCCTGGTTGACGATGGACGAGGTTGGATTGGCGATCCCTCTGCCCCCTCGTCAGTGATTATTTGGTGATTTTCGATCGCTGATTGGCCTTTGGCCTCAGTTTGGTCTGAATCTCCCATTTGAGATCTCCTTTCTATGGAGGGGCAGTACGCGAACTAAACCCCGCTTTTCCCCAGTCATGGTAAGAAACGCGGGCTTCGCTTCCTGATCCCCGGGGCGAGTTGCCCCAATTTACTAGCGTATCAAGTTGAAATGAGAAGGTGGCGAAAGGTGCAAAAACTGAGACTAATTATTTTTAGTGCAATGGAATCAATGGCTTGGATAGTCGAGGGACTTCCACAATGTGAAAATCCGGGTTCTGACTGTAGCATTTTGACACATATATTCACAAAACTGCATATTTAGGTAGCGGCGGCTTTATGCCGCCACTTCCGGTATCGGAAATACTAGAGTAGTGGCGACGCAAAGTCGGCACTTAATGACCGGGAGGTCTTTAAGCCGCACACTCCCCGGGAGGCGCGGCAACGGCAGCACTATTTCCGGTTCATTCCGAGCCAGCCAATCAACTACCTGAAAGTCATGCCAATGCGGAGGCTGACGAGGTGTTGCGAAGAGCGCAGAAAGTAATTTCCTCCGGATTGAAATTCCACGCTTAGAAACTGGCCGCCAATATCATCTCGTACCTCCAAGCGCAAGGCAGCAAGGCGAGACAGCCAGATGTTGACGCCGCCTCCCACGTTGCCGCCGTTCTCGTGGTACAGATCGACGTTCGCAACGTAGTAGAAAGTATAGCCCCCCGTCACGAAGGGTTCGACTTTACGTTTCTTCGTGCTTGGCCCAAAGTGGTAAGACCCGTTAATTGAGCCGATCCATGTACTCAAACCTGCGCCTTCACCCGGAAACGGTTGTGTCGAGTTCAAGATTTCTCCACCCACACCGATCCCTTTGGCCACCAAAATCTCTCCGCCGAACCCGTACTGGTGAGCACTGGTACTTGCAGCGAGTTGCTGGGTAGCTGAACCCGGCGGAGCGTACTCGAGATGTGCCGGCGCGTAACCTAGGAAACCGTATCCCTCGCCGTGGTACTGGTAGCCGGCATCCTGCGCAGGCGCTACGAGAGGAAGCGCAAGCAATAGAGCGGCTAGCGTGATGACTTTTTTCATGTTTCACCTCTTCCGGCACGGAGCTTGAGCTGCGGGCGTCCGGAAATGCGAAGTCAGTCGCGGCAAAAGTCTACATATATAGAGTATGGATGTCAAGCACCACCTCTTCCAGACTCGCCCATCGACCTCTTCCAGTTGAACAAGTAGGGCGGGCGTCTCGCCTGCGGTGGTTGCGGCTTGCAGCCTTTCATGGGTTTCGATTACTGTTCTCCTTCTTCGACCTGGGTTCTTGGGGTAGAATCGGGCACCGTATTCGCTGACTCGGCGCCTGGGGAGATGCAAAGATGCAACGGCGACTATTCATAAAAAGCGTGCTGGTAACCGGGGGCGCGATGGCCTGCCGGCCAATCCTCGCGCAGGACACGCCGGCGGAGACACCCGCTGCGACGGTCAAGCGGGTGTTGGTGATGTTCAAGTGTCATTTGGACGTGGGATTCACGGACACTCAAGCCGGGGTGATGCGCCTCTATTTCGACCGCTATTTTCCCCGAGCCATTCAGGTGGCCGACGCGTTGCGGCAGGCGGGCGAAGATCGCTACGTGTGGACGACCGGATCGTGGCTGCTCTACGAGTATCTCGAGCAAGCCCCGAGCGAGCAGCGGCGGCGCGTGGAGCAGGCGGTTGCCGCCGGGGCCTTGGCCTGGCACGCCCTGCCTTTTTCGTGGGAGACCGAAATGCTGGATCGCTCCATGATCGTGGGCGCTTTAGGCCTCTCACAGTCGCTCGATCGGCGCTTTGGCCGCATCACCACGGGCGCTAAGATGAGCGATGTGCCGGGTCACTCGATCGGGATCGTGGGCCCACTGGCCGAGAATGGCGTCAAGTTGCTGGACATTGGCGTGAACGGGGCCAGCACTCCGCCCGACGTGCCGGCCCTGTTTGTGTGGAAGGATGCGGCGGGAGCCTCTCTCATCATGATGTATCACCACAAAGGCTACGGCGGCGTGGTGCGCGTGCCGGGATCAGACCTTGCCATTGATGTCGAGATGCGCAATGACAACGGCGGCCCTCACTCCGTAGAGGAGATCAAGAAGATTTACGCGGATTTGCGAAAGCAGTTCCCTAACGCCAAGGTGACGGCCGCCAGCCTTAGTGAGATCGCCAATGCGGTCGAGCCCTACCGCGGCAATCTGCCAGTCGTAAGGCAGGAAATTGGCGATACCTGGATTTACGGAGTGCCCAGCGACCCGGTGAAGGTGGCGCGCTATCGGGAAGTGGCGCGCTTGCGGCGGGAGTGGCTCGCCCAAGCGAAGTTCCGCACCGGAGACAACACGGATGTCGCTTTGCTCCGCCGGCTTCTCCTGGCGGTCGAACATACGTGGGGCGTCGACACGAAGCGGCTTAAAGACTATGACCACTACACACCGAAGGACCTGTCGAAAGTGGTGGACACAGCGAAATTCCGCTGGGCGGAAACCAGTTGGGCCGAAAAGCGCAAAGATATTGACGACGGAATTGCCAACCTTCCCGAGCCTTTACGCGCCCAGGCGCTCCAAAACGTCCGCGCCTTGCAACCGGTGGAGCCAGAGCGGAGCGGGCTCGAACTGCACCCGGCCGGAACGGAGATCGAAACCACCCACTTCATGCTGGCGCTTGATCCGAAAACAGGCGCGATCTGCCGGCTGCGCTCGAAGGCCGCCGGCCGCGAGTGGGCCTCGCCTGAACACCCGCTGGCGTTGTTTGCATACCAGACGCTCTCCAAGGCGGACTTCGATCGCTTTATCGCCAGCTACATCACCGCCAAAACCTGGTGGGCTCCGATGGACTTCGGAAAGCCGCACATCGACAAATTCGGAGCGCAAAGCCGGATATGGTTGCCGAAGCTCACCAATTGCTGGGCAGGCAAAGCCCCTGCCGGCCAGCGCGTTCTTGCCGAATTGCAGATTGAAGATGCGGAAGCGGAGCGCTCGGGACTTGTCGCCTGGCCACACAAGCTGTACGTCGAGATGCTCTTCCCGGTTGCGGAGCCTTCGGCGCAGGTCAATCTCAGTTGGTGTGGAAAAGCGGCCAATCGGCTTCCGGAAGCAATGTGGCTCAGTTTCCTGCCCCTGGCGTCCGATCAGGGAGGTTGGCGTCTTGAAAAGGTGGACCAATTAATGTCGCCGCTGGAGGTTGCGCGAGGAGGAAACCGGCACATGCACGCGGTTTCAAGCGCAATCCGGTACAAGGACACCCAAGGAGAGTTTGCCATTGAGACCTTGGACGCGCCCGTCGTGGCTTTGGGAGAGAAGTCACCTATTGCCTATTCCGATGCGCAACCCGACCTGGCCGGCGGCTTCCACTTCAGCCTCTTCAACAACGCCTGGGGCACGAATTACATTCAATGGTTCGGTGAGGATATGCGCTTTCGGTTCATTTTGCGGGGGTGAGAGGGCAGATAGCAGAAGGCAGGCAATTCCTCCGTGTCCTCTGTGCCTCGAAAGCTTCAACACGGAGAACACGGAGGTTCTCCGTGAGCTCTGTGATTAGTCTTTCGAGGCGCAGAGAACGCGGAGAAGACGACCACTGAAGGCTAGGGACTGAGACGGGAGCGCTGATTTCGAAGGGGGGATTCCATGTCTGTATCCAGAAGGAGATTTCTAACGAGCTCGGTTGGTGGCGCCTACGCGGCGATGGGAGAGTTGCGAGGTCTGGCAAGTGGTCCAAAGCGCCGCATGGCTGCAGCTTCGCCGGGGGCGGAGGCGGGGAGCGCGCCGGGCTCATTCGAGAACCCGTCGACTACAGCGGCGGAGTACACGCGAGGCGTGGGAATTTATCCGGGCGACCCGCGCGAGGACTTCGGACCGAGGCTCGTGGCCGATACAACCTCGATGTACCGCAATCTGGCATTGCACCGGCCCGCGTACCACTCGAGCAGTTATGACTACAACCTCACTGCGCAGCTTGTGACCGATGGGATCAAGGATACGCATCCCCCCGAATGGGTGGCGACGTCGCTAAGCTTCCGCGGCCAGCTCGCTAAGACCGACCGCGAGTATTTTCTCGATCACAATGCGGTCACCGTTGTCGACTTGCGCGGGCCTCGTCCTTGGTTGCAGGTGCAACTTGGAGGTGGAGAGAGCGCGCCGGTGATCGACCGGGTTGACGTGCTCTTTATGGCGCCAGGCGAGCTGAAACCTGAGAACGTGAGTGTTTCCGTTTCGGTTTCTGACGACGGACGCGAATGGAAGGAGGCGGGCAAGGTCACTAACCCTCAGCGGGCTACTCTCACCGGCGGCCCGACGGGTTTTGAGCGCGGAGGAGCAGTGTTTCAGCCCTCCATTCCGCTCCAGGCAGCTTCCGAGGGCCGCTTCTATCGCGTTGAGCTCGAGGCCGCGAACGCCTCGCCCATGGCGTTTTATATGCAATGGCAAGTCGCCGAAGTGGCCTTTTACAACCAGAACCAGAGGGTCGAGATCGGCGGCCCTTACAGGTTTACCAGTGCCTGGATGAGCGCCGGTTTGGGTGAGGAGTGGGTCTACGTCGACTTGGGTGCGCGCTGTGAGTTCGATCGTGTGACGCTCTATTGGATCGCGCGTGCGGCGGAGGGTTCTCTCCAGGTCTCCGATGACGCAAAGAGTTGGCGGGATATTCAACCGCTGCCCGCCGGGGCGGGGAGTAGGGACGACCTCAAGCTCGCGCAGCCCATCCAGGGCAGATATGTGCGCGTCCTGATGACCCGGCCCACGTCCGCGGACGGATACATGCTCAGCGAGATGGAGGTCTACGGGCGCGGTGGGTTTGTGCCGCAGCCAAAGCCTACGCCGGCAGCGCGCTCTGATGAACGGCTTGACTTGGCTGGAGGCTCGTGGCGCTTGCAACGAGCTTCGCTTGTCGCTGCCGACGGCGCTGCCCTTTCGAAAGTGGGATTGGCGGATGGCGATTGGATTGTCGCCACCGTGCCGGGCACGGTTCTCACATCCTATTTGAATATCGGCGCAATTCCAGACCCCAACTACGGTGAGAACCAGTTGTATGTTTCCGATTCGTTCTTCTGCGCGGATTTCTGGTATCGAAACGAGTTCACGGCGCCGGACTTGCCCGCAGGCAAGCGTGCCTGGCTGAATTTCGACGGGATTAACTGGAAAGCGGACGTTTTCCTGAACGGCGAAAAACTTGGCCGCATCGAAGGCGGCTTCCTACGCGGGCGCTTCGACGTTACCGGCCGATTGCTCGCCGGGGCCAAGAACGCGCTGGCAGTTCGCATCGAGAAGAACGACACGCCAGGAAGCACCAAGCAGAAGACCCTCGAGGATCCGGGAAAGAACGGCGGCGCGCTCGGATTCGATAACCCGACCTATCACGCATCGATTGGCTGGGACTGGATTCCCACCGTTCGTGGCCGCGATATCGGCATCTGGGGCGGCGTGTACATCAGCTTTACCGGGCCGGTAACTCTCGAAGACCCATTTGTTAAAAGCACCTTGCCGGCGCTCGGTGCTGCGGGCGGGACGCCCGCACCACGCCTGGATACGACGCGGGCTGACGTAAGTATTGAGGTCACACTGGTGAATCACACTCCCCGGCCGGTGGCAGGGATTTTGCGCGGACGCTTGGGAGATTTGCACTTTGAACAACGCATCACCGTGGGCGGCTCCGCAGCCACGAACGTGAAGTTTGATCCCACGAACACGCCCGTGCTGCGGCTGGAAAATCCCAAGCTTTGGTGGCCTGCCGGTTACGGCGAGCCCCACTTGTACCCAATCGAACTGAGTTTCCACACGCGTGACAAGAAAGTATCGGACGCGCGGACATTCGACGCCGGCATCCGGCAAATGACTTACAGCGAAGAGGGCGGCACTCTGCGGATATGGATCAACGGACGGCGATTTATAGCGCGGGGAGGGAATTGGGGCTTCGGCGAGTCCATGCTGCTGTATCGCCGGCGCGAGTACGACGCCGCGGTCCGCTATCACCGGGAAATGAACTTCACGATGATTCGCAACTGGGTGGGGCAGGTCGGCGATGAAGAATTCTTCGCCGCTTGTGACCGCCACGGCGTTATGGTCTGGCAGGAGTTCTGGCTTGCCAACCCTTACGATGGGCCCGACCCGAAAGACGACGACATGTTCATGCGCAATGCGCTGGATTCGGTTCGGCGCTTTCGAAATCATCCCTCGATCGGCATCTACTGCGGCCGCAACGAGGGTAACCCGCCCAAGCCGCTTGACGACGCCATCCGCAAAGTCCTGGCTGAAAATCACCCCGACATCCACTACATTTCCAATTCGGCCTTTGGCGTTGTGGGGGGTGGCGGGCCTTATATGGCCATGCCGCTCAGCTTCTATTTTACGGGCGGCGCGCATGCGAAGCTGCACAGCGAGATGGGCATGCCGAACATTCCTCCGGTCGAAAGCGTGCGCGCGATGATGCCGGAAGCGGCGCAGTGGCCGCAGGGCCTCGGCTGGGGTCTTCACGATTTCACATTGACCGGCGCGCAGGGCGGCGAAAGTTTCAGGAACATGATCGAGTTCAATTACGGCGGCGCCGACAACCTCGACGATTGGGTTTCACTCGCACAGTTTCTCAATTACGAAGGCTATCGCGCCATGTTTGAGGGGCAGGGAAATCACCGCATGGGACTTCTGCTTTGGATGAGCCATCCCTGCTGGCCCTCCTTCGTTTGGCAGACCTACGACTATTACTTTGAGCCGACGGCTGCCTATTTTGGGTGCAAGAAGGGCTGCGAACCGCTTCACATCCAATGGAATCCGGTGACCGAGAGCATCGAGGTCGTCAACAACAGCGGTGGAAACGTGCAAGGTCTGACCGCTGCCGTCGAGGTCCTGGACATAGACGGAAAGAAACAGTGGGAGAAGTCTGTCACTCTCGATAGTCAAGAGGACAGCGCCAACTCGTGCATCAAGATGGAGTATCCGTCCGGGCTGACTCCGCTGCATTTCCTGCGCCTGTCCTTGACACGCGGAGCCGGCACGATCTCTACAAACTTCTATATGCGGGGGCCTACGGAAGGCAACTATCGAGCAATTCGACAGTTGCCGAAGGTTAAGCTGGAAGCGTCCACACACGCCACGCGCCAGGACAATCGCTGGCAATTAACCACCGAGCTGCACAATCCCTCCGATCACCCGGCGTTGATGGTTCGCCTGAAAGCGGTGCGGGAAAAGAGCGGTGACCGCATCCTGCCTGTGATCTACAGCGACAACTACATTGCCTTGATGCCCGGCGAACGCCGGACGATTCGAACCGAACTCGAACACGCCGACACGCGGGGCGAGACGCCCCGGATCGTGGTGGAAGGGTTCAACGTGCGTTTGTAGGGCCGACCCTCGTGCCCGCCCTGGGCGCCCACAAGGGTTGCCCCCACAATGCACGCGGCGCCCTCAGCCTATTTCAGGGATCAGACTACATTGAGTCGAGGGAGTGGGCAACGAAGCGACTCATTACGAACAACGCAACGACATAGCGTTACACTTCACCGCTGGGCGGCTTGAGGAGTTCCTCTTCAGGCTCAATGTGGATCAACACTTTGGCGACACGATCGACCTCTGCGAGTATTCGATTTTCCACCTCGTGGGAGATGGCGTGTCCTGATCGAACACTAAGATCTCCTCGCAACACTACATGAAGGTCGACGTAATACCGGAATCCGACCTTGCGCACGAAGCATTTTTCGAGCCCGATCACGCCAGGAACCGCGGTTGCGACCCGGCGAACCTGCTCTTCAATGTCGGGAGAAGGTGCGGTGTCCAGAAGTTCGGCCAGGGGGAGCCGGATTTGGCGCCCGGCGTTGAAGAGAATCACACATGAAGCGCAGAGGGCGGCCCAATCGTCTGTGGTGTAGTTCTTCGTCCAAAGCGCCAACGAGATTCCAACAAAGGCGAAAGCGGAGGTAATAGCATCGCTGACGTGGTGCCAAGCGTCTCCCTGCACCGCCGTGCTTTGGATGGCTTCGGCCACCGATGAGACGAAGCGGGAAAGCAGGATTTTCACCACCACTACGCCCAGCAGAACCCAAAGGGTATAGGGTCTGGGAAGCGGATGTGGAGTACGAATCCGGAAGATGCTCTCGATGGCGATGGTAATGCCGGCTGCCGCTAACGCCAGGCTGACGGCAACTGCCGCGATGGGTTCAGCCTTCCCATGCCCATAGGGATGCTCTTTGTCCGGAGGCTTGAGCGCCACACGGAGACCGAAATAAACCGCGTAGGAACTGAAGACATCCGCCAGCGATTCGATTCCGTCGGCGACCAACACAAAGGAGTGCCCGAGTAAGCCGGCAACGCATTTGCACATGGCCAGAGAGAAATTGGCTGCAATGCTGACGAGCGATGACCTGAGTCCGCGCTGCACCTGACGTTCGACTTTAAGAGCGTCTGCCATTGTGGGGTTGCACAAAACGCTTTGTGCCTAACGAATACTTCCCCGATTTTATTACCAATTCCCGCGAATCACAAATAGGGCTCTCGGCGGTGGCCGGAATTGCATTCCGAGTCGAAAACGCCTATGGTGTCAAGGCAACGTGAATCAGGGCGCGGGACATTTCATGTATGACGAGCAGCCAGCGGAAGTCCGTTCGAAGGGAAGCAAGACCAGCGGATCGAGCCTGGTGGCGAAGCTGAGTGAAAAGCGCAGCATTCAGATTGCGATCCGCCTGCCTGGAGCGGATCTCGCGCGGGCTCGCGAGGTCGCAGACCGGAAAGGCCTTGGCTACCAGACGCCGCTCAAGATGCTCGTGCACGAAGGCCAGGCGCGCGAAGCCCGCCGCCACTGAAATAGGTAGCGGGACGTGGCTGTTCCAAAGAGCTCACCCGCTACGGACCGACCGCAGGGCCAATGCTGTGCCCCAGCCGTGTGCACATACGGTTATGTTCGTCTTCCACGGCTGCCTGCTCACGCCGCGGAGGATTCGGAAAGCGGCATCTTGGCGTGGTTGGCTTCCCTCTGAGCGTCCACGACAGCGAGAGCGGCAATATCGACGATCTCTTCCACGGTCGAGCCGCGTTGCAACACGTGGACCGGTTTCGAGAGTCCCATCAGCACCGGGCCAAGCGCTTCCGCGCCGCCGATGCGCAGCATGAGCTTATAGGCCACGTTGCCGGCTTCAAGGCTGGGGAAGACCAGAACATTGGCCCTCTGCTTCAGACTCGAGAAGGGGTATTCTGCGAGTAATTCCGGGACTAGCGCCGTATCCGCCATCATCTCTCCGTCCACCGTGAGCTTGGGATTCCGCCGCTTCACGATTTCAGTGGCTTGGCGCACCTTTTCGGTTAAGGGATGCCGTGTGCTGCCGAAGTTGGAAAATGACAGCATCGCCACACGAGGCTGAATGCCGAAGCTTTCGGCCACTTCCGCGGAAAGCAGGGCAATTTCCGCCAGATCATCGGCATTGGGGTCGATGTTGACGGTGGTGTCGGCAAAGAGAAAAATGTCTCGTTTGGTCACGATCACATAGAGCCCGGAAACTTTGTGAACGCCGGGGCGCGTGGCGATGATTTGCAGCGCCGGGCGGATGGTGTCCGGGTAATGTTGCGACACGCCCGCGACGAAACCATCCGCGTCGCCCATGTGAACCATCATGGCGCCGAAGTAGTTGCTGTTGGCCATCAATTCCCGCGCCTCGCTGCGGGTGACTCCGCGGCGCCGGCGCAGCCGGTAGAGCTCCTCCGCGTAGGCATCCAGCCTGGGTGAGTGAGCGGGCTCGATGATTTCCGCGCTGACCTTTTTGCACAAGTCCAGTTCCTCAGCCATTTTCATAATCACCGCCGGGCGGCCCAGCAGCACCGGATGCGCGATCTTCAAGTTAGTAAGCTGACAACTGGCGCGGATGATCTTCTCGTGCTCGCCTTCGGAAAAGACGATGCGCTTGGGTGCGGCCTTGGCCCGCT
>Ga0326727_10008420_pt1 | contig 26181 bp, 25 predicted proteins | sample MB2enrmetagenome_FD_207643 | JGI IMG/M metagenome (GOLD analysis project Ga0326727, IMG submission 207643) | Lab enriched peat soil microbial communities from McLean, Ithaca, NY, United States - MB29MY | ecosystem: Environmental > Terrestrial > Soil > Wetlands > Peat | place: USA: New York...
TCGCCTACGGCAGCTGCAGTTTCAGCGAACCGGTGGACGACCTTCGCGCCATGCACGTTCTCATCTCATAGGATACGATGCCGCACATTACTTCGTGGATTCCCGTTCCCAGCGGGAGCGATTTCACCATTTACAACTTGCCCTACGGAGCCTTCCGTAGCAAAGATGCCGGGCGTCCACGCCTGGGCATCGCGATCGGCGAGAAGATCCTCGATCTGCACGCGGTCGCGGAGGCAGGGTTGCTCGGCGACGCGTGCCGGCCGGAACTGCTGATGGGGCCGGTGCTCAACCCGTTCCTCGCGGCGGGGCGCGATGCGTGGAAGCGAACGCGGCTTCGCATCGCGGCGCTGCTTCGCGACGATGCCGACGGAACCGACGCCTTGCGCAAGCTCAACCACGCGGCGTTCTTTCACGACCAACGCGACGTCGCAATGACGATGCCGGTCCATGTGGGCGATTACGTGGATTTCTACTCGTCCATCGAGCACGCCACCAACCTTGGCCGGCTCTTTCGGCCCGACTCCGCGCCGCTGTTACCGAACTATCGCCACATCCCGATCGGATATCATGGCCGTTCGAGCACCATCGTGGTGGACGGCACGCCGGTCGCGCGCCCGAGCGGCCAACGCAAAGCGCTGGAGGCTGCGGCTCCCGTGTTTGGGCCCAGCGCGCGCTTGGATATCGAGCTCGAGATCGGGTTCATCACCGGGCCCGGCAATCGGCTCGGCCAGCCGATCCCGATCGGCGGGGTGCGCGATCACATCTTCGGGCTCGTGCTCGTGAACGACTGGAGCGCCCGCGACATCCAGGCGTGGGAGTACCAGCCGCTCGGGCCGTTTCTCGGGAAGTCGTTTGCAACGACGATTTCACCGTGGATCGTGACGCTCGATGCGCTCGATCCCTTTCGCGTTCCGAACGTTCGTCAGGAGCCGGTGCCGCTTCCCTACCTGCAAACGTCGGAGCGGTGGGCGTACGACATCCATCTTGCCGTCGATCTGCAAACCGAGCGTATGCGGCGCGCGGGGAAGAAACCGGCGACGGTCTCGCGTACGAATTTTCGCTCGATGTATTGGAACATGGCGCAGCAGCTCGCGCACGTCACCGTCAACGGGACCGCTATTCGCCCGGGCGATCTCTATGCATCGGGGACGATCAGCGGCAGCGAGCCGGGCTCGGAGGGGAGCCTCATCGAGCTGACGTGGAACGGCGCGCGCCCGATTCAGGTCGACGGCGAGGTGCGGGCCTTTCTCGAGGATGGCGATGAGATCACGATTCGCGGATGGTGCGCTTCCGGCGACCTGCGCGTCGGGTTCGGCCGCGCCCGCGGACGCATCGTTCAGGCGGTTGCGAGCGCGTAGATGCCGACGGCGGCAACGACCCCGCCGCTGAGCACTTCGCCGTAGCGCTCGAAGGGACCGAGCGAAGCGCTCTGGAGCCCGCGCACGCCGAGTCCGCAGAGCACCGCATACGTCGTGATCGTCGCGATTGCGAAGACGGCCGCCATGACCGCGAGTAGTGCGGCGCCCTTGGTCGACGCCGAGAGGAACGCCGGTAGCCCTTCGATCATCGGAGACGATCCCAGAATGAGCATGAGGGCGGTCCCGCGCCCGACGCCCGCGCCCTGATGACCGAGCCCCTCGTGTGCTTCGCGCCAGCCCTGATAGGCGATCCACGCGCCGAACGCGATGAGCGCGAGTGCCGAAACGACGCTCACTGCGCGCGCGTAGCGTGTCGCCACCACGGCGCCGGCTACCCACAGCACGAGCCCGAGCAACAAGGTTGTCGTCACATGTCCGAGTCCGGCGACCGCAGCGACGCGCACCGTGCGGCGGACCGACCAGTTTCCTTGGCGCGCGATGACCACGATCGGCGCCCAATGGTCGGGCACGATCGTGTGCAGCACGCCGACGGCGGCGACCGTGCCGACGAGCAGCCCCTCGCTCGTCATATCCTATGCGGGAGCTGGTGAGGCGATCCAGGAGCGATAGTATTGCGGGTCTTCAACGTCGAGCGCCGTCTGCACGAGCTGCAGCGGCGCGAACGTGTCGACCATGATCGCGATCTCATCGGTGGAGGTCTTACCGAGGCTGGCTTCCACGGCGCCGGGTTGCGGGCCGTGGGATGCGCCGGCGACGTGGAGCGTGATCGATCCCTCCTCGACGCCGCGGCGGCTCATGAAGTTGCCGCTCACGTAGTAGAGCACTTCGTCGCAGTCGACGCTCGAGTGATTGTACGGCACCGGAATCGCGAGCGGATGGTAGTCGAACAGACGGGGGACGAAGACGCAGAACGCGGCGCCGGGCGCCTCGAACGTTTGGTGCGCGGGCGGCGGCTGATGCAGCTTTCCGGTGACCGGGGCGAACTCGTCGACGTTGAAGGCGTATGGATAGCAGCAGCCGTCCCACCCGATGACGTCGCACGGGTGATTCTGCACGATGTACGCGGCGCTGCGCGCGCCGTGGCTCACGCGAATCTCGTATTCGCCCGGCGCGTCGACCGGCGCCTTGAGCATAGGGACGCGGAAATCGCGTTCGTAGTAGGGCGCGTGCTCCTCGAGTTGGCCGAATTCGTTGCGATACTTGCGAGGAATCTTGACCATGCCGCTCGATTCGTGCACGAGCATGCGCGTCGGTGCGGACGGCAGGAAGCGATACGTCGTTCCGGTCGGCATCACGACGTAGTCGCGCTCACGGTACGCGAGGTCGCCGTACGGCGTCTCGATCGTTCCCGACCCGTGATGGATGAAGAAGAGTTCGTCTCCGCCCGCGTTGCGATACCAATACTCCATCGGCCGGTCGGCGTGCGCGATCGAGACGAGCAGATCGTCGTTGCCGAGCAAGGCGCGTCGCGAGTCGATCGCGTCGCCGCTGGTCTGCACCGCGGCAGCCTTGAAGTGCCGGTTGCGCAGCGGGTCGTTCGGCAGCAGGTTCACCGCGGGTTTGTGCCAGGGGCGCACCTCGAGCGTTGCCGTGGGGGGGCGCAGGTGGTAGAGCAGGGAGTAGACGCTCTCGAACCCTTTCGTCGAGAGCAGTTCCTCGGCGTACAGGCCGCCGTCGGGGCGGCGAAACTGAATGTGGCGTTTGTGCGGAAGCGAGCCGGCGCGAACGTATGCGGGCATGATGTCGTTACTCTCCGTCGGCGGGCGCGCGCTCGGCTGCCTGGAAGCCGCGCTCGCGGTGCGTCCCGTCGCAAAATGGTTTGGTTGCCGAGTGGCCGCAGCGGCACAGGACGATGTTCTCGCCGGTTGCGTATTCGCGTCCGTCAGCGTCCGTCAGCGTTACGCTGCCGGTGATGAGATAGGGTCCGTTCTCGCGGACTTTGATCCGTACGTCCTGCATGGTGCGGCAGGCGTTCGCCGCGGCGGGGGCGCACTCCGGTCTTTGCATACACCGCCGTACCAAACAGGGGGTCCGCATGAGAATTCCCATCCTCATTCTGGTGGCGTTCACCGCGATCGCTGCTGCTCCGAAGCCCACGCCGACGCCGACGCCGGTAGCGATTCAGTACGACGAAATCCAGCGCATGGTAATGGCGCCGGCCACCCCGCCGCCGCCGGAGTCGTTCCAAGACATCTACAAAGAAATCATGGCCAACGCGCAGAGCGGCTCCGCGCCCTCGCAACCGCAGGCTCCGCGCGGCCTCGGCGCGATGATGGGCGGCATGATGGGCGGCCACGGCGGCGCGCCGGATATGAGCGGCCAGATGAGCATGATGAACATGATGAAGACCGGACGCTTGACGCGCTGGACCTATTACTGGGTCAAGCAATGGGTGCGCGAGGACGATCCCGTCGCGCAGACGGCGACGATCACGAAATGCGCACAGCATCAGATCATCCATCTCGATTTGGCGAAGAAAACGTACGCGATCGTGACGACCGGTACGAACGGATGTCCGCCGGCCGGAGAATCCGCGCCGCCCGCGATGGGACCGCCGGGAATGCGCGGTCAGGAAAACGCGGCCCCGGGCACGATGGACGTTACGATCGACAACAACGCCAAGGATCTCGGGCCGAAAGTGCTCGACGGCATTCAAACGACGGGCAGCAGCAGCGACCTGAGCGTGGTGATGAGCAACGCAACCGGTTCGTGCAAGAACGGCAGCTCGCAGATGTCGCAGGTGGTGTATATCTCGAACATCGACAAGCCGCGCGCCTATTGTCCGCTGCCGGCCCGGCGCGGCGCGTTGCCCTCGAGTCCGACCGAAGCGGTGTCGCGCGGGGGATGCGTGCCGACGATGCACGGCAACACGTCGGGTATGGGCGCTATGATGGGCAAGGGCACGAAGCTCGAGATGTACTCGCTCATGACGATGGAGAGCAACGGCCGCCAGTTCGGCTCGCTGACCGAGCGCGGCAACGTCTCGTGGCTCTATCAACCCCAGACGGATCCGCTCTTTGCGATCCCGCCCGACTTCACCGAGGCAAAGTAAACAGACCGGTCAACGTCGTTTGCCCGAGCACGTGCCCTTGGATGCGAGCGAGCAACTGCTTGGCATTCAAGGGCGGCGCGTTCGCGTCGATGCGGTCGAGGTCGAGCGCGTACAACGTGAAGTTGTAGTGATGGACCTTACCGGCCGGCGGGCACGGGCCGTAGTAGCCGGAGTAGCGCGCACTTCCCGCCTCGATCGCGTCTGCGGTTGCCGGAATGTTGTAGACGACCCAATGGTAGTAACCGCCGGGAACCGGCGCGTCGGGGTCGTGTACGATCAGCGCGAAGCTCTTGGTTCCCGCCGGGGCGCCGCTCCACGATAATTCGGGTGAACTATTCTTACCGCCGCAATCCTTGGCCACCATACTCATCGGAACGGTCGCTCCGGGGGCGAAGGTCGAGCTGGACAGGGTGAGGGCGAGCAGGAGTGATGCGATCGTCATGAACGTGCGATTCCGGGGCCGCGGCGACAAAACCCGCACCAGACCTCCGCGGCATGAGATGGGGTGCCCGTGTGGTATCATCTCCTGGCCATGATGGGGGTTGGGCTTCACGCGGCGTAACCTTGTGAACCCCGCCAGGACCGGAAGGTAGCAACGGTAAGCGAGCCCTTACGGGTGCCGTGACGTACCTGGCCCCCCTCGTGGTCTCTTTATAGAAGCAGATGATGGACACGACGACGCTCTATGCAGCACTAGGCGCCGTGGGGCTCTCCCTTGCGGCGTTGCTCATCTACCACCTCGTGGCGATAGCCCCGGCGCAGCGCCGCGTGGCCGAGCTCTTGGCGACCCACGACGACCTGATCGGCGCAGGGACGGGGGCCGCGGGCCGCCTCGCGGCGCTGGAGCAGGCGGTGAGCGCTCAGCGATCGGCGGGCGAGAGGGTCGAGGAACGGGTCCGCGAACTCGAAGGCCTGGCTCGTACCGACATCTCGAAGGTCGGCTTCGTCCGGTATGACGCCTTTGACGATACCGGGTCCGAACTCTCGTACGCGCTGGCGCTCCTCAACCGCGAAGGCGACGGCGTGGTCATCTCGAGCATCTACTCCCGAGCCGACACGCGGACATACGGAAAAGCCGTCTCCGGATACAAGCCGGCGGTGAACGCCTCGGATGAAGAACTCCGGGCGATCGAGCTGGCGCGATCGATGAAGGCATGATCGACGACCGATATTACGTGAAGATCGTCCCGCAAAAGGGCGAGACCGTGCATCGCTTTCAGATTCGCCGCCGGCACATTGCCGGCGCGCTGATCGCCGTTGCCCTCGTCGTGCTCGGGTCGTTCGGCTTTGCTGCGGTCGAAGTGATCCGCGCGCACATGCAGGTGGCGGCCCTGCGCGAGCAGTCGGTCAGCCAGCAGGCGACCCTCAAGCAGATCGACCGGCAAACCGAGGCGCTGCGCAGGCAGCTCCAGCACCTGCAGAAGCAGGACCAGGAAATCCGCCAGCTTATCGGTGCGCCCGCACCGAGCAGTAAGCCGGTGCAGAAGACGTCCTGGACCCGCGCCCAGTCGCTTCCGGCCGTGGCTGCCAAGGTTCAGAACCTGCGCGAGCAGAGTCTGGCGATGCAGAGCGAGACCGAGCGCATGCGAACGCTCGCGATGCGCGTCCTCAACATCCGGCACGTGCGCGATCTGGCGCGCGCCGAGATGATCGCGGGAATCCCGTCGATCAACCCGATTCCGGGGTCGTCGGTGGTCGGCTGCTACTGCTACCGGACCTACCCGGATACCGAGTTTCATCCCGGCGTCGATTTGAGCGCCGACTACGGCACGCCGGTGCATGCTTCGGCGGCCGGAACGGTCGTGGCGACCGGCTACGACGGCGGCTACGGCATCAAGGTGGATATCGACCACGGCAACGGCTACCACACCTGGTACGCTCACCTCTCGCACGTCGACGTACCGATCGGAACGCGCGTCTACAAAGGCCAACTGATCGGTGAAGCCGGGGCTACCGGCTTTGCAACCGGGCCGCACCTGCACTATCAGGTGATGTACAACGGGTCGCCGGTCGATCCGACGCCGTACCTCAACGGCGTGCCCGCGAATGTCTTAGCGAAGCTCCCATAGAACGGCGATCACCGTGAACCTCATCATCTGCCAACTGGACAAGTTGGTCATTGGCCTCGCGCAACTCTATTCGCTCGTGCTGCTCGTGTATGCGGTGCTCTCGTGGATCCCCGATCTGCGCGGCGGTTGGGTGCGCTACATCGCGATGCTGGTCGAGCCGGTGCTCGCACCGATCCGGCGCGTCATCCCGCCGCTCGGCGGTTTGGATCTCTCGTTTCTCGTGCTCATCCTGCTGCTGAACTTCCTCATCGTGCCGCTGCTGCAGCGGGCGGCGTATACCGCTTGTTACGTCGGATTCTAGGGCGTTGAGCGTCAAGCCCGAGCATCCTCACCGCACGGAAGTTGCGAGCAACGTTCGCAACTTTTGCATTATTGCGCACATCGACCACGGCAAGACGACGCTCTCCGACCGTTTGCTCGAGCTCACGCGCACGGTCGAGATGCGCGACATGGAGGACCAGGCGCTCGATGCAATGGACCTCGAGCGCGAGCGCGGCATCACGATCCGCATGCACCCCGTTACGCTGCGCTACCGCGCCAAAGACGGGCAGGATTACGAGCTCAACCTCATCGACACGCCGGGCCACGTCGATTTCTCGTACGAGGTCTCGCGTTCGCTGGCGGCGTGCGAAGGTGCGTTGCTGATCATCGACGCCGCGCAGGGCATCGAAGCGCAGACCCTCGCGAATTACCACTTGGCCGTGGAGCACGACCTCACGATCATCCCGGTGATCAACAAGATCGATCTCCCCGCAGCCGACCCCGAACGCGTGATGAACGAGGTCGAGGAGCTGCTGATCATCGAGAAGAGCGAGTGCATCCTCGCGAGCGCGAAGAACGGCATCGGCATCGAGGACATCCTCGAGGCGATCGTCACCCGCATTCCACCGCCCAAGGGGCATCGCGACCACCTGCGCGGGTTGGTCTTCAACGCGCAGTTCGATCCGTACCGCGGCGTCGTTTCGTACGTCCGCGTGGTCGACGGCGAGCTCAAGGCCGGAAGCCGCTTCATGTCGATGGCGCACCAAAAGGTGTACGAATGCACGGAAGTCGGCGTGTTCAGCCCGCAGATGCGGCCGATAAAGAAGCTGGACTTGGGCAGCGTCGGATACGTTATCGCCAACATCAAGTCGCTCGGCGACATCGACGTCGGCGACACGCTCACCGAAGCGAGCAACCCGGCGCACGTCGCGCTCGCGGGGTACCGCAAAGCGGTGCCGATGGTGTATTGCGGACTCTATCCGAACGAGGGCGCCGAATACGACGATTTGCGCGATGCCCTCGAAAAGATGAAACTCAACGACGCGGCGCTCTCCTACGAGCCCGAGACGTCGGTCGCGCTCGGCTTCGGGTTTCGCTGCGGTTTCTTGGGCCTGCTCCACATGGAGATCGTGCAGGAGCGGCTCGAACGCGATTTCAACCTCGACCTGATCGCCACGTCGCCGTCGGTCGTCTTCCGCGTGACCCGAACGAACGGCGACGTCGAGATGATCGACAATCCGTCCAAACTTCCGGCGAGCAACGTGATCGCGACGATCGAAGAACCTTTCGTGAAGGCGACGATCATCACGCCGCCCGACTACGTGGGCCCGATCATGGACACGACGATCGCGCGTCGCGGCAGCCTGCTCAACATGGAGTATCTGCACGACGGCCGCGTCATTCTTACGTTCGAGATGCCGCTCATCGAAGTGATTGTCGACTACTTCGACCAGCTCAAATCGCGTACGAAGGGCTACGCCTCGCTCGATTACGAAGTGATCGGCTACCGCCCGGGCGATCTGGTCAAGCTCGAGATCATGCTCAACGGCGAAGCGGTCGATGCGCTCTCGTTCATCGTCGCGCGCGAGAAGGCCGCGAGTCGCGGCCGCGCGCTCACGGAGAAACTCAAGGAGCTCATTCCGCGGCAGATGTTCGAGGTGCCGATTCAGGCGGCCATCGGCGGTAAGATCGTGGCGCGCGAAACCGTGAGCGCGCAGCGCAAGAACGTCCTCGCCAAGTGCTACGGCGGCGACATCTCGCGTAAACGCAAACTGCTCGAGAAGCAGAAGGCCGGCAAGGAACGCATGAAGCGCGTCGGGCGCGTCGAGCTCCCGCAAGAGGCGTTCATGGCGGTCCTCAAACTCGAGGACTAGTCGCGCGTTGCGCATCCGATACGCTGGCATCCGCATGACGTCGTATGCGCTGCTCCTTGCGAGCGCCGTTCTCATCGCCCCCGCTGCAGCCGCCGTGCCCGACGCCGGCGCCGTTACGTCGATTACGATCGACTCGACCGCCTTCGGTCTAGCAGGCTCCGCGCGCACCCATACGGTGATCCGCCAGTCCGGCGACGGTTTCGTGCGCGACGACGGCACGGCGGTCGACGCGGACCTGATCGCAGCGTTGCTCGATTCGCTGCAAGGTCCGCATCCATCGACGGTCGCAGCCGCGGACGTCGGGATCACTTCGGCGACGCTACGCGCGCAGCTTTCCGAGGCGGAGGGACTTCTGGGCGATGCGACCGCCGATCCCTGCGTTCGCAGCGCATTCGAGCGCTTGTATTTCGACATGGACGCAGCACAGCGGTGGGTCGACCGCAACGTGCAAGCCTCACTGCATCTCGATAATTATCCGTCGTTGTCGGTCACGATCGTGACTGAAAACGGAACGATTGCGATCAACAGCCGTTCATCGGCGGTGTTCATGCTTCCGATGTCGGTGAGGGGACCGCAGGGCGCCCAAGACCTCTACGACGATCGCATCCCGCAGGCGATCGCCGCGCTGCTCCCGGAGCAAGGAGCGAACAAAGGACGGCTGGGACCGCAGTCGATGCTCCTCTCGCGGGCGAGCGAACTCGCGGATGCGCCCTCGGTTCGGAGCGCACGCGGCCGCATCTGCCGATCGATCGATCCGCATTCATGAAGACCTATCTGGCGACGAAAAATGCGGGGAAGCTCGCCGAGATCGCGACGATGCTCGCCGGCTCGACGCTGGAACTTGCGACATACCCCGGCTATCGCGATCCCGAGGAAGGGCACGAAAGTTACGTCGACAACGCGCTGCTCAAAGCGCGCGCGTTGCGCGCGCAACTGCGTGATGCCGGCATCGATGCCGCCGTGCTGGCCGACGATTCGGGGATCGAACTCGACGTGTTGGACGGCGGGCCGGGCGTCGATTCGGCAATCTACGCCGGCGCTGATACGCCGTGGCCGCAGCGCCTCGAACGCTTGATGGACGAGGTGCGCGGCGTTCCCGAGCATGCGCGCGGCGCGCGTTTCGTCTGCATCATGGCGCTGATTCTTCCGGACGGAAACGAAGTCGTGGTAGAGGGTGAGGTCCGCGGCCGGATCACCACCCAGCTCCAGGGAACGCACGGTTTCGGCTACGATCCGGTCTTTTTCTATCCACCGATCGGCAAGACGTTCGGCGAGATTCCCGAAGCGGAGAAGAACGCGCTCTCACATCGCGGCCGTGCCGCGCGGGCGCTTCTGGCAGCCATCGGAGACGTATGAGCGAACCGATCGTCAACATCGCCAAAGAGGCCGATGTCCGTGAACTTGCCGCGCGGCGCTTCCCCGACGAAGCGAGCCGCCGGCTCTATATCAGCTTGGCGGAGTCGGCGCCGCGCGGCGCCTGGGTGGCCCGCGACGACGCCACCCCGGTCGGGATTGCGTTCGCGCACGAGCTCGAATCCGAGTGGTTCGTGAGCGACCTTTACGTCGAGCCGTCGTTCCGGAATATGGGGCTCGGCTGGAAGCTGCTGCGGCAAGCCACCAGCGAGCCGGGCGAAGTCTCGCTCGCCGGGATGATCGACGCGCAAGACATCGGCTCGCTCGCGTTCTTCCTGCGGCGCGGCATGGGCTTGCACGTGCCCGTCCTGCGCGTGAACGGCGAGATTCCGCGCGAAGACGATCTGCTCCAGATGGCGGCGGGTGACTACCGCTTCCAGACGACCGCCCTCGACCCGCACGCGCACGGCGCGGCGATCGACGCGCTCGACCGCGAGGTGCGTGGAACGGCGCGTCCGATCGATCACGAAGGTTTTTCGCAGCTCGCCTCAGGCACGTCGTTTTTCATCAACAACGAGTTGGTCGGGTACGCGTACGTCTGGCCGGACGGCCGCATCGGCCCGCTGGCCGCCGCCTCTGCCGCGTACTTGGAGCAGCTCTTCGCCTTCGCCCTCACCGCCCTTGGGCGAACCTACGGGGCGTCGTGGTGCATGGCGCTCGTGCCGGGAACCAACGTGCGCGTGATGCGGGCGGCCGTGCGCGTCGGACTCCAACTCGACGAGGTGCGAATCTTCGCGACCGACCAGCCGCAATTTGATCTCTCGCGCTACATCGGCTTCCATCCGCTCGCGTTCTGAGCTAGGATGGGTGGCGGCGCGCACGTCGGGACGTAGCTCAGCTTGGTAGAGCGCTGCGTTTGGGACGCAGAAGTCGCTGGTTCGAGTCCAGTCGTCCCGACCACTTGCACGGGCGTGGTATCCTAGCCAGGGTACCCGCCCCTCCGAGTCGCCGCCGAAGGCGGCGGCGGACTTTGCGCCCGTGGTCTAACAGGATAAGGCACGAGTCTTCTAAACTCGAAGATGGGGGTTCGAGTCCCTCCGGGCGCGGATCCGCCGCCCGGGGCACGGACCCGCGGCAGCGGCGTGGTGATTGTAGCTCAGCTGGTTAGAGCGCCTGACTGTGACTCAGGAGGCCGCCGGTTCAAATCCGGTCAGTCACCCCAGTCTTTCGGAGCCCCGCCCACCGGCGGGGCTCCCGCTTTTGTCGCACGGAGAGCAGTAGTCTGTTTGGCAGGGGAGAACCAACCTCGACGATGGTTCGCGACCCGGCGCAGCCGGTAGTGTGGCGGGACTACCTCGGGATCGCTTTGACGATTGTCTCAGCGCTTCTCCTGGCTGTTGTCCTGTGGCAAATGACCCAGCTCGGCGGTGGGCTCGATCGGGTTGCGCTGCAGCGCGAACAACTCGCCGTTGCCGAGACGCCCGCGCTGCTCAACGGCTATCGCGATCTCAATGCGTATCGTAATGCGCTCGCACTGAACACGCGCGGCGTCGCCGGCGCGCGCGAGCGCGCCGCGCGCACGTTGCGCGATATCGGTCGCGACTTCCGCAGCGGACCAGCCGCCGTGCTCGGCGTGCAAGAACTGTGGGAAACCGTCGAAAGCGCCTGGGCGAAGACGGAAAGATTGACGCCCAATCCGCTCGTCGTCGACCAGTTCTCTCCGATGATAACCGCGTATTCGCAATTCATCCAAGGGCTCGAGGACGCATCCGGCATCAGCGTCGATCCGAACCTCACCGCACAAGGTCTCGCCAACGCCTACATGGCGGAAACATCGTACGGCATCTCGGTCAACGACAAGATGCGTACGATGATCGACCTGACGGCGGCGCACGATCAGATGACGCTGCAACAGCGTTTGACGATCGCCAATACGCTCAACTCGCTGCGCAGCGGCTTCGATCTTACCGGCGACAGCCTTCCGCTCGTTGCCAAGGAACTCGATACCCTGCTCCCCGACCGCAAGGGACGCTGGGACAACTTGCCGGCTCGATCCGGCGCGATGCTCGCGTCGGCCAGCTCGTTTGCCGATGCCGTGGCGAAGACCGTGCTGCTCGCACCCGCGCCGACGCGGCCCCTCGCCGAGTACCACCGCCTTTCCGCAGACCTCGAGCGCGCGACACTGGCGATGAACGCCGAGGCCGGCTATGCGCTCGAGGCCAGCTTGGCCAAACGCGGCGAGATCCAAGAGCAGCACAATCGCGATTTCTACCTGAGCTGGGTGCTCGGCGGCGTACTCCTCGTCGGCATCATGATGATCATCGCGCAGATCGTGGCGCGGCGCGACCGCATGCTGCTGCGTGAAGCCCAACAAGAGTCGGCCCGGCTTTCAGCCGAGCTCGCTCGGCAAGAAGCAGAAGAAGCGCTGCGGCTTTCGGAGGCGCAGTTCCGTGCGGTGTTCGACGGAGCCGCCATCGGCATCGCGGTCATCGACCGCTCGGGCGTGCTCGTCGACTCGAATGAAGTCTTTCGCACGATGTTCGGCGACACGATCGAAGTGGCGATGGCCGGCCACGAACAGGATCTCAACGATCTGCTCACCGGCGAACGCGAGACCTTCGAATTCGAAGCGCAGCATCGCTCGCCGATGGGGCAAGAGGTGTGGGCCGATGCTACCGTGTCGATCGTCAACGACGAAAACGACGCGCCGCGCTTTGCGATCTGCATGTTCCGCGACAAGACCGCGCTCAAGCACAGCGAGCGCCGGATGTTGCACGACAAGACGCACGACAGCCTCACCGGTCTGCCGAACCGGCAGCTCTTCGAAGAGCATCTGCGCCGCCGTTTCGAAGAGGCCGGGGCGTTGCTCGATTCATTCTTCGCGGTGCTCTTCGTGGATCTCGAACACTTCAAGGATGTCAACGAGTCGATGGGGCACGCAGCCGGCGATCTCGTCCTCACCCAGATTGCCGGACGCCTGCGCTCGTCGATCGACGCGCGCGACGTCGTGGCGCGCCTAGGCAGCGACGAATTCGCGGTGCTCGTGCAGTCGCTCGGCGATATCCTGCACGTCGAGTCGCTGGCGCGCCGCATCCTCAACAACCTTTCAAAGGCGGTATCGGTGGGCTCGCGGTCGGTCTATCTGGGCGCGAGCGTCGGGGTCGCGATCGGCTCGGCGACGTACGAGCGCGCGGAAGACGTCATGCGCGACGCCGAAATCGCGATGCAGCACGCCAAGAGCGTCGGCGGCACGCGCTACGCGCTCTTCGATTCGAAGATGCATCAGCGCGCGCAGAAGCGCATCGAGCTCACCAACGATCTGCGCCTCGCGATCGAACGCAATCAGTTCCGCATGCTCTATCAGCCGATTTTGCGCGTCCAAGACGGACGTCCGGTCGGCTGCGAAGCGCTCATTCGCTGGGACCACCCGACCGAAGGCGTGGTCAACCCGGGCGAGTTCATCGGCCTGGCGGAACAGACCGGCCTGGCCGCGCCGATCGGGCGCTTCGTGCTCGAGACGGCGGCGGCGCAGCTCGCGGCCTGGCGGCGTAACCGGGGCGCGGCAATGGATTTCGACATGCACGTGAACATCTCGGCGAGCGAGCTGATCGATCCGGAGTTCGAGCGCTTCCTGGTGCAGGTCGTGGAGCATCATGGATTGAGCCCTTCGAGCCTGACGATCGAGATCACCGAGAGTCTCGTCCTCGATGCGGGCACGCGCGTCAACACGATTCTCGAGCGCCTGCGCGACCGGGGGTTCAAGCTGTGCATCGACGATTTCGGAACCGGCTATTCATCGCTACGCTACCTGCAACAGTTCAAGGTCGATGCCATCAAGATCGATCGCAGTTTCGTCGCGGGCAGCGACGGCGAGCTGGCGAGCGAACCGATCGTGCGCACGCTGATGACGCTGGCGGAGGCGTACAACGTGCGCGTGGTTGCCGAGGGCGTAGAAACGGTTCGGCAACGCGATATGCTGCGCAACGCGGGTTGTCGCCTTGCGCAAGGCTACCTGTACGCTCACCCCATCACCGCGGCCGAGATGGTGGAGCTCTACCCCGACGTGTTGGGCCGCATTTCACGCTCCGCCTCTGCCTAGGAGGATGCTCCAAACCCGCTTGCCAAAATCGGACCCGTCCGCTACAATGCGACGGTCCTGATGACCGCTTTGGAGCGCGAGACGCGCGCCCGGGCGCAAAGCGACCGGACCATCACGCGCCTTTAGCTCAGTCGGTAGAGCAGCGGACTTTTAATCCGTTGGTCCCGGGTTCGAGTCCCGGAGGGCGCAGAGTCTTGCACCGCTAGCTCAATGGTAGAGCAGTTGACTCTTAATCAATTGGTTGAAGGTTCGAGTCCTTCGCGGTGCACCAAGTTTGAGCGGATCCCCCGAAAGCATCGTTCGGGGGATTTCGTTTCTTGCGGGGCGAGGTTCATGTCGCATTCAGTTACGTCTGCTCAACTAAACGCGTGAGCAACCTGCGATCGCTGCTTGCCGCGTGCGCGCTCGCGGCGCTTCCGCTCCGCGCATGGGCCGGACCACCCTTCGATACCGACGATCCCGATCCGACGGAATACCGGAATTACGAGATCTACGCGGGCGTTTCCACGCACCGCGACCTCGCAACGTCCAATTCGGAGCTCGGGTTCCTCGAAGTGAACTACGGGCTGATGCCCAACGTGCAGTTCTCGGTGCATCTCGGGCTCGCACAGGATACGGCACCGGAGACCGCAGCAGCCTCGGGTGCGGAGGATGCGCTGGTGGGGCTCAAAGTGCGCTTCGTGCAAGAGACCGAGCATGCGCCGCAGATCGCCTTCTACCCCCAGGTTACGTTCGCGAACGGGCCCGCCGGCGTGACCGCCGGCCACGGGACGCTGTTTCTGCCGCTCTGGGCGCAGAAGACGATCGGCAAAGTAACGGTGTTCGGCGGCGGCGGCTTCCAGTTCGACGGCGACGCCGGCGGGCCGGGATCGTGGCAGGCCGGGCTTGCGGCAACCTACCCTCTCACGAGTGCCGACACGATCGGCATCGAATGCACGCGGACGACGCCGCATGACGGTTATCAGCAATCCGACGTAGGCGTCGGCTACATCCACGCTCTCGGGCCGCTCCACTCGCTCCTCTTCGACGTCGCGCGCAGCTACGGGAGCCAGCCCCACTATCGCGCCTATGCGGCCTACGGGTGGTTCCTCGGGCCCAAAGCCGCCGACAAGGGCTAGCCGGTTTCAGGAAACATTCAGCCCGGCGTGGCCGTAATGGAGGCGTGAGGTGGCAAGGAATCATCGCCGCGCTGCTCCTCGGGTGTGCGAGTGCCGCACTCTTGCTCCGTCCGGCCCGCGCGGCGGACCCCGATCCGTACCAGATCTTCGCGCGTTCGCGCGCCTATTGGCTGCAGCAGCAGTACCCGCCGAGCGTCGCCTACACCGTCGCGGTCGACGTCGTGGAGGGTGGTAAGGAGCGCGTCGAGCGGTACGAGGCGAGCATGGACGGTATTACGGGCGCGGTGACCGTCGATCCGGTCAGCGACTATCAGCTCGCGCATCCGCTCAGAGCGACGGGTGCAAATCTCAGTTTCTTTGGCGTTCGGCTCAACAAACCGCTGCCGCAAGAAGACTTCCTCGGCGTGCCCCATTTGGCGCCGAGCTATTCGTTCGGGATGGCGCCGTTCGTGCCGGCCCCGACGCCCACGCCGTTCGACTCGAACGCACTGGTCGCGCAGATCCGGCGAGACTTTCACGATCCCAACCCGCGCGTGACGCCCGCTCCGCGAGCGTCCGACGGCCTGCGCGAGATCGCCACCGTCGTGGCTAGAAACCGCGACTATACGATCTCGCTGCTTGGAATCGAAAGCGTCGACGGCCACGCTTGCTACCATCTCGCGCTCGCGCCGACGCGCGAGCCGGGGCGATTTCGCATCCGGCAGGCGTGGATCGACGAGTCCAGCTTCGCGCCTTGGCGGCTCATCGATGCGGTGAATTTCTCCAACGGACCCGGGACGGGCGTGGCGTGGACGATCGACTTCGCCGACGTCGGCGGCGCGCACTATATCGCGACCGAAGCTGCCGATGCGCCGATGTCGGTGAGCGGGGAGATCTATAGCGCCGCCACCATCCGTTTCGAGAACATCCATCCGGGCACGCTGAAACGCCCCGACCTCGGCGTCCCCGGCAGCGGCCTCGTGCTCGAAGAGCCCTGAGGCGGAAGGAAAAGCATCGAGCTTGTTCTATTTATGGTGGTCGCGCGCCGCGGACTGCCCAGGCGTGGCCGGATGGGCAAGTGGCGGAACTGGCAGACGCGCTGGATTTAGGTTCCAGTGGGGCAACCCGTCAGAGTTCGAGTCTCTGCTTGCCCACCAAGCGCGACAAGGGTCGTAGCGTGGATAACGCCCGTCCCGTATAAATCGAGAGTTGTCCTGAGATGGAATCGCGTACAACGCGGAAGTAGCTCAGTGGTAGAGCATCGCCTTGCCAAGGCGAGGGTCGCGAGTTCGAATCTCGTCTTCCGCTCCAGATGAAGAAAGAGCCCCCCGATTGCCGTCGGGGGGCTCTTTTCAGTTTGCTCACTCGAGCGGCGTAACGTTCGAAACGACGGCAGGATCGAGCTTCTGCGGATCGCTGCCGTCGCCGGCATCGACGTACATCGAGACGTCGTCCATCATCAGGCTGCCTTCGAGCGTGCCGGCGGTGGAGGTTTCGACGCGGCAGCGCATACCGATAAACTCGATGATTTCCTCAAGCTGCATCTATCGCAGTTATCGGGCGCCGGCGCCGCGGCAATAGCGCGCGGCCAAGGAAAGCGCGCGCATACCCGTTAAAAATCGGCTTGGGCGCCCATTCGAAGGGCTCCTTACCGTTGCTTCATCTGGAGGCTGCCTGCATGTTTCGTACACGTCCACTCGCCGTCGCGGCCGCGCTGCTCGCCCTCGCGCTGCCTGCCGTCGTGGCGGCGCAAATCAGCCCGGGAACCGAACTGACGGGCACGATCAATCCCGGTTTCGATTCGAAATCGGCGCGGGTGAATCAGACGTTCACGCTCACGGACGTGCACTCCAACAATCACGACATCAACGGCGCCACGATCTACGGACATATCTCCAAGGTGCGGGCCGCCGGCCAAGGTACAAAAGCCGAAATCGAGCTGGACGTCGATAAGGTGAACACGCGCTCGGGAAGCATCTACAAGGTCACCGGCTACATCACGAACGTCCAGGTGAACACGAAGAGCAACGCCGGCAAGCAGGTCGGCGGCGCGGCCGCCGGCGCGCTCGTCGGGGGCCTTGTCGGCAACACCACCGGCGCCATCATCGGCGGCGGTGCCGGGTTGCTGTACGCTTCGAACTCCAAGCAGAACGTGTCGATTCCGCAAGGCTCGCTCGTGAGCGTCAAAATCAGCTCGAGTTCGAAGGTGCAGTAGCCGGCGAGGACGCCCTCGGGCGCAGGAGCTCCTGTTGCAATCGAGCGCGCGGCAGCGTAGACTACCGCGGGGGGCGCGGGCGCGCATGCGCCGAAGCGCCCCATTTCCTTTTCACGCCCGCAGAGAAAGCCAACCGTGACCACCTCGACCCTCACCCGGCTCGCACCCACCCAAGTCGAGCTCGAGATTCCGATTTCGGCGGAAGAGCTCGCCGCCGCCGAGGACCGCGCCTTCCGCCGCCTCGCCAAGAACGTGAAGCTGCCCGGATTCCGGGCCGGTAAGGTGCCGCGCAAGGTGTTCGAACAGACCTACGGTGCGCAGACGATCGCCAGTCAGGCGATGGAAGACGTCGTGCCGGAGGTCTATGCCAAGGCCGTGCGCGAGCACGACCTCGACCCGGTCGACCGCCCCAAGATGGAGCTGCTCCCCGAGGCCGACGGCAAGCCCGCCCGGCTCAAGGCGACCGTCGAGGTGCGCCCCGAGTTTACGCTCGGTCAATACAAGGGCATCGAGGTCGCGCGGCCGGCCGCCGAGATCGCCGATGAAGACGTGGAGCGCAGCCTGCAGGCCCTGGCCAAGGAGCGGGCGACGCTCGTGCCCGTCGAGCGCGAAGCGCGGCTCGGCGACGTGGTGACGCTCGATTACGAGGGCAAGATCGACGGCGTCGCCTTCGACGGCGGCACCGCGAAGGGCCAGATGACCGAACTCGACGAGAACCGCTTCATCCCGGGCTTCGCCTCCGGCATCGCGGGGATGAAGGCCGGCGAGACCAAAGACGTCGAGGCCGTCTTCCCCGAGGACTACGGCGCGGCCGATCTGGCCGGAAAGACGGCGGTGTTCACGATCGCCCTGCACGACGTCAAAGCGCTCGAGCTCCCGCCGCTCGACGACGAATTCGCCAAGTCGGTCTCCGGCAGCGAAACGCTCGACGCCCTGCGCGACGACGTTCGCAAGCGCCTCGAAGCGATTGCCGAAGGGCGCGCGCGCCGCTTCGTCGGCAACGCGGTGATGGAGAAGCTCATCGAAGCGCACGATTTTCCGCTGCCCGACACGATGGTGGGCCGCGAGGTCGATTCGATGGTGAGCGATGCGGCCTCGCAAGCGGCCCAAGCCGGGGTCAACTTCGAAGATTCGCTGAAAGAAGCCGGAAAGACCGAAGCGCAGCTCCGTGAGGAATACGAGCCGGATGCGCGCACCCGCGTCAAAGGCACGCTCTTGATCGAAGCGATCGCAAAGGCGGAGAACATCCACGCGACGCCGGCCGACGTGGCCGAAGAACTCGCTGCGCTTGCGCGCCAATACGGCCAACCCGTCGAGCGCATCCGTCAGGCGCTCGGGAACAACGTGCTCTCGCTGATGGACGGAATCGTCCGCAACAAGACGCTCGAGTTCCTCATCGATAACGCCAAGGTGACGGAAAAGAAGTAGTCGTCGCCTCGTAGCGAAAAGCAACCTCCGGGGAACGCCCGGAGTTTAACGAGCAAACACGCATGAGATCGCAGGAGTAGGGATTTTGGGACACTTAGTGCCGATGGTCGTCGAGCAGAGCGCGCGCGGAGAACGCGCGTACGACATCTATTCGCGGCTGCTCAAGGATCGTATCGTCTTCGTCGGCGGGCCGATCGACGATCATCTGGCGAACCTCGTGATCGCGCAGCTCCTGTTTTTGGAAAAAGAAGACCCGGATAAGGATATCGACATGTACGTGAACTCGCCGGGCGGCAGCGTGACGGCCGGTCTGGCGATCTTCGATGCCATGCGTTTCATCAAGCCGGACGTCGCCACCATTTGCATGGGGATGGCTGCCTCGATGGGCTCGGTGCTGCTGACCGGCGGCGCCGCCGGCAAGCGCTACTCGCTACCCCACTCGAAGATCCTCATCCACCAGCCCTGGGTCTCCCAGATCGGCGGCCAGGCGACCGACGTCGAGATCGCCGCGCGCGACCTCATCGCCACCCGCCAGACGATCGCCCGGATCTACGAAAACACGACCAAGAAGCCCCTGGAGCAGATTCTTAAGGACATCGACCGGGACTACTACATGACATCCGATGAGGCCAAGGACTACGGGATTATCGATCACGTTATCGAAGACCGACAGGCCTTGTCCACGCCGGCTTAGGGCAGGAGGACGCCCGTAACGCATGTTCCGCTTCGGTGACGAAAAGGGTCAGCTCAAGTGCAGCTTCTGCGGAAAATCGCAGGAGCAGGTTCGCAAGCTCATTGCGGGCCCCGGTGTGTACATCTGCGACGAATGTATCGAGCTCTGCAACGAGATCATCGAAGAAGAGCTCTACAAGAACGTCGATGAGAATCTCCGGCTGCGCAATATTCCCAAGCCCAAAGAGATCAATCACATCCTCAATCAGTACGTGATTGGTCAGGAGCGCGCCAAGAAATCCCTGGCCGTTGCCGTCTACAACCACTACAAGCGCATCAACGCGGGCAGCACCGCCGACGACGTCGAGCTTCAGAAGTCGAACATTCTGCTGGTAGGGCCGACCGGCTCGGGCAAGACGTATCTCGCCCAGACGCTCGCGAAGATCCTCGACGTTCCGCTCGCGATGGCCGACGCCACCTCGCTGACCGAGGCCGGGTACGTTGGCGAAGACGTCGAGAACATTCTGCTCAAGCTGATTCAAGCGGCCGACTACGACGTTAAGCGCGCCGAAAAAGGCATCGTCTACATCGACGAGATCGACAAGATCGCTCGCAAGAGCGAGAACCCGTCGATCACGCGGGACGTGTCGGGTGAAGGCGTGCAGCAGGCGCTGCTCAAGATCCTCGAAGGTACGACGGCCAACGTCCCGCCGCAGGGCGGGCGCAAGCACCCGCATCAAGAGTTCATTCAAATCGACACGACCAACGTGCTGTTCATCTGCGGCGGCGCCTTCGACGGTTTGGAGCGCATCATCGAGTCGCGGGTCAGCGCGAACAACATGGGCTTCCGCGCAACGCCCGAGGGCAAGAAGGACGCGCGCACCGGCAAGCTGTTGCAATCGCTCATGCCCGAGGACTTGCTCAAGTTTGGGCTGATCCCGGAGTTCATCGGCCGTTTGCCGATCGTCGTCACGCTCGACGCGCTCGACGAGCTGGCCCTGCGCCGGATCCTCACCGAACCGCGCAACGCTCTGGTCCGTCAGTTCCAGAAGATCATGAACATGGACGGCGTCGATCTGCAGTTCACCAAGGACGCCCTGGTCGCGATCGCGACCAAGGCCCAGGGGCGCAAGACGGGCGCCCGCGGACTGCGTTCGATTCTCGAAGAGACGATGCTCGACGTGATGTACGACCTTCCCTCGCTCCAAGGCGTGAAGAAGTGCATCATCAACAAGGACGTCATCGAGAAGAAAGACCCGCCGACGCTGATCTATCAGGAGCAGAAGAAAGAGCCAGCGTAGGGTCGCCGAGCGCGGGCGCTGAAACCCCTGCGTTCGCATGACCTCCGTCGAGCTTCCGAAAAACTACGACCCCTCGGCCGTCGAGCCGCGGCACTACGCGCGCTGGGAGTCCCTCGGGTACTTTCACGAGGAACCCGATCCCGCGCGGCCGCCGTTCATCATCCCGATGCCGCCGCCCAATGTCACCGGGCGCGCACATCTGGGCCACGGATCGACATATACGCCGATGGACGTGCTCACCCGCTACCACCGGATGCTCGGCGACAACGCCGACTGGCTGCCGGGCTTGGATCACGCTGCTATCGCGACCGAAGCCGTGCTCGTGCGCGAACTCGCGAAGGAAGGCCTCTCCCGCGAGTCGCTCGGCCGCGAGCGGTTTATCGAGCGCGCGTGGCAATGGTCGCGCGAATACGGCGGCGCCATCAACGATCAATTTCGCACGCTCGGCTTCGGCCCCGATTGGGCGCGTTCGCGCTTTACGATGGACGACGGCCTCTCGGCGGCGGTGCGGAAAGTCTTCGTCGCGCTCTATCGCGAGGGGCTGATCTACCGCGGTAAGCGGCTGATCAATTGGGACCCCAAGGGCAAGACGACCGTCTCCGATGCGGAGGTCGACTACGTCGAGCGCGACGCCCACCTCTGGCACGTGCGCTATCCGGCGAAAGACGGCTCCTACGCGATCGAGGTCGCGACGACGCGTCCCGAAACGATGCTGGGCGACGTAGCGATCGCGGTGCATCCCGACGACGAACGGTACAGGGCGATCGTCGGTAAGACCGTGCTCGCTCCTCCGCTGCTCACCCGCGAGATTCCGATCGTCGCCGATACGGCCGTCGACATGAGCTTCGGCACCGGCGCGGTGAAGGTGACGCCTGCCCACGACGCGACCGATTACGACATCGGCGTGCGCCACGCGCTGCCGATGCCCTCGATCATGGACGCCGACGCGAAGATCAGCGGAGCCGACATCGACGTCGGCCGCTACGCCGGGCTGGATCGCTACGATGCGCGCAAGCAGATCGTCGATGAGCTGCGCGAACGCGGTCTGCTGGTGAAGGAAGAAGCGTACCGCCACTCGGTCGCGATCAGCGAGCGTTCGGGCGACGTCATCGAGCCCATGCTCTCGTTACAATGGTTCGTGAACATGAAGCCGCTCGCGGAGCCGGCGCTGCGCGCCTATCACGACGGCCGCTTGCGGTTCGTGCCCGAGCGCTACGGCCGCACCTACGAGCAATGGCTGGAGAACATTCGCGACTGGAACATCTCGCGTCAGCTCTGGTGGGGCCACCAACTGCCGGTCTGGTATACGGCTGCCGGCGACGTGGTCGTGGCGGAGACCGAAGAAGAAGCGCGGCAGATCGCGCAGGCGCGCTTCTCCACGAGCGAGCTCACGCGCGATCCCGATACGCTCGATACCTGGTTTTCGTCCGGATTGTGGCCGTTCTCGATTCTCGGCTGGCCGGAAAAGACCGCGGAACTCGAATGCTGGTACCCCTCGCAAGTGCTCATCACCGGCTGGGAGATCATCTTCCTCTGGGTCGCGCGCATGGTAATGCTGGGCATGCATTTCCTCGACGGCAAGGTGCCGTTCCCAACGGTCTACATTTCGCCGCTCGTCTTCGACGCACAAGGGCGCAAGATGAGCAAGTCGCTCGGCAACGCCATCGATCCGATGGACCTGGTTGCAAGCTACGGCGCCGACGCTTTCCGCCTGGGCATTCTGCGCCAGATGCGGCTCGAGGGCCAAGAGATTCGCTTCCAGGAGTCGCGCTGCGAAGAAGCTCGCAACTTCAACAACAAAGTATGGAACGCGACGCGCTACATCCTCGCGCTGCCCGAAGGGCTGCCCCGCGCGATGACGCTGCCGAAGACGAGCGTGCTCACGCTTGCCGACCGGTGGATCCTCACGCGTTTGCGCGACACCATCGACGGCGCAAGCGCCGCCCTGGACGCATTTGATTTCGGCACCGCAACCGAACGCGTCTGGCGTTTCGTGTGGTACGAATTCTGCGACTGGTACCTCGAGGCGACGAAGGCGCCGGAGAACCGCGAGACGCGCGCTGCGGTGCTCTCATTCGTGTGGAACAACGCGATGCGTCTCTTGCATCCGATGGCGCCGTTCATCACCGAAGAGGTCTGGCTTGCGTTGCCGCACGACGGCGAAACGATCATGACGGCGAGTTGGCCCGATCGGTTCGAAGTGCCGGTCGACGAAGCGGCCGCGGCCGCGTTCGACGCGCTCCAGCGCGTGGTCGAGCGCGTGCGCAATCTGCGCTCGGAGATGGGGCTTGCGCCTCGAGCCCCGCTGCCGTTGTCCGTTCCGGAGAACGTGCCGGCGGACGTCGCAGCGCTGCTGTTGCTGCTCACCGCGGGCGAACACGTCGCCGCGCCGGCCTCGGGCAGCGGCGTCGAGGAGGCGCTTGCAGCGGTGGAGGCTCGCGCGCCGAGCGGCGTGCTGCGCGAGCGGTACGCAAAGGAGCAGGAGCGTCTGCGCGGGGAGGTCGAGCGCCTCGAGCGCAAACTCGGCAACGAGGCATTCGTGGCCAAGGCTGCGCCCGACGTGGTTGCGAAGGAGCGAGAGAAGCTCGACGGGTATCGCGCCGAGCTCGCGCGCGTCGAGGCGGCGCAGGCCGCCCTGGGAGAAGGTGCATGAGCGTGTCGACCGAGGGCCGGGTGCTGATCGAAAGCGCGGAGATCGCGCGCGTGATCGCGCGCCTCGCGCACCAGATCCTCGAGCCCGACGATGCGCAAGGGGGGCTGGTGTTGATCGGCGTACGCCGCGGCGGTGAGGCGCTGGCGCAACGGCTAGGCTTCGAGATCGAACGCATCAGCGGCAAGAGCCCATCGCTTGGATTTCTCAACATCAATCTCTACCGCGACGATCGCGTGACGCATGAGATGCCCGAATCGCAGATTCCGGTCGACATCAACGGGCGCGTCGTCGTCATCGTCGACGATGTGCTCTATACCGGTCGTACCGTTCGCGCCGCGCTCGACGCGGTCACGGATCTGGGGCGGCCATCGGCGATTCGGCTGTGCGTGCTGATCGACCGCGGACTGCGCGAGCTGCCGATCGCCGCCGATTACGTCGGCCGCGAGATTCCGAGCAGCCGCCGCGAACGTATCAAGGTTTCGCTCGCGGCCAAACCGGCTGCCACGGATGAAGTGGTCATTCATGCGGGCGCGCCGTAGCCTCGTCGATCTTTCCGACCTCACCGTTCCCGAGATCTACGCACTTTTCGACCGGGCCGAGGCCTTCGAGGCCGCCGATCCGGGGAGGTTGCTGTCCGGAACGTCGTGCGTGAATCTCTTTTTCGAACAGAGCACGCGCACGTTCACCTCGTTCAATCTTGCGGAATTGCGACTAGGAGCTAACGTCGTAAATCTTTGGCCCAAGGACATGAGCCTGGCGACCAAGGGCGAGACGATCGAAGACACGGCTGCAACGCTTTCCGCGATGGGCGTCAACGTCGTCGTCGTGCGCCACTCGAAGCCGGGCTTCCCGAACCTCATCATGAGCGCGTTCGAGGGCCACGTCATCAACGCCGGGGACGGCGCGCACGCGCACCCCACGCAGGGCCTGCTCGACCTGTTCACGATTCGTCGCGAGTTCGGGCGCATCGAAGGACTGCGCGTCGCGCTGATCGGCGACATCGTTCACTCGCGCGTTGCGAATTCAACGGTCAACGGGCTGCTGCAGCTCGGGGCGGAGGTCGTGCTCGTCGGGCCCGAGGTGCTGCTGCCGGCTTCGTACTCGCGTGACGGCGTCGAGATCGAGCGCGACTTCGAACGGATGCTCCCCGAGGTCGACGTCGTGATACTGCTGCGCATCCAGCGCGAGCGCTTCAACGCGGAGACGATGAGCGATGCCGATTTCATCGCCGGGTACCAGCTCAACGCAGCGCGCCTCCCTAAGCTCAAACCAGGCGCGATCGTGATGCACCCCGGACCGTACAACCGGGGCATGGAGCTCGACGACGCCGTGACCGAATTCACGGGGTGGCGGTACGCTCGTCAGGTGCATAACGGCGTGTACGTCCGAATGGCCGTGCTCGATTTTCTCGTTAACGGGGCCGCGTAGCGTGCTCGTGGCGGGCGGGCGCCTGGTAGACCCGTCGCAACCCGTCGACGCACTGCGCGATGTGCGCATCGAACGCGGCGTCGTCGTCGAGATCGGCGAGCACCTGGTGCCGCGCGACGGCGAGCCGGTGATCGACGCGCGTGGTGCGGTCGTCGCGCCGGGATTCATCGACATGCACGTTCACCTGCGTGAACCGGGCTTTCCGCATAAGGAGACCATCGCGACGGGAACGCGGGCCGCCGTACGCGGCGGCTTCACGGCGGTTGCGTGCATGCCGAATACCGAGCCGGCCCTCGACACGGCCGAGCGGCTCGCGTCGCTCGCGGAGATCGTCGCACGAGATGCGGTTTGCCGCGTCTATCCGATCGCGGCGATCACGCGCGCGCGCAAGGGCATCGATCACACCGACGCCGGCGAGCTCGCGCGGGCCGGCGCGGTCGCCTTCTCGGACGACGGCAACACGGTGATGAACGCGCGCGTGCTGCGCGATGCCGCCCTCGCGGCGCGCGAGGTGCCCGGTCCGTTCATTTCCCATGCCGAGGACGAGCATCTCAAGGGCAACGCGGTGATGAGCGAAGGCCGCGTCTCGCGTGCGCTCGGTGTGCCGGGGAGCCCGGCGGTCGCCGAGGACATCATCGTGCTGCGCGACCTTGCGATCGCGCGCGAAACGGGCAAGGCGTGGCATATCGCGCACCTTTCTACGCGCGGGGCGCTGGAGGCGATGCAGCATGCCCGCGCGCATGGGACGATCGCCACCTGCGAAGTGACGCCGCATCACTTGCTGCTCACCGACGAAGCGGTGCGCGAGCTCGGTGCGGCTGCGAAGGTGAATCCGCCGCTACGCGAAGAGGACGACGCACGCGTGCTGCGCGATGCCGTGCGCGACGGAGCGATCGATGTGTTTGCGACCGACCACGCACCGCACACCATCGAAGAGAAACGCGGCGATCTCGCGCATGCCGCGGTCGGATTCACGGGATTGGAGGTCGCCGTCGGCGCGTACGCGCTCGCGCTGCCCGATCTGCCGCTGTTGCGGTTCGTCGAGCTGCTCTCGACCAACCCGGCGCGAATCCTCGGCATCCCGGGCGGGACGCTCGCCGTCGGTTCGCCGGCGGATATCACGATATTCGCCGAGCGCGCGTGGACCGTCGATCCCGCGAGGTTCGCGTCGCGCGGAAAAGTCACGCCGTTCGCGGGCCGTTCGCTGCCGCGCAGCGTCGTGGCGACGATCGTCGGCGGCGAGATCGCCCTGTCACCCTGAACCTGTCGAAGGGTTCAGTGTTTGAAGAGCGGGGTCTGC
>Ga0326727_10008423_pt1 | contig 26175 bp, 24 predicted proteins | sample MB2enrmetagenome_FD_207643 | JGI IMG/M metagenome (GOLD analysis project Ga0326727, IMG submission 207643) | Lab enriched peat soil microbial communities from McLean, Ithaca, NY, United States - MB29MY | ecosystem: Environmental > Terrestrial > Soil > Wetlands > Peat | place: USA: New York...
CTCCACCCATCCCGCCCGCGGGTAAAACTGCTCGAACTCATGCTGCGCTGTGGCGGCAATCGCGCCCGCCTCGTCAAACAGAATCGCCCGGGAACTCGTCGTCCCCTGGTCCAGTGCAAGAATGTAAGCCATGTGGGTAGGCCCCTTCGGCCTCCAGTCAATCACGGCCGCCCGCCTGCGGGCAAGGGAGCAAGAAAGCTCCCCGGAGTCAATCCCGTCTCGTCCACTGTCTCAAGAAATGTGGGTCGCCGGTCACGAGTTGTGGCAAAATGGAGTAGGATTGAATCCTATCCACCGGGAGGATGGCTCATGCGCACCACGCAGCAATTCAGCATCACCCTGCCCCATGAGATGGCGCAACTGGTCCGCGCCAAGGTCGAGTCTGGCGAGTATGCCTCGGAGAGCGAGGTCATCCGCGACGGGTTGCGCGCCTTAGAGACGCGCGACCGCGCCCTGGAAGCATGGCTGCGTGAGGACGCCGCCGCGGCCTACGACGCCATGAAAGCCGACCCGTCGCGGGCGGTCACGGTAGAAAAAGTGCGCGCCTCGCTCGCGGCGGCCCACGAGTCTTCTCTGAGAGCGGGATAATGTACAGTGTCATGTACGCTCCGGAAGCGGAAGCTCAGCTTGTGGCGCTGTACTTTCATATCGCCGCGGCGGCGTCTCCCGAGATCGCAGCCAACTACACTGACGCCATCGTGAAACAGTGCGAGAGCCTGAAGACGTCTCCCATGCGGGGCGCGCGGCGGGACGACATCCGTCCCGGACTGCGCGTCTTCGGCTTTCGACGGCGCGTCTCAATCACCTTTGAAATCACAGACCGGGTGGTGACTATTCTCGGCATTTTTTACGGCGGACAGAAATTCGAGGCGGCATTCGACGAATAATGTCCTTGCCTCGATGCGGGAGAACACTATTCAGGCGCGTGCTTCCAGGGCTCCAACACTCAATAAGCCATTCGATTCCTCCGCCAAAAGCATTGGGCCCGGCATTCGGTCTATGACTTATGCAGTTATCCTGGTAGCTCCGGTGGAGATGCCGCCGTCCACTAACAATGTCTGGCCGGTGATATAGCGGCTCGATTCCGAAGCCAAAAAGACAATAGCTCCATCGAGATCGTCCGGCAGGCCCGGACGCTTGACGGGAATGCGGTCGCAGATATACTCGACCCACTTGGCATTCTCATACAGAGCCGCATTCTGCTTCGTCTTGAACCAGCCCGGAGCCAGGCAGTTTACGGTAATTCCGCTGCTCCCCCAGTCGTCGGCAAGACTCATGGTAAGTTGCCGTATCCCGCCGCGGCTCGCTCCATAGGGGCCCAGACCCGCGTATCCCGCCACGCTGGTAACCGATCCTATGTTGATAATCCGTCCATAACTCCGCTGGATCATCCCGCGCGCCACAGCTTGAGAAACGAAGAAGGAACCGCGCAGGTTGGTGTCCAGAATCGTGTTCCAGTCTTCCCAGGTGACATCGAGCGCCGGTTTGCGAATGTTGCAGCCGGCATTGTTGACCAAAATATCGATCTTGCCGAAGTGAGCCTCGATTGCGGCAACCGCTCGCTGGATGCTCGAATAATCGCGCACATCGAGTTCCGCCGGGAAGGTTCTCCGGCCCAGCGCCCGCAACTCGCCGGCAAAGTCCGACAGCGAGTTGATGTCTCTGCTGGTGATGGCGATGTCCGCGCCGGCGCGGGCCAGCGCGCGGGCAAAGTACTGCCCCAGGCCGCGGCTGGTTCCAGTTACAAGCGCCACCCTGCCGGATAAGTCGAACAAGGAGTCGGTCATCGATTCTGCCCTCGAAATCCTCTCGTTCGGATTGTTTCTTCATGGTTCCAGAACGACTTTGAGAAGGCCGGGCTCGCGCTCGTACAAACGATGGAACCACGAAGCTCCATCCTCGAGCGGGGCCACGGCTGAAACAAGCGGATCTACGCGAATGGCGCCCCGCGCGATCATCGAGATGCATGCCGGGTATTCTCCCGCCGATGCGCATGAGCCTTGCAGCCGAATCTGCCTTGTAACCGCCGATTGCAGGCCGAGTTCGACCGTAGGCGAGACATTGCCGATCAGCGTAACCGCGCCGCCCTTTCTAACGCTATCCAGAGCCAGTTTCACGGGGATGGTGCTGCCGACGCACTCCAATGCGGCATCCGCGCCGCGCCCCATGGTTTGCTCCATGATCTGCGGAACCACGTCCGCGCCGCGGGAGTTATAAGTCTCGGTGGCGCCAAGGTTGCGCGCAAGCTCCAGCCGTGTTTCGTCCACGTCCACAACCAAGACTCTCCCCGCGCCCGCCAGCCGCGCCGCCTGCAAGGCGAGCAGGCCGATCATGCCCGCGCCTACCACCACCACCGTATCTTCAAGAGTTATCGGAGTCAGCGATACGCCGTGAACGGCGACGGAGACAGCCTCGATGAGCGCCGCATGGGAGTATGACATATTCTCCGGCAGGGCATAGGCGATCCGCGCCGGCACGGTAACATACTCGGCGAACGCTCCCATGCGCCGGAAAACCGGCGTTGAAACTCCAATCACCTCGCGCTCATCGCAAAGATTGATCTGACCCCGCAGGCAGTAGAAACACTTGCCGCAATAGACGGTCGAATCGAAGGTTACCCGGTCGCCCGCACGAAAGTCCGCAACGGCGCCGCCCACGGCTTCGACAACGCCGGCGGCCTCGTGCCCCATCACGATAGGAGGAAGTCTCCTGCCCGTGCTGCCATCGTATCCATGCACGTCGCTGCCGCAGATTCCGCAGGCCCGGATGCGAATCAGTAACTCGTTTGCGGCGGGCCGCGGCGCGGGCATCTCCACCAGGTCGAGTTGCTTGTACGCCGATAGCAGCAATGCCTTCATTCGATCTCCATGTTACTTGTGAGAGATATAGCTCCCGCCGGGATTGAATAGCTCGAACACTCGCTTCTCTCGCGCATCCCGCCGGCCGCGCCTTGCTACGGATCAGGATACACCATCGAAGGCAGCCTGACTCTCGTCCGGCGGTTCGATCTTTCCCAGCAGAAAGATGTATGCGGCGATTCCGATGGCAAGATAGATCGCGGGCAGTCCAAAAGCCCAGGCGTAAGAATGCCGCGCATCCACCAGATACCCCGTGATGCTGGCTGCCGCGATTCCCGAGATCTGGTTTGAGAAATTCATGATTCCGCCCACCTTTCCGACGTTGTTTCTGCTTGCTATCAGCGATGGAATCGACCAGCCGACCGGCGCCGCCGCGGCCAGGCCGCCGATAGATACGCCGATCCAGATCAAAGCTTGCTGCGCGCTGTGGGTATTGGCCGCGCCGAAGATGCCAAGGCCGCAGGTCGTGCCGCCCACCAGCACGATCTTGCGCACGCGGCTTGCATCCCAACCACGCCGGATCAGCGCATCCACCAGCCATCCGCCCACCGCAAGGTCGGTGAAAGTTGCAAAGAGCCAAGGCATGCTGGTGTAGAGAAAGGAATGCAGCATGTCGATGTGCAAGGTAAAAGAGAGATAACTCGGCAGCCAGTAGAGCAAGAGGTAGAAGACATAATTGTACGAGCCGAATCCGAGCACCATGCCGATGACCTTGCGCTGCTTCAAGAGGGTCCAGAGGGAGGCCAGCGGCGCAAGCGGCTTGGCCGGCGCATTTGGGACGATAGCTTGCGCTTCAATGTACTCCCGCTCCAAATCGCCCAGCGCCGCGTCGTCCCCCGGATCGCGATAGATGCGCCAGAAGAGCAGAAAGTAGAGAAAGCTGACGATACCGGTGGCCGCAAAGCTCCAGCGCCAGCCCACCTCGATCAGGACGATGCCGATGACAGGAACGCCGATAGCCGAGGCGAATTTTGCCGCTGCGTCGAAGAGCGAGGTTGCAAAGCTGCGTTCCCGCGCGGGAAACCAATAGCCGATGGCCTTTGCATTGGCGGGAAATGTCGGCGCTTCTCCAACCCCAAGAGCGAATCTGGCCGCAAACAACCCGCCCAGGTTCGGCGTAACCGCGGCGGCGAAGGAGGCGACGCTCCATAGGAATGCGCTGATTCGTCCGATCCGCCGGACGCCGAACTTATCGAGCAAGACTCCGATGGGCAACTGGCACAAAGCGTAGGTCCAGTTGTAGGCGCCCGACAGCCAGCCGAAGGTCACGTTGGAGATGCCAAATGCGAGGAAAAGAGAATCGTGAGATACCGACAGATTGACTCGATCGAAGTAGTTGACCAGAACCCCGAGGCCGAGCAGCCAAGCGATCCGCCAGCGGCGCCTGGCGTGAATGCTTCTCCCCAGCAGTGTCGAATGTGTCAACATGTTCCTCTCTGCCGGGCAGGGCGGCGGCATGAAATCCGCACGGGCGCACTCCCTTTATATACACATGCGGCGATTCCCGCAAAGGCAGAGAGAGACCCAGGTGCTCTTGGCGAGCGCATCCGGGCGGGCGCGGAGGATCACTGGGGAAGGACTTCGATGCCGGTCACGGTTGCATAGCCCTCCACCGGAACGAAGTTCAGAAGCAATTTGCCCTGGGCATTCGGTTCCAGGCCCGTGAACCTGCGCACGGCCACGTCCCCCTGGCGCGCCTCTCCGGCAAGGTCGAAGTTCTTGAGGAGGACATTTCCATTGCAGAACACATTGAAGACATGGGCGACCGGAGCCCTGTTCTCTCCGGGTGGGGATGAGGACTCGTCCCAATCGCCGTGGCGAGCAGCGAAGAGCAGCGAGACTGAGTATCTTCCCGGCGAAACGGGAATCGCATAGGAGAAGTTTCCCCAGCGTTCCGTTTCGTAGAGTTCAGGATCGTCGGTGCCCTTTACCGGGGTCGCATAGGCAGCCAACTGGCCGCCCTCAAAGTAGTTGTCCGGGCTCCACCAGTGGCTGTCGTTGGAGTAATAGGGCGTCTGGCGGGCCAGCACCCGCAGGGGACGAATGCGTCCTCGAAAGCCGGGCAGAATCTCAATGGCCGAGAGGATGGCCTGCTTGCCGTCTTCGCCTGAAAAATCGAGGTGCAGCAGCCCATCGGCCGCCGGTTGAATGTCCGTGAACACCTTCACGTCGGCGGTGCGGCTGGCTCCGGCGTCAGCCACGATATCGAAGCGCGTCAGCAGCGGTTTGCCGTTGGCGCGCACGGTCATGAGGCGGCTGCCCTCTCCGCCGGTTCCTGTGGACTCCGGGTCATAGACCGTCTCCGCAAAGTGCAGGCGCAGCTCGTAGATGCCCTTCTTCAAAGGAATCGCATAGCTAAATTGTCCCTGCCTGCTGGTGCGGTAAAAGCCTGGGTTCTGGGTGCGCCAGATGTTCAGCACAGAGCTTTGCACCGCTGTGCCGCCGCTGAACCACGCATCGGCGTTCCACAACTTGCCCGCATGATCGACAAAGCTGCGGCCGGAGCCGGCCAGTATGCGGACCTCCTCGCCTACGGGCGGGCCAAGCTGCGATTCCTCGGGCAGGGCGGGGGGCGGATTCGACACTGCCGCCGCCGGGCTCCGCTTGATCGGCCGAAGGATGAGCAAGGAGCAACCCAGACCGAGAAGCAGAACCGCGAGAGCGGCGGCAAGCTGCCAGGTCCGGCGGCCGGAGAGACGAAACCACCGTTGCACCTGCCGGGTTGCAGCGCTCTCGATTCCGGATCGGTCTGGCGCGGGGTGATCGCCGGGAGGCGGCGGTCCTTCCCCCGGTTGCGGAGCGGCCAATTCGAATTCAGGAACATATTGTCCCAACGGAATCGTGATGTGGAGCCGATGCGACGCGCCGGCGCCGGCGTAGTATGCGGCCAGGCGCTTGCGCAGGCGGTTGGCCTCGACACGCACAATCGAGTCGGAGTTCTGATCGAAAGAGGCTCCGCGATGAAAGACTTCCACTCCGACGGAGTACTCCTTGATCTGGTGGAGTTGCCCGGCAAAGCGCTTCTCGCACAAGTAGGACAGGAGATGAGCGAGCGTGGGCGCGCGCGCAAATTCCTCGGAACGAAGCACCGCCTCCAGTTCCGCGCGCTGGGCTTCGAGATCGGCCGACTCTGGGCCTTCCATCGCCATCCTCCCCATCCCCGTCCATTTTCGGACTGATTGTAATGCTATAGCTCCCTGATCCTTGAATTGGGAAGCGTTTAACGGTTGAGGCGGCGGGGGAAGTTGGCAGGTAACGGCGTGTAACCTCTCCCGCCTGCCTGCGGCGAGCCCCTCCGCGGCAAAACCTGAACGGTTGCAAGTCGAAGCGGGACTATGAGTTCGGCTCCGCCAGGCGGAGATTTAACCTCGATGGAGCGGATAGGTAGCAGGTATAGCGTTGTGGGCTGGCCGTGGGCGATCTCTACTGGGATCGATGCAGCGAGCAGATTGCAGGAGCCGGCAAGCGCAACCACGGCCTCCCGCAAAAAGCCCCTGCGCAGGAGAGGTGACTCCATGAAGAGAATAGTGATGATGCTGGCGGCGACGAGCCTGCTGATCTGCGCGGCTCCGTACGGAAGAACAGACCCCACCCTGGACGCGACCAATCCCGACCTGCTGGATAAGGCCAAAATAGCAGAGGTAAAAGGAGACGTGGCGCGCATTCACAGCGATTATACGGGCGCCGTTGCCTACTACACGGCAGCCCTGCGCATCTCCCGCGACAATGCCGCGCTATATAACAAGCTGGGCGTAGCGGAGTTGCAACTGGGCGAAAAGGGGGCGGCGGGTAAAGCCTTTGGAAAAGCCCTGAAGCATGACCCGCAGCTCACTGCCGCGCTGAACAACCTTGGCGCTGTGAACCTGATGCAGAAGAGATACAAGGCTGCCGTCGACTACTTGAAGCGTGCTCTGGCGATGGATGAGTCGAGCGCGCCCACGCATCTCAACCTCGCGGAAGCCTGGTTCGGCCTGGGCGAGGTAGATCGCGCCATGACCGAATACGCACGCGCCCTGGAGCTTGATGCCGACATCCTGAGCAGCAGCCAGGACGGAGTTATTGCCCAGGTGACAACGCCGGAGCAGCGCGCCCGCGTCTATTACATGATTGCGAAATCGTACATGAAGCGCGGCAACCCCGATGGCGCCCTGGATTATTTGCAAAGGGCCAAAGTGTTGCACTACCCCGATCTGGCCAAGGTGTATTCCGACCCGGAATTCACCGCTCTCTGGCAGGATCCCCGGCTGGCTAAAATCGTCAAGCGGTAGACCTTCCCCTCTATCCGGACGATGCCGCGCGTCGCCGTGTGCCTCCTCGGCGACGCGCGGCAACCTTCTTGCGGGGGCGGCCGAGAACGAGTCAAATCCCAACCGCCGGGCTCCCCGTCCTTTTGCCGGCCTTCGAGGAAAGAGCCGGCCATGGAGCGATCAGCTCGCCGGCTCCATCGTCAATTCGATCTCTCCGCCACCAGCATGGACTGGAGTATCTGCTCCGAGACCTCCTTCACGGCGCCCGGCGCGTGAGCCAGAAACAGCGTGTTGGTTCTGTCGCTCTCGCCGATGGACTTCAGCGTATCGAAGTACTGCGTCACCATCACCAGCTGCATGACGTCCTTTGACGACGCTCCATCCACCACCTTCTGAAACTGCTCGATGGAGACCTGCAAGCCCTCGATGATCGCCTTGCGCTGATTGGCGATTCCCTGCCCTTGCAGAGCCTTGCTCTCCGCCTCGGCCTCGGCCTTCTTGACCACCAGAATCTTTTCCGCCTCGCCCCGGGCGTTGGCGGCCACCTGCTCGCGCTGCGCGGCGTTAATGTCGTTCATGGCCGACTTCACCTTGGCGTCGGGAACGATGTCGGTCACCAGCACATTGACGATCTCATAGCCGAAGGTGGCCATGTCCGCGTCCAGCTCCTGCTTGACCGCCGCGGCAATCGAGGATTGCGATGCGAAGACCTCATCCAGCGTCATTCCCGGCACGTGGCCCAGAATCACCTGTTCAACATAGCTCTTGATCTGCGCCACGGGATCGGAGAGCTTGTAGTAGGCGTCGTAGACCTTCTCCGGACGAACGCGGTTCTGCACCGAAATCGGAATGGTCACGAAGACGTTGTCCTTGGTCTTGGTCTCCATGGTGAGCGTGATCTGGTTGACGCGCAGACTCACCACGCCGGCCACGGAATCGAAGTACGGCCACTTCCAATTCAATCCGGGCTCGGCCACCCGGAGAAACTTGCCGAAGCGCGTAATCACGGCCACCTGCGCCGTGTTCACGGTGAAAAAGCTTCCCATAACCAGCGAGAGCGCGAAGATAGCGGCAATCGCCAGCAGAATCACGAGAAATACGCCCATTTGAATCCTCCATTGCTACCGATTCAGAGCAACACCGGATTATACAGGACAGCCATTTCAGCCCGATTGCATAACTTGGACGCTGGCGCCTTACAGCAAGCTATAGCCCAATCGCTACTGCACTTCTCCTATGTAAACCCCGTACGGCCCCAGTTGGAACTGCCCCAGCCAGGCCGGATCGGCAGCGCCGGGCGTCTTCAGCAGCGTCTTCGTCATGCCGCCGGAGCTGGGAACGCTCAGGCTCACCGTCTGCGGCTCGGCGGTGAAGTTCACCGAGACCACCACCGCCGGCGCTCCCGGCGCTTGGCGAAGCCAGCTCAGCACTTTGGTGTTGCCGGTGTCGAGCATAATGTCTTCGCCCTGGGCCAAGGCGGGGTTGGTCTTCTTGAGGCGAATCAGGCTCCGGTACCACGCCAGGAGCGAGTTGGGATCGTTCTGCTCGGCCTGGACGTTGATGGCGGCGGCGCTGGGCGGCACGGGCAGCCACGGCGAAGCCTTCGAGAAGCCGGCGTTCGCGCTCGCGTCCCACTGCATCGGCGTGCGTTCCCCGTCGCGGCCTTTCTCTTTGGGCCAGCCGGTCACGCCGATGGGGTCCTTCACGTCCTCCTTGCGCTTGGGAGGCGTAGTCTTCATCCCGATTTCGTCGCCGTAATAAAACAGCGCCGCGCCCCGGCTCGCAAACAGGATGGTCGCAATCACCCTCTGGATATCCGTGTCGTGTACCCCGTCGCCGTAGCGCGCGTCCAGCCGCGGGTTGTCGTGGTTGTCGAAGAGCAGCAGCGGCGTGTTATCGCCTATCCGTGTCTCCACATCGTTCAGCTTGACGCGGAAGGCCTCGACGTCGAGCTTGTCGATAAACGCAACCTGCGTATCCATGGGCAGGTGAAACTCAGGCTTGTCCGGCAGCCCGTACTGCTTGGCCAGCTCGGCGATGTTGGGCATGTAAGTCTCGCCGATCAGCACCCGCGTCCCCGGAAACCTGCCGGAGCTGAACGTGTCCATGTGCGCCCGCATCTCCTGCATCACCGGATGCACGCCGGGCAGGTTGTTGGTCTTGGTGTCGTCCAGTTGCGGGTCGCCGAAGGCGTTGATGACCGGGTTACCGTCCTTGTCCTTGACCACTCCCTCGTCGGCCAGGTTCGGGTCCTCGAACAGCGCCGTGATCGCGTCGAACCGGAACCCGCCCACCCCGCGCTTTAGCCAGAACCCGATGATCTCCTTGAAGGCCTCGTGGACCTTCGGGTTGTTCCAGTTCAGGTCCGGCTGCTGGATATAGAACTTGTGGTAGTAATACTGCCGCGTCTTCTCATCCCACTGCCACGCCGAATGGCCGAAGTAAGACTGCCAGTTATTCGGCGGCGCGCCCTTGTCCGTCGCTGGGGCCCCCAAGGACAGGTCTTCGTCCTTGGGGTGACTCGCTGTTTCGCCTTTCCCATCGTGCCACATATACCAATCGCGATAGGGATTGTCGCGCGACGACCGCGACTGCAGGAACCACTCATGCTTGTCCGAGGTGTGGTTCATCACCATGTCCATGAGTATGCGGATATGGCGCTTCTCCGCCTCGGCCACCAGCCGGTCGAAGTCCTTCAGCGTGCCGTACTGGGGGTCGATGTTCTCGTAATCCGAGATGTCGTAGCCGAAGTCCACCTGCGGCGAGGGATAGCAAGGCGTCAGCCAGATGGCGTCCACTCCCAGGTCCTTCAGGTAGTCCAGCCGTTCGGTAATGCCGTTCAAGTCTCCGATGCCGTCCCCGTTCGAGTCCTGAAAACTGCGCGGATAGATCTCGTAGATCACGGCGTTCTTCCACCAGTCGCGCTCGCTGGCTTGGGTTGCGCCGCCGGGCTGATTCGCGGGTTGCGCGAGCCCGGTTTGCCCCACGGCTAAACACGCCCCAGCCGCGAGGATGAGAACCAGCACGCAGCTTCCCAGTGTCCTTGCGAGATGTTTGAGCCAGTACATTGCGGTCCCTTCTTTCTGTGGCGCTTCCGGGTTTGTAGCAGGTAAGCGGCAACCGTGGCCGGGGGCACTCGTTTCAGCTTCGCCTGGCAAGCAACTTCCCGTCCTGGAGCGAGCGATTTCAAACGTGACGATCCAGTATAAGGCAGCAAAAGCGGTGATAGAAAGCGCAAGTTGAACGTCAAACAGAGGCCAGAATCCCTCGTTCTTGGTTCCTAGAGGAGGCCTTTTGTGGTTCCCGCCCGCGGCAAGGCCGTGCAGCGCATCCTCATTCAGGGCCAGCCAACCGAGGTCCAGGTCAACGACGGCACTGTTCCCGAAACCCAGGCCAGCGTCCACGTCACCAAGCTGAACGAACCGGCAGACGGCTCGTCCTCATCGAGCCAGCCCAGTCCGGCGGAGCCGTGAACTGGAACATTGCATGGCTAAGATCACGCGAAGGCGATTTGACACAAACTGAGATTCAAGTTCGGATCGAAATAGGTCGAGGTTCGTACATTCTTACCTTACGTAAAATATGCGAAGGAGGGGGCACCCGGCACCAGGTTCTCAGCGAGAGGTAACTAATTGGTAGGCTTCCAGGAGGTCGGGCGAAAGGATGCTGGGATCATGAGTGAAGAGGTCCGCAAAGGCAGCACAATCGCCTTTCGGTCTAGCAAGAAACATCAGGACCGCACAAAGGGACGTTGTTCGGAGGTATGCATAGTACCAATCCCAGAACACACTGGGGACATAAATCGGGCCATTGCTGCACCAAAGATCGCCGTCAGTGAAGCCGGGACGAGAATGAGCAAAATCGCACATGCTCCTGTATAAACGTCGGCTGTATCCTCCGGGAGACCCCGCTCGTCTCGCCTCCCACAAAGACTGGTGTCCCTTGGACTTCAAGCCTTCATTGAATGGGATGAGAGAAGCATTACTGGACAGGAGATCGCAGGCAGTTCCGAACTTGAACTCAGTTGATCCTTTCCGCCATTCCTCGTAAAGCGGGGTTCTGGTGAGCACTCCGCATGTTCCGATTGTCATAAGCTCAATCACGTTTCTGAGAGCAGAGAACGCGATCCTGTAATAGCCATGCAGAGAATCAAAAAGCGAAGCCTGAAGATCGTCGGTCGCATCTAGCATTGGAACAAACAGGGCATCGTCGGCTTCGCCAGTTGCCTCGATCCAGCGCCTCCAAAGCCAATACACCTCACCGAGAACCTGTCCACGATGGTCCGAAGTCCTGATTGCGACATCGTCTGGCAGGTCCATGATGCCGTGCCAGGTCTTATCTGCGATGAGATCTGAAGGCGGCGGGTCAGGCTCGTCGCTACCGAGTGCGAAATCGTCAGGCTCAAGGATTACTCGAACCGCCCTGAAATCGCTGAGGGTTAGACGCTTCGTCATTTTCTGGCTCCAAAGATTGGTTGTTACGCCTCTTGTCCAGCACGTAGGCTATACCTACAAGAGGCCTTCTCTCTCCATCTGTCTTCGCAGGCTCTTGTGTACATGGCGAAGAAGCCAAGAATTCGCGACATCAAAGATTTCATAAGCCACACCGTAGACGGCCTTTGTGAATCTCATAGTCTCAGGATGTTTCGGAGCCCAGACGCTCGGGTGAACGTAGTTTCTCAATTTGCGTAGCTCGTGGGTGAAGCCCGCGAGCGTAGTTCTTTTGCCCCACGTGATTTTCTTCGGAGGGAACCATGAAAGTTCATCAGCAATGTTGATCAATTCGTAATACTTAAAGTCCAGGGCCTTACTTCTCTTCCTTCGAAACTTCTTCCTTTTGTACACGGTCGTTTTCTTTATCTTTTCTGGATACAGAAAACACATTGCGTGCAGGGATGCTTCCATCGCTGCTCCCTGCATGACGCACGCTGCAAGATACGCACGTCCCTTTGCGCACTTCTTTGCCTCCCGATGGTAAAAAAGCGCCAATCTGGTCAGACGGTCTGTGATTTCCATGGCCCAATAATAATCCCGCCGAATAGGAAAAGACTCAACTGACGCCGACAGCTCAAATCACATTTCGAGGGGTTGACTGGAAATTTGAGAGCCAAGGATTCAGCAGTCGCCCCGTGACTCCAGGCGCTTTCAACCTGGAGATGCCGGGACCATCCAAATCCGCCGGTCAATCGGGAGCACCCGAACGGCCTACTCCTTCTTGTCGGCATTCCGCGCCCGCACCTTGAACCAGATGGGCGTTCCTTTGAAGCCGAAGGCCTCGCGAATCTGGTTTTCGAGGAAGCGCTCGAAGCTGAAGTGCAGCTTGATGTCGCGGTCGGTGAAGAGGACGAAGGTGGGCGGGGCGACGGCGGCCTGGGTCATGTAGAAGATGCGCACCCGCTTGGCCATGGGCACCGGCGCGCGCTGGAAGTCGATACGCTCCAGAAAGCGGTTCATCTGCCCGGTCGACACGCGCTTGCGGCGCTCGGCGGCCACGGCCTTTACCTCGTGCAGCACCCGGGCCATTCCTTTGCCTTCGGGGCTGGTCCCTTCGAGCGCGGAGAGAAAGATCACCGGCGCGTAGCTCAGGTATTTGAGCACCGTGCGCAATTGACCAACGAAGATCTCGCGATCGGCAGGCGGCTTGCCGTCAGTGCGGCCTGTGGTCACCGCGTCCCACTTGTTCACCAGGATGATGACGCTGCGCCCACTCTCGTGGGCGTAGCCGCCGATGGTTGCGTCGGCCGCCGTCACGCCATCGGTCGCATCGAGCACCAGCAAGGCCACATCCGCAGCCTCCAGGTGGCGGCGCGCCATCACTACGCTCATCTTCTCGGCCATCAGGTGGGTCTTGCCCTTGCGCCGGATGCCCGCCGTATCGACAAAGCGGAACCGGCTGCCCTCGAACTCGACCACCTCGTCCACCGCGTCGCGGGTGGTGCCGGGGAGGGGCGAAACGATGGCCCGCGAGGTGCCCGTCAGCGCATTCAACAGCGTGGATTTGCCCACGTTGGGCCGCCCGATGATGGCCACCGAGGTCTCGTGCTGCTCATACTCGCCGTGGGTGCGGTGAAGGAGCTGCGCGTCCAGGGACTGCGCGTCCAGCGGTACTTCTTCGTAGAAGTCTTCGGGCTCGGCCTCCTGAGCGGCCTGGACCTCGTCCTCTGACAGCTCAGCCTCGTTCGGCGCCGGAATCGCCTCGGAGACAGCATCCAGCAGATCGCCGATGCCCAGGCCGTGCTCGGAGCTGATAGCGAAGACGTTGCGCAGGCCGAGGCGGCGGAAGTTCTCAGCGGCCAGGGCCATGGCCTCGCCCTCGACCTTGTTGACAGCCAGAAAGACGGGCTTGCCGCCGCGAATCAGCAGCCGCGCCAGGTCGTAGTCGGGACTGGCCAGCTCGGTGCGCGCGTCCACCACCAGCACCAGCGCATCGGCCTCCGCGAGAGCCACCTTGGCCTGCGCGTAGACCTCGGTGGGGATCAGCTCGGGATCGTTGGGCACAATGCCGCCGGTGTCGACCAGCCGAAACCGCCGTCCGGCCCACTCGTATTCGCCGTAGATGCGGTCGCGGGTGATGCCCGGCTCATCGCCGACAATCGAGCGGCGGCTGCGGGTGAGGCGATTGAAGAGCGTGGACTTGCCCACGTTCGGCCGGCCCACAATGGCCACCAGCGGCAGCCCACCCGCGCCCGGACTGCCGGGCACCACCGATCTGCGATACTTTGCCAAAACCTGTCTCCAGTCGAGGATCGCGCGAACAAGGAAGATCCCCGCTCATTCCATCATCGCTTTGCGGGCTGCATCTTGTCGCCACAGTGCCGATGCAAAGACGCAAAACCTCGGAGTGATCGGCAACAATCATGAGTCTTCTCTCATCTGTCCGGCGCAATTCAGGCCAGGGAACTGCACAGTCGCCGTTGAGGAGTTGACGATGCACATCCACCGCAGCGAAATGATTTCCAATTCAGGCAATCCCTACTCTGCCGCCGCGGATAAAGCCGTCTTCGCGCAGCGAGCCGCCGCCGTCCGCAAGAGACTGATGAAGAGCGCAGGGGAGATCGAAGGCGCATCGACCCCCGAAGAGGCATTCATGACCGGCCGATGGATGGACTCGCGACAGAACCTAGTCCAGGACGATGTCCAGTACAACCCCAGCGTCTCAGGCAAGAATCCGGATTTCGGTTGAGGCGCGGGGCATGGACTCGATTCTGGGCCTATGACCGCGCAACCATGCGGCTGGCTGGCTCACTATGATGGAGTGAGCACCCGGCCCCGATGCCACCAACCGGCAACCCAGCCCGCGCCTTGCCCACCCTGCATGAGTTCTTTGCGCCGGGCGGCATTCTGGCGCGCTCCTCGCTGCCTTTTGAGTACCGGCCAGGACAACTGGAGATGGCGAAGGCCGTAGAGCGGGCTCTGGAAGAACGCCGCCACTTGATCGTCGAGGCCGGAACCGGCACCGGCAAGACCCTCGCTTATCTGCTGCCCGCCCTGCGCACCGGCCAGCGAATTATCGTTTCCACCGGCACCAAAGCTCTCCAGGACCAGCTCTACTTCCGCGATATTCCCTTCCTGGAAACGCTGGTCGGCGATCTGCGCGTCTGCTACATGAAGGGCCGCGCCAACTACCTCTGCCGACACAAGCTGGCCGCGCTGCGCAACCAGCCGATCCTGTCCGAACTGGAAGAGATCGACCAGTACCGGCAGATCGCCGATTGGGAGCAGGAGACGGAGACCGGCGACCGCGCCGAGCTATCCGGGATGCCCGAGTCGAGCGCGCTGTGGAACAAGCTGGATGCGAGGACCGAGGCCTGCCTGGGATCGACCTGCCCCGATTATCGCCGCTGCTTCATCACCGAGATGCGGCGCAAGGCGCTCGAATCGGACATCGTTATCGTCAACCACCACCTGTTCTTCGCCGACCTGAGCGTCAGGCAGGAGGCCGCGGGCGCGCCCGATGCGGGGATTCTGCCCGAAGCCGCCGCGGTGGTCTTCGACGAGGCGCACGAACTGGAGGAGGTAGCCTCGAGCTACTTCGGCCTTTCGGTCAGCAACATACGGTTTGAAGAGCTGGCGCGCGATACCGACACGCTGCTGCGCGGCAAAGAAGGCGCAGGAAACCTGCCCGCCGTTACCCAGCAACTGCGAGAGCGCTCCCGCATGTTCTTTGCCGGACTGCCCATCGCCGGCGATGGCCGCCAGCCCTTCACCGGCCGCGAGGAGTTTCTGGAAACTTCAGGCGAACTCTATCTTGCCGTGCGCACGACGCTGAAGCGCCTGGAGGCGGAGATGGAGGTGCTGACAGGCATCGACGAGGCGCCGGGGTTGAAGAAGCGCGTGGCTCGCCTGCGCGCGGAACTTGAGTTTCTGCTCGAATCGAACGCCAGCAACATGGTCTATTGGATGGAGCGCCGCGTGTACGCCGCGGCGGATTCGTCCGCGGGAGCGCGGAGCGGATTCAGGCCGCAGTCGCGGACGACGTTTCTACAAGCCACGCCTATTGACGTCTCCGAACTGCTTTCCAAACTGGTCTTCGACCAGATTCCGACCGTGGTGCTAACCTCGGCCACGCTCACCGTGCAGGGCGGCTTCGAGCACATGCGCAAGCGGCTGGGCCTCACTGAGGCGCGCGAATTGGTGGTGCCATCGCACTTCAAGTATGGCGAACAGGCGCTGCTCTACCTGCCGCCGGAGATGCCCGATCCGCGCGAACCCGAGTTTCCCGAGGCCGCCGCGCTGTGCATCCGGCAGGTGCTCGAAATTACCCGCGGGCGCGCCTTCTGCTTGTTTACCAGTTATAGCCAGATGCGCGACCTCTACGAGCGCCTGCTGCCGGTGCTGGACTTTGCCATCCTGCTGCACGGCACGGCGCCGCGCAAGGCGCTCCTTGAGGAGTTCCGCGCGACGCCCAACGCGGTTCTCTTTGGGACCGCAAGCTTCTGGCAGGGCGTGGACGTGCAGGGCGAGGCGCTCAGTTGCGTCATCATCGACCGGCTGCCCTTCGCCGTGCCCAGCGACCCGGTGGTCGCGGCGCGCATGAAAGCCATTGAAGAAGCCGGCGGCAAGCCCTTCAACGACTACCAGGTGCCGGCTGCCGTGCTCACCCTCAAGCAGGGCTTCGGCCGCCTCATCCGCTCGCTCGAAGACCGCGGCGTGCTGGTCCTACTGGACAACCGCATCACCCAAAAACGATACGGCCAAACCTTCCTCGCCAGCCTGCCGCCCTACCGGATGACGGCGGCGATTGCCGACGTGGAGGAGTTCTTCGGACGGGAAACTGGCCGTGCGCCGGGGGAGTAGAATTCAAAGCCAGAGCCTCCAAGCAAGATTGGGTGAACGAATATGCCGATACCCGACTTTCAAACGTTGATGCTGCCTGTTCTCAAACTCTCCGCCGAGAAAGAGTGGCGCATCTCGGACGCTGTGGAACGTCTGGCCGATGATTACAACCTTTCGCCAGAGGAGCGAACCTCTCTGATCCCGTCTGGCCGCCAGACGACATTCTCCAATCGTGTGGCGTGGGCAAAATCGTACCTCGTAAAGGCCGGTTTGCTCAAACCAACCAAGCGTGCCCATTTCTGCATTTCCGAGCAGGGTCGAGGCGTCCTCGTCAGCCCTCCCAGCCGCATCACAATCAAGTACCTGGGCCAATTCCCGGAGTTCCAGGAATTCCGCAAGAGAAGCGAATCTGAAGCCGAGACGGTCGGAACGCAACTTCCCGATTTGGCTCACGAATCGTCTCTGACGCCCGATGAGACCATTCGTAATGCGCACATGCAACTTGAGCAGGAGCTCGCCGATGAACTGCTCGTCAAGATTCGTTCAGGCACTCCGGCATTCTTCGAGAACCTGGTTGTTCGCCTATTGTTTGCGATGGGGTACGGCGGATCGGTAACGGAAATCAATAAAGCATTGGTGGGTGGATCAGGAGACGGCGGAGTCGATGGTGTAATCGATCAGGACATTTTGGGTTTAGATCGCATCTACGTTCAGGCAAAGAGATACGCGGACGGAAACACCGTTGGACCAGGTGCAATTCGAGACTTCTTTGGGAGCCTGGATCGATTCAAGGCAACCAAGGGGCTGTTTGTCACAGCATCTACCTTCACAGCTTCAGCTCGCGAAACCGCTGCGATGCTAAGCAAACGACTCGTCCTTGTTGATGGAAGCCAGCTTACCCGCCTGATGATCCGGCATAACGTCGGATGCCGGGTGGAAGAAACACTCGAAATCAAGAAGATCGACGAGGAATTCTTCGAGTAGGCCATGGCCTATACTGTTTACTTGCCCATGCGCCGCACAATCGCAATTGCGCTCACCGTCATCTTCTGCTGGACGCTGACTGCACCCATCTTTGGTCCCGGCGCCGATGCGAATCTTCCCCCCTGCTGCCGCCGGAACGGCAAGCATCATTGCATGATGCGCGGGATGGGGCAGCTTAGCGGCAATCAAAAGGGATTCACCTCCGTCTCGGAGAAGTGCCCCTGCGAGCCGGCCAGCACCTGCGCCGTTCATTCTCCAGTCTTCAAGCCGGAGGCCGGAAAACCGTTCTACGTCCAGGTTGTGCGCCGTCCAGCCCCCGCTCCGCAAACCGAGGCCCTTTGCCGCATCGCGTTTCTCCGCAGCCATCCCAAGCGCGGCCCTCCCACTCCTCTCGCCTGATATTGATCCAGCCCAACTGGGACGCAGCGAGTCCCACCCTAGCCGCAAGAACAGAGACGCGGCGAGGATCGGGCACCCAGATTCGTGTGAATCGCGGCGATGGTGGGGCACGCAGCCCTGTGTGAATTGCGAGGGTGGGGCACCCAGTCTTTTGCCGGTCCCAATGGGCTGGGCCCGTAACTCGCGATTCGTTGCGAATGGGATTGGCGTTGCCGCTCCCGTCGCGTCGTTGCGCGCTTTTTCAATACAAGAGGAGATTCCATGCAATGCAAGCTGTTGCTGGCGCTGCTGCCAGCCGTCTGCCTATGCTGGCGGGCAAGCTTGATCCATGCCCAACAAAGCTCAGCTGCCGCCGAAACTCCCGTTGCGACCGGCCGCATCGCCGGAGTGCTGAAAGATCCCTCCGGCGCGGTTGTTCCGGCGGCGAAGATTGAACTCAAGAACCTCGCCTCGGAAGTTAAGGATTGCGTACTATCTGATCGCCAGGGCCGCTTCGTCTTCGATAAAGTTCCCGTGGGCCATTACCAGCTCACAGTCCATGCAACGGGCTTCGATATCGCAGTCATTCCCGATCTTTCCGTCTCAGCGGGCAGCGAAACAAGCGCCAATATAACATTGAAGATCGCCCCGGCAAGAACTGAAATCGAAGTGAAGGCTCCGGCTTTCGGGGCCGGCGCTCCGACTCCGCACGCGGTAGACGACACCGAGCGGGCGCGCAGCCGCAACTCAGCCGAGCTAATCGAAGACACGGCCGGAATCAGCCTGCGCGAAAACGGTCAGTTGGCCAGCATCCCATTTCTTCATGGCCTGGGCGATGAACGCACCAAACTGGTGGTCGATGGCATGACGGTTTCTTCCACTTGCCCCAACCACATGAACGCTCCGCTCTCCTATATCGCCCCCTCCCAGGCGGCCCAGGTCACTGTTTTGGCCGGTATCACGCCGGTCAGTATGGGCGGCGACAGCCTGGGCGGAACGGTCGCGGTCGATTCGCGCGATCCAGCCTTCGCCAATGCGGGGGAACGGCTGCACGAAGAAGGCGGCTCCACGGGCTTCTATCGCTCGAACGGCCAGAATTATGGCGGATCGTTTTCGGAGTGGGTCGCCAACCGCAATCTAGGCATCGGCTACACCGGATCGTGGGCTACCAACGACGACTACACCGACGGCGGCGGCCACAAGGTCACTTCGACTTATGCTCAGACGACGGACCACACGGTAACTCTGGCTGCCCAGGGCGCGGGCAATCTCCTTGTACTTGAGGCCGGGCTGCACCACACGCCCTACGAGGGCTTCGTGAATGCGCAAATGGACCTGGTGCGCAACTACGCGGAGTCTCTCAACCTGCGTTACCGGCAGAGCTTCGAACGGGGCTCGCTCGACACACGCGTGTTCTGGCAAAATACCTGGCACTCGATGAACATCGGCCATGACAAATCCACTTTCCCGGTGCCCATGTTCATGCCGATGAACACGCATGGGCGCGATCTGGGCTACTCCGTCAAGCTCGATCTCCCGCTGACCGATCGCCACACCGTTCGGCTGGGCAACGAGTTACATCGCTTTGTCCTCGACGACCGCTGGCCCGCCGTTGTAGGCACGGCGCCCATGATGGGCCCCAATACCTTCGTCAGCATCAACGACGGACGACGCATCCGCCTGGGAACCTTTGCCGAGGTGGCCAGCAAGTGGAATGCACAATGGACCACGCTCTTCGGCCTGCGCAACGATACCGTCTGGACGAACGCCGGCCCCGTGCAGGGCTACTCGGACATGTATGCCATGGATGCGGACGCCTTCAACGCATTGAACCGCGCCCACACGGACCCGGACCTCGATGCCACCGCGCTGGCGCGCTACGAGCCGAACGCCTACAGCAGTTATGAGTTCGGCTACGCCCGCAAGAGCCGCGCGCCCAACCTCTACGAGCGCTACGCCTGGTCGACCAACATGATGGCCAGCGGCATGATCGGCTGGTTTGGAGACGGCAACTACTATGTGGGCAGCGTCGGCCTCAAGCCGGAGATCGCACACACCTTCAGCGGCACGGAAAGCTGGCACGGCGGGACTGCCACACCGTGGGCGATCAAGCTCACGCCTCACATGACCTACGTCCAGGACTACGTGGATGTGGACACGCTGATGACCACGATGTATGGCTTGAGCACCTTTGCCCAACTGCAGTTCGCCAATCACAACGCGCGCATTTACGGGGGCGATCTCTCCGGCAACGCCACGCTCTGGAATAATTCCAGCTTTGGGCTGGGGAAGATCGGCGGCGTCGCGGGCTGGCTGCACGGAGAAAGGCTTGATACGCAAACCCCGCTCTACCAGATGATGCCGCTCAACCTGCGCGTCGCTTTCGACGAGGAGTTGAAGCGATTCACGGCCGGTCTCGGCGTGCAGGCAGTGGATCGAAAATCTAATGTTGATCCGCATCGGTTCGAACAACCGACGCCGGGGTATGCGCTCTTCAATCTGCACACTGGCTATCAACGAGGGCATCTGCTGGCGAGTGCGGCTGCCGACAATCTGCTCAACAGGGACTATGAGCTGCCCATGGGCGGCGTGAACTTCGACGACTTTATGGCCAGCATGTGGATGAGCCAGATCAAGCCATTAACGGGACGGGGACGATCCGTCTATGGCAGCCTGACCGCGCGGTTCTGACCGGGCCTCTGCCGCCTCTGCCCTAATGCGCCGCTCGCCGGGAAGCCGCATCGGTCTCTTGGCTGCAACGCAAATCGTCGCCGGCGCTGGCGGTCATTCCACTTATACTCAAGCTAGAGCATGGCTACTCAGCGTTCCGCTCATCTTGAAACGATTCTGGCCACGACGCGGGCCACAGTGGCCGCGGCCAAGGCCGGTGTGCCGTTGGCCGAACTGGAGCGGCGAGCGGCAGCGCATCGGCCGCGCGGCTTTGCGGCGGCCTTGCGGCGGCAGGCGCGAATGGGGCCGGCGGTGATCGCCGAGATCAAGAAGGCTTCGCCCTCCAAGGGAATGATTCGTGAGGATTTCGATGTGGAGTGGCTGGCCCGGAGCTACCACGCGGGCGGCGCGGCGGCGCTTTCGGTGCTCACCGATGAGCCGTATTTCCAGGGCAGCCTGCGCAATCTGGAGCTGGCTTCGAAGGCCTCGCCGCTCGCCTGCCTGCGTAAGGATTTCACGGTGGACGAGTACCAGATTGTGGAAGCCCGCGCCCACCGGGGAGATGCGATTTTGCTGATTGCCGCCGCGCTTGCCGATGCTGAGCTTAAGAGCTTTGCCGGTTTGGCTCACGGCCTTCAGCTCGATGTGCTGGTAGAGGTGCATACCGGGCAAGAGCTGGACCGGGTGCTGGACGCGCTGGGAGAGACCGGCTCGGACGCGATCGGCGTGAACAACCGCAACTTGAAGACCTTTGAAGTGAGCCTGGAAGCCTCGCTTGAACTGGTGGAGCGGATGCCGGCCGGCATCTTGCGCGTGACCGAGAGCGGCATCGCCACCGCGAAGGATCTGGCTAGGCTACGCGCGGCGGGATTCGACGCGTTCCTCATCGGCGAGAGCCTGATGCGGCAGGCTGATCCCGGCGCCGCGCTGGCGGCATTGCTGACGGGAGCAAGCCGGGAGCTAGGCCGCGCCGATCGCACTTCGGCCGATCCCTGGATACAACCATGAGCCTGTGGATCAAAATCTGCGCCAACACTTCACTGCAGGATGCGCTGCTGGGGGTCGAGGCTGGGGCCGACGCACTGGGGTTCGTTTTTGCGCCCAGCCCGCGGCGGGTGACGGCGGCTGAAGCGGCTGCCATTGCGACATATCTACCTGCAACCGTCGAGAAGATCGGCGTCTTTGTGGATGCCGATCTGGAGGAGATTTGCTCCACGGTACGCGGCTGCGGGCTGACGGGCGTGCAACTGCACTGGGAAGCCGAGCCGGAGTTGCCGGCGAAGCTGCGCGAGCGGCTGGGACCGGCGCTCAGGATTCTGCGGGTTGTGCATTTTGGCGACGGGGCTGCCCAGCCGATCGCGGATCGGATTGCCGGGCACGCCCGCAACCCGCACGTGGATGCGGTCCTGGTGGATTCGAGGACGGCGACGGCAGTGGGCGGCACCGGCATGACGTTCGACTGGGTTGAGGCGCGCAGGACGGTCTTCGTCAATGCTGGAAACCTAAGGTTGATTGCCGCGAGCGGATTGAATCCGGAAAACGTGGCGGAAGCTATCGCCACTTTGCGGCCCTGGGGCGTGGATGTGGCTTCGGGAGTGGAGGCTGAGCCGGGCCGCAAGGATACGGTGAAGGTGCGGGCATTCGTGGCCCGGGCCCGGGCCGCGGATCGGCGGTAGAGGGCCACAGGCAAACAGTTCCAACTCCGGCCCAAGGTCCGGTTGCGACTTTCCTGAAATGCCGGGAAAACGTTTGGAGCATTTTCACTGTCCCTGCAACGCGTGCGTCCTGCTATCCCACCCGTTCGAATGCGCTCAGGGCCAGCAGCCTAGAGCGAACCGATAATTGCTGTACCCTGGCATCCGCAGTGACGGAACCAAGCGGCGGCGTTGTCGGCGGTGATGGTTTTGAGCGCATCAGCGATCGCCTGGTCGAGGGCTTCTCTGGTTCACGCCGTAGAATCGCAGAGAAACTTCTTGAACTTCGACCAGGCCTTTTCTAGGGGGTTCAAGTCCGACGAGTAAGGCGGCAGATACCGTCGCCGTTGCGGCCAGAGCGAAGAGGAGAACCCCGGGGTTGATGGCGATTCCATCCTGGCGGGGCAGATTCGCGGGAAGAATGGCGGGAAGAACCCTGACGCCTCCGGCGGCCATCAGGGCTCCCAATATCCCTGCTGCGAGCGACAGCGCAAACGACTCGGCAAGGAACTGCTGGATCAGACGGCCGCGCCCGGCGCCGAGGGCCGTACAGATAGCCAGTTCTTTGCGTCGGACGGAGGTACGCGCCATGAGCAATCCGGCGACATTGGCGCAGGCGACCAGGAGCAAGAGACCTACGGCTCCCAAGAGGGTGAGGAGTGCGGTGCGCAGATTCCCCACGATGGCGTCGGCGAGAGGTACGACGGCTGCGTCGCTGAGACCACCTGAGTGCCGTACTGGTGTTGGATGCGGTGAGCGATCGCGCTAAGATCCGCGCGGGCCTGGGAGACGGTGACGCCCTCTCGCACACGGCCAACAACCTGCCAGTTGTGGCCGGTGCGACTGCTCGGCAAGCGGGCCGGGAGAATGCAAAAGGTCCTACTCGCCAGCTTCACTGCCTCCTTTTTCTTCGCCTTTTACGTAACCGCTGTCCCACTCGCCACGGGCGCGCAGCTTTGCGATTTCTTGACGAGCCATCTCCTGGGCGCGGAGGTAGTCCGGCTTGACCACATGGTTCAGCGGCATCTGGCCGGCTTCGAGAACGATCCAATGGCGCGGCCGCATATAGGATGGCAAGGAACGCGCGTGCCGATCCAGTTCCCGGCGGCTCAGTTCAACCCCGGGTTTCTTCTCCACGACTGCCACCGGCGCCTCGGAGACGACTTCATGCGCCACGCCAACCACGACACAGTTGGCCACCTTCCCCGCCAGGCTGCAGATATGTTTCTCCACATCGCCGGGAAAGACCTGGTAGCCAAGCGACTTGATCACCCACTTGTCTCGCCCGGTCAGGTGCAAGCCCGCGGCGTCTTTGTAACCAAGATCGCCGGTATACAAAAAGCCGTCGCGCGAAATCGCCCGGGCGGTGGCTGCGGGATCGTTGACATAGCCAAGAAAGGTCTGCGGCCCGCGAAAGCATACGTGGCCAATCTCGCCACTGGTGAGTTCATCGCCGGCGTTGCCATCGGCGCGCATAGGCTGGCGAATGGTGCACGGATAGATCGGCATATCATCGCCAAGCCCGGCGAGAATCTTCTCCCGGCCATCCGCGCTCGCCTGAATATAGGTGCAGAAACCGGCGGTCTCGGTGAGCCCCAGCCCGGTGCCGATCACCGGCGCCATTTTGGCAAGCTGGTCCACGAAGGGCCGCGACACCGAATGTCCGCCATAAGCGGCAAACTTGAGACTGGAGAGATCGTGGCGATTGTAGTCTTTCAGCATCCACTCCAGGTTGAACATGGCCGGAATCTGGCCCAGTATCTCCACTTGATGCTGGGTAATGGCGCGCAGCGAGCGGCCGGCGTCGAAGACCTCCAGGAGAACCGCCGTTCCTCCGCCGAAGAAGATGCTCATCAGCGCCTCCGTTTGGCCCCCTACGTGGGAAGCCGGCAAATTGACCAGAATGCGGGAGCCGCGGTCGCCGCCAAAAAATGCGCCGCACATGCACATGTTCTGGACCGTGATGTTGCGATGCGAAAGTAGCGCAGGCTTCGGCGAGCCAGTCGAGCCGGTCGTAAAAATGACCAGCGCGCCATCGTCTTCGGTCAGGCTGGAAGCAATCCCGGCCAGGGCCGCGGAGTCAGCGGACGTCGCAGAGATTGCACCCCTCGCGGCGCGCCACGCCGGCTCGGCAATCGAGACAAAAGATCGTGTGCCTGGAATTGCGTCGTCCGAGTCTACAACGATGGACTGCTGGATCCATGGGCAATGCGCCTGCACTGTGCGCCACAGTTCCCGAAAATCGAACGGCGCTTTCACGTCCAGGCCGGCAAATCCGCGCGGGCAAAGAATTTCCAGCGCTCGAATCACCTCGGCGGAAGATAGACGCAGATCCAGCGGGGCGACGATCACTCCGATCTTGAAACAGCTATATTCCAGCAAAACGTGATCCACGGACATCGGCCACAATGTGACCAGGAAATCTCCCTTCACGAATCCCAAACGCAATAATTCTTTCGCCAACGCCGTAGTAACGCGGTCGAAATCGCTCCAAGTGACTGCTCGGTTGCCGTCCGCACTGAGAATGGCAGGAGCCTCCGGCTTATCGTTGGCCCACTTCACCACCACGTCCTGCAACAGATGGCGATCGGCAAAAGCGCTTTCGTAATCGTCGAGGGTAAATTGAGGCACCTGCATCGGTTCAATCCGTAGTGTTCCAGAACCATTCGATCAGTCGCGTAGGCACGCGTCAAGAGCGGTGTGCAAAATGCTGCTTCAGCTGCATGAAGCGATTCAAGTGCAATAAAACGCCGCCGATCGCAAGATGGGGATTTGCGTCGTCGCCCACAGTTCGGGAATTCGGTTCCGTCCTCACCAGTGTAGTGGATTCCTGGATGAGTGATAGGGCATTCTTGAGTCGATCGAGAATCCTTCCACGCGCGATCGGCGTTTCCCGCCACCAAAGCCCAAGGTAAGATTGCCGGATCGACGTTGCCCCTAAATCTCGATGACTTTGCTGGTGGGCATCTCTCGCGCCACCAGCTTGATGGCCCCATTCGAAGCGATGTTTCGCAGGGAACCGTATCGAAAGATCGTCATTTGCCCGCCTTCGGCTGGGATTGCGGTATTCCTGTCGCCGAAGACATTGGCCATGAAGATTCCGTTCAAGAACTGCCGCATCGGCCAACGAGTCGGGCACCCGTATTGATAGATCGTGTTCTCGACGTGTTTACCAAGCTCGTAGGCAATCATGTCGGCCAGTTCAAAATGCACGGTCGAGCCTTTCGGCCCGAAACCAACAACACCCTCTGCTTGCCTTATACCCCTCTCCTTTGCGGATTCACGAGCCATTGCAAACAGAACCGGTCCCCATTTGTACTGGCGATGATATTCGTAGAAGTAGGCCCTAATATGGGAAAACTCAGGTTCGATACCCTCCGCACCCGGACGAAACAAGAAGTCCATCGCCAGGGCTTCATTGAAACAGGATTGATAACAGATACCACGGGTCCATCAGCTTCTTCCGTAGCGCCGCATCTAGCTTGTTGAAGTCTTCCACGACGACCGTAGCGCCGATTAGAAACAGCGGAAAAGCGTTAATCGCTTCGAACAATTCCGTCAACAGAGAACGCTTCTTTGCCTCGTCCCATCCTTCAAAAGCTCCTTTGCGATTTTCGAGTTCAGTCATGTACAGCGTTTCGACCTCATGCCGATCGAGGGCGGCCTTCCACCTCATTCGCAAATCGCCCCACCGCTGCGGGGTAGACATCGCTCCACCGATGGCGACAACGCGGGTTGAGTCGGGATGCCCGCTTTCATCAAAATAGGCGGTTACGCATGGAAACTCTTGATCTTTCAGACTGCCGTGCATCCAAATGGAACCCGCCATCTCGCCTTTACTGGATTTGCTCTCATCGCTCATGCTGGATCAGTTGAGGGTAGTCGAATCTCTCCTTCTCCAATAGATGAAGCCCGCTTGGGCAGGCAGTCAGTACTGACAGGTCAGCCCAGGGTCCTACAAAGCAGCGCGCATTCAGTGCGAACGACCGCTGCCGGCATTTCTAAGCCACCGCCACGCGTCCCTTAGCCAAAGCACGAAACGGCCTGTTGCGGTCGGTCTGCGGTTTCG
>Ga0326727_10008424_pt1 | contig 26173 bp, 31 predicted proteins | sample MB2enrmetagenome_FD_207643 | JGI IMG/M metagenome (GOLD analysis project Ga0326727, IMG submission 207643) | Lab enriched peat soil microbial communities from McLean, Ithaca, NY, United States - MB29MY | ecosystem: Environmental > Terrestrial > Soil > Wetlands > Peat | place: USA: New York...
TCAGGGTCAGATATCGCACCACCGCAAATCGAGCACTCGCCGCGACTTTTTTTCATCTTAACTTCCCGATTTGTTTCAGCCCCAATGAGCAACTCTGATGGGGATCTTGTCTTCTATCAGTTTTGTTACGATTACGATCCAATCTTGCTCCTGTGCTTTGTTAGATAGATACTGGAGTATCTTGCCACGCCGCTCTTCATCGAAGTCTTCTACGACGTCGTCGATTAGCAGAAAGCGTTTATTCGGTAGGTACGTCTCTTTGAGGGCGATTTGCAGTATCAGGGCGATTGTCAGCTTTTCAGACGTGCTTAGCGTACTCACTAGCTGAGTCACGTAGTCGTTCGTTCTCGAATCGAACCGCTCGACATACAGTCTGAAATCTCGATTAAGCTTAACAGAGCGAAATTCTGGAAAGTCAAGGTCGTGCATCAAAGCTTCTATTGCATTGTTGAAGTTGTCTGCGGCTGCCTGTCGCTGGCGATCAGCCCTATCTTTCGAATATACAATAAGAGTTTCCAAAAGCTTGTCATACTGTGACATCTTCTTGAGTGCATAGACGGGTTCTTTTTTCTTGCCGTAAAGTTCAACAACGGAATTCTCGATCTGATGCGTCTTTATGACGATACTGTCGTAGATTTTTGTCCTTTCTCTCTCTAGGTCATTATATTGCTTGAGCACTTGGTCTGGGTCAAGATCTGCCAGCTGCTGCAGACCTGCCAGAGTTTCTTCAATTAGCGTTTTTTTCTCCTTCTTGTCTTTCAGTGGGGTTACCAGATTATCCCTTTCTCGTTCAGCTTCTTCGATAACACTGATCTGATCTTTGATGTCCCTTTCAAAGTCTTTAATTTCAGTTACAATGCTTCTGGAACGTTCTTTCACAGCATCGATATTTCGAATTGCATTATCTCGGTTAATATTGAGGTCATATATCTCCCTAGTTATCGCCTCTTTTTTTCGCTTATAGCTCTCCAGTTTGGTCTCGAACACTTTTTGGTTTAGCTTGTCCGAATCACAAAGAGGGCAACGCGTACAGGCGCTGCCTTTTAGGCTGCCCTGAGCTAAGTAAAGCAAATTGTATACACCATCGATCTCCGCTCGACGCAGCTTTAGCTGGTTTACTTTGGCATCGTTATCTGCTTTAATTTCTGCCTTCTTTTGCTCAAAATCTGCTGGAGAGAGATCTTTAACTTGCGAGCCGTCAAGTTCAAGCTCTTCTAACTCTTCTTCACAGCTCCGTTTTTGCCCTTTCAGGTCCTCAAGATTTTTTCGGAATTTAGCAAGATCTTGCGCATTTTTTTGTATGAGCTCCTCTGTGGTAAGAATTTCTTGGCTAATTGCTCTAAGTTGCAAGTGAGCTGTTTGTAGCTCTCGAAACGTCTTTTTGCCTGAAAACCGCGATTCTAGCTTATCGATTTCTCTGTCGATATCATTGCGCTCGCTCTCTAACTGCGTTATTTCATTTCGCAAGTCTGCTGTTCTTTCTATCAACCGCTGCGCTTCAATTCTTTTTCGAGCGAGGCTCTCTTTTTCATTCTTAAGAAAATCAATAATTTCGTCGTACTCTTTGGCTTTGGAAAGGCGGGTAACAGCCCAGTTGAAGTCATCAGGTTCAGTTTCTTCATCGGAATGCCGGAGCTGCCTTAAAATCTTGCTGTCATTCGAAAGGACGCCTGACAGCAAAAATCGGTCGTCACTCGTTTTAGGTAAGCTTAGATAAGTCCCGTTTTGTTTGAGCCGATATGTTTCCAGCTGTCCATCCAGCTCGAGATCTACCTCGCCTTCCTCGCTATGAATATTGACAAAACCTTCTGGAGTGTCAAGTTCATCCGTTTTTATTCCAAGATTTCGTGCTTCTTTCAGCAAATAGGGATCAAAATTTCCATCACTTGGCACCGAAAGAACTCCTAAAAGAGCCCTCACTACGCTGCTTTTGCCACCAGAGTTTGGCGCTTCGACGATGTTGACGGCTCCACTATCAAATTCAAAAATTTTTCGCCCTTTGAAACCTCCAATGTCATCGAGTGTCAAGGTAGCTTTCATTACGCCTCCTCATCGATCAAAGCAGCCAAATATCTCGCCAGCTCTGATTGTAATCTGCGAATATCGACTTTTTTCTTGTTTGCCAACTCATCGATAAGCTGCTTCATTGCATCAATCTCGCCTTTCATCATTCTAACCCCTCAACATCGTCCGCTATAAGCAGTTTCATGCTAGCCCAAAAACTGCGATTCTTGCTCTTTTCTTTGAGTTCGTTGTAAAGCGTTTGAACGTCTTCTCCGCTCATTCGGGAATAACCAAAATCCCATCGCGCTCCGGTTGCATGTGTTACTCCTCCCGAGATAGTTCGAACTAGACTGAACAGTATAGGTGTGATCTTGAATCCGTGCTGCTCACTGATCGCAGCTACGTCATCTCGCAGCTTCTTTCTTGTTTCGTTCTGAAAATAGTCTTTATAGCCCGTGAAGAATACAGTAATCACAAGTACGCCGTTTCTAGGAATCTCCTCGATTGAAATCAAGGCGTCCACACACCATTTTTAACACATTCGACAACAGTGATTTGCCGCGCATCTCGAATCGTAGGATTTTTGAGACCTTTTAACCGCTCGACCACGATCCCTTCAATGAATGCCTTGTCCTGTTCATTTGTGACAGATAGATCCAAAATCTCGCGAACCGACCGAATGAGGGACCCAATGCTTACAGCGTTCACGCCGATAGGATAGAGTCTTGTTCTGATGGCATCATCGACCAAATCGATGCGGTTTGTGGTGGCGCAGACCAGTGTCTTTGTTGGGTTCAACCTGTCGACCTCGTGAAAAAGAATTGAATTGATCGAGTAATGCCATTCTTTAGCTAGATCTGCTCCTCTTGATAACATTAGGCTCTCAATATCGTCAAACAAGACAATAAGTCTCGCTTTTGAATTTTCTTGTTCCAACGTACGCTGCTTTGCGAAGACCTCTCGCAGCCGGTTTTCAGCTTCCCCCCACCTTGGTGCTGCTATCGTAGCACCGTCTACTTCAAGCAGAAAAACACTTCTTAGACGCTTGTCCAGCTGTCTAGCGACTTGCTTAACAATCTCTGTTTTTCCGGTGCCCGGGGGCCCTTCCAGAATGAACCCCTTGAAAGGAAAGCTGGGCATGACAAGGCTAGATTTGAAGAAATATTCACAAACCGAGGCTAGTAATCGCTCGTGCTCAAGTAGTTCGGGAAGCAGCTCGACTTCAGGTATCGAGCTGCCACTCACAGCATGGATGAGATCTCGCGCAACACTAAACTCCATCCGTCGTCACCGCAACTATCTCTGCCTCTCCCGAGGCAACTATCTCTGCCTCTCCCGAGCCCGGTCTCTTAAGTTTAAGATTTCTCGGAAAGCGTAATCACTAATCGCAAAAGTAATTTGGTCGCCATCGATCGAAATATCTTTGATTAGGGTTTGCACGGTTTTACCTGACATGGACTGTAGAGCTTTAATAGCTTCCGAATATGTCGTTGAAGGTATCCGTCGCTTAGACAAGAATCTTCTAAGGTCTTCCTCCGAAAAAGTTTGCTTTCCTGAATAAGCTGACCCCCAGACGAACATGAGACAGCTCCAAAGGGTGCGAGGCTTTTGTCCGTACGGCAGCCTGCCATCGTCTGGTTCATCTACGCGCATCTCGGCGACTTTGTTCAAGATGTTAAGCAAGACATATCCAGCATAAATGTGAGCGTGTCGCTTGATGATTTGGTCACTTAAAGACTCACTTTGAAATGGCTTCACCATTCTCTCGATCTTGTCAGTTAGTGTAATGATTCGCTGATGATCTTCAATCGTGACTTGAATGAGGTCTAGCTCTTGAAACAGTTTAAAAACTGCGCTCCAACTTCGAATCGTTTTGATTGCTTTGTTTAGCTGCTCTTCAGAAATCTGGTACTCTCGCTTGTACGCTTTTTGAATAATAAGCTCGCACATTTTGTAGTAAATGGTCAACTGAGGGTTTGCTACGGTCAGAAAAGTTGAATCTGCTACCAACTGCAATATATGGTCGCTTGTTGGATCTACTACGGCGTCTGGAGAAGAGAGCTTTTCATCAACTTCTCGATACACTTGCTGCAGAAATGGTGCGAATTGCGAGCAATCAGGGCAGATAAAATTTGCATCGGCGCCTGATTTCTGCAACCCACACATTATACATTTTTTCATATTTCGCAACTCGCAACTTTCATTTCAATACGTTGAATAATGAAATGTGAGTTATGATACTTGAATTTTTCGACAGTTTGCTGCGTGCTCCGGCAATATGCGCGTGAGGTAAGCCCGCGACCGTACTTTAGCTTCCGCGGGACTATCGTCAAAAATAAGTGCAATTTTGCGGCTTATATACAAAAAGAGCCGCCTTGCCGAGCCTGCTCGCGCTCGGCTTGAAGGCATCTACCTCGATCCGATTATCCCCTGCTGGGTGAACGACGACATTCTGAAGCTTCTCGTCGACTTTACGATATTAAGCTGGTGAGCGCTCCGGACGCCGACATACAGACGATGCTGCGTAAAGGACTGGCGTGAAGACGCGAAATTTGAACCGGAATCGAAGCACGACCTGTGCACACCCGAAACGTTTTCGTGGCGCGGCGCCTACTTAAACGTGACTCACGTAGTGAGGATAGTGGAGGAACGGAAGTGAGCGAGATAGAAACGTACAGAGGGAAAGCACTCAAGGTGAAGGCATTGATCGAGTACTCGACCGATTCTGTAGTTAGCAAGACCCTGATCGATACGAAAGCGGGCACGATCACGTTGTTTTCTTTCGATGCGGGGCAAGGCTTGAGCGAACACACCGCACCATATGATGCAGTCGTGCAGATCGTTGACGGCGAAGCAGAGATCACCATTGGGGGGAACGCCGTCCACGCGCGTGAAGGGACCATGGTCGTGATGCCCGCAAACGTCCCGCACGCGCTTCGGGCTGCAAAGCGGTTCAAGATGCTGCTCACGATGATTCGTGCCTCGCGGACTTTGGAATGAATCACGCTGGAGTTGAGAATGACACAAGAAAACGAAGAAGGTAAGTACACAGGCGAAGAAGCCCCCGAAAGTCAGGAATTGATCGATAAAGTGCGGCGCCTAAGCTTAGGGGCTCAAAGCGTCTTGTACGCAATGCTGATCGAAGAGGGAGAAGAAGAGCCAGCAAAACGCGAAGGGTTGACCTCCGCCGAGATACACGAAGCGTGTGCCTCCTGTAGCTTGGACGACGCGGCAACGCCGCAAACCCTGATTGAAGCTGGCATTTCTGAACTCAAAGAGCAAAGGTTCATCGAAGAGCGAGACGGAAGACTGTTCCTCACAACGCGCGCCGAGCACATGCGTACCTTTGAAAAGGCAGTCGAGAGCAGCAGGTACGTGGTTCGAAGATAATGGCTCCATTTCGTCCGCGTGCCGCGGTCCGCACCCAGGTTAGGAGGCAAAATGGTCGATTATTTTAAACGAAAAAAGCAGATTCAAGAGCTTATGGGAGCGAAGGACGTCGATGCGATGCTCATTGCAGGGGCTGAGAACTACTACTACATTACCGGAGATTATCGGCGGCAGGCTCGAATCTTGTTCTATCGAGACGCTGATCCAACAGTGATCGTCTTCCAACCTGAGGTGGAGCAAGTTCGTGCGCGCACGTGGGTAGATGACGTACGCGGTTGGAGCAGCGCCAACGAACTCATGCAGAACTTCTTTACTGCGATGAAGGCCCATGACCTTCGCAAAGCTACCGTCGGTTTCGATACGCACACCGCTCCAGGATTCGAAGTATTTCGTTTCAGAAAGCTCAATCCCGACATTACCATGGTCGAGAACGATGATATCATAAGCGAGCTACGCATGGTGAAGTCAGCCGATGAAATCGCTCGTATGAAAAAGACCGCTCACGTCGCAGAGCTCGGAATGATGGCTGCCGCGGATGCGCTCATCGCCGGCGCAACCGAGAACGACGTTGCTGCAGAGGCCGAATATGCCATGCGAAAGGCAGGTTCAGAGCGTTTGGGGTTTCTTACCTTCGTTAACTCAGGCGAGCGCTCGCTCGGCTTGCACGGATTCGTGTCACGCCGGGTTATCAGCGGCGGAGATCCCGTCATCGTAGATCTGCACCCCGTCGCAGATCTGTATGCCTGCGACATGGCTCGTACCTTCGTGTGCAGCCAATCAGCTGGTGGCATAGCAGCACAAGCAGTCAGCACGGAGTTCATCAAGCTTGCGGCAGCCTACGATGAGGCGCAACAAGGGGTCATTGACGCGGTAAAGCCGGGCTGGAAAGTCAAGCAGGTCACCCAGTTCATGTCGGAGTCCATTAACAAGACCGAGTTCGGCAAGTACGTCGTTCCCGGCTACATCCACGGCGTCGGCCTCGAGGTCGAGGAGTACCCCCACCCGAGCCACTATCCGCAGCACGGTGAGATCGTCCTCAAGGCTAATATGACTGTGAGCGTCGGTCACGCCGTGCTCGCCGTTCCCGGCATCGGAGGATATCGAAGAGAGGATGTCGTTCGAATCACCGAGAGCGGATGCGAGGCATTGACTCGAGGAGACGGACTCCCAAAGATTTTCTGACTTCGATATCCGCGAGGCCACGGGTGGCTAAAGCAATCCGCGCCACGCATCGTTGAGCTGGAGTTTGAGCATGAACGAAACTGCGTGCGTCGCCTGACGACGCACGCGCCTCACGTTGTGTTTCCAAGTGTTAGCCCACAGACACGAAGCCGTATACTCCCCAGGCAACACGCGCGGCAGGGCTTGCGCTGCATCACACCTAAACGGTGTTAGGCTCTTTTTACGACGCGCTCTATTTATGCCATTATAGCTTATGGCCCGGTATGCTCAAGGAATCTCTACTTACGGTCGAAAACGAGCGCTTAAAAGCTGAGAACGAAAGGCTACAGCTGAAGCATTCGGAAGAGTTTACCCGCGTGCGCGCCGAAGTTGAACGCCTGAAGAAGGAGAATAACAAATTAAAGACAGAGAACAAAGATTTGGAGCGCAAATACTTCCGGGTATTAAAGCAACTTGAGAAGCACACTAAGAGAGAGACCAGCGTTTAAGCAAGTCTTCGTGCGGGGAAGGATGTCGCGAGGCCATCAGCTTCGAATCTGCAATAAACGCACTGCAAGACGGCTTCTGCCCTACGAACAGGTAATCAACGGGGTATTTATCCTCGCTCACGGCGCCAAAAGCGTGCGGTTCAGAGACCACACAAAGACACGCGCACGTGTGGACAATAGAAACAAAAAAACGCACCCATCCGCGCTAGAGCTTACTTGATCCAGAGCTAAAAAAAGGATGACGGCCCTTTCGTGGGCCAGTCACTCTAACTACTTTATCGGAACCTTGACTCCTTCGAAACTTTCTACTAGAGGTACGGTAACCTTTAAAAGTCCATTGGAGAATGTAGCGTTCGCCTTTTCAGGCTCAATGGCGTGGGCGAGTATCCAGCATCCGATGTATTCAATATCATCTCTTGGTGCGGTAAGACAAAAGCCATTCTCAGAGGCTTCAAGTTCTATGTCCTTCTTGTGTACGCCGGGCAGCTCCACTTCAATCGTGTAGATATCTTTGTCGTGATACAACGACGCGTCCGGAACGACGCCGATTCGTTCTTTTTCATCCATAGATAAACCACCGCAGAAATGTTCAATTCAAATCTTTAAATAACTTTCCAGGCATTAGAGTTTTGATTTGCGACGCGCTTCGAGCTGCATATTTTAGTTAGGCACGTCCGATGCCGCAGATGACGTTTTTTGGACTTAAAAATTTGAGAACGTCTCGAATTCAACCAAATCAATCAAAGTAGCTCTAGCGGGTTTTGAGCCTATTAATAAGTATAAAAAGAAGTTCCATCGAAAATGTCTTTTTTTGGGCATTTGCCACCTTTTTCGGCTATTTTTTGGCCATGAGGCACGAGAATTACTTGCAAAATATAAAAATGGGTAGTACCATGTTGTACGTTACCCTCTATGGGTGATGTGGGGGAGAAAACACCAATTACCAACGGTCGAGTAAGTTAAAATCTGCTCTAGCGCTTCTAGAACAAAGGTACCTTGCCTTTAAGCGCGCCGCTGGCAAGAGCTTTTCTCGCGCCACATACCCCATAGAGCCAAATCTCGTTTTATACAAGTCTTTTCTAGAAGCTGTCACGCGCTTATGTTCTTCGTGTTTTGCACTAAGAACTTGCGAAGCTCTACTTTAACGCAAATGAGGAACACGCAAAAACGAAGCTGCGATAAGTTGGACTGCTAAAGGCCTGCACAAAAAAGACGTTAAACAGGTCACGAGGCTTGAGCCGGCTCGAGATCAAAGACGTCGTAAACCCAGTGGGTGCGCTTTTTCCAGTCCTGCCACAACGCCTGTTTGGATACGCTGTACTTAAGGGAGAGCTTATCAAGAATCTCAGTCATGTTCAATTTTTGAACATAGAGACGATACATCTCCCGCCTTCTCGCATAGAGGTGCGCTTTGTTCTTCATAGTTACACTCCCTTCCAGCTGGTGGAATGAACGTCCCCCTTGTTATGAATCGCGGACGTGCGGTGCGAAAGTGATTGATCCTCGCGTTGCAGGTATAAATCGGTATCCTCCTTTTTTCCCTGACTCACAGTCCGAAGCGCGGAGCGTATCCCGCGCCTTTCTAAGGTACAGTCGCGAGTGACTCGTCTAAGAATGGACCGAAGCTACCTGACGACGAGTATGACACGCCCAGAGGCAGGCCCTGCTTAACTCCGCTTGTCCAAAAACGCTTCCTAATTGTCAATGCGTGCTTTACGACATGCGCCTGCGGCAGCTCCGGCCAGCACGCATAAATAGCTGAACAAGCGAACAGTCGCCAAGAAATGGACACGAAGACGTCGGGAGATACGGGTATCAGCTACGAGTGGATTGCTCTCTCAGTGACCACAATAGGCGCGCTGATGGCGGCGATTGATGCGTCGGCCGTGCTCATCGCGCTCCCTACCATTTTGGCCGATCTACAGGCAAGCTTCATAACGATCATGTGGGTGCTGCTGGGGTACATGCTCATCCTTGCAGCGGTGGTCCCGGTCGTCGGCCGGCTGGCCGACATGCTGGGGCGTAAGAACCTCTACAACTTGGGCTTTGTCATCTTCACCGTCGGGTCGCTGCTGTGTGCACTGGCACAGCCGCAATATCACGGCTTGGATTTAGTGGTCTACCGCATGATACAGGGCGTGGGCGGCGCGCTCCTCATCACCAACAGTGCGGCGATCGTGACCGATGCCTTCCGCCGGGGAAATGTCGGCTTCGGCTTGGGGGTGAACGGGATCGCGTTTTCCGCGGGGTTCCTCCTCGGCCCGGTCGTTGGGGGGGTGCTCACGTCGATTTCGTGGCGACTGGTGTTTCTCATAAACGTCCCAATTGGTATCGTCGGCACCATATGGGGAATACTCCGGCTCAGAGAGCCAGTGACGCTTCCTAAAGGACAGCGCTTTGACTGGGCCGGAAGCCTGACCTTTACCCTGGGACTCGGGGCACTCCTTCTCGGCGTGTCGCTGTATGCCTTTCCCGTGACCGCCATATGGGTCGTGTACGTGCTCTTTGTCGTGGCCGCAGTGAGTCTCGCGCTGTTTGTTGTTGCGGAGCGACGCGCTTCAGAACCGATGCTCAACCTGCGCCTCTTCGAGAATCGAAGCTTTGCATTCGCCTCGGCTGCTAACGGGCTTAACGGGCTTGCCAGAGGGGCAGTGCTCTTCGTGCTTATATTCTTTCTGCAAGGACCATACGGCTACAACCCCCTGACAGCAGGCATTCTCTTGGCCCCTTTCGGTGCCGCTTTTTTGGTCGTCGGGCCGATTTCAGGGCACCTCTCCGATCGGTACGGTGCGCGCTACCTCGCAACGGCCGGGTTGCTCGTCTCCGCCGGAGGATTGCTCGGGCTAGCCACGGTCGTGAGCACGACACCGTATTCGGTCCTCGCCGTGTACATGGCGCTCATGGGCGGTGGTTCTGGCCTTTTCGCGTCGCCTAACATGAACGCGATCATGAGTGCGGTTAAGCCGAGCGAGCGCGGAAGCGCATCCGGTATAAGGACAATGCTGATGAACACTGGTCAGATGCTCTCCATCGCCATTGCTTTCCCGCTTATCCTCAGCCAGATTCCTGAGGTCGTCTTGATCCACGTCTTTTTGTACGGAGGTGGCCTCGGCGGGACGCCTCAAGTCTTGGCGGCCTTCGAGCTCGGCATGCACGAGGCGTTTCTTGTAGCCGCTGCGGTTACGGTGTTTGCGGCGATCATCTCGTTTAGTCGACCGTCAGGTGCACCGCGCGATTCTGCAGCTGCTTGAGGGGGCGCATGCTCTGAGGCATGCCGCCACTATGCCCTAACGCAACCAGAGACCTGTTCTGCGGTCCTCGCTTGAGTGACCGCAGCTGGTCTTAGCAGCGCTGTGGTCGGTAGCGGTTGAATGTGCTGCTTTGCCCCAAGCGTTTTCGTTCGCGGGAGCTCAGGTGTGCGAAGAATGTTGATCCCGAAAGAGGCCTGCCACGCGACGGTACTACCACGTGTCGTGATGGATACACGAAGGATTGAACCGATCAACCGGAGCAGGGGTCTCTGCTGGGCGTCCTACAGGGATTACACACAGCGGGATAACGTTCGCGGGCAGATTGAGCAGCTCTTTAATACCTTTGACTCGCTCTTCAAAGGGGTAAACTGCGGTCCATACAGCCCCTAATCTTCGCCCGGTCGCTTCAAGCAGTATGTTTTCGGCGGCGGCTGAGCAGTCTAGGGCCCACAAGCCGGGAAACTTCTCCCGATTCTTGTCTGCACAGACCACGATTGCGACGGCTGCATATTTTACCATCGGAGCCGTCGGACTAAGCCGTGAGATCTCTTCGAGAGTCTTTCGGTCTTTGATGATCACGAAATGCCACGGCTGTTCGTTCACCGCAGACGGCGCATGCATTGCGGCGGTGAGCAACGCCTCTATGTCATCATCAGAGACGGGCTCCTCGGTGTATTTGCGGATACTTCTTCTCGACAGTATAGCTTTTGTAACGTCCATTGTTCACGTCACTCCTGGTGGCAGTCACCACTTGACAGAGTGCACCCTCGCGCGCGGCTTTTCCATACTCGTTCTTCGTCTTCAGGCGAAATTCAGCGCATTTCCCGTGCGAGGCTCGCATAAGCGCAGCGCAGGTGCGTGCGGAGGCACGAATGCGAAGCACTTTGACTTCGCGTCACGGTCACAGAGATGGTCATATTATTGACCGCTGTCCTTGCCAGTACTGTTGAACAGCGAAGCGAGTTGAAAACTGTATTCCTTGTTTAGCGTAAAGGTCTGCTAAAGAAATGCTGTTGTGCAACCGGCACGCTATTGTTCGCAAGCCCTCGCTGGGCCCCGTAATTCCCGGATCGTCGCCAGGTGGAACCGTTTCATATGTCCACGCTCGGACGGCAAATATCCATTCGTAGTCGCGCACCTCGCTGATGGACTCGTTTCGGATCGATTTCTTGGCTCGCAGTAGAAAAAGGAAGGTTAAGTTTATCAATGCACGCTCAATGTGTAGCATGTCGACTTTTTGCGAAAGCGCCGTTAGCGCGACAAACGAGTCAGCAGCGAAAGAAAAGCGGAGACATGAGATGGCGAAAAAAAGCACTCAGCCACGGGATTTAGAATCGAAACTAGTGCCCGTTCCCACCGTTTTTATCACCGAGTCATTGCACTTTGAAACGGAGTATCTAGCCCTCCGACTGACCGATGCGTTTCGTGTGGTCGAGAAGAAAGAAGAGCTGATTCGAAGCGCGATAAAGTGTCTTGACACGGTGATCACAAACGATGCTGAAATGGGGATGCTCAGAAGAGAGTGCTCGTTATACCAAATAAGAATCGATCCAGATAAAGCGCGGGCACGCACCGAGCTCCAGGAGCAACTCGCAGAACTCGTCGAGCAGCATAAAACTCTCAAAGCCGTATTATCGGCGGTGGAAGAAGCCGCGAAATCGCCACGCACGATCACGCCAGAGTACGAGAAATTTGCAGCCGACTCAAGGCGAGTTGTCCTGGCCTCGCTAAGCGGCAAAGTCGTCCGCTTCGAGAGCATAGATGACTCGCACCCGCTGGAGCCGATCGAAACGTCAGACCCTCGCGTTGTTGCCGCGCTGATACGCCATCACATAGGTCGCCCGACCGTCATTGAATAAGGTGTACACGCGTTCACAATTTCCCGCGTCTTCGTGGAATAATAAAGAGGCAGTGAAGGTTTTATGAATGTCATAGATGCTCTAAACTCTCGTTTTACGGTCCGTGCGTTTGAGCCACATCCTGTGCACAAGGAAACGATTCTTAAGATTCTGGATGCCGCAACGCGTGCTCCCTCATCGGGCAATACCCAGCCATGGGAACTCTTTGTTGCTGGCGGAGACGCGCTGGACCGGATTCGTCACGCTTATGAAGAACGCTTCAAGGAAAGGGTGCCGGGCAGCCCCGACCTACCGGCGCCGCAGCAATGGCCCCCCGCCCTGCAAAAGCGCATGGACGAACTCAGGGCCGCACGCTTTGAATCCCTAGGCAAAGAACGCGACGACGCAGCGACGCGGCATGTCATGTTAGAGCGCGCTCATCAGTTCTTTGGAGCGCCGACGGTGGTGTACCTTTGCATGGACCGCACGCTCACAGCGTGGTCGATATTTGATATGGGGCTGCTTGCGCAGAGTATCATGCTCGCGGGACAGCAGTACGGCGTTGATTCAGCTGCCGCGGCGCTTCTGATTTCCTACCCTGACCTCATTCGTGCAGAACTGGAAATTCCGGAAGACGTGTTGATACTAATGGGTGTCGCATTGGGGTACCGCGATCGGCTACATCCGCTAAATCAGTACCGAAGCCCCAGACGGCCGCTACAAGAAGTTGTACGCCTGAAAGATTTCACGTAAGTCTCCGTCGAAAAAAGGTGGCCAGTTCAACGCGTCCAGACTGATTTTCGATTGTCGACAAAGCTCACAGAGAGGGTCACCCGCGGCCTGCGGACTTGCTCCGCTTGCTCTCTATGGACTTTGTTGAGATTATATAGGCTATAGAGGCACTGTTGATGACGAGCCAGAATGACTCGCCCCACGAATTCAATTCCTGCTGCACCCCGTTGTCACCAAGACTGATGGTGGTAAGGCTGTTAAAGACGAGCGATCCGTCCTCGAGCCAGTCAGACAGAAAGCCGTGATACAAATAGCCATCCAAGCCTTTAAATTCGAGGTCATTTCCGACCCACTCATCATAGTACTGCTCGCGCAACTCTTTCAGATCCATGCCAATCACTACGTGTAAACAATAGAAAACCCTGCTTATACTATTAACCCCGGTTGTGCGCGACGGGCATGCGAAGCACAACTACCGAGCTTGAATCCAAACGTGCGGCAGGTGCTAGCGTATTGTTTAAGAAGAATGACGGGCGGGAATAGCCAACGGTCGCGAACAAATGGCTCTCTTGTGCGAGCGTTACAGGATCTTATTGATCAGGGGTACGATGACACTTATCAAACCAACCGAACAGTTCCAACCATTGTAATTCAGTGCTGCTACCTGGCGGCTTGACCCAATCAATTGGCGGTTCTACAAAGCGTGAGGCTATTTTCTTTGCTTGAGGCACGTCGCAAAGAGGAGGCGCCTTGATAAAGAACCTGCTCAAAAAGATAGTGAAAGAACTATTGCCCGAAACTTGCATTGCCAGTTGTGCGCTAGGATGAAGCCTGGTCCGAAACAAAACGTGAAGTCTCGTTCTTAATCCAGCGCTTGAGCCCTAACGCCACTGAATTACGCAAAGCGCTAGGACGTGAAGACAATGTTGTTTATTTTGTGGTTTAAATTCGACCCCGATCATACCGATCGGGTCCGTGAAATGTGGAAACAGTTCAAGTATCCGGAAACTGTGAACCTGATAGGCCGGTACGTACTCATCGGCAGGCATATTTCGGTTGCTATCTTCGAGGCACCCGATGAGGCAGCACTGCTAAAAGTTACGGGACCGTTCAGCAGCCTCGGTGTGGCCCACGTCGCACCAGCGATGCCGCTTGAGGAAGCGATTCAAGTGTCGTGGTAAGAAAAGAAAGTGCCGCACCCGCCTTGATACGTTTCACTGCGTGACAACAAGCTGAGATCAGCTTGGCGTGGTTACTCACGCACAGATCTTGGGAACGCACGGAGCCAGCAGAGCCCGTGTCGTCAGAGCTTCCGCAATCAGTTCGTGTTACTTCGCGGACGGATCCATCTCCATCACGCCAAAGACGTTCCCTTCTGTGTCGGTGCAGTAGGCGAGGTACCCCTGGCCCGGAACTGCCCGCTTTGGCATCATAACGTTTCCGCCAGCGTCTACAATCTTTTTCGTGAAGTCATCGACAGAAGCAACGCTTACGGTGTTCGTTGTCACCTGCTCAGGCATCATGCGCGGTGTTATCGCGCCGTTGATTCCCGGCTCGTCATCGGGTCCGGTGGCAACTAGCCAGTAATCCATCGGCCCTTCCCACTTTATGATGGCCCAGCCAAACACCTTCTCGTAAAACGCTACCGCCCGCTTTGGATCATCGGCAGGCAGCTCGAAGTGCACTACTCTTGGCATTTTATTCTCCTTGAAATTTTTTTTGCAAGCCTTTGTAACGCTGATACTTACATCCTTTGACCGAGAACCGTGCACCAAGTGCGTGACTGCCGCGTTAACCACGGACATCCGTCAGCAGCGAAGAATGGATTGCCCCACACAAACACGTGATTTGGAATGCCATTTTTTATGTTTGACGCCTTGAGCACCGCAGTTGGCCCATTCGGCGCTTTTATATGGCAACGATACGCTGGGAACGTAATCCTTATAACGGTGCTATCATTATGCATGCAAGGTTCTCGAACTGCCAGCAGTCGGATCCGAAGCAGGCGAGGTCCTGAAGAGGTGTGAAATGCACGAAGAAGATGATGCGGAAGTGCGCGCGATATTGGAAAGAGTGGCGAGTTACTATGGCTTTGTTCCGCGAATCTATCAAGAGCTCCGGCGCAACCCGGAAGCACTCAAAACCTTTTTCTATAAGAATGAGCAGCTGGCGACTGACAAAGCGCTAACTGGACTTACTAAAGAGCTCATCGCGATCGGAGCTGCAGCTGCTCTCGGATCCGAATATTGTCTCGAAACGCACATTGAAGGAGCTAAGCGTCTTGGCGCTGTCGATGATCAGATCTTTCTCGCAATACTGCTTGGCGCATCCGTTGCCGAAACTACGGCTCTGTCCAAATCACTTCGCGTCTGGCAGCGCTGACGCGTGGCCCTCGTGCCACCTTATGTAACGGTCACCGTGTACGTCGTTTGTTCAGTCACGATTTGCGACGGACTGACATTCTGGAACGTGACTGTCGTCGTTCCCTTAGCGAGGCCTTGAAACGTAAAGACTTGCGATCCGCGCACGCCGACAAGATGGTGCGGGTTAGGGTCGCTGACAAACACGCTGCTTATAAGCGACAGCGCTGTGTGGCTAAACTGAGGCTCCCAGCCGTATCCCGTCGAAGGATTTGACCGCAGCGTTATCGTAAAATTTCGCCCCTCCGCCACGGTTATCGGTTCTCCAGGCGTCACGTTTGTGGCGTTTGCTGTTTTTGTCATTGGCACGGTCTCGCTCGTTTGCGTTGGCGCAGTCGCAGAACTGTTGTTGCTCGTGCTCGACGTGCACCCGGCTACAACGAGCGTGAAGGATAGCAGCGCGATCACTAGGCCGGCAATGAAGGCGCGCTTTTTTTCCATAATCTCGCTTTTGCTGCTTACTATATAGGCTGACGGGGGATGAAGCACGCCGCACCTATGCGATCCCATTTCGTCACTTTACGCAAATGCCCCCACTTTACAGGTGGCGGGCGGTTTTTAGCGAGTGGCGACGGGGCAAAGGGGGTAGCCAAAGGCACGGCACAAATCTATAGAGGGGTGTTTTTGGCGATATAGCGACAAACCGCATCTGTAGCGGAGTCCGACAACTATTTACCGACCGCTGCTCTCTTTATGTCATGCTTTCCCACAAAGTAGACCTCGAGAAACTCGAAGAGCCCGAGAAAGTCGTCGGGCCCGCGTACACCTCACGCTATTGCACGTTACCGGTGCCAAAGTACGAGCTCTCTGAAACTGGCATGAGGCCCGACTGCGCGTACCAGCTGGTACACGATGAGATGAACTTGGACGGCAACCCCGCCCTCAATCTCGCGAGCTTTGTGACGACTTGGATGGAGCCGCAGGCAACGCAACTCATCGTCGAAAACATCCACAAGAACTTCGCCGATCAGTTCGAGTACCCGCAAACGGAGGTCATACACAAGAGGTGCATCAACATGCTCGCACGCCTCTTCAATGCGCCCGACCCCGTAACGTTTGCCGGCACCGCAACAGGCGGCTCATCCGAAGCCGTGATGCTTGGCTTACTGGCACACAAGTGGAAGTGGAAGAAACGCAGGGAAGCAGAAGGTGCGGCGTGCGACAAGCCGAACCTCATCTTCGGTGCCGATGCACACATTTGCTGGGACAAATTTGCCAAATACTTCGACGTAGAGCCGCGGGTCATACCGCTCGAGGAGGATCGTTTTACCATCACCAAGGAGGCAGTTGGTGACCTTATCGACGAAAATACTATCTGTGTCGGCGTTATCCTAGGTACGACGTTCACTGGCGAAATCGACCCAATCGAGGAGATTAACGACCTGCTTGTTGAAATCAAGAACACACGCGGATGGGATATTCCCATTCACGTCGATGCCGCGATCGGGGGATTCATCCTGCCGTTCACACTGCCAGAGCTGCAGTGGGACTTTAGATTGTCCCACGTGAAATCGATCAACGTATCCGCCCACAAATACGGCTTGGTCTACCCTGGCCTTGGGTGGCTTATCTTCCGCGATACCACCGACTTGCCAGCAGACCTCGTGTTTTACGTGAACTATCTCGGCGAAGAGATGGCCAGCTACACCCTGAATTTCTCGCGCGGCAGCGGCATGTTGCTCGCGCAGTATTACAACCTGCTCCGGCTCGGTAGGAAGGGGTACGCGATGGCCGCTGGGGCGGTCCTGGAAAACTCCCAATACCTGACAAAGCGGCTCTTAGACACGGGGTATTTCGATATCCTCAACGCAGGTGAAATCCTTCCCGTCGTCACGTTCCAGCTCAAAGAACCCGTCGATTTCTCCGTGTATGATCTATCCGCTAAGCTGCGGGAACGGGGTTGGATTGTCCCTGCGTACACGCTGCCACCAAATGCCGACGCAATCCCCATTATGCGCGTCGTCGTCCGACAGACCTTCAGCCGCGACATGGCAGATCTCTTCGTTGACGACATTAAAAAGGCTTACGCCGCTTTGCTGGCGCCAAAAACCAAGACAATTGTGAAGCAACGATCGCCCCGAGAAGCACATTCGGTATCATAAGTCAAATGATTACGCAATTCAAACAACAGGGCCGCGAAAACGACGGGCGAGACCCGCGCATGGCCAGTAGGCTGCCTAAGGAGATGATGCCCGGCGGCTGGACGCTGCACCCTTTGGCGGTTAGCTCCGTGCCGTATTGTAATCTCAACTGCGGTACCTCCCAAAATACAGCCGTGAGAACCAAGAACGCTCAAAAAACTAGCCTAGCACACGGAATTGGTAAGCAAGCAGCCACCAGAGCACGAAGAAGAAGACAATTAATACGATCAAGAAGATTCCCGCAAGTTGGCGCTGTTCCAAGACAATCACCTCCATTAACCTGTGCAGCCTTATTCGATAAGAGTGTGCCGTTCGACGAATGAAGCGTTTACGCGCGCACGATTGGCTCGAAGAGAGACGTGGATAACTGCAGTCAACCAAAAGGTGCACGAGCACCTGCCCGAGAATAAAAGCCCCACGCGCGAAACATCTCCGAAAAGCAGCACGCAACATAAATAAGAGCGCATTGCTATATCTGATCACTTCAAGCTAGACTGGCTGTTTCGATCGATTTGGCGTACATTGTAAACGAGCATGCAAGCAGACGAAGGCAACGGGCTGACCACGGCGGAAGCTGAAAAGCGCCTTGCTGAGTACGGATATAATACGCTCTTCAAGCCGCATACCGTCCGTTTCATCAGCATCGTCAGGGAGGAGATCACAGAGCCGATGATCCTCCTCCTCTTTGCGGTAGGCTTTTTTTACGCGCTTGGCGGTGAATTGGGTGATACTATCACCATCTTTGCGATTATCGCTGCCCTCATCTTCGCAGAGGTCTGGAACGAGTACCGCGCCAAAAAGACCATATCCTCGCTTTCGCAACTGGCCGCACCCACCGCACGGGTCCTACGCGACGGCGTTGCGACGAACGTTAAGACCGAATTGGTCGTCCCGGGTGATGTGCTCCTCATTTCGTCGGGCACGCGGGTGGCGGGCGACGCGCACGTAACGCAGTCGTTGAGCCTGTCTATCGACGAATCATCGCTAACCGGTGAATCTTTCCCTCAAGAGCGAAAGGCCGATGACGACGTCTACGCAGGCACGCTCGCCGTTGCTGGCGAGGGCACGGCGACCGTTTTTGCAACGGGAGCTTCCAGCAAGATCGGCGCCATTTCGGCGCGTGCAGAGGAAATCAAGGAGCCAAAGACGCCCTTGCAGCTTGCAATGAAGTCGTTGGCAAAGAGCTTAGTGGGGGTGGCCCTCGCCTTTAGCATAGCCATCCCGTTTCTGGGATTCCTGCGCGGTCAAAACCTTTATCAGATGTTTCTCACCGGGCTCGCGTTGGCATTTGCCACCATCCCCGAAGAGCTCCCTATCATTATCACCATGGTGCTCGGTTTAGGGGCGTACCAACTCTCACGGAAGGGCTTCTTAGTAAAGAGGATCAAGGCCGCAGAGGTGTTGGGGGACGCGACCGTCATACTCACCGATAAAACAGGTACCATTACCGAAAATAAGATGCGTGTTGTTTCGATATTCCCTCACGAGCACGAGGACGACGTACTTGCGGCCGCGCTTGGGGCGCTGCCGGAGTTTCCGACCTCAGCGACCGATCTCGCAACCCTTGAGCAGGCGCAGACGGAGCCGGCGCCAATGATCGGCTCGCTCATTCGTGAACGAAGCTTTGACAGCGAACGAAAAACGCGCTCCACCATCCGAGTTTTGGACGGCGACGCGCGGCTGTTCGTGAGCGGGGCCCCAGAAGAGGTTCTCGCCCTCACAAAAGACGCAACCGGCTCTTTCGAAGAGGCGCTCAGAAGCGAAACGGCCAAGGGAAGGCGAGCCATTGCCGTCGCTGAGAGGACGCTTCCGTCTGCTGCGCGCGATCTACCTTTCTCAGAACTCGAAAAGGAGATGACCCTGTCGGGTCTGCTATTTCTTGAAGACCCGCCGCGAAAGGAGGTGAAAGAAACCGTCGAACGCGCACGGAGCGCTGGAATACGCACGATCATGGTGACAGGCGATCACCCCCTAACGGCGCATTTTGTTGCCCAAAGCGTTGGCATTGACGGCAGCAGGATGATGACGGGCGATGAGCTGGATCGCCTGTCAGACGATGAGCTACAAGACGCGGTGAAAACGGTCGCCGTGTTCGCGCGGACGACGCCCGAACACAAGTATCGCCTCGTAACAGCGCTTCAGCGCAATGGCGAGATCGTTGCGGTCACGGGAGACGGGATCAACGACACTCTTGCGTTGAAGGGCGCCGACATTGGCATCGCCATGGGCATCAAGGGCACGGATGCGGCCAAAGAGGCGGCAGACATCGTGCTGTCCAATGACAACTTCGTTCTGATTGGGCGAGGCGTTTTTGAGGGGCGCAAGTTCTTTGAGAACCTCCGGAAGGGGGTCAAGTTTTACCTCTCGGTAAAAGCCGCCCTCATCCTGATCTTTCTCTTGCCGGTGCTTGCTGGCATCGCCTTCCCCCTTGCACCGATCCAGATCATCGTCCTCGAACTGTTCATGGACTTGGGGGCATCTGCAGCCTTTGTCGCTGAACCGGCTGAGGGACGCATCTACTCTGATCTCCCGCGGGATCTCAAAGAGCGCTTCGTGAATTCTGCTCTGCTCAAGGGAGTTGCGGCTTCGGGGCTCAGCCTCTTTGCCGGGGTCACCATCTCGTACTTCTACGCGCTCTGGCAGGGTCTGCCTCTTGTACAAGCCCAAACGTTCGCGTTTGCTGCGTGGATATTCAGCCTTATGATCCTTGCTTTTGTCTCGCGGTCGGAGACAGATCCCTTGTATCACTCAGGGATCTTTGCCAATAGGGCCATGGATGTATGGGCGCTGGCCGCAGTTGCCTTCCTCTTCGTCGCGATCGGCACTCCTGAGCTTAGCGCTTATTTCAAGCTGGCTTCTGTGACGATCGTTCAACTCACGACCGTATTCGCAATCTCCTTCGTGTGCGCCTCTTGGCAAGAATGGGTGAAGGTGCTCCGCTTCAGAATACGAGCCACTAGCCGGCATGTGCCTACTGCGAGTTGATGCAAAAACTTGCGCGTGAAACCGACCCGCAGTCCCTCGATTGTTTTACGGTGGTAAAACGCTGCTTTTTTGGTGCACGCGTGATTGAGAAGGTATCAGTCAGTCCACGAAGCAGCTCAAGCACAGACGCCGTGTAACCTAGAGAGTTACCTATTTCATTCGCTCGGGTGGTGCTGCCGTATATGCTGTTCGATAGCTTCACGCGCCGCAGTAGATCTTTGATCGTCTTTATTTGCTCGTTAGGGCTGCGTGTCCTGACGTGTTTTTCCATGGCGACACGACTAGCGATATCTGCGACCGTTTCTTCCAAATCGTTGAACTCAGCGAGGCTTACTGCTTCGTTGCTTTTGTCCCGTTCTACCTTCATAGTCTAGCGTCCCCTTGCCGATCTATCAGCGATCTCATACCATAAATACGAGCGCGGCCCGAACCGCATCGACGTCTTGCCTTGGCTCGAACCGGAGAGGCTGGCTCCTTCGAAGAACGACGTGCAAAGCTTGAGGCGCGTAGCTGCTAAGGTATTGAGCTGAGTGATTTTAGCATATTGAAACGCATGCGAGACCTGGAAAAACACAACGGCGACGGCGAAAAGTACCCGCCGATGGTCGTGTTCAAAGACGACCTGGGCGTTTATCGGGACCACGATGGGAACGTGGTTAATGAGTTTTCTGAAACGGCCATCGTGCTTCGGGAGTGCTTGCGTAAGTATATCTGATAGCTCGGATTCGCTCGGCCTACGCCCTCGCTTCTAGAGGGGGCTCGTACTTCGTTTTCCAAACTCTCCGCCGATGAGCATCAAGATAACGAGTCCCACCAATGTCAACACGAGAATTTCTATCGTTACCTAGGAGTGCTCTCGAAATTGCTGGTAGGCAGCAAATGCAGCCCCAAAGTTTCTCGTGCCAGTTCCTAGGCTAAGAACCTCCTTGGTAGCCATGCTCTTTCCTCCAACCAAATAGCCTACGATGATGGCCAAAACGATGAGCAGCACGGCCGAAATAATTCCGCCAGTTCCGATAATGCTAATAATCTCGCCGAAATAAGCCACGAAGTGCCCGATGAACACTACCACTAAAGAGAGGTTGGTGGCCATTCTTGCAGTAGGAATAAGGCTAATTGCCATTTCCTCGTACCTTGCCCGAATGACAAGAGCAATTGCAAGTGGGAGCAGCATCAAAAAAATGAGGCTTTTGGCGATATCCCACGGATTGACCTGTACTCCGGTCAATACGAGCGGCAGAACGAGGGGCAGAAAGACAACGGTTACCACCATCAGCAAAACCATGAGCCCTACAGTGAACGCCATGTCTCCTGATGATGAAGACCAACAAACCTAGAGTGCCTATTGCAATCAAGAAAGGATCTGTTTGGGTCGTACAGGATTTCCTCTAATCTAATCTCATTTTAGTCTATAGCTCTTGGCGTAACGCTTCCATCATCATAACAATTGAAGTCATTTTTTTCCCCTCGTTTTGTTTCAGATATGCTGCACTGCCAAAGGCGCGCAAAATACGCCCATTGTCTGCTGCGTGGCGATAAACAGCACGTTCCGCTTGTGTGAGTGCCGCCTTCCGCTCCATATCAGAGACTATTCTGGCGTGCTGGTATGCGACCAAGAAGCAGCGTCGAAGCGGCAGAACGATTCCGGCTGTTGAGATTGAGAAAGGAGGCCTAAAAAATAAAGGAAATCAAAAAAAAGAAAGAACAGCTCGTTGGAACACGCTTTGCTTTATGTCGCTGCCGCCGTTTTGAGAGCCCGTCTGAACACCCTCTATTTGCGTCTGTGATGTACTGCAACCGCCGCTCCCTTGTGTTCTATGACATCATCATCCTTCTTGTCATCATCCTTCTTTTCTCTGTGATGATGAACGGCTGCGGCTTTTCCCACTGGTCCTACCAAGTTTTTCACCTCCCTTACGTCACTGCGATGGGCGTTGATTTAACTGTTCCTCTCTTAAAGCGCGTTGGAGAAGCAAATCCTGATGCGGTGACAGTAACGTACTAACTGCGAGGAATAACGGCCAATTCAAAGCTCATATTGCCGTAAGACAAAATCGATTACGCTATATTATCATGAGTTCATGGACAATATACCGACCAGGAGGGGGATGTGATAGAAAACGGGGTTATCTTAACAGGAAGTGACGCGGAGCTGTTTCGCAGCGCGCTTGCCGAAGTGAAGACAAAATTCTATCAGGAGACTGAGACAACTCTAGATGATACCCAGGCACTCAATACGCTCCTTTCGAGTTTAAGAACTGTGAAGACGGAAGAACCAGAGAAAAAGAGACGTCACGTGTATTTTAACCCAGGGAAGCACCTTGTTTTGGGCACTCTTGTCGGTAGACCTGACGCCCAAAGAAAGTAGTCTGGAAAACACCCTGACAGCTATTACAGGCCAACTATAGAGCTAACATTCTGATCGCCATCTAGCCACCATAGCGTCATATTCTCGCTGGGTGTTTTCAAATACGCGATCGCCTTCTATCTCTTTATGACAGGCCGCGCAAACCGAGCATGACGCTTGCACATGCACTTTACGTACCGCAGGTTTACCGCAGTATAGGCACGGTTCACCTTCTGTCGCGTTATTTCCCATGTCACTTACCTCTAATAAGGGCAATTTTTCCAAAGCGCCCATAATCTTATACAACTCCCTCCATAATTAAGGGGCACGTTTGCATACACTTCTTGCATCCCGGTCATTGAACTGTAAGTAAACTGCTGTTGTATTGATATTCGTATGCCCTAGCACTTGCTGCAGCCGACGCAGGTCAACCCCGTGTCACACGCTGTTAATGGCAAACTAAAGCTGCGGTATGGGTCCGAATGTCCTTGCCAATAAGCCTAGTATACTTGTTTAGGAGCTTGCGGACCCACTGCTGCGTTTGTCCGTTGATTCTAGCGAGGCTTCAATGTCATGCGGCCCCCCCTTTAACGATCAGCGGCGGTCACGCAGCAGAAGTGCTTTAAATACGGCGAGGACCTAATTATTACGGGACTACCTGTGCGACCCACGAAGCGCAGGAGGTGACGTCACGGCGAGTTTTATATGGCACGGCACGTGGACCGCCGTTGAACCGCTCATTCAAGAGCTCGACAACGCCAGCGCAAACATTCGCTACGCGGCTGCTGCCGCCCTTGGGGCACTCGGCATTCGGACTGCGGTCGAGCCACTTATCCGGGTGCTGCGAGACGACGCCGATAACGTCGTTCGCACGGAGGCCGCCCGAGCATTGGGAGCGTTGGGAGATAGCCGGGCGGTCGACCCGCTTATCGATGCGTTGGCCGGCGCGCACGACGACGTGAGAGAAGCGGCATCAGACGCCCTCACGACGCTGCTCGGTCAACGAGCGCGACAAGCTGTGGAGCTCTACCGCGCTGAGAAAGACCGCCGACTAGCAGAATGGCGCGGAGATACGACTTCACGGGAACGCGGTCACCAGCAGGTGGGGGCTTTTTGCTCGCGATGGCACAGAGACGTGACGCTGCTTCGTGGGTTCTATTCGTTTCTCGACGTGTGCGAGGTCAGTCTGGCGCATGCTGGGAAGCCGTGCGAAATCTATCACTGTCTCTACAATGACGTCATGGTGAGCAGGTTTTGGCTGCGCAAGGAGATGGGCTTAACGGACTTTACCTCCAAGACAGAAGCGTATGGCATCATGAAAGAGCACGGCGCAGTCGATTACACGCGCCGGTAATAGCCCGGGCTGTTTGCACAGTGTCACTCTTGGCTGTTTTTTTATCGTCAGGCGTGTTTATGAGCTTCCGGACCAACTGCTGCGTTATAGGGAAAAGAGGAGCCTCCGCAGGTATTGCATTAACATCAATGTAAGCCTGCAGCTGCGCTAACGTCCCAAAGTCTGCGGGCAGCCTAGTGCTTGTCCTAATTAGTATTTTTCGCACTCGCATAAATGAGCTCCGCTCCACCAGTATGGGAGAACGCCGCGCGAAACTGACCGTTATTGCAGCAAGTCTTGTGCACTCGTAAGGCAATCGAGCAGCTAATCAGCCTGCCCCTTTTCGACTTAGACGGTAATGTTCCTGCAAGCGGGGCCTTGCGCTGAGCGTTGCGCTCTTCTTCTAGCCTGCAGGAACATGCGGCTCTTTATTGTCTCGTAGCTCGATATCAGGCGCCCTTTTTAACATGTATGCCGTCACGACGCCAACGAGACTCAAAATCAGGGCAACGACAGCGATGTACGCAAACGCCTGATTCGTTGGGGCGAGGACCACGGTCGGCCCCTCTGGAAGGACGACCGTAATCGGGGCCTCATACAGAGTAAGCAGCGCTCCTGCAATGGCGGTGCCGACGGCGCCTCCGATAAACCGGAATACCGTATTAAGGGCCGTTTCTGCTCCGGTTTTGCTCGGTGGTACATACATGATGAGGACGTTGATGGCGGCGACAAAGACGCCCCCGATACCAGCGAACAAAATCACCGTCCCTATCACGATCTCCGCAAGCGTCGCATTGAACAGAATAAAGAATATGAAACTCGCCACTACGATCAAGGACGCGAGCAGCAGCGCGTTCTTGGCGCCTCGACGGCTCACTATCCTTCCGAACAGCGGACCGGCGATCAGGATAACAAGGCCTGCGGGAACAAAGACCAATGCCGATTGGAACGTGTCAAGACCAAAGCCAACCGGAGGGGGGGTGCGCGTGAGGTACACCATAGCGAGATATACCATAAACATCGCGAATCCTGCAATGAACATCATAAGGTTAGTCTCAAGGACGTGACGGACACCTTTAAGCTTAAAGTCGATGAGGGGATCGCGAACGCGGAGCTCTGCATAGACGAGGGCAATCACGGCAATTATCCCAATCGCAAACAGGCCGAGCGTGTAGAGTGACGTCCAGCCCCATACGCTAGCTTCAGTTAGAGGCACCAGAAACCCGATAATCGCGATCCCGAGCAGAGTGATGCCCCAAATGTCAAGGCGCGACGGAGTCCGCACTGGAGATTCACGAATCTTCCAGAGTACGAGGAGCGTGACGATAGCGGCGACAGGAGCCAAGAGGTGATAGTTTGTCTGCCAGCTGTAGGTCTGTGTGATATAGCCGCCGCCTATGAATCCGATCGTCGCGCCGACGGCAAACATTGCGCTGATGATGCCTGTTGCCGTGGGTACCTTCTCGCGCGGAAACTCATCCCGAATGAGCGCGAATGCGAGGGGGAACATTGCCAACCCCACACCCTGAATGGCACGAAACGCGAGCAAACTATCTATGCTCCACGCGAACCCGTTTCCGATAACGGCAATCGTGTAGAGCGTCAGTGCTGCAAGCAACAACTTCTTTTTCCCATACGTGTCCCCGAGCTTGCCAAATGACGGCGTCGTCAGGCTTCCTAGGAGCAGATAAATAGCGGGAACCCAGGAGACCACAGCTTCAGTGGTGTGAAACTCGGCCTGCAGTGTGGGCAGCGCTGGGATAAGCATGGACTCGCTGAATGACACCATCAGGCCGGTGAGGCTTAGGATCACTAAGACGAGCCCAGTGCTCCCACCTAAGTCGTTTGAATGTGCTGCCATTCAGCGCTTCTCACTCGATTGGATACTTTGCGAGACCGCGGCTGCGGGAAAGAGTGCCTGCTGCCGGTTTAAATTATTTTGCTGACTTGGCTGCTAATGTACGGGTATGCGTCGAATGTCTGGCTGAAGGAAACGTTAACATCTATTCCTAGGGGATGCGCGGTGACGACCCCGTTCAGATTCATCATCACGCTTTTTGTC
>Ga0326727_10008425_pt1 | contig 26166 bp, 24 predicted proteins | sample MB2enrmetagenome_FD_207643 | JGI IMG/M metagenome (GOLD analysis project Ga0326727, IMG submission 207643) | Lab enriched peat soil microbial communities from McLean, Ithaca, NY, United States - MB29MY | ecosystem: Environmental > Terrestrial > Soil > Wetlands > Peat | place: USA: New York...
TCTTCCCAGAACCGCTGAAACCCGCGCCGAACTCGGCCTCCGCTCTGGTTGAGTAGCTTCGGGTCACTCCCGTCGGCCCTTCCGATCGCCCGCAGGCCCATTCAACCTTTCAACCGCGATTCTTGGGGTATGACGTGCTTGTAGCATCCCTTTAGTCGTTGTGGTAGGATGTCTCAAGTAATATGCCTTATTGCGAGAACCCCAATAGAATCATTCTCTATGGGGTCGCGGACTGATCGAACCGAAAGGAAAGTCTTGTATGTCAGGGCATTCAAAATGGGCAACCATTAAACACAAGAAGGGCGCCTTGGACGCCAAGCGGGGAAAGATCTTCACCAAGATCATCAAGGAAATCACCATCGCAGCCAGGATCGCTGGCGGGGACCCGGACTCGAATCCTCGTCTGCGCACCGCCATTGCCGCCGCCAAAGCGGAAAACATGCCGGCTGACAACATCAAGCGGGCTCTTCAGAAGGGTACGGGCGAACTTCCCGGCGCAGCTTACGAGGAAGTGGTGTACGAAGGCTACGGGCCGGGCGGCGTGGCGATGCTGCTGGAAATCACGACGGATAATAAGAACCGCACGCTCTCGGAAATCCGTCACGTCTTTGCCAAGCACGGCGGCAACTTGGGGGAGCACGGGTCCGTGGGCTGGATGTTTACCAAGCGAGGCTATATTGTCGTGGAGAAGGGGAAAGCCAGCGAAGAGACGCTGCTGGAATTGGTGACAGATGCGGGCGCCGACGACATGAACGATGACGGCAGCAACTGGGAAGTCTTTTCACCTCCCGGCCGGCTGCCCCAGGTGGTCGACCGCCTCAAGACGGCGCAGATCACGCCCGCGGCAGCGGAAGTCTCGATGATCCCCCAAACCTACATCAAGCTGACTGGCAAGCAGGCGGACCAGATGCTCCGGCTCATGGAAGAACTCGAAGACCATGAGGATGTCCAGCACGTCTTCGCGAACTTCGACATCGAGGAAACGGAGCTCCACGCCCTTACCCAGGCGAAATGATGGTGATGCTTTCGCGGAGAATCAGGGTTCTCCTCCCTTTCCTCACTCTTGTCCTCGCGGCAGGCAGCCGTCCTGCCGCGATGTTCCCCCAGGGTGCCGGTGTTCCCGCCAAGCTGACTTATTCCCGGACGTTCAAGGGCAGCTCTCCCGAATATATTGCCATCATCGTGGACGCCACCGGTTCCGGTACTTACGAAGGACGAAAACTGGACGAGGCCCCGGCCCAGGGCCCTCGCCCCTTTCAGCTTTCCTCCGGCACCACGGAACGAATCTTCGCGCTGGCCGGGCAGCTTCACGACTTCCAGGGCATTCAACTCGAGAGCCATAAGAAAGTCGCAAACCTGGGAGAGAAGACTTTCACCTACCAGCAGGGCGGCGCCCTGAATCGAGTGGCTTTCAACTACACGGAGAACCGAACCGCGCGGGACCTGGCGGACGTGTTTGAAGCGATCGGTATGGTTGAACAGCACGTTGCAGCGCTTGAATTTGAGATGAAGTACGATCCTCTTAATCTGTCCCAGGAGCTTCTACAGATCCAGGCTGAACTCAAGGATAAATCCTTGACCGACCCCCAGATGCTCGTTCCCACACTTGAAAAGATTGCTCATGGCTCGCGCTTTCTCCATCTGGCGCAATCCCGTGCGCAAGAGATCATCGATCAGGTTCAACCCGGCCAGTAGTAGTAGAACCGAAAATCGAAACTGGAAATTGGAAACTGGAAAATGGAAAATAGAAACTGGTAAACGAGCCCGGCCGGAGGGCTGAAGCGCGCAGGCGGTGAAAAAACCGGTGAACTTCAGATTCTGGTCTCCCCTTCCTGGTATCGTGTTCTAGCCTCGGACATTCGATTTTCGATTCCCCAGTCGCCAGTTTCCATTTTCCAGTTTCCATTTTCCGCGCTTGGCAACCTGGCGGCTACCGGCTTCGTCTAGATTGGTGTAGGATGTGAGTGGCCCCTGAGAGCTCGGGGAGGTGGTCCATGACACCCAAGATACAGTCGGTCGCAAGGGTTTTGCTGGGGTTGGGTGCAGCGGTTTGGCTGGGATCTGCGGCAGCCCCAGGACAAACTCACTCTCATGCCCGCGTGGTTCGTCTCAGTTTTGTCGAGGGCCAAGTCACGGTCCAGCGGCCAGGAGATACAGACTGGACCGAGGCGCCGATGAACACTCCTCTTGAGGAAGGGTTCAAGCTTTCGACGGCGGAGGACAGCTTTGCCGAGGTCGAATTCGAAAATGACTCGACCGCCCGGCTGGGCCAATCGTCCTTGCTTGAATTCACCCAACTTGCGCTGGCTCCCGATGGAAGCAAGATCGACCATCTCACGGTGAATGCGGGGTATGCAACCTTCAGTGTGACCCCGGAGGGGCAAGACACTTACGAAATAGCGACGGCCGATACCACACTCACTCCGCGCGGCAAGTCGCTTTTCCGGGTTGATGTCGATTCGTCGGAGGAGCGCGTCGAAGTCTTCAACGGCTTTGTGGACGTCTCCAGCGCGCTCGGTTCATGGTCGCTGGCCAAGGACTCCGTGCTCGATCTGAGCCCCAGGGCTGAACAGCCTGCCCAGATCTCGGAGGGCATCACGAAAGACGATTGGGATCACTGGGTGCAGGACCGGGAGAATCAAGCCCAAGCCGCCTCGAGCGCCCTTTCGCCCAGCGGCTATACCAGTGACAGTAGCGACGACGTTTACGGCTGGGCGGATTTGGCGAACTACGGAAACTGGTCGGACATTTCAGGCTACGGATATGGATGGGTCCCCACGGTCGACGCGGGCTGGTATCCCTTTTCGCAGGGCATGTGGTGCTGGTATCCCGGTTATGGATATGTGTGGATATCCGGTGAGCCCTGGGGCTGGCTGCCCTATCACTTCGGCGGATGGGAATTCATACCGGGCATGGGTTGGGTGTGGTTTCCGGGGAACTTTGGTCCCTGGTCACCCGGATCAGTTAACTGGTACGGCGGCACGGGATGGATCGGGTGGACGCCGCGTCACGGCTTACCAAGGCCGGGCGGCGTTAATCCCTGCCCGCAAGGGCGAACCTGCGGAACTGCTATAAGCGTCGGTTCGTTCAAGCATGGACGGCCGGTACATCCCGGAACTACGCTCCATGTGACTCTAACCTCCGGCAACAGAATCGAGAAGCCGGACATTCTGCCGGCTCGGGAAGCTCTGCACCCAGGTCGCGTCGTGGCGTCTCCCTCGCAGGTTGCCAATTCCAACGTCTCCATCGTCGGTCCGCGCAGCGCGAGTTTTGAGCCGCCAGGCACCAGCACGAAGTCGCCGGCTCCGGAACCTGACTCGGTTGCAGGCATCACCGTTATCCTCGGCAGCTCGACAGCAGGGTCTCCTGCTCGGCACGCAGCACCCGGGCCGCGAGCAGGAATAGTCTATGACTCTGCAACTGGGCGCTACGTGAACAATCCCCGCCCGTCCTCAGCAGCCCCACCAAGGACAGACGGAGTACCGGCTCGTCCCGTGTACTCAGTTCAGGGAGGCGGGGCGTCGCAGACCGGCCAGCCGGCGCCCGGGTCGCAAACGGGCCGACCCTCGCCCTCGAGTGATGGCGCGGCTTGGCGGCCCCAGTCTTCTCCCAGCTCCGATTCCGGCTCTCGGACCGGAGGCGCAACGACCAGCGGGAGATCAGCCGGAAGTAACGCCCCCTCGGGCGGCGGTGCCAAGACTGGCTCGAGCGGCGGTGGCGGGACCGGCGGCAGTTCTCATTCTGGCGGTGGCGGGTCAGGTGGCAGCCCTCATCCCAGCGGCGGCGGAAGCTCTGGGGGCGGTCACCACTAAGAACCTCCGTCATGCCTTCTTCAAGGGCGCCCTGAGGCGAAGCACCATGTACTCTTCGCTGAGGTACGTGTCACCGATCCTGAGCGCCTTGTCTTCGACTCCGAATGTCTTGAACCCGAGCGACCGATAGAGCTTCCTCGCTACGGCCAGGCTGGACGAGACGCTGAGGTTCACCTGCTCCAGTCCCGGCAGCTTCTTGAGGCGCTTGAGCAGCGCCAAGAGCAGCCTCCGGCCGAGGCCCTTGCCCCGGCAATTCGCCCTCACATAGACGCCCCAGATCCGCCCTTTGTGCCTCGTCTTCACGTGTCCCTCACGGAAGAAGCCTGCCGTGCCAACCAGTTCTCCCTTGAAAAACGCGCCCATCACAAGGCTGGAGTTGTTCGTCCGGCGCAAGCGCGCGGCGCCGCGCTCGCCTGCCATCGCCCGGTGCTCCTCGGGCGACTCGATGAACGATTGCGGCTCCCGCTCGAGCGCTTCGAGGCGTAGATTCCAATACGCCTCTCGGTCGCGTTGCGTCAGAACGCGGATCTTAACGTCACGCGTCATTTCGCTATTCTATACGGAACAACATAAATTGTAGCGTCGATCTCCGATCGACGGCGGCGGTCGGAGACCGCCGCTACAGCCGAAGACGCGGCGTTAACCAGGGTAGAAGACAGTTGGCGATTTTTTCACTTGCAATTCGCTTTTTGTTCGCCTACTATAGTGTCGTCCCCGCGCAAGCGGGGACCCATTGTCGGTCCAATGGATTCCCGCTTGCGCGGGAATGACGTGACTTTCAGGGAAGTCGAGTTTCGAATTTCGAGTTTCGATCGGGCGGGGGTGCGAACATGGCTCTGACGCGTCGGCAAAAACAAGTCTTCGACTTCCTTGTCGAATTTATCAATCACCAAGGATACTCGCCGAGTTTTGAGGAGATCGGCAAAGGTCTGGGGTTGTCGTCGCTGGCGACGGTGCACAAGCATATGCAGACCCTCGAAAAGAAGGGTTTCATCCGCCGCAGCTACAACCAGAGCCGCTCCGTCGAGGTTGTGGCCGTGCCGGGTTCCGTGCCCTTTGCCAAAACGGCGGTCCGTCCCTTCGGACGAAGAAAGGCCGCGGCGACATCTGACCAGCGAGCCGCCGCTGGTTCGGACGGGGCGGACGCCGTGCCTGTGCCCACCGCGTTTTTGGGGAACATGGAATTTCCGCTCCTGGGGCGAATCGCCGCCGGTCAGCCCGTGGAAGCTGTCCCCAATCCTGAGACCTTCTCCTTTGGCGATTTCACCGGCGGCCGGGGAAGCCTCTTCGTGTTGCGGGTCAAAGGCGATTCGATGATCGACGACCACATTTGCAACGGAGATTACATCCTGGTGGAAGGTGCCCAGACGGCAGAGAACGGAGAAATCGTGGTGGCTCTCATCGAGGGCACCGACGCCACGCTGAAGCGCTTTTATCGCGCCCCCAACGGCAAAGTCCGCCTCCAGCCCGCCAATTCCCAAATGGACCCCATCATCGTCGCCGCGCGCGAGGTGAAGATTCAGGGCAAGGTGGTTGGGGTGCTGCGCAAGTACTGACACTCTTGTAGGGGCGGCCCTTGCGGTCGGCCAGGGCAACTACACATAAGCGTTAACCTAAAGACGCGCGGGCTACCAGAGCCGCGGAGCGGCGGCAGAAAGTAGCCCACGGCGCAAGCCGTGGGATCCCGCACGGCGTTCATATCCGTAGCCCCAGAGGGGCGACAGCGACATTGCCGGGGGATCTGTCGCCCCTCCGGGGCTTATACAACCCGGGGCCGCTCCTCGATCCCACGGCTTACGCCATGGGCTACTCTCTGTCGGCCCTCCGGGCCTCTGGAAGCGGCCAGTGAGTGCTACCTAGCGCGAGCTGAGCCATTGGGTTAACGCTTATGGGGCAACCACAAGGTTGCCCCTGCGACCTTCTGCTCATTCATTGACATTTCGTCCCTTCCCGGCTTAACATCGTATTTACTTTTGGTTGCGCGAAGACAGGGCTCCTGAATTCCCGCCCAATCGCTGTTATGTTCCAATCTCTCGTCATCACACTCCGTGAAGGTGTCGAGGCGGCGCTCATTATCGGCATCGTTCTAGGCTGTCTCAAGAAGACCGGCCGCGAGGGTTGGAGCCGGGTCGTCGCCTGGGGTGTCTTGGCCGCAGTCGTCGCGAGCCTCGCAGCGGCGTATGTGGTGCATCGTCTTGAGGTTGGCGAGGATGCCTACGAAGGCTGGCTGATGCTTGTGGGGGCTGTTTTCGTGGCCTCGATGGTGGTCTGGATGTGGCGCACCGGCAGGCGGATGAAGCAGGAGATAGAAAGCAAGCTGCGAAACATCTCCGCCGAACCTACCCGCACCGCCGCTGCCGGCCTTTTCCTTTTTGTCTTCCTGATGGTCTTCCGCGAAGGCATCGAGACCGTGCTTTTTCTGGCCGCGGTTTCGCTGCGCACCAGCGAGTTGCTGAACTTCATGGGGGGCGTAATCGGGCTCGGTTTGGCGATCGCGCTGGGGGTTGCTTTCTTCAAAGGCAGTGTGAAGGTTGATCTGGGCAAGTTCTTCTCGGTCACCAGCCTGGTGCTCCTCGTAGTTGCTGCGCAGTTGCTGGTATCCGGCGTGCACGAACTATCCGAGGCTCAAATCCTCCCTTCCAGCCGTCGAGAGATGGCGTTGGTCGGTCCCATCGTCAACAACGATGCCTTCTTCTTCGTAGTGATTGTGGCCCTGGCCTTGTTTCTCATCATCGCCCAGAGCATTTCCTCTGCCGGCCCGCGCAGCCCCGGGGTCAACGCCTGGCCTGCGCCGGAGCGCCGTAAGCTCCTGGCTCGACGGCAGCGCGAGCGCTTCTGGAAACTTTCGGGCGCCGGCGTCAGCCTGCTGATCATGGTTCTAATCTGCTCTCAGTTCATCTACTCGTTGACGGCTCACGCTATGACGCCACCGGAGCCGGTGTCGATTGTGAACGGCGAAGTGCAGATTCCCACGGCCGAGCTCACGGACCATAAGCTCCACCGGTACGCGCTTGCGGTGGGCGGCGCGGAGGTGCGGATCATCGCCATTCTCGATGCCTCGGACACGGTTCGCGCCGCTTTGGACGCCTGCGCGATTTGCGGCAGCCAGGGCTACTACCAGGACGGCAAGAATGTGATCTGCCGTAATTGCGCCGCTGCGGTTTATGTGCCCACGATCGGCCTGGCCGGCGGGTGCAACCCTATTCACATCGACTACCGCGTGGAGGGCGACACGATTCGCATTGCGCCGTCCTCCCTTGGCGCCGCGGCAAAGTACTTCCGCTGAAAATGCTGGTTAGAATCCTTCTTGAATCCCTGGCGCGGCGCCGACGGCGAAAGCTGCTGAGTGTCCTGGCGATTGCGCTGGGCATCGCCGCAGCGGCGACGGAGGGCATCCTCTCGCTTGATATCGGAGACAAGATCAGCCGCGAATTGCGTTCGTATGGGGCCAACCTTTCGATAACTCCAGCAGCCGATAGCCTTGCCATCAGCGTCGGTGGTGTTGACTACCGGCCCGCAGGGAGCGGCGCATTCATTCCCGAAGATGAGCTGGTCAAACTCAAGAAGATTTTCTGGCGGAATAACATCGTCGCCTTCACGCCCTTCCTTTATGTTCCCGCGAAAGTGGATGACCAAAATGCCATACTGATCGGAACCTGGTTCGAGAAGTCCCTGCGCGTTGACAAGTTCGAGGTATTCACAACCGGGTTGAAAAAGCTGCATCCTTCCTGGAAGGTCGAAGGCGAGTGGCCCGCTGACCAGGACGGCACGGGCGTCCTCGTGGGACGCCGGCTCGCGGCGAAGCTTCGCGCGGGACCCGGCAGCACGATCGCCCTCGCGGTCGCAGAGGATCCCTGTAGAGGTGTCCCTTGCGGGGGTCCTGACTTGGTGGGTACAAGGCCCGCCCCTACACCTCAACGCGGGCAGGATGCCCGCGCCACAGCGGGCGAGACGCCCGCGCTACATTTCGACGTGCGCGGCATCCTTGAAACCGGCGGGGCAGAGGACAACCAAGTGCTGGCGCCGTTGGCCTTGGCGCAGCGGCTGGCGGGGCTCGGGGGAAAAGTGCGACGGGTTGAGGTCAGCGCTTTGACCAAACCCGAGGATGCTTTTGCTCGTTCCGACCTGAGCAAGCTCAGCCCGGGGGAACTGGACCGGTGGTACTGCACTCCTTATGCGAGTTCGATTGCGTACCAGATTCAGCAGGCAATTCCGGGAGCGCAAGTGACTACCATCTACCAGGTAGCCGATACGGAAGGGAAGATACTGAACCGGGTGGGAATCCTGATGGGTGTCCTGGCCCTGGCTGCGCTGCTTGCTGCCGGGCTGGCCGTGGCTTCCATGATGCTGGCTACGGCCCTCGAGCGGCGCGCAGAGATCGGGCTGTTCAAGTCATTGGGCGCCACCGATGCGCGGGTGGCGACGCTGCTGCTTCTGGAAGCCGGGGTGTTGGGCTTGGTGGGGGGAGTCGCGGGATATCTGCTGGGCAGTGTGCTGGCGTGGCGCGTGGCGGTGGTGGTTTTCGGCGTTCCGGTTGGCGTACATCTGGTGATGCTCCCGGTTTGCCTCGGCTTGGCCTTGGCCGTCACGTTGGCCGGCAGCGTGTTCCCCCTAGGCCGAGCCTTAAAAGTGTCGCCGGCGGTGGTGCTGAGGGACTAATGGCAGTCTCCAACAAATCGGCCTCCTCGCCAGGAAATGGACCCAAGCGTGGCGCTCCGCTCCGTTTGTGGTGGCGGGCGTTATCCGTCAAGCGTCCCCAGGCCGTCCTGGCGCTCATCTCCTTGATGGTGGGCGCGGCGGTGATGTCGATGCTGCTCAATCTGTACGGGGGTGTCCGTCGCAAGATGACGCAAGAGTTTCGTGGCTATGGGGCGAACGTGATACTCGCGCCGGGCTCCTCGAGCCCAATTACGCCACCCCGCCCCTTGGTCCCCTCCCCAACCGGGGAGGGGAATGGGGGGTGGGGTGGCACGATGGACCAAGCCGTAGTGAACTCGGTGCATCAACTTGCCGGGAAGGATCGGGGTGTCATGGCGCTGCCGGTGCTTTATGCCGTGGTGCGCCTCGAGCGCATTCCTCCTGACCCCGTCTTGCCGGATTTCGTGAATGTCGTGGCCGTCGGAACGGACTTGGAGGCGATGATCTGGATGAACCCGGGTTGGCGCGAAAGCAAGGCGAGCGTCGTCTCCGGGTCGTCTTTGCAGTTGCCGTGCGTGGTTGGCGCGCGCATTGCCTCGCGCCTGCGCGTTGCGGCGGGCGACACGATCCTCCTCGACCCGTTGGCCTCGTCGAACCCCGGAGGCGCCAAAACCGCCGTCGGTTGCCGCCTTGTTTCGGTGCTCAGGACTGGCTCATCGGAAGAGGACCAGGTCTTTCTTCCCCTCGGCGAGCTGCAAAGGGTCATGGGGATGTTGACCCGGATCAGCCTGGTGCAGCTCAGGCTCAACGGAGATACGCGAGAAATCGAAAGTTCAATTCACGAACTGTCGAAAGCCCTTCCCGGGGTGGACGTGCGTCCCATTCGCCAGATTGTCTTCTCCGAAGGGAGAGTCCTGGGCGTCATTCGATGGATTCTCCTGGCGTTGACGGCCCTGATTCTCATTATCATCGTGATATGCCTTACGGCGACGATGACGGCGATCGCGCTCGAACGGCGTAAAGACATCGGCGTGATGAAGGCCCTCGGGGCAACCGATTGGGGGGTGATGAGGCTCTTTCTGGCGGAAGGCGCAACTCTTGGAGTAACCGGAGGCTGCCTGGGCTTCGTCCTCGGCAGTTTCTGGGCGTTGGGGCTTGCCCACCGCCTTTTCGGGGTTACGCTCAACTTGAATTGGTGGACTCTGCCCTTGGTTTGCGGCCTCGCCACGCTGCTGGCACTAGCAGTCGCGGTGTTTCTGGTCGGCGTGGTGAGGGCAACTCAACCTGCGGTAGTCCTGAAGGGAGAGTAGCGGGTTGGCATTTATCGAGGTCGAAGATCTGAGCAAGAAATACGGCGATTCCGTGGAAGCGCTGAGGGGCGTGGCTTTCACGGTGGAGAAGGGAGAGTGGATCGCCGTCATGGGCCCCTCCGGCTCCGGCAAGAGCACTCTGCTTAATATCCTCGGCTGCCTCGACTCACCTACCAGCGGGCGCGTTACGATTGAGGGCTGCGAATTGTCGAGCCTCCGCTCGAGTGAACTCGCCCGTTTCCGCGCGGAGAAGGTCGGTTTCATTTTTCAGCAGTTCCATCTGGTCCCGTACCTCACCGCGGTCGAGAACGTGATGCTGGCCCAGTATTTTCACAGCCTCGCGGATGAGCGGGAAGCTGCGGAAGCCTTGCGTGGTGTCGGTCTGGCAGATCGACTGCGGCATCTTCCTTCTCAACTCTCGGGCGGCGAACAGCAGCGCGTCTGCGTGGCGCGGGCGCTGATCAACCAACCCAACCTGATCCTGGCCGATGAGCCGACCGGCAACCTGGACGAGGTGAACGAGACCTTGGTCCTGGGATTACTCACGGAGTTGCACCGCCAGGGTCACACCATCGTCATGGTGACTCACGACCCGGAAGTCGCGCGCAGAGCGGAGCGTCACATCGAATTGCATCATGGCCGCTTGGCCGCGTCTTCGCTTCTGCCCGCGGTCGAGGCTGAACGGGTTGACAACCTTCTCAAAGCCATCTGGCACTCCCAGGAAGACACCGGGAAGCGCGTCGTGGGCGCCGAGGAGGTGCCGGAATTCATGCCCAACCGGGCCACCTTTCTGCGCATGGCACAGGAAGGACTGATCCGTGTCGAGAATGGCGAAATCTCTTTCACCAAACTTGGAGAGCCGCGGGCTAGACAAGCCCTGCGGCGCCACCGCCTCGCCGAACGCCTGCTTCATGATACCTTCGACATCGACAACGACGTGGTGGACGAGCACGCTTTGCGAATCGAACATACCCTGAGTCCTCAGGTCACTGAGAAAATCTGCATCTTCCTCGCCCATCCTCGCACCTGCCCGCATGGCTCCCCGATCCCGCCCGGCGCCTGCTGCGGCTGGGAGTAAGTCCCGAAGGGGTGACTTGGCGCAGCCCAAGCCTGCGTTAAACCGCCATGCCACCAGCAATGTTTGGTGTAGGGGTAGGGCTTGCCCTACCCTCGTCGGCCTAGTAACCCTTGAGGGGACGGCAAGCCGTCCCCCTACACTGCGGGTCGTTATCGAGGGATTGGCGACGCCGTTGTCAGGTTGCCCATCGGCGAACCTACTGTCCCGGTGCGATTTCAGTAAGACTCAATGTGAGAAGCGCTTTGCAGGAGACACAGAAGTACGCAGGTTCTTCGGTATCAACAATGGCGAATACCTTGGCTTCGCCACAGCGCGCGCACGGAGCGGTGGGACTGGAAGGTTCGGGTTCGGGCGGCATCGCGAAAGGATCCGGCAATTCACCCACCTTGGTGGTTTCGAGCTCGAAGGTCGTATAGCAGTTGTTGCAGACATGGTTGAAACAACACGTTGGCTGGCAGGAGTAAAGAACATCCTTCGACCCGCATTGCGGGCAGGCAATGGAAATGGGGGAAAGCCGCATCGCTCCTCAGAATGGCGCAGCGCGACCGGCGCTGTCAAGCTGCACGATTTCACGCGGGGACCGCCCCAACCTTCTCAATGAAGATGTCGTTCAGGGGCGGTTCGACCAGTTCGAAGCGGCTGACGCGCACGTTCCGCGCCACGGCCGCCTTGAGAATCTCCTGGGGATCTGCGCTGGGCTTGAGCCGAGCTTCTGTGACTGCTCCAAAATGGTTCACTTCTTCCACCAGGCCCGTGGCTTCGAGAAAGTCCCCATCTCCGGAGTATTCGATGCGCAAGGTGTTCTTCCCGTAGGACTGCTTGATGGCGCGCAGTTCTCCACTCAGGACATTGCGGCCCTTGTTGACCAGGCAGATGGCGTCGCACATCATCTCCACCTGCTCCATGCGATGTGTGGAGAGAATGATTGTGGAACCCTGCTCGCGCAACTCCAGCATGATGTCTTTGATCAAGGATGCATTCACCGGGTCAAGGCCGGCGAAAGGCTCATCCAGAATCAGCAATGCAGGCTTGTGAATGACCGTGGCGATAAACTGGACCTTCTGCTGCATTCCCTTGGAGAGATCCTGAACCTTCTTTTCTGTCCACTCGGATATTCCCAGGCGCTCGAGCCACGACCGGGCGCGCTTCATGGCCTCCTTCTCGGAGAGTCCTTTTAAGGCGCCCAAGAACCGCAGGTGTTCTCCCACCTTCATTTTGGCGTAGAGGCCGCGTTCTTCGGGGAGGTAGCCGATGCGATCCTGGCTGCGTTCGCTGGCGGGCTCACCAAGCACCGTGATCGATCCTTCGTCAGGAATCAACACCTGCATGATCATGCGAAGCGAGGTAGTCTTGCCGGCGCCGTTTGGGCCCAACAGTCCGAACACAGCGCCTTCCCTGATTCGCAGGCTCAGATGATCGACCGCCGTCAGCGTGTCAAAGCGCTTGGTGACTCCCTCGAAAACCACTGCATCCATGGATGAACCCATCCTGCCTGCGGAAACTTAAAGAGCTTATCCCGCGCATGCCTCCACGGCCGGCTTTTCTGTGACTCCTGGAGTGCTGGCGATGATCATATTGTAGGCGAAACGGATAAACGTTTGTAGCATTAAACCGGACGGGGGCGCAATGCCAAAACACGTTGTGCGAAATTATTTCAAGGGAGTAAGATAAGCGACTGCGGTTTTTGCAGTTCATTAAGGGAGAAGCGTGCGCCATGCGAGATGTGGTGATTATAGGTTCAGGGTGCGCCGGATTGACGGCGGCGATTTATTCCGCCCGCGCCAATTTGAAGCCCTTGCTTATCCGCGGCCTCGAGGCCGGTGGACAATTGACCTTGACGACTTTGGTGGAAAACTTCCCCGGCTTTCCCAAAGGCGTGCAAGGCCCGGAGTTGATCGAATTGATGGAGAAACAGGCCTCCGTGTTTGGCGCCGAGTTCAAGGACGGCCACGTCACTCGAGTTGACCTCTCCCGGCGCCCCTTCGTGCTTGAAGCGGAAGGGGAGACGATCGAGACGCGCACGCTGATTATTGCTTCCGGCGCTTCGGCAAGGCTGCTGGGACTTGACTCGGAGCGCAAGCTGCTTGGCCACGGTGTCTCCACCTGCGCGACCTGCGACGGATATTTTTATCGCGGAAAAGAAGTGGTGGTGGTGGGCGGCGGCGACACAGCCGCGGAAGATGCGCTGTTTCTCACGCGCTACGCCGATCAAGTGAACGTTGTTCACCGCCGAGACCAGCTACGCGCCTCCAAGATTATGCAGGACCGGCTCTTCCGAAACCCGAAGGTCAAGTTTCTCTGGAACTCGCTGGTGTCGGATGTGCTGGACGTGGAGCGAGGCGAGGTGACGGGAATCAAGCTCAAGGACACTAAGACCGGGGATGAAACAGTTAAGGACTGCCACGGGGTGTTCATCGGGATTGGCCACTCGCCTAACACGTCATTATTCCGAGAACAACTCGAGATGAACGAAACGGGCTATTTGATGACGCACGACGGAAGCAAAACTAATGTGCCCGGCGTCTTCGCCGCGGGGGACGTCCAGGACCACATTTATCGCCAAGCCATCACTGCCGCCGGGTCCGGTTGCATGGCGGCCATGGACGCGGAACGGTTTTTGGAAGCGGAACACTGAGAAAGCAGGTTTCGGGTGTCAGGTTTCAGGTGTCAGAGAGGTAACCAATTCTAAATTCTAAATTATAAATTCTGAATTGAGCCGCCGTAAGGGCAAAGTGCGGCGAGTACGATAGCAGAACCCGCAACTCACAATTTACCATTTATAATTTACAATTCACCATTGATAGTGCCCCTTCTCGCTGATCTGCATCACCTAAAACCTGCCTCCGGGAACCTACATTCATGCTTCGTCCTATCCTGATTTATCTGTCACAGAAACAAACCCCTAAGAAAATCCTCACCGGCCACGCCTTGGGACGCCGCATGGCGGCGCGGTTCATCGCCGGGGAAGAATTGGAAGCGGCGCTCGCCGTAATCCGGCGGCTGAACGCCGAAGGCTTTATGGTGACGCTCGACCTGCTGGGTGAGAGCGTTGAGGAAGCCGCGGAGGCGGAAGCGGCTTGCCAGGCCTACGTCCGGCTGCTCGACCGGTTGGCGGCGGAAGGGTTGAATTCCCATGTATCCGTCAAGCTGACGCAACTCGGACTGGCAATTGACGAAGAACTGGCGCGCCGCCATTTGAGCCTGATCTGCGAATGCGCCGCCCGCCACCACAACTTTGTGCGCGTGGATATGGAGGGCTCGGCATTCACGGAATCGACGCTGCGGGTTTTCCGGGCCGTCAATGCGCCTCGCGACGTGGTGGGCGTTGTCATCCAGTCGTATCTTTACCGAAGCGAGAAAGACGTGGAGGAGCTGTTGAAGTGCGGGGCGCGGATACGACTGGTCAAAGGGGCTTACGACGAGCCTCGGGAGATTGCCTTTCACCGCAAGAAGGATGTGGACGCAAACTTCTCGCGGCTAATGGCCATGATGCTTTCCAGCGGCATCTATCACGCCGTTGCCACGCACGATGCACGCCTTATTGCCGAAACGCGGGACTACGCGCGCGCGCACCACATCCCCCCCGACCGCTACGAGTTCCAGTTGTTGTACGGAATTCGGCGCGATTTGCAGCGCGACCTGCTCCGCCAGGGCGAGCGCGTGCGCCTTTACGTTCCCTACGGACATCAGTGGTACTCGTACTTCATGCGCCGCCTGGCGGAACGGCCGGCGAATATGCTGTTCCTGCTGCGCAATCTTGTTAGGGAATAGGGAACAGGGGACAGAGGGGAAGCCTATGGCAATCGTCCAACCTCACCGGGATCTCATCGTATGGCAGAAGGCGATGGACCTTGCCGAGGTCGTTTACGGATTAACAGCCAAGTTTCCGCATACCGAGACGTATCGCCTCGGTTCGCAGACCACTCGAGCCGTGACTTCCGTGCCCGCCAATATTGCGGAAGGGAACGCGCGAGGGACGAAACGGGACTACGCCAACTTCCTGTCGGTAGCAAAGGGCTCCTTGATGGAAACGGAGACGTTCCTTATGCTCGCCGTACGGCTGAAATATATTACCCAAGCCGATGCGTCAACAGCGTTTGCTTGAGTCACGGAAGTCAGCAAGATGCTAACCTCGCTCCGAAACAGGCTGAAAGAGGACAGAAGCTAAACCCAGGGCTTTTGCAACGCACTATTCCCTAGTCTCTGTGCTCGATTCGCTGTTTCCTATTCCCTCTTCCCTCTTCCCTATTCCCTGTTCCCTAGTCCTAACTGCTTCCTCGCCGCTTCGCTCAGCCGGCTGATATTCCAAGGCGGATCCCAGACCACTTGCACGTTGGCGGATTTCACGCCGTCGATCTTTGCTACCTGCTCCCGAACTTGCTCGCTGATGAAGCTGTGTGCGGGGCAGCCCCGTGCCGTCAGGGTCATCACCACGTTGACGTTGCCGTCGTCCACCTTCACGTCGTAAATTAATCCCAGGTCCACCAGATTGACCGGAATTTCCGGGTCGTAGCAATTGCGCAGTACTTCATAGACTTGCTCGTTGGTTACCATTTCGTAGCCTCGTTGAGGGCCTTCGCCCCAGCCCGGATTGTAACCGCGATCGCTCCCGCCACAAAACGGTTTCTTTCGACACCGCGCCCTGCCAACAGCGTCTTCGTTATGACCCTTCCGTACATGCATCACCATGTTGGTGTATTATGGTGCTATGCGCACCTCTAACAAAGTCGTTCGCCAGACCGTGGGCCTTCCGGCAGACACGGCACGGCGCGTGCGTAGCCTGGCCAAGCAGCGGCGCCTGAGCGCCAACCGGATCATCGTTGAGCTCGTGGAAGAGGGGATCGAGGCCCAGAAGCGCAAGCAAAAAGAGTTCTTCGAGCTCGCCGAGCGCTACCGCGCGGCAACTGATCCTAAAGACGTTGCTCGCCTCGGCGACGATCTGGGCCGCATGGTTTTTGGCGACTGATGCCCCACCTTGAAACCTGGAACAACCTCCCGCCCGCACTCCGCCAACACCTGATGGACAGGATGCGTGATCGACGCATCAGCATCGCTGACCTTAATAAGCTTCGCATTTGCGCTTGCTGACACTGAGCGCAGCAGCGCAACCCACAGACGAGACTTAAATCAGCAGGAGTCGATTACTCCCAAAGGGCTTGCGCGACGATAGGTGTTGTCGGTCAGGAGTCGCAGTTGTCTGCGCGCAAAATGGCGCTTGTGGGGGGAGGATGAGCAGCGCTAGTATCGCACGTTGAACCGCAGATCTGGCGCTGCCTCAACCAGCGCTTGCTGTGCCGTTGTTACCCGCTGATTCAGATAAAGCTTAAAGGAGACGGATATGCTCGATGAACAACAATGCAAACGAGCCGTAGAAGTGATGAACGAGTATCTTTCTGCGCCTCCTGGGCAAGATCGGAAGACGCCGCTAGAAGTGGACGTCGAGCTTGACAAGAACCGGGTTAATGTCATCGAGGAAAGGCTGAAGCCGCTCCTCGCTGATTACCTCTCAGGCAAGATCGCGCTCGCTGACTTCAAGTCCAGAGTCGATGGCATAAACAAGAGCAATAAGTTTTGGGGATTCAACGGAATCAAGGGCCAGATGTTTTTTAACATGGTGGTAAATGTGGCCGATGACGCGGAAGAATGTGACCAGGAGTTGAAGTCCGCATTAGCTGTTCCACCGAATGAACAAATAGCCTCCAGCAGGATCAAGACATTCCTGAGCTATATCAAACGACTGGGAGAACAGTGGGTCAGTGGAGGCAACACTCGATACGGCGTGCCAAAAACGGGGAGCATTCCTTTCTTCCTGTCTTACTTCTGGCAGATTCAGGATCGCGAGGTATGGCCAGTTTACTACACGACCGCAGTGCAGACAATGACGGACCTGAATATCTGGCAGCCGACTGAGGACATTGCCCAGGATTATTTATCGTTCAAGCGGATTCACGAAGAGTTGGTTAAGCTATTCAGCGAGACAAGCAAGCGTTCGTTTGCTCTTTACGATGTGGAACATGTCTTTTGGTTCAAGAGAGGCAATCCGTACGACACGGCCGAAGCGGAGCCGGAAGCGAGCGGACCTTCCGTGGTCAAACCGCCTGTAAATGTCGCTTTATCGGCCGATCCTGACCGCTTGCCTGAGAGTTACGTTCCTCCGATTGTTGCCATCCTTCCCGCAATGGCGCGCCATGAAGAATGGGTGGTTGAGGCGGCGAAGCGTTCCGGCACGAGTCTTGAAAAAGCCTTTGAGAAAAATATTGACGCGGCACTTACGATATTAGGTTACGAAACCAAGCTGTTGGGACAGGGACACGGACGGGTGCCCGACGGGTGGGCGTTGGCGCCTGATGAGAATTATGCCATTTTGTGGGACGCGAAGGTTCGTTTGAACTCATACAGCCTGGGCACTGACGATCGAACCATTCGCGAATACATCACCACTCAGAGTCGTGAGTTGAGACGGCGCTACAGAAACATCTATTATGTCATTGTATCGAGTTCCTTCGCGGATGATTTCGATGATACGATCGCTTCGATCAAGATGGAAACAGAGGTAAGCGAGGTTATTCTCCTTGAAGCGGAGGCGCTGGTCGCGATCATGGAGGCGAAATTGCGTGCCCCGCTCCAGCTTACTTTAGGACCGGACGGCCTTCAGCGATTGTTTACCAAAAGCAGTGGCTTGACCACAGCAATGGTTCGAGAGTATCTCGTTTGACATGCGACAATTGTTGCATCGGGTCAGCAGGTAGCCATCACGAAGACCGCTTTTCTGCCCGTCGGCTTTTCCGTGCAAGGCGAGCCCACGGTCAACCAAAGGCAGATTGACCGTGGCTACCACTCATTGCGCCCTAGGTGTGCGGAACGCTGGGAAGGTCTGCGCCAGCCCCACGATGGCGTTGCTCTCAACCGCGAGCCGTGCGAACAGGCTTGGCCTTGCCGGCACGTCGTTGGGTGCGGTTCGTTGGCTTCACCGGCTTGTGAGATGGGGTGTCTAAAGGAATATTCGTCCGGGCAAGCTGCAAGAGCAGGCGCAAGGCTTGATTGACCGACTCTGAATTCGTAAACGCTTTGGCCACATCGGGATCAAGCAACACCACATTCGTGCCGGCGTGGTAAGCCTCATAATGCTTCCCGCGAACGCCGTGCGAAAAGTCGTACTCGGGTCGAACTTCGTCGTTATCGTTTTGGTGAACGCGTTGATTCATACTGTCTCCGTTCTCTAGGAGCCGCCTCACGGGCGCTGATGATCCGGGTCCGTCCTCCGCGTTCAGTGTATGCGACCACGAGCAGGCGCCCTATTGCCGACAGGCCCATGCTGAGAAACCGGAATTCGCCCTCCGAGTGGTGTGGATCGGCAATCGCGAGCTCCAGCGGGTCGCCGAACACCGTCATCGCTTCGGTGAACGTGACGCCGTGCTTCGCGACGTTTGATGCTGCTTTCTCGGCATCCCATTCGAATTCCATGAGTCAATTCGAAGCCGCGTCACGCCATTCGAGCGCGTAACCGGGTGTTTTGATGCTGCCATCTCAATTCTAAGTGTACGCCAACTGCAACCTGGACGCTCTATGAAAGCCGCGCTTACCCTTGCATTATAACCCCGCTTACGATCTATCAGGCAGGTCGCCTCCACAAACCATTTTCTTTCTGCCCGGCGTGGCGCCAGCATATACAATCAAGGAGCTGTGAGTAACTCATTCCTGATGTAGGAGCGGTTATGCCCCGAATCTTGATCTCTGCACGGAACTCATTCTTTTTGGCGATTTTGGCGATATGCCCGCTCTGCGGCGCGGGCTTCAAGGCAGGTGTTGCGAAAGTAGATATCACACCTCCGGCGGGCCTGCCCATGTATGGTTACTTCGATCGCGCGCAGCCTGCCACGGGAACGTTGGACCCGCTTTATGCGCGGGTCGTGGTGCTCGAAGCAGAGGGGAAACGCTTGGCGCTGGTCACACTCGACCTGGGGCGCGTTTTCGGGCCCGCCGCTCTCGCCAGTCTGCGGGAGCGGCTGGCCAAAACCAGCGGGATTTCGTTACTGCTTATCACCGCTTCGCACACCCACTCGGGGCCCAACATCGTGGACGAATATCCCTCCCACCGCCCGCCATCCTGGGAGGCCACCGACCTCGACAAAATCGCCGGCGCTGTTGCCGAGGCCTGCGCACACCTTACGGAAGCGCGGTTAGGGACGGGGTACGGGCGCGCGTACATCGGCTATAACCGCCGGCGCGTGTTTCCCGACGGCACGGTGAGCATGTTTTGGACGAATCCCGACAAGATCCCGACTTCCCCGGTCGATCCCACGGTCTCGGTGCTGCGCATCGATACGGCAGCGGGCAAGCCGCTGGCGGTGCTGGTGAATTACGCCTGCCACCCGGTCGTCTTCGGCCCGGACAATCTCCAGTATTCCGCCGATTACGTGGGCGTGATGGCGCGGACCGTCGAGGAAGCCGTGGGCGGCGCGAGCGGCGGCTCTCCGCTGTGCCTCTTCCTGCAAGGCGGGGACGGCGACATCAACCCCTATTACGCCACGACCCCTCTCTCCGACGGCGCGGTCAAGAAGCGGGCTTGGACCGGCGAGCAACTGGGCGCGGAAGCGGCGCGCGTGGCGACGACGATCAACACGGTCTCTGCCAGTCAACCCAGCTTGCAGTTTACTGAGGACATGATGACTTTCGCCGTCCGCTGGGATGCGCGGAAATTCCGCGAGGGGATGCTGGCAACCTACGGACAGAGGGTTTACGAGGACCACGCCGACCTTCTCGACAGCGAAAATCCGCGGCGCGAACTGGCCGTGCCGGTGACCACGGTCCTGATCAACCGGACGATTGCCTTGGTAGGCCTGCCGGGGGAGCCTTTTGTGGACTTTCAAATCGATTGGCGCGGCCGCTGCCCGGTCCGTGACGCGTTCTTCGTAGGATACGCCAACGGCTACCTGGACTATTTCCCCACCCTTCGAGCCGCAGCGGAGGGAGGCTACGGCGGCGCTGACTCCGACACCTACATTGCCGTCGGGGCAGGCGAGCGCATGCTCGATCAAGCCCTAATACGGGTTTATGAAATGCTTGGCCGCTTGGTTGATGTGCCCGAAGACCTGAAGAAATAGCGGCAGGGGCGTTCCCTCGGGCCTGGCAGGCGGTCGACCCCTCTGCCCGGCAGGCAGCATTGCACCCCGTAAATATGCAAGTTTCTGCATGTACGTGGCATAATGCGCCACTTGGGAGCGGTTTTTTCACAATGTGAAAGCCTCTTAAAACTATTTCTCCCTTGATTTCAGTTAGATAAGAAGAATATTCTCATCTTTCTCACCTTTTCCCATGTTCTCATCTCCACATGCTAGGCTATAAATGAGGTTGGAGGCCCGAAATGCTTACTGACTTGCAAAAGCGGACTGCACAGGCGGTGGTGAACGTTTTCGAGACCGGGAGGCCTCAGGGACTTTATGGCAGTGTCACCTTAATTCCCGGTGACACGGGCCACTTGACTTACGGTCGCTCCCAAACCACGCTGGCCAGTGGGAATTTGTACCTCCTCATCAAAGCCTACTGCGCGGCGCCCGGTGCGCAATTCGCCCCAGCGCTCAATCCCCATCTTGCTCGGCTTGCAGCCCGCGACACTTCTCTGGACACGGACATGGCCTTCCGAGGCGTATTGCATGCGGCAGGCGACGACCCCGTCATGTGTGCCGTTCAAGACCAGTTCTTCGACCGGGTTTACTGGAACCCCAGCGTCCAGGATGCAACCACTGCCGCAGTGAATTCCGCGCTTGGAACCAACGTCGTTTACGATAGCCACATTCAAGGCGCTTGGGCGATAATCCGAAACATCACCAACACCAAACATGGTTCCGCGACCCAAATTGGCGAGCAGCGCCTACGTCAGCGAACGAAGGAACTGGCTGGCAAGCCATCCCAACCCGGCCTTGCACCCGACCGTGTACAGGATGGATGCTTTTCTACAACTCATCAGCAACGGAACCTGGGACTTGCCCCTTCCTCTGACCGTTCGAGGCATCTTGATCACCGAAGATGTCTTGTCAGGCAGTGTGCCAACGCGCCCCTCGGCCCACGCCGCCACGGAAGGAACGCTCCAGCTCGAGACGCCGCCGATGCAAGGTGATGACGTGACAGCCCTTCAGCATGCTCTGGTGAACGCCGGAGTCCCAGTCACCGTCGACGGGAACTTCGGGACCAGCACGGACGCGGCAGTCAGGCAATTCCAACAGCAGAAAGGCCTGACCGTTGACGGCATCGTGGGCCCGGCAACGCGCTCCGCGCTGGGCCTTTAATGGTTGTAGGGGTAGGGCTTGCCCTACTCCGGTGGGTGCAAGGTCAACCCAACCAGGGGACGGCAAGCCGTCCGCCTACAAACAGAAAATGGAAACCCTTGGCAGTCCGCGCGGAAAGGCGTATCTTCGAGGGCTCGAAACTGCGCTGACGGGCGCGTCTATGGGCGCCGGGCGCGTCGAGCACCCCGAGGATTGCAAATATGCGCAGCATCGTAAAGTTAATCATTATTTTGGTATTATGTATTTCAGCGAGTTCTGCATCCGGTAAGGTGGTGGTGTTAAGGCAAGCCGGATTTCCTACCCTTGAAAGCCAACCCGTGCCTCAGGAAACCTTGCGCAAGGCTCTAGACGGCATGCAGCCCGAGTTCGTGAGTCTCAATGAGCTGAACCAGATCGAAAACTGGCAAGAAGTCGAGTTGCTGGTTCTTCCTTACGGTTCTGCGGTCCCAAGTGAAGACTGGTCCGCAATCAAGAGATACCTGGAAACCGGCGGGAATCTGCTGGTGCTGGGAGGCCGGCCTCTTACGATCCCTGTATGGAGCGAGGGGGACCGGTTCGTCGCGGGGCCGCCTGAAACCGCGTATTCTCGCGAGATCGGCATCGAACATACCTACGAGGCGCCGCTCGAGGCCGGCCTCGAATTCGGGTGGAAAGACGCCACTCTTTCCGGCGGTGAGGTTCGGGCGAAGCGGGTCTTTGTGATCGAGGGAGTCGGCCGCGGGCTGGGATACCTCCAGGACTCCGCCGGCGAGCGTGTGGCGGCGCCGGTCGTCGAGACCGACTTCGGCAGTCTTGAGGGAGAGGCGCAGGCTAAATTGGGCTCGCGGGTCGTGATGCTTAACTTCGAACCTGAGCCAGGCTACTGGGCCTCGCCGGAAGCTGTTACGGTGCTGCGGGAAGCCGCTGAGTGCGCCCGCCAGGGCGCCACGGCCTTTCGCGTCGAAATGCAAAACGCTACGCTGCTGGCCGGGGAGATTCCGCAGCTTGTGGTCCGGCTGACGAATCTCCGCAAGCAGCGATTCGGTCACATGCAATCGGGAAGAGTGGCAATCGAGTTGCTCCGCGATGGCCAACTTCTGGCCAAGCGACAGGTGGACTGCGGGGGCGAGGCGGTGGCCTCCCTGGTCGCATTTGAGGATCAGAAGGCGCTGACCCCAGGACTTTACGAAGTCCAGGCCGCCTATGAGGACGGCGGTAAGCCTCGCGAGTTCTATCGAACCGGCTTCTGGGTCAGGGACGACGCGCTCTTGCACTCCGCGCCCCAGTATGGCGTGAAAGGTGATTTCTTGACGCGAGACGGCGCGCCCTTTTTCCCCTTCGGCACCAACTATTTCACCACGGAGCATTACGGCTGGGGGTTTCATGGCGCCGGCAACGCCTGGATGTGGGAGCGCGACTTTGCCGACATGGAACGGCACGGCGTCAGCTTCATTCGCACCGGCGTTTGGCTCGACCATTTGGAGATCTTCGACGGCACAACCGGTCAGGTGAAAGAGCGCTTTCTGCGCAACCTGGAGGCTTTTCTCCTTTCCGCGGCGCGGCATCGCATTCATGTCAATTTCACTTTCTGCGCCTTCGACCCGCAGACCATCATGCGTCATCCCGGCGAGGAATCGTTCTTGACCGGACCGGGCTCCAACCCTTACACCGATCCCGTCGCCCTACGCGCCCAGCAGAATTACATGCTCTCCATCGTCCGGCGGTTCCACGACGTGCCGCACCTGAGCTGGGACCTGATCAATGAGCCAAGTTTTTCGAACCCAAAGCGGTTGTGGCGGGGCAACACTCCCAATAACGATCCGACCGAGCTTGCCGCATGGCGCGTCTGGTTGGCTGAGAAATACGGGAAGCTTGAACTGCTGGCGCGCGCCTGGAACGTGACGCCCGAGGAGTTGGGCGCCTTCCAGGCCATTCCCCTGCCGGGCCAGGCGGACCTGGCGCAAGAGCGCTACGGCAATCCTCGATTGGTTCGCGCCGTCGATTACAACCTGTTCGCCCAGGAGATGTTTCGCCGCTGGGTGGGCAAGATGGTGGCCGCCATCCGGTCCACGGGCAGCCATCAACTGGTGGACGTGGGCATAGACGAGGGCGGAGTCACCGATCGTGTGCTTAACCAGTTCTTCGCCGACGCCGGTGTCGATTTCACGGTCAACCACACGTACTGGCGCGATGACGCTTTGCTTTGGGATTCGGTGGCCGCCAAGCGCGTGGGCGTTCCGAACTTTGTAGGCGAGACGGGCTACCAGCCGGTCTGGCGGCCGGACGGGGAGCAGCGCTACGACGAGTTGACGGCCCTGGGGCTCGTCGAGCGCAAGTGGGCGCTGGGCTTTGCCGCCGCCAATAGCGGCTCGCTGCAATGGGAGTGGGGATTGGGCGCCGATTTCGGCATGAAGCGCAGTGATGGCTCGAACAAGACCTGGGAAGACATGATGCGCGCCATGGGCAAGTTTGCCGCCGAAGCTGCGCCCCATGCCGTCGGGCTGAAACTGCCGGAAGTCGCGCTGGTGCTGCCGCAGTCTCTGCAACTTTCGGTGTTCAATTCTACGGCTCTCGAAGCCCAGCAGAACTGCGTTCGGGCGCTCTACCAATACGCGCGCTCTTCGGCCTATGCCGTCGGCGAGTATCAGATTCAGTCGCTGGGCAACCCCAAGCTCATCTTGCTTCCTTCTCCGTGGACCCTCAGCGAGTCAACTTGGCAGGCGATCCTCGAAAAAGTCCGCGACGGCTCGACGCTGCTGGTCACCGGCGGTTTTGACAACGATGAGCATTTCCACGCCGCGGCCCGCGCCAAAGAGTTGGGGATCGACCTCGGTTCCGCCATCCTTGCTCGGCGCGAGAATCCCATCTCCTGGCCGGGCGGAAAAGGCCTGCTGAGTTATTCAGGTGAGAAGACGACCTTCCTGGAACAGGCGCTCCTCCCTCACGATCAGACTTTTCTCGAGAAGGCGCTGGGCAAGGGCCGAGTTCTGGTTGTGACCCTGCCACTCGAATTGAACGACAATCTCAAGGTCGTCGGCGACGTCTACCGCTACGCTCTGCAATGCGCCCACGTGGCGGAGGCTTATTCCACACAGATCAGCGATCCCGGCATGCTCATCTGCCCCACCCAGTTCGAACACGCCACGCTCTACGTGCTGACCTCGGAATCCACCTCGCCGGACATATCCTTTCGCGATAGCCGGAGCGGAAAAGCCTTTGCCGGCAAACTCGATCCTGGCCGCGCAGCATTATTGCTGGTCAGCGATAAGGGGGATTTGTTAACGAGCTATAACTGGAAATAGCGCAACAGGCTGACCGATGGTGCGCGCCAAGGGCCCGGGGGGTCTTAGCGGCGCGAGAGGCGCATACATCCCGACGAAAACCGTCGGGACGTATGCGCCACCATGTCGGTTATTTTTGAAGTGACTCAGGAATCCGATGGCGGCTTTATCGCCGAATGTCTGACCGAGGGAATTTTCACTCAGGCTGACAATTGGGAAGAGTTGCGTCCTAACGTCAAAGAGGCTGTACGCGCCTATTACTTTGACCGGCAGCAGCCTGCCGAAATCCGTCTTCACTTGGTTCGGGACGAAGTTCTAGCCGCTTCATGAAAATCCCTCGTGACTTGAACGGACAGCAACTTGTACAGGCTCTCTGTCGCGATTGGGGTTCTTCCCTCATCCCTCAAGAGGGCAGCCACATTGTAATAGAAACAAAAGAGCCATCCCACCAGCGATTATCCATTCCGAATCATAGCCCGCTCCGCATCGGATTATTGGCTGCCATTCTCCGAGCCGTGGCAAACCACAAAAGCGTAGAGCGCCAAAAGATCCTTGAGTCTCTATGAGTTTGCTCTAAGTACCTACTTCCGTTAAGTTACATGCACAACAACCCGGTGAAGCGAGGGTTGGTGAAGGAGCCCGGCGATTGGCCGTGGTCGAGTTTGAGGTTCTATTTTCTTCAAGGGGGGAAAGGGCGTCAGGAAGGTGTGAAAAAATCAGCCAGCCCGTCGTTCTGAGTCCTTCGCTGTCATCCTGAGCGAAGCGAAGGATCTCGCTCTGGCCCGCTCAGGATAAACTCCGCAAGGATCTCGCTCTGCCGATGGAAGTGGCTGATGGCGAAGGAATTCAGAGCGAGATTCTTCGCTTCGCTCAGAATGACAGCGCGTGCATATTTTTGCCTTTCGTTGATTTTTTCACAGCTTCCAGATACCCTTTTCTCCCCCGGCTTTCATCACCGCGGGTGGGGTACCGCGCCGGTCCGGATACGGTACTGGTACTTTCGTGATCTTGACAGATTCGACCCATATATATAGCCTATACGCTGGGGATTCGCCCCGGACAACCGCTAGCCCCGGGTAGGGGCGGTTCGCGAACCGCCCCTGCATCCTACCCGAAACTTTCTCCCTGGAGACCTTATGTCTATTCGCACATCGCCTCAACTTACTCCTCAACTGCTCGACGCCGCCCGCTCCAACGGCCGGCGCTCCCACGGTCCGTGCACCGCGGCCGGCAAAGAGAATTCCAAAATGAACGCCCTCCAGCACGGCGAGCGTTCTGACCCCGAGAATCACTACGAAGTGATGCGCGCCCTGGGCGAAGACCCGGCACGGTTCGAAGCTATGAAGCAAGAGCTGCGGGATTCCTTCGGCCCCGGCGACGCCTTCTTGGACAAGCAGGTCGACGACCTGGCCCGCCTCTACTGGCGCCGCGATCATCTGGAGCGTTCCCAGACCGGCCTGATGCGCCGCGCCTTGCTGGCACTCGAAGAGAAGCAGCATCGCCGCCGCAAGGAAATCGAAGACTGCACGATGGAGGTCGGCGAGGGCGTCAACGTCACGCTCGAGGCGCCCTCGGACCCCGCCGCGCGCCTGCGCCTGCTGCTGTCCTTTCTGGCACTGATTCGCCTGCAGGTGCACGGCCGCTCCTTCCTGGCCTGGCAGGCCGCCGCGCTCCAGGGCTTTTACCGGAACAAGACCGGCTGGCGAGGGCCGCGGTTGTGCTTTCTGCTGTCGCTCTTCGCGGGGAGCAAGTTGCCTCTGCCGCTGGGTGGCGCAGGCGCGC
>Ga0326727_10008426_pt1 | contig 26157 bp, 29 predicted proteins | sample MB2enrmetagenome_FD_207643 | JGI IMG/M metagenome (GOLD analysis project Ga0326727, IMG submission 207643) | Lab enriched peat soil microbial communities from McLean, Ithaca, NY, United States - MB29MY | ecosystem: Environmental > Terrestrial > Soil > Wetlands > Peat | place: USA: New York...
CGCGCCAAGGTATTGCTCGATGAGAGCCGGAGCGAACCGGTCAAAGCCGGCGGATACCGCCGTGTGGGTAGTGAAAAGGTTCCCCACTCGAGTAACGGCCAATGCGACTTCGAAAGGCTGCCCGGTTAGCGAGAGGTTGTCGATACTATACGCACGAGTCCGGCTGGTTTTTTAATTGTAGAAACGCTGCTCATGTACGTTCTCCTTGTGGCGTAATTTTACCATTGGCAGTTTGTCTATAGCCAGCTAAGGGAATTGCAGGGACAAACTGCAATTAACCAGTCTGCGGCCTTGTTGAAATGCACAACAACGCAACTAACGCGCCAAAAAAGCCCTTTTGTCGATATAGTATAACATGCTGATTGTAGAGTTCAAATTAAAGAGGGTTATTGAGGGGAAGGGAAAAGTGTTGGCAGCATCCATCATATTTAACATTACTGCCAAATATGATGGACTACGTTGAGGCAGACATTTGCAAGACGTACATGGCTTTCCGTTATTGCCGGTGAATGCCGTCTTTCCGCATCCGGGCACGGAGCGTGCTGGGGTTGAGGCCAAGGAGTGTCGCGGCCCCGTTTTTTCCCTCGATGCGCCAGCCGGTTTTCTGGAGCACCTGGAGTATGTGGTCGTGTTCCAGCTCGGCAAGGGCTTTGACCTCCTGCCCTGGCAGATCCTCTGTCTTCTTGAAGGTTTCGAACCGGTCCACTATCTGGAGTGCGGTCCCCTGGCTGGTGATCACCGCCCGCTCTATGACACTTTCCAATTCCCGCACGTTGCCGGGCCAGTGGTATCCCTGAAGGGCGTTCATGGTATCCTTTGATACGGCCTCAATCTTTTTGCCCATCTTCTTGTTGAATTTGGCAATGAAATAATTGACGAGCAGCGGGATGTCGTCCGTGCGCTGCCGGAGTGGCGGGATGGTAATGGGGAATACATTGAGCCGGTAGAACAGGTCCTCCCGGAACCTGCCATTCTTGATCTCCTCCTCCAGGTTTCGGTTGCTGGCCGCGATGATCCGCACATTGACCTTGATGGTGCGGGGGCTGCCCAGCCGTTCGAACTCGCCGTCCTGAACGACCCGGAGCAACTTGCTTTGCAGTTCCAGCGGCATCTCGCCGATTTCGTCGAGGAATATGGTGCCGCCGTCGGCCAGTTCGAAACGCCCCATCTGCCGGGCATGGGCTCCGGTGAAGGCCCCCTTCTCCCGTCCGAAGAGTTCGCTTTCAATGAGGTTCGCCGGCAGCGACGTGCAGTTGACCGTTATCATGGGCCGGTCCTTGCGGCTACTTCTGCTGTGGATGGTGCGGGCGATGACCCCCTTGCCGGTGCCGGTCTCGCCAAGGAGAAGGACGGTCGCATCCATGGGCGCGACCTGCTCGACCCGGAAGAACACATAGGAGATGGCACTGCTCTGGCCGATGATCTCGCCGAAGTTGTTCACCCTGGCGGCCTCCTGCTGCAGGTAGATGTTCTCGGCCTGGAGCCGGTCTTTCAACAACTTAATTTCCAAATAGGCATCCTGTAGCGATGCTTCCGACCTTTTGTGTTCTTCTATCTCCCTGACCAGCTCTCCTGTCCGCTCCGCTACAATCAGCTCCAGTTCGTCATGCGCCTTTTTCAGTTCCTCTTCCAATTGTTTGTGGACCGTGCCGTCAACGATTGAGGTAAGGATGTAGCCAACGTTATTTTTGCCGGCGACCGCGACGCTCTGGAGCTGGCCATGGATCACCGCGCCGTCTTTTCCCGTGAGCCTGATTTCGCAACACAGCATGACCTGCCGTTGCATAACCATGGCGAGGTGGTTGGAAAAGATCTCTCGCCCGTCCGCATCGGCAATGAAACCGGCAAATGGCTTATTGGTCAGTTGTTGCCTCTCGACCCCCAGCAGTCGGGCGCCGTTAAGGTTTACCTCCCGTATCACCCCGCGGGCATCAAAGGTGAAATAGCCGACCGGCGCATAGTCATAGAGTTCGGCATACTTGTCCCTGGACTGCTCAAGCTCTTCCCGGGCTCCGCGCAACTCTGAATTCTGCATCTCCAGTTCGATCTGATGGACTTCGAGCTCATGGCCGCACCTATGCATCTCGGCTTCGGTCCGCGACGGCTGCAACTCCACGCTTTTCGCCTGCAAACAGTCCTCCGCATGGCGGCGCAGTTCGGCGGCATCGGATAATGGGCTATTATCAAAGGGTTTATTACTGTTTTTTTTCGGTTTTGTTGAGTTTTGCATATGAAAATTATACCAGTATATTCATTAAATACATCAATGGGTAACGCGTTACCAAATATAGCCCAATGGAACACGTGAAATGTTACCACCAATGTCATCCGTCATATATGACAGTTGCGCTGGATATGATGGATACTCTCTTACCCCTTTTTCGTTTTTTTGCAGTTTCTCATGTACAATCAGCTACTTCAATCTCAGTAGTCTCATGTCGTTTTTGGCCCGTTAGTTGCGTATTGCTTTTTGTCAGAATATTCCTTTTATATGCGCTGGAATACCGGAACCCTCTACCGTTATGCTCCTTGGCTCCGGATTGGCCGGATTGGTGGTATTCAGGAGAAGGTTCAAAAAAGCCTGACCTAAAAAATCGGGTTCAGCCAGGAGGCAAAACCATGTCACTTATAATATATCTTGTCGGCTTTGCTTTTGTAATCGGCGGCATTGCATGGGCACTTGTTGTCGCAAAAGTGAGCGCCAGCTACGTGATGATTGCAGTCGTCATACTTATCGGCATTGGGATATTGACCGGGGTGACCCGTACCCGCACCAGGGACTAAGCTCCTTAATGTGTACGTGGTGGCAGGAACACTGTTTGATCAATTTAGTTTACTTTTTAAGCCAAGAGAGGCATGCAGGATTATCATCCGCCACCCTGTCTGTTAGCCTGCCCATAGAATAAGTAGTGCCGAAGCGCCGAACATGACTATCGACGGTATAATTAGGTTGTTCGGTCAAAAGTTGACCTTTCACGGTTTTAGGCAGAATTACCTAACTTCCCTGGAGCAATGAGCTTCAGGGAAGTTTTCTTGTTGTCATTTGTCAGAACTCGGAGGCGGAACGACTACTATGGTGTTGCCACCGGTTTTCCCGCGCTCACCAGAAGCCCCGGTATTTCCCGTGGCTCCGGTTGCGCCGCTCTGTCCGGAGAATCCGGTTGCACCGGTAGCGCCGGTTGCACCAGGGGCGCCAGGGGGACCTGCCACGCCAGGAGTCACGGTTGTCGTTTTTTCAGTTTTTTGGCACGCGCTCAACGCGAACACCACAATGAGTGCCGATAAGATGATACGGTTTACCGTTTTTTTGTACATAACCATTTACCTCCTTTGAACAATATTTTGTCTCTTTGCTGCCTCCAAAAACAAAAAACATGGTGAAACAAGAACATCAAATGTCCTCAATCATATAAAACTGTACTTGGACTATATCTCGAATTTTATACTACTTTTCGTTCAAATAGGGCATTTTCATAGTGGTTATAAAAATAAACCATGGCTTCGCGCATGAGTTCTGAAACACTTTTGTGGTTTTTATTCATGAGCACATTAAGCTGCTCACGTTCCTCTTCGCTCACCCTCATAGAGATTACATTGTAACGAGGATTATTTCTAGTTCTAGCCATAACAATTCCCTTTCAATTATAATTGCATTTATGATAAATGACTAAATTATCGTCATAGTTAATATTCAAGTTTAGACCAAGACTCGTTTGTGCATCTGAAGTCTAATTTAACTGTAGTGTGATAACATTAGGTTTATCGCCTCTGAAAGAGTCCTACTACAAGTACAATTATTGCGACGACGAGCAGTATGTGTATCAGTCCGCCCATGGTATATGAAGTTACTATACCCAGCAGCCACAGCACTACCAGGATTACGCAGATTGTCCACAGCATGGCATCCTCCCCATTTATTGGCGCGATTGTTCACCGCTACCTGTATTCGTCCGGCAATGTCGAAAAGACCCGCCGGAGCGGTCGAAAATTACCTGAGATTATGCAGCTATTTTACAACCAGGTCGTTTTCCACCGATACAACCCCATTAACGCTGCCGGCGACCTCGCTCGCCTTTCGTATGCTGTGTGCCGAATCGACAGAACCGCTTAATTTAACTACCCCTTGATTCGTCTTGACACTGATCTGCAAGGTTTTCAGCGTTGATTCATCAAAGATTGCGGCTTTTACCTTGGTTGTGATGGCAGTGTCATCGATATACTCGCCGGTGCTTTCGCGTTTTGGCGTGGCTGCGCACCCCAGGAATGCGGTTATCAGCACAAAGCCGGCCAGAGATTTCACAATACGATGCAGTTTTAACATGATGCTTCTCCTTTCGGTGTGCCGGAAACCATGGAAAGAGGAAATGATGTGGCAGACCCTAAAAGTATTGTACCCAAATATTTTTTTCATTTTAGAGCCTCACCATTAAGTCAATGAATATCTTGCCTTCGTGGCACGTGTTCCTGTTATTGATCCTTATGGTTTTTTCATCATCTTCTTTGCCGGTTTCTTTTCATCCATCTGCATGCACATCATCTTCTTCATTTTCTTAAATTGTTCGTCCGTCAGAACGGTCCGTATTTCTTTCATGGCTTTCAGCATTTCCAGATGATGGGCTGTTTTTATGTCTGCAATTTTTTTAACGAAAGTGCCGGCCCTCTCCAAGTCAAAATCTTTCACTTCCATGATTTCCCTGAGATCAATCTCAGCAATCTTCAGGTCAGCTTTGAACCGGGCCTCTTTTTTCTGCATTTCTCTATGTACCGGTTTTATTCTCATGACCTGGTCATCGGTAAGCCCCATCCTGTCTGCATGTTCGATGCACATGCCCACCATGTCGCCCATCTTGTCCATATTGCACATCTCCATCATCTGCCCTTGACCTTCGTGATGCTCCTTCATGGGCTTATCCATCATTTCCGAAAAAGCAGACATAGGCACGCTGAGTGCCAGCAGAGTTGCCATTGCCAGCAGAAGAGATGTTGAATAAAGTGATTTCATAGAGCGTTCTCCTTTTGTGTTGTTATCGTTGGTTTTAGAACTCTTTTACTTCAATAGTCGTTTCACATTCTGAGTTTCATGGTGCATCACACAACCTCAGCCTGGGTACAAGGGTAAGCAGCTCTCGCTACTTTCCCACAACCCTTTTGACCTGACCTATCTTCTCCTGAACTTTACCGGCTATATTTTCACCGGCGCCTTGAGCTTCCAGCTTTGGGTTATTGCTTAGTTTTCCGGCGATTTCCTTGATTTTGCCCTTCGCTTGGTGAAACGCGCCTTGTGCTTGGTCCTTCATACTCGTTTTCATGGTAATTCTCCTTTTTAATTGGATTTGCTTGTAAGACTCAAAACCTGAATCCCAGATTCGCTGTCGTAATAAACCCATTCAGTTTGATATCCTGTCCGCCGAATGAAGGCTCGGCCCAGATGTATTTTCCTTCAAGCCCTACGAACATGCTCTTTGAAAAATTGATGTTGAAGCCGGCGCCGCCGTGCAATCCATAGGTGATTTTCGTGGAACCGTGAAAGGTGCCCTCATTGTCCGATACGTCCAGATCGGTGATGTAGGCGCCGACTCCGAACAGGCCGTAGGGCTCAAAGATACCGAGCGGAAGCAACACCTTTCCGGTTGCAACCAGCGGTACGACTTTCAGCATCGTTTTGCCTGGTTCTGCCGCCGGGGAACCCTTGCTCTGAAAGTATCCGGCTCCCAGTTCCAGGGCTAACATGGGAAGGAAGTAATGGCCGACTGCCACCTCGCCGGCAAACCCGGTCTTGCTGTCCAGGTGGGTCGTATTGCCGTTGTTGAAATTATCAACGTTGTGAGACAAGCTGGGTGAATAGATCCCGCCCTTGAACGCCACATAGTTTCCAGGGTTATCCTCCGCGGTTGCCGGAGACGCGATGCCGAGCAACAAAACGGCGACAATCAAGTACAGAATACTAGTAGCTTTCATTACTTCCTCCTTGATGTGATAGTACTTGTTGCCAAATTGTTCCCACTCGAGGAATTCTCTATGCTGCTTCTCCATGGACTGTCTCCTTTGAAAATCGTCAACGCAAATCTAACAGAGAAACGACGTGTTCAAGTCTCCTTAGAAGATACATCGCAATGAACATGCCGGAGAGAACAAATAGATACTGCGAGTGCAAAGATCTGATTGTACAGGGCAAAATGAAACGAGAGGATGTGCGGCGAGGGGAAAGCCGTCAGTGCTAGCCACCATATTTAACAAAACCGCCATATATGGCGAACCACGGTAAGGTAAATATCAGACATTATAGCAATTACGAGTACCGGCTGAGACTGCGGAACCGGAGGAATGACGGAGGACGTTTTCATTACCCTGAGTTCTGCAGATATCGCATCAAGTTTGAAATCCTTTGTTCAACAAATCCCAGTGATCTCCCATCATGACCCGCCATATACGGCGCTTATGTTAATATCGACAGTTCAGATGACGGTTTATTTCCCCCTTCCGGCATCGCAACTAATATTTTAACCTTCATACACATGTCCCAATATCTGCGGCCACTTCACCATATAAGACAGTTATGTTAAATATGACGGATATCGTTTACGGATTTTCCATTGCCCTCCACGCTTTCATTCAGTTATCCCTGTAAAGTCAGGCCATTGAGCTATCAGTATCCATAGAAATTCTCTGGCATAGTAGTTGCGACTTGTTTCTGTAGCAGAGTATGAGGCACGTCTTTGTTCATTCCGTGAAGGTTGAGCCGAAGAAAAGACCACCTTTCAAGGTGCGGTTTCAACGTTCAAACCTATAAGTGTTGTGAACGCGATTGCCGGGCAGGATGAACGCTCATACAAGGAGAAGCATTATGTTGGGTACTATTTTGATCGTCGTCGTGGTCTTGATGTTATTTGGCGCACTCCCCACTTGGCCTCACAGCCGGCAGTGGGGTTATTACCCGAGTGGCGGACTTGGCCTGATTCTTTTGATTCTAATCATTCTGCTAGTGTTGGGCCGGATTTAGGCGGTCTAAACTTCAGTTATCAGCCGCAGAAGATGGTTCAATGAGGTTTTGCAAGCATGGATCTGGGAGCCGGCTACTTTCAGAGCAAGGGTTCCCCGGCGGCAGAACCAGGCAAAACGATGCTGAAAGTCGTACCGCTGGTTGCAACCGGAAAGGTGTTGCTCCCGCTCGGTATCTTCGAACCCTACGGCCTGTTCGGAGCTGGCGCCTACATCACCGATCTGGACGTGTCGGACAATGAGGGCACCTTCCACGGTTTCACGAAAATCACCTATGGATTACACGGCGGCGCCGGCTTCAACATCAATTTTTCAAAGAGCATGTTCGTAGGGCTTGAAGGAAAATACATCTGGGCCAAGCCTTCATTCGGCGGACAGGATATCAAGTTGAACGGGTTTATTACGACGGCGAATCTGGGATTCAGGTTTTGAGTCTCAAGTAATTCCAATTTTAATGTCATGACATCCGACATGATAACAAGTCATCAACTCGGCTCGCATGTATAATTAATTGGTTATCATCCACCTTAAAAGGAGAAGACTCATGAATGATGTCAAACCTGCTCAAACCCTTGAACTTGACCCGAAATTAATCGTTGAGCAGAGTCCTCAACCTGTCGCACCAGCGGAACGCTATAGAATGACAGCCGAAAACGCCTATTTCTGTGCTGAAAAACGCGGTTTTGTTTGTGGTCATATGTTGGACGACTGGCTACAAGCCGAAGTAGAAATTGACCGCATGCTGCAACAACAGGCACATGAACTGCCGGAGAAAAAGGTCTATCTGGAAAAACTTGAAGCTTCTTATCGTGACTGGGATGCCAGACATGAAACCCTGAAAAAGGGGCGAGTGAAGCAGGCATGGCAAAAGCGGAGATACGCGAAGAAATTGAGGCACTTGCTGGCAAGCGGGCGGAGTTTGAATTCATATTGAAGGACCTGCGTCAGCACACGGGAGATACTTGGCAAGATTTGAAATTGATGGCCGAAAATACCTGGAAGGAGCTGCAAGAGTCCTTCCATCACATCGTCGCCCGCATGAAATAAACAGACTCTTCACCATGTTTGGAACGCTGTGAAGTTTAGAAAGAATAACATCAGTGAAAGGAAAGGAGAACCAACAATGGACAACAACAAAGAACATGATACCGGCAAAGAACACAACAAAGAACATGATCCAGGAAAAGAGCACCACAGAGAACAGGACCCTGGCACAGGGTATTACAAAGGGAAAGACCACAGCACAGAACACCTCAAAAATAACACGCCTAAGGGAACGGGGAAGAATTGAGATCACTTCGACGCAGGGCCTATCTGATAGTTCTCAATTGTGCTCCAAATTGGAATGACAAATGGAGAATTACTGGAGCGGATCATCTAGCGTCACAGAGGGACGGTGTGGGCCGAAGGGGAAACGGGGAAATGGTCGCACTTCTACTTCACACTTTCTGCGCATTGAGTCTTTATCTGTGCAGGTGGGACACATTCTCAACGCTAATAATTACCGAGGTCCTGCATGACTGAGAAAAAAGGACAGCCCGTTGATAATGCTGAACTGCGACACCGGGCGGAAGAGCGGCTTGGAAAGAATGCCGCCACCACCCACGGATCAAAGATTGAGCCACTGAGGCTCAGCCACGAATTGCAGGTGCACCAGATCGAGTTGGAGATGCAGAATGCTGAACTCCGCCAGACCCGGGGTGAGTTGGAAACGGCTCTGGAACAGTATACCGACCTCTACGATTTCGCCCCGGTAGGCTATTTTACCCTCAATCGTATAGGAAATATCCTCAGAGTTAACCTCACCGGCGCTGGTCTCTTGGGGGTCGAGCGCTCCCTCCTGGTTGGTCGGCGCTTCGGGCTTTTCGTCACAGACGAAGCCCGCCCCGCCTTCACAGCTTGCTTTGAAAAGGTCTTCACAAGCCCGGTCAAAGTGGCATGCGAGTCCATACTTCGGAGAGAAGGAAATGCCACACTCTTCGTCCAGGTCGAGGGACTGGCTGTCGCATCAGGGCAGGAGTGCCGCATCACATTGAGTGACATCACCGAACGTAAGCAGGCCGAGGAGGAGCTTCGTCTTGAGAAAGAGGCGGCAATGGTGCTTCTCAAATTGAAAGAAGCAGCCGAGGCGCTTCAACTACAGAAAGAGGCGGCTGAGGCACTTAGCCGGCAGAAACAATCAGCCGAGGAGAGCGCCAGGTTAAAAAACCAGTTCCTTGCCAACATGAGCCATGAGTTGCGCACCCCGATGACCGGCATCCTCGGGATGCTCCAGTTAGCCCTCGAAGAAGACCAGTCCCCGGTGCTGCGGGAGTATCTGGAAACAACACTCAGGTCGGCCCGCTCACTCCTCCGGATTCTTAACGATATCCTCGATATGGCTAAGTTCGAGGCGGGAAAACTTATCATTGAGGAGAAACCATTCTCTTTAAAGAGGTGCATCGCTGAGGCGGTTGATATCATAATTCCCGAAGTGCGATGCAAGGGACTCGATCTCGTCCTTTCATTGGCGGAGGATATGCCGGAGACGGTGGTCGGAGACCATTTGCGGCTGCGGCAAGTCCTTATTAATCTCACCGGCAATGCCGTCAAGTTCACCGATGTGGGAAAAGTTGAGGTAAAAGTTACAGCCGTTAGTACTACATCCGTCGGAGAGCGTGTATTCACTTTCGCTGTAACGGACACCGGCATTGGCATCCCCGAAAACAAGAAGGAACTTCTCTTCCGGGCTTTCAGTCAGGTTGATCCTTCTCTTAGCCGAAAATATGGCGGCACGGGTCTTGGTCTTGCTATCAGCAGTGAGATGGTTGAACTGATGGGGGGAACGATTTCTTTTGTAAGTGAAGAAGGGGTTGGAAGTACCTTCTCATTCACCATTCCTCTGGCAGAAGCTGTTTTAGAGAGCGTCGCCCACTCTTCAGACAAGCTACCTTCATCCGAAGCGACAGCTACTGCTCAGGAGGTAGAAAGGATTCCTCGTCTCCTTCTTGCCGAAGATGATGAGACAATCCGGCAGGTTCTCGGACTGATGCTCAAACGGTATAACTACAACCTTGACATTGCCGAAGACGGTCTGAAGGCGATAGAGATGTGGGAAAAGGGAGAATATGACCTCATACTGATGGATGTCCAAATGCCGCAACTAAATGGCTTTGAGGCAACCAGCGCCATCCGTGAAAAGGAGCGGGAGCGCGGCAGCCACATACCCATTGTTGCCATGACAGCCCACGCCAGCAAAGAGGACGAAGAGAATTGTCTTGCCACAGGCATGGATGCCTATATTTCCAAACCGATTAACTTCAAGCACTGTTTACTGGTGATAGAGGACTTTATAAAACCAGCTACTGCACCATGACCGCATCGAGCATTGCCTGAAAGGTAATTTATGGTTATTTCATTTTAGAACTCATACCTTGTGGCGGCATCAGACGTTTTGGTTGCTTTCGTAGGAAGAGGCATCTCAGCGTACGATTTTTCCCTTTTTGTGAGAGACCCCAGAATAATCGGAAGCGAGTGATTGTAAATGAAAACCAAGAGTGTCGTAAAAAACTTTCCGGTTGTTTGCGTGGGCGGTTCAGCAGGTGGCCTTGACGCCTATATTCGATTACTGCAACATCTGCCGGCCGATATGGGTGTTGCAATCGTCATTGTTAACCACCAGAGAAAAGTAGCTACCCTGCTTCACGAGATCATCCCAAGGTATACAAAGATGCCGGTCGAGCTGATTACGGAAAAATTAATGATCCAGCCTAACCATGTGTTCATCATCCCGGAAAATTGTGATTTGCACGTTCTTAAAGGAGAGTTTCGTCTCAAGCCGATATCAAAGCCCAGGGGATGGCCTGATGTGATTACGGTTTTTCTGCGTTCCCTGACGCAGCACTGGGATGGCAAGCTTATCGCTGTGATTGTCTCCGGATTTGATGGTGACGGTGCAGCAGCGCTGTGCGGTATAAAAGAAGTCGGTGGTATTACCATTGCGCAGAAGCTCGATACAGCCGAGCAACCGGATATGCCGGAGAGTGCTATAGCAAGCGGGTGTATTGATTTTGTTCTTTCACCCGAGGATATCTCTCAAGAAATCATACGAATTGCACGGACGTAGTGAACAGGCGCCACAAATTATTTACTCCCCACAACTCGGAATATGTGTCGTATCGGGGTGCCGTATGACCTTGTCTATACCGGCAACGTATATTTCTACTGCACGGCAGGCGTTTGGTTCACAATCATTACTACAACGATCCGTGACATTCGCAGGTTACAAAACGCCTCAGATTTTGGGACCCTTTGTTCAACAAACCAGTGATCTCCCATTATGGCCCGGCATAGAGTATGTGGCCGGTCTTCAATAGTGGACATCCAAATGTGTCATGCTGCTGAATTTTAGTAGTACAGCCGCTCAAATGAAATGGGTGACAGAGGGGTTCAGGGAGGTGAGGATACCATGCCCATGAGAAGAGTAGGTGCCGGAATCGTTGTTGCTCTCTTTCTGAATGCGTCTGCAATGGCAGAGATGTTCAAGATCGAGAACCCCGCATCCAATATTTACAATCCGGCGGATCGGATGAATGATCCCAATCCGCTGTCGCCTCCAACCCAACCGGTCCCACAGTCGATAGCGCCAAAAGAAGCAACGACAGCGACGCCGCCACCGCCGGAACAGGTCAGGGAACAACGCGCGACGCACCAGGAACGCGCAGTTCCTCATAAAAGTTCTTCTTTCACAACCGTCAAAGCCTATCTGACTGCAGCGAATAAGGCTTACAACAAGGGCGACTTCAAGAGATTCCTGACCATAAGCGAGGAGGCCCTGAGCAGGATACGCACCGGAACGCTTACGGCCTCTAAAAAAGCGAAACAAAAACTGGCCAGGAATAGTGTCCTTGGCCGGAAGCTTCTGGGAAAGGAGGGTCGATGAGCCGGGCTCTCTTCAGGTTACCCAGGCAGCAAAAAGTTCTCCCCAAGCCGGTTGCATAACCGGCCTCTGGAAGTAGCCGGGAAGCAGAGGAAACTAGTCATGCAGATAGATCCGTCCCTTCACTCAACTGCGGATAATTACAAGATCCTTACTAATTTAGTGGTTCCGCGTCCGATTGCGTGGGTTACAAGCCTAAGCCAAGCAGGCGTCGTCAACCTCGCCCCGTTCAGTTTCTTCAATGCGGTAGGGAGCGATCCGCTGTATGTGGTCATCAGTATTGGTTGCCGCGACAATGGAACGTCTAAAGACACCGCACGAAACATTCTGGCCAGCGGCGAGTTCGTGGTGAATCTGGTAACCGAGGAGTTGTTTGGCGCCATGAATATTTCGGCGGCGGACTTTCCGCCGGACCAAAGCGAACTGGCCGCTGCAAATATATCCGCAGCGCCCTCTGTTCGCGTCAAGGCGCCACGGTTGGCACGGGCACAGGCCAGTCTTGAATGCACGTTGTTCAAATCGGAGCCGATCGGAGCCAATACACTGTTTATCGGCGAAGTGGTGATGTTTCATGTCGCGGATCATTTGCTTGGTCCACGTATGCACATCAACAATTTCGCACCAATCGGACGGCTCGGTTCACCCTCGGTCTACTGCCGCACCACTGATCGTTTCGATGTTCCGCGGATCATTTACGAACAGTGGCAAAAGGACAACAATTGAGAGAGTAAAAACCAAGGGGCCTCAACTTGAAAATTTTCGGAGTGACCACGTATGGATAAATCTGAACCTGCCCCCATCATCCCGGCGACCCCAGCAGCCCCAGCGAACCTGGCAGAACCTGCGACCGCAGCAGCCCCGGCGTCTCAGACAGCCCCTGAGACAGCTGCAAGTCCCATGACCGCAGCATCCCCGGAATCCCCTCCTGTTGCCCCAGAGTCCACTGTTGCCCCAAGCCGTTCCATCTTGGACCGCTATAAAAGACCTCTGATCATAGGTCTGCTGGTCTTGGCCGCCATCGCGGTTGGCTTTGGACTGGGGTGGTGGTGGTCAGCGACGCACCACCAGGCCCGCAATGAGATTACCCTGTATGGCAATATCGACCTACGCCAGGTCAACCTGCCGTTTAACGGCACTGAGCGAATCGCGCAAGTACTGGCCCAGGAGGGCGACCTCGTTAAACGCGGCCAGGTACTCGCGCGCATGGACACCAGCCGCTTGGCGCCACAGGTGGCGAAGGCCGAAGCCGAGCTCGCAACACAGCAGCAAGTAGTTAACCGGCTGCATCACGGCAACCGTCCCGAGGAAATCGATCAGGCGCGGGCCAATGTCGATGCGGCGCGGGCTGACGCAGTCAATGCGCGCGTGCAATATGAACGACTGCGAGTGCTGTCCGAAAACTCCGCGGGGCGTGCCCTGAGCCGGCAGGATCTGGATTCGGCAAAAGATGCGTTCGATGCTGCCGAGGCAAAATTAAAAGTGAGCCAGAAGTCGCTCGAGCTCGAACTTGCAGGACCACGCAAAGAAGACATCGCACAGGCGGAAGCGCAACTTCGGGCTGAAGAAGCCCAGCTCGCGCTCCTGCGCCAGCAATGGAAGGATGTCGAATTGCTTGCGCCGCTCGATGCGGTTGTCCGCTCGAGAATTGTCGAGCCGGGAGAAATGGCTTCGCCACAGAAAGCTGCCTTCACGCTCGCTATCACCGATCCCAAATGGGTGCGTGCATACGTGTCGGAGACAGATTTGGGGGCTCTGAGCGAAGGACTCAAGGCAACTATAACTGCAGATGCTTTCCCAAACCGCAGCTTCCCGGGTTGGGTCGGCTTCATCTCACCAGTCGCTGAGTTTACACCAAAGTCCGTAGAGACCAGCGAACTGCGCTCAAGTCTTGTCTACCAGGTTCGTGTATTCGTCAAGGATCCGGCCAACGAGTTGCGTCTTGGTATGCCTACCACAGTGCACTTACCGATTGCCGTTGTCAGTGGCGCATCGAACGCCGCGTCGCGGGGCGGGTCGTAAATGCCGCGGCATAATTCCACAGATTCCGCCACACCTGTTCTGATCGCAAAGGAACTGCGCCACGCATTCCGTCCCAAGAAGGGGCCGTCGGTTCAGGCTCTCGATGGTATCTCGATCGAAGTGCGGCCTGGCGAACTCACAGCGTTGATCGGACCGGACGGCTCCGGCAAAACGACACTGATCCGATTGGCGGCGGGACTGCTACGTGCCGATAGTGGAACAATGACAGTTCTGGGCTTCGATGTGGCGGTTGATCCGCAAAGCGTGCAGGACCGCATCAGCTACATGCCGCAGCGATTTGGTTTGTATGAGGATTTAAACGTCGCGGAGAATCTCGATCTGTATGCTGACTTGTATGGCGTCACTAAAGAGCAGCGTGCTCAGCGCTACCCTCAGTTGATGGAGATGACCGCGCTCGCGCCGTTCAAGAAACGCCTGGCCGGCCAACTGTCCGGCGGGATGAAACAGAAACTGGGCTTGGCGTGTACGCTGGTGCGCTCACCGGAGTTGCTGTTCCTGGATGAGCCCACTGTCGGGGTGGATCCTTTGTCTCGGCGCGAGTTGTGGGAAATAGTTCATCATCTGGTCACCAATGAGGGAATGACCGTGCTTCTCAGCACAGCCTATCTGGATGAAGCAGAACGTTGCAGCCACGTCGTCCTACTGTATCAGGGCAAGATACTCTCACAGGGTACTCCATCCGAAGTGACGCAAAATGCCGCGGGCTTGAGTTATACCGTGCAGCCTACACAACCGAACGGTGCTCGCGCTCTCCAGGCGCAACTTCTTGATCGACCAGACATCATCGATGCGGTGCCTGACGGTGGAAGGGTTCGCTTCGTGCGTGCCACAGATGGGCAAGATGCAGCTGCAACCGATGCATTGCTGCAAAACTTAACGGTCGCATCGGTTCCCGCATCTTTTGAAGATGGCTTCATGGTGCTCCTGAGGCAAAGCACGAATCAGGAGCAGGTGAAGGCTATTGAGATCGATCAGCCCGTGTTAGGCGAAGGCCAGCAGATCATCGTGAACGTCCACGATTTGGTGAAGCGATTCGGCGACTTTAATGCGGTCGATCACATTAATTTCGAGGTACGCCGCGGTGAGATCTTTGGCCTTTTGGGCCCCAATGGTGCGGGCAAAACCACAACGTTTCGCATGATGTGCGGCCTGCTGACCGCGAGTGGCGGTGAACTGCATATTGCCGGCACTGACGTGCGCCGCGCACCGGCGTCAGCGCGTTCGCGGTTAGGATACGTGGCGCAGAAGTTTTCATTATACGGTCCGCTTACGGTGACCGAGAATCTGGAGTTTTTCGCCAGTGCCTATGGTCTGCGCGGCGAGCGGCGGCGTGCGCGCATCGACTGGGCGATACAGCAGTTCGATCTGGGAGCGCATGCTCGGGAGACGAGCGCGCAGTTACCAGGAGGTTTCAAACAGCGCTTGGCAATGGCGGCTGCACTGCTGCACGAGCCGGAGCTCCTGTTTCTCGATGAGCCGACCAGCGGCGCCGATCCCCTGGCGCGGCGGGTCTTCTGGCGACGGATCACTGCGCTGGCCGAACAGGGTGTGACCATAATCGTGACAACACACTTCATGCAGGAGGCGGAATACTGCGATCGGGTCGCGATCATGGACTCGGGCAAGGTCCTGGCACAGGGTTCGCCCGGCGCCATCCGTCAACGTGCCGGCACGCCTGAGACGCTCGAACCAAGTATGGAGGACGCGTTCATTGCCATTGTCCAGGATTCTCGTGACGAACAGGCGCACTCAGGCGCAGCCTCTCCAAAGGTGGCGTAATGACAACGGAAACCTTCATCGCTACTAACTCATGGACGGCAAAGCTGCGGCGGGTCCGCGCCCTGGTGCGCAAAGAGACGCTACAGGTGGTGCGCGATCCGTCCAGCATTGCGATAGGCATCGTGTTGCCCCTGATATTGATCCTGCTCTTCGGTTATGGATTATCACTTGACGTAAAGAATGTGCCACTAGCGGTCGTCATTGAAGAAACATCAAACGAGGCAATGGAATTGATGGCTTCGTTTCAGCTCTCAGCGTATTTTAAACCGCAGATTTCACAATCCATGGTCATCGCACAACAACTTCTGCTTGAACAGAAGGTCGATGGCATCGTGCGCATTCCGTCTGATTTTCTCCGGCAACTTAACGCAGGCCACGCCGATGTGCAACTGATCGTCCACGGCGGTGACGCAAATCGCGCCCGCATCATCCAAAGCTACGTTCAGGGTGCGGTAGGCGTGTGGTCGGCGAGACGCGCGGCACAGGGGCAGAGCGCCGGAAGCGATCCGGTAATCCTGCAGACGAGGATGTGGTTCAACGTAGCCAATAACAGCACCTATTACCTCGTTCCAGGTCTTATCGTGCTCGTCATGACACTGATTGGTGCATTGCTGACGGCAATGGTGATGGCCCGTGAATGGGAGCGCGGCACGCTCGAGGCACTTCTGGTCACGCCGGTGCGTAGCGACGAAATTCTGATCGGTAAAACCGTGCCATACTTTCTGCTCGGCATGATCGGTCTTGCTGTTTGCGTGCTCGCGGCCAAGTTTCTGTTTCACGTGCCTTTGCGTGGTGGTTTGTGGGTGCTGCTTGGTTCCTCGATACTGTACGTGCTGGTCGCGCTCGGCATCGGTCTTCTGATTTCTTCTTGGGTAAAGAATCAACTGGTTGCCAGCCAGCTCACAATGCTTGTGACGTTTATGCCGGCTTTCATGTTGTCGGGCTTTATGTTTGACCTGCGCAGCATGCCGGTAGCTGTGCGTTTGATAACATATATGCTGCCGGCACGTTACTACGTGGCATTGTTGCAAACCGTGTTCCTCGCCGGAGATGTCTGGTCGGTGATTGTACCAAATACGCTGGTGCTCGCCGCCATGGCAGTCGTGCTGGCAATGGGCAACCGCGCCGTGATGCGCAAAAGATTGGACTGAGGTGTCCATGCTCGACTCTATTCTTCGTATTCTCGCACTGACACGCAAGGAACTGCTGGCGATCCTGAAGGATCCGCGCACCCGTATGAGCCTGCTCGTGCCACCGCTCGTACAGACCCTGATCTTCGGTTATGCGGCCAGCTTCGATCTCAATCGCGTGCCGTATGCGGTGTTGGATCAGGATCATAGTGTCGCTTCGTACCAACTACTGGCCGGGCTCGATGGCTCGGGCATCTTCGAGCGAGTCGCCGATCTACGACGCGTCAGTGAACTGGCAACGTACATCAACGACCGGCGCGCGCTGCTGGTAGTACAAATCGAACCGGATTTCGAACGGCGCTTGATCTCCGGAGAGAGTGCCGACGTTCAAGTCATCGCCGACGGTCGCAACTCAAACACCTCAGGAACGGCGCTGGGTTATATCAGCAGTATCGTCGAGCAGTTCAACAACGACTGGCGTACTACGCACGGACTTGACCCAGCGCCACTCGGGATTACGAGTCGCGCATGGTATAACCCCAACCTGGAAACGCGCTGGAACATGATTCCGGGGCTGATTGGCACACTCACTCTAATCCAGACTATGATGCTGGCTGCGATGTCAGTGGCGCGCGAGCGAGAGCAGGGTACTTTCGACCAGTTGCTCGTCACGCCGTTTCGCCCCTATGAAATCATGGCCGGAAAGGCGTTACCGGCCATGGCGGTCGGGACGTTCCAGGCTACCGGCGTACTATTGGTCGCGCAGCTCTGGTTCCATATTCCGTTCGCCGGTTCGTACCTGACACTCTACACCGGCTTGCTGCTGTTCCTGCTGGCGGCGATTGGAATCGGTCTGCTGGTCTCATCGGTTGCGGCTACGATGCAACAGGCCATGCTTTACTCAATGCTGCTAATCATGCCATTCTCATTGCTCTCCGGCATGACCACACCATTGGGCAATATGCCGCCCGCTGTTCAGTACTTCACGGCGATCAATCCGCTGCGCTACGCGATCGACATCACGCGGAGAGTGTATTTGGAAGGTACCGGACTGCACCTACTGTGGCCAGATTTGTGGCCACTCGCGCTGATAGCGACGCTGACGCTCGCGGCGGCTTCGTGGATGTTCAACCATAGGATGCAGTGAGGTCCCCGATGCAAACTCATGACTTCCATCGCCTTCAGCTAGATTGTCGCCGCACACCACTGCAGCGTCGCGCGGCCAGCGGTGGGCGGAGCGCCTTAACGATGCCGGTTTTCTTTGCAGTGGCACTTTCGATGGTACTCGCCGGCTGCACCGTCGGGCCGAATTTTGTGCACCCGATTCCGCTGACGACAGCGCATTGGTCGTCCCCCCCGGCCACGCCCCGTCCGATTGACAACCCGCGTGAAAGCACCACAACGGAAGAGACTGCGAATCAGCGCCGCTGGTGGGCCGATTTCAATGACCCGATCTTATCCTCGCTGATCAAGCGCTCGATGGCCGCAAACTTGGATGTGCGCGCAGCGGTATTGCGAATCGAGGAAGCGCGCGCGCAGCGAGGTGTCACGGCAGCCTCGTTCTGGCCGAGCCTTTCTACCAACGCCTCCTATGTCGACACACGTATCAGCACCACAACATTGACTGGCAAACTATACAATTCTGTCGGGTCCAGTGCGGCGGGCATCAGCATTCCGAACCCGTCCAACCAATACCAGCTTGGTGCAGAGGTCTCCTGGGAAGTGGATCTATTCGGACGTGTGCGGCGGTCAGTCGAGGCCGCGGATGCCTCTATTGATGCATCGGTCGAGGATCAACACGCGGCGCTGGTCTCGCTACAGGGCGATGTAGCACAGAGTTACGTCGAGCTTCGCGGTGCACAGCTGCGCAAAGCCACTGCAGAGCAAAGCATCGCGACCACGAGTGAACTGCTCGAACTGGCGCAGAACCGTCGCGCCGTGGGACTCACCAGCGATATCGACGTGGTCGAGGCGACTGCTCAATTGACCGCAACGCGAGCCCAATGGCCTGTGATCGATCTGGCGATTACCCAGGCAATCAATCAACTCAGCCGTTTGCTGGGGCAAGGACCGGAAAACCTGCGCGCCGAGTTGAATACGGCTGCACCGCTTCCCCCGCTGCCGCCCACGGTACCAATCGGGTTTCCGGCGGAGCTCGCACGGCGCCGCCCGGATATCCGCAAGGCTGAAGCAAACCTGCACGCGGCAACAGCCGAGATCGGCGTCGCCGTAGCTGGTTTGTTTCCTCGCCTCACATTCACTGGCAGCGGTGGATTTCAATCCGAGACGATCGCACAACTTACTAAATGGGCGAGCCGATTTTTCTCGATCGGGCCCACATTGGAATTACCCGTGTTTGATCTCGGCCGCTGGAAGACGATAAAGGTTCAAGATGTTAGGGCGAAAGAAGCAGCTGTAGCTTACGCGGCTACTGTGCTCACAGCACTGCATGAGGTTGAGAATGCACGTGCCGCGTACGGAGCCGACCAAGACCGGCGTGCTTGGCTCGATTTGACAGTGGCGCATAACCGTGATGCATGGTTGTTGGCACGACAACGTTACGATGGTGGTGTCGCGAATTTCATCGAGGTGCTCGATGCCGAGCGAACACTACAGCAAAATCAGCTATTGCTGGCTGAGAGTCGCACGACGGTCTGCGACGACCTGATACGTCTCTATCGCGCGCTGGGCGGTGGTTGGGAAAGCACGAATCGGTAATGGGTAGTTCTGCCTCAAACCGCGAAAGGTCATATCCACATTTGGCCCCAACAACCATCGCGGAGCGTCAATTTGTCGGCTATCCTTAAACACATAGATGCAAACCTAGTGAACGGTGCCAACGATAGGCAGGGATACGTTTCGGCTATGAGGCGTCGTCAATGTGATTCCCCGGTTCACGCTTTCCCGTTTGATATAACCCTTACGCTCCAACGCATCCAGGTGCCTCATAACGGGCAATGTGCCAGACACATTCAGGTGTTTGGCGATATCCCGTTGGCTGGGGGGAAAGCCTTTGCTGTCTGAATACGACACGATGAACTGGAACACCTGGCGTTGGCGTTGAGTCAATTCTTTTGGGGATTTTGAAGTATACGTAGTCATATGACTACGTATATCGAATTTGGCTGGTGTTGTTAATGGATAGAATGCAGGTTCAAGAGCATTTCGATATATATTCAATCCATCCCCTTGCGTCCGAACTGATACTCCAGCCAGGGCCTCAGAGCCTCCAAAGCATCTGGCCAGTATCTGTGCGTAACAGTGAGGGTATCGTGCTCTGATATAGGATCTTCTGAACTATACCCACCTTCTCCCTGCCTGGTTAAGCAGGCAAACCAGTCATTGAGAGATTCAAGCCGCCAGATGTGCGGATATTCGCCTTCTTCCTTGATGTGCGGGAACTGATCACGGAAGCGGTCACCCTCAATGATGCAGGTCAGGTGCCCCATCAACCGTTTTTCGTCAATCCCATCTCGTAGCTGTATTATAATTTTGGGCATTGGTAGCTCCCTCCCAGAGGCTCCACTTTGTTATAGTGACATACAAACTTATCCACTCTCTTCTCCTCGTGAAAGTGCCCGAAGTGCCAGGTGCCGAACTCCAATCCCCGGTCCCACAACTCCTGCAGCATGCCCTCGGTCGGATCTGCCGATCTTCTCGAGCCCCCAAACAGAATCCTCTCACTTGCCGGGCAGGTGTGGCTGATCACGTAGTCCACCTTCCAGTCAACGCGGTCCAGATTGCGAAAGGCGTTTTCGAAATCCTCCCGGCTCGGAATCTCCTCCGGCCACCAGTCGATCCTCTCGGTCCGCCCCTTGTTCCACTCCCGGCCGTCGCCGAACGCACCAAAACTATTTGAGAGGGAAGTGATAATCCAGCCCGGCTCCTTGTCGTGGCTCATTGCCCCGCCTAAGGCGAGAAACGTCTTTCCTTCGATTACGAACACCTCGCCACGTTTCAGGTAGTAGACGTTCTTACGAATCTGGTAGGCCTTTCCACCGTACAGATCCACCAGAGGGAACTCCCCGCCAAACAGCCGGGCGAAGTTCTCGTGGTTGCCATCCACGGCCAGCCAGGTCACCCGCTGACGCAGCTGCGACTCCAGGAAGTAATCCTCTTCTCTCTGGTGCTTCAGGTTCGTGTGGTAGTCGTGGTACCAGACCCCGCCGAGATCGCCGCAGCAAAGGCAAATATCACCCCTCTTCGCCGGTTTGAACCGGGCGGAGGATATGTGCCAGGCGGTCACGCCACCATGGAGGTCACCGGTGATGTAGATCATGAGGTTTTCGCTTTCATCAGGGCCAGCAGCTCCTGGGCGATCCAGATGATGTTTTTCTCCAGCACACGCGCATTCGCCGCTTCGATGTCGGAGTATGATTCTCCTGCATCGATGATTTTCCCGAACCCCTCAAAATCCCGGATCATGGCCACTAGCTTTTCCGGGCTATATTGACGCACCTTCCCCGGGTCGGCGGTAAGCCGATCCAGCAGCTGCCGGGCGACGCGGGCCTGGTTTTTAAGCAGAAGCCTCTTGCCGGGTATTTGCCCGAAATCGTCGATCATGGTTTGAAGTTCGTCTATCGTCATTGGCTCCCTCATATAGATCCTAGATACGCGGCAATCCTCTTAATCCCCGCCAGTCCTTGCACCCGCATAACATAGAGCGGTGTTTGACTGTCAAATGCGTTGTTCCGCCGATTAACCCATGAGTAGCGGATATCCTCGTTGTACTGATAGAGGAGATCCAGCATCTTGTGAACAGTCAGCAACCAGCTCACCCTCACCATCGTGTCCCCTGTCTCCGGCAGTGGTTCCTTACCGCTACGAAACTGATCCAGAATACTCGGATCATCCGCATCGAGACCCAACAATTCAAGCCGATCCTCAGCCTCAATCTCCCAGTGATCGAACAGCTTGATCATCATCTTTGCCAGAGCTTTTCTGGATTCTGGGGAGTTTATATCAATACTCATGGCTCCAACCTCACGAATCCCTCAGTGTAAGTGTGTTGGATCACTCTTGTTCTTCCCCGGAAAACCTGATCAGCATACGAGTTCTAACCTCATCGAGGTTTGTTCCGTCATAGCGTACAACTTGAGGATGTGCGAACCCAACGTTGTGGTGATGTGCAGGCATTATGACCAACCCACGTGGCCGGTGCTCTAGCCAACTGGTCACGTACTCCGGCCAGTCGTCGACCAGGACAGCGCCATAAACAATTCCCTTGTCATGGGTAATGGTCACGCCGTCTATATAATCAGCCAGGTGCTCATTGCACCACTCTATTTTCTCACTCCAAGCAGCATGCTTTCGGGAAGGCCCTTTTGTCAGGACCGCGATGGAGTAGCCGGTCTCCCGGGCGACATCCAGTACATCCCAGCCGAGTTGCAGCCTCGGGAGCTTCCTCCACCAGCCCACCTGGGAAGTGATAACGTGCCGACGGGCTTCAAGGTAGGGGATATTGGAACACAGCTGTATAGGCGGTTCATATTCTGACGCGATACTCTGCAAATCGCGCAGTAGCTGTCCCTGATAGTCGACAAGAGTATCGTCCAGGTCAAATAGTGCAATTTTTCTATCTACCACCGTCATCTCCGCAGGCATATCATGTAACCTCCCTTGGTTCTATTTTGAACCTTACCAAGCCGTTTTCTACCGTGTCATACAGCCAGCAATACTGTCTGTTGTTGGTCGTATTCCATAATCTTTTTACATCGCATCAAGAAAACCGATACAAAACATCGATATTGCCTGTTGTCATATTGTAGCCTCGAAGAGATGGAGCTGGAAACGAGATTCCTGCCTGATTCCTTCAGCTCACGAAGCTGACAAACTATCGTCAATTTTATTGTTGTTTATGACGAGAATTGTCCGTATGCCAATTGAGGTGTGGCCTCCACATCATAGCATTGTTATATTCTGTGCGAGCTACGGTGTGCCATTCAGGACGCCCTCTGAATGTCATTTCCTCAATGCTCAGTCCTGAACTGATCCGATCGGCTGCGGCGACCGCTTCCGCAATAGTGAGTGCCGGATGAACCGCACCCCTACGATAATGGTGCCAGGTCCAGAGATAACGTAACGCGGTGGCAATTTCTCTGTTGACGGCATCAAGCGCCTTGAGATGGGGGGCTAATAACTCCAGGGTCAGGGCATTATGGTCAAGGACAGCACGTTCCAGGCAAAACTTATCCGGTGTTTTCAAGGTAACAATCTTGCCGACATCGTGGAGCAGGGCGGCTACCACGGCAAGGTCCTTCATCTCTGGATTGAACTCAGAGAAGTGCTGGACCATTCTCGCGCATTCCAGGCTGTGCTCCAGGAGGCCGCCGGGTACGGAATGGTGATGGCTTCTGCTGGCCGGGAGCCTGACGAAGGGCAGGGCGAAGGCGTCCTCGGCAAATACGCTATTTACGAAGTACACCAAGTCCTCGTTTGACAATCTGCTTACCAGATCTACCAGCCGGACCAGTTGGGGCGGCTGCGGGCACATGCTATGCGGAATCAACTCAACCGAATTGGCAGGTTCATTCACTATGGGCTGAATAGAAGTGACTGCCGCCAGGATGCCCCCATTGAAATTACGAAGCCTACCTTCGACAAGTGCGCAGTCCAGATCATGCAATGACACGGACATGTCGCACTGCTCAGGCCAGGCATAGGCCTTGATCGTTAGACTGCAGTCTTCGATGCTAAAGCACAGATAGCTGGAGCCATTGGCAGCTATTTTCCGCAACGGATGCCTCACACGGCAGGCAACATTGAACTGCGTGCCATGGGCGAGTTCAAGATCAGACAGGGTCATGGCCCACCTCCGCAGGATTCTGGGCGATAATCAGCCGCTCGAAGGCCGAACCGTCCCTTCTGTGTCAACGGGCTTTGAATTTTGACCCACCATGGGCGTCCAATTTTGACCCACCCCAGCAGTTAGTTTTTGTCTGAGTTTCTGGTTTTGATTCTCCAGCTTTCGTTCCCGGTTTCGATGATCTCGCAGTGATGGGTGACCCGGTCCAGAAGGGCCGTTGTCATCTTGTTGTCCCCGAAGACCTGTGGCCATTCGCCGAAGGTCAGGTTGGTGGTTATGACCAGCGAGGTCCTCTCATAGAGTTTGGAAACGAGGTGGAACAACAGTTGGCCCCCATTCTTTGAGAACGGCAGGTAACCCAGTTCATCAAGCACCACCAGATCAAGCCGGCACAGGCTCTCGGCAAGCTTTCCACCCCGTCCCGCAAGTTTCTCCTGTTCAAGCTGGTTTACCAGATCCACCACGTTGAAGTAGCGGCCCCGCTTGCCGTTTTTGATCGTCTGCCGTGCCACGGAGATCGCCAGATGGGTCTTGCCCGTGCCGGTGCCGCCCACCAGAATGATGTTGCTGCCGGCTTCCAGAAAGCGCCCCTGATGAAGTGAGCGGATCTGCTGTTCATTGACCGGTGACGCGCTGAAGTCGAATCGGTCCAGGTCCTTGTCTACCGGGAATCTGGCCAGTCCAAGACGATAGCGGATGCTTTTGGCGGTCCGTTCGCCAAGCTCTGCTTCCAGAAGGTCCAGCAACAGTTTCTCCGGGGTTGCCCGTTGCTTGATCCCCGTGGCCAGTACTTCGTCGAAGACACTCTTCATGCCGTACAGGCTCAGTCTGCTCATGGCATCCATGACCTTATCCCGCAGCATAGGCGCCTCCCGAGAGGAGTTCGTCATAGCGGCGGCAATCGGCCCGTGGCGGCGCCTTGAGTTCCGGCAGATGCGGAGGCATCTCGCACGGTGCGGCAAGTTGTTCGTCGTGGCTGCGGGTCAGGATATTGAGCACCACATCCCGACTGGCCGTGCCGTTGGCAATGGCTTCGGAACATGCCCCGGCCACCTCTTCAAGCCCGTAGATGGAGATGGCGCTCAGGATGCCGACGAATTGGCGGTCGCCGTCGGCTTTGGTACCAAGCTGCTGTCTCATCTCGGCAAGGGGCTGCGGCAAGTCCCAATCCCTGAAGGGAGCACCATTGCGCAGGGCTCCTGGTTTGCGCTTCAGGATTTCCAGATAGTGCCAGGCATCGTAGATGACCTTGTCCCGTCGGAACTCGCGCCGGTGAGCGCCAATGACGTTACCGTCATGGACGATGATGATCCGGTCGGCGTAGGCCCTGACCATGGCCGTTTTGCCAACCGCCGCAGCGTTGACGCTGTAGCGGTTGTTGTCATAGGCCACCAGGGCGGTAGTCGTGACACGGGCCGGCGCCTCCTTGTAGCCGTCAAACGGTGATGGAGCGACCAGCAGGTGCTTCTGTTCTCCGGCAAAGCACTCGGCCACGGTCCTGTCCTTAAACTCAGGATGTTTATGGCCGGCAGCCAGAGTCCGGCAACGGTCCTTGAGCCAGGTGTTCAGTTCGTCGATATCGGCAAACCTGAGGCGGGGCACGAAGAGCCGGTTGCGGATGAACCTGACCTGACTCTCGACCTGACCCTTCTCCCAACCGGCAGCAGGCGTACAGGCCACCGGCTCGAACAGATAGTGGGATGCCAGGTTCAGAAAGCGGCGGTTGAAGGTGCGATCCTTGCCGGTCAGTACCTTTGTCACTACCGTTTTCAGATTGTCGTAGATGCCTTTACGGCAACTGCCACCGAAGAACTCAAAGGCGCGGACATGGGCATCGAGAACCATCTCAAGGCTTTCCCGAGTATAGGCGACACAGAACGGCATCCGGCTGTAGGACAATCGGAAATGGGCGACCCGGACTCTGACCGGCTCTCCGCAAAGCTCCACCAGTTCATAGCTCCAATCGAATTGGAACGATTCACCAGGGTCGAAGAGCTGCGGGATGAAGGCGGTAACCGGTTTACCTTCTTCACTGTCGCGCCAACGTCGGACAAAGCGTTTGACGCTGTCATAGCCGCCGGTAAATCCCTGACGTTGCAACTCCTCAAAGAGCACCCGTGCGGTACGCTGCTCCCGTTTTGGCTTGGTGCTGTCAGAGGAAAGCCGCTCTGACAAAAATGCCTGATAAAGGCCAAGCTTCGGGAGGTGTTGTTCTTTCCTGACGTACTGCTGCTCAATGACGCCCGTTCTGAGCATCTTCTTGACGGTGTTGCGAGCCAAGTTGAAGTCACGGGCAATCTCGCGAATGGATTTCTTGTCCCTCTCATAGGCGCAACGGATCTTGCGGATGGTTTCCACGGTCAGCATCTCCTTTCAATGTCTCCTCTCTCGGATGGTTCCGAGAGCATGGAGCAAGATGCTGGGGTGGGTCAATTTTCGACGCCCATTTGGGCTAAAAGTGGGTCATTTTTGCACGCCCGCTAACA
>Ga0326727_10008427_pt1 | contig 26155 bp, 24 predicted proteins | sample MB2enrmetagenome_FD_207643 | JGI IMG/M metagenome (GOLD analysis project Ga0326727, IMG submission 207643) | Lab enriched peat soil microbial communities from McLean, Ithaca, NY, United States - MB29MY | ecosystem: Environmental > Terrestrial > Soil > Wetlands > Peat | place: USA: New York...
GAAAGAAGGTCCGGCGCGAGGGATTGAACTCGCCGGCTACTGCTCCAGAATGACGCAGGAGCCGGGCCGCGCCATTCGTCATCCACTCGATCGCTCCCACGGATTTGACCGCGACGAAAGCGAAGACTGAAGCGACCAGCCACAGGCGGGCAAACGTGACCAGCGTTTTGCCGAGATTCAAACTGTCAAAGTTGAAGCCGCCAAAGCCGAGGCGCGAGATTCCGTGGCCAAGCAACGGATCGAGCAGCGTCGCCAGCAGCGCAGCGGCCAGCGCGATCAGTCCGGTATGGAGGCCGAAACGCCAGTTGGAGTTCGAGAACGAATCAATCCACGACCACGCCCGCGTGAACCAGAATCGCTGGACGGCGTAGATGGCCAACAGAAACAGGGCTAAGAAAAGAACTCGGCTGAGAATCAGGGCAATACTCCGTTAGGGAACTCTTTGTGGTTAGATGCGTTGCGGGCGGAGGAAGGCTCGGCGGATCCCCACTCATTGCGCCCTTTGCGACGGGCTTCTACCAAATTAACCCCGCAGCGGGTCCACCACCTCAACCGCGCCATACCGCTGGCCGTGTGACAAGTCCTCGGAGTAGAGGACCGCGGCTCCGCAGCTCTCGGCGGCGTGCAGGATCAGGGCGTCCCAGTACGAGACTTTGTACCGCGCTTCGATCGCAAGGGCTGCAACGATCGATTGCGGAGTGTTGATGACGACCTCCCAACTTAAGTAGTCCTCAATCAGCTTCGCGATCTCATCGCTCGGCAGCGGATGCCGAACCCGGCGGCGAAGGTTCACGCAGAGCTCCTGCAGAACTTGGGTGCTTAGAGCGCCTTGCCCAGTGGTCCACAAATGCTCGATCAGCTGGCGGGCGCATTCGTGCTTCGGGCCACCCACGCGGTCGTGGGCATAGATCAGGATGTTGGTGTCGACGAAATACTTGGGAGTTGCCGCGCTTATCGCTCTTTGTTTCATCGCTGGTAGAGCTCGCCGCGCGACCGGGGCGGAGTCCAGCCTAGCTTCATCCCGTCGCGCAGCCGTGCCAACGCGCGGCGGCGTGAACGATCATAGCTCTTGCGCTCGCGCAGGATTTGCTCGAGACGAGCCGCGAGCAGCGCGCTGATGGAGGTGCCTTCTTCGGCCGCCAGGATGCGAATCTCGCGCAGGAGGGAAGCATCAAGTTTCAAAGTGATATTGGATTTCATTCGCGGCACGCATTTACGTGCTATACAAGTTTACGTGCTGGCAGGACTCACGTCAACCTCGCGTGACCCTCGGGTGACCTAACCCGGCGATCAGCTGCTTCCAGCACCCCGACTCAGAGTAGAGTCGAGCCGCGCTCCTGAGGCCCTTGGTCGGGGCAGCCTTCCGTTAGCGGCGTAGATGCATATCGACTGATGGTCTTCCAAGTCGCTCTTGGCCCGCTCCATGTCGACGTTCTTGCAGGCCGCAAGCTCTGTGCTGACGCGATAGTACGCAGCGGAAAGGGCCTCGGTGTACTGGCTGCGCCGGAATGCAAAAGTCCGTTCCAGATCCTTGCAGATTAAGCAATTCACGGTTATCCTCCGGCCGTCCAACGGACCCACGGGCGGCGGTGGAATGGGGGGGCCTTCTACCGCTCCCGTTTAAGGATCTCCCGCTCGGCGCGAAGCCAGTCCTGTTCGTCTTGGCCGGGTTCACGACCGCGGCCCTGATACAGTTCATAGGCCCGGGCTCTTATCTTTTCTTGCGATGGGACACTCTCGGGCATCAAAGCCACGTTGCCAGTAGAGCTTTTCGGACCGACGACGACCTTTGGTTTCGGTTGTTTCTGGGACTTGTGATCAACCATTAGGGGACCTCATGGGCGATAAAGACTAAGGGGAAGGTACTTCAGATGAGCTGACTTAGTTCAGGGAACCTGAAAGAGGAGAGGAACTGCTCGCTCAGTCTTGAGAATACGCTCCATCCTCACGTTTGTCCAATTTGGAGCTGCCGAGGACGACGAATCTGGCTCGCATCTCTGCTGGCGAACCATCGCGATAACAGTGACAATCGCGCAGGCTAGCGCTGATTTCCACCGGACGGGGAATCGGTCAGCGGATCGCTATTGGTTCTTGCGAGCGCAGAGCCGCAACGCGCTCGCGGGCATTCTGCAGGGCGCGCTTCACGTGACGTGGCGCGGTGCCTCCTGGGACGTCGTGCAGAGCGAGAACCTCGGTAAGTCCGAGACGGGATTGGAACGACGCGTCAAAGCTGGCATGGATCACTTGCAGGTCGGCGAGCGGCAGTTTTTGCAGATCACACCCGCGTTCCACGGCTAACTGCACAGCCTTGCCCACCGCTTCGTGGGCGAGGCGCGAGGGCACTCCGCGTTCGACGAGGTAAGCGGCCGCGGCCCAGGCGTTCATAAAGCCCGATTGTGCGGCTTGTTTCATCTTGGCGTCGTTGAATTCGACCGTGTTCATAAATCCGGTCACGAGCGGCAACATGCTGGTGACCGTGTCGCTGGCGGTGAACACGGGCTCCTGTGTTTCCTGCAGGTCTTTGTTGTAGGCGAGCGGCAATCCCTTCACCAGAGTTTGCAGCGTGGTGGCGCACCCCATGACGCGCGCCGCCTTGCCGCGCACTAACTCCAGCAAGTCGGGATTTTTTTTCTGCGGCATGGCGCTGCTGCCGGTGGAGTAGGGCTCCGGCAACTCGACGAATCCGAACGCTGGCGTGGAGAACAAAATCATTTCTTCTGCCCAGCGGCTGAGGTGAAGCGCAAGCAACGAAAGCGCGTCGACAAATTCGATGGCGAAGTCGCGGTCGCTGGTGGCGTCGATACTGTTCGCGGTCGGGCCATCGAAGCCCAGTTCCGCAGCCATGGCCTGACGATTGATGGTGAGCGTTGCTCCGGCTACGGCACCTGAGCCCAGCGGGCAAAGGTTAGCGCGCTTGCGGCAGTCGGCTAGGCGAGCGGCATCGCGGAGAAACATTTCCACGTACGCCAGCAGCCAATGCGCGACCAGGACGGGCTCTGCCGGCTGCAGGTGCGTGTATGCGGGCATAGCTAATGGCGAAGCGGCGCTGCCCGCAGCCTCGGCGCGGACCAGGATCGCCTCGATCCAATCGGCGATCAGGTTTTGCAGGGTGTCGATGCTCTGGCGGACGAAGAGCCGGAGGTCGGTTGCGATCTGTTCGTTGCGGCTGCGTCCGGTGTGCAACTTGTAGCCGGTGGGGCCGATCAGCGCGGCGAGTTGCTTTTCTACGAAGTGATGGACGTCCTCGGCTTCAGGATCGTTGAGAAACTCTGGATCGGATTGGGCGCGGTGGGCGATGTCTCCCAGCGCTTTCGCGATTTCAGAAAGTTCTTCAGAGGAAAGCACACCGGCGTGTTGGAGAGCGTTGGCGTGGGCACGGCTGGCGGCGAGTTCGAAAGGCAGCAGCCGTTGGTCGTAGGGAAACGACCGCTGCCATTTTTCAAATTCCGCGTCCAGCGGTTGCCGGAAGCGGCCGGACCACATTTTCACAGTGCGACCTCAGGGGCTAAAGCCCTCGTCGAACCGACCTCGCTACCGCAGCGCTGAAGCGCTGCGCCACCCAAAGGCGCGCCATCCGAAATGAATATCTTCATTACGCAACCTCTGCCTTCGCCTTCACCTGCGTTTGGGCGCGGCAGCGCGAGGGCAATCCCAAAATGCGGATGAAGCCTTCGGCGTCTTTCTGATCATAACTTGCGCCCATGGTGAATGAGGAGAGGTCGGTGCGGTAGAGCGAGTAATCCGATTTGCGGCTCACGATGTCGGCGTTGCCTTTGTACAGCGACAGCGTGACCGCGCCGGTCACATTCTGCTGCGTGGTTTCGACGAAGGCGTCCAGAGATTCGCGCAGGGGCGTGAACCACAGGCCAAAATAGACCAGCTCGGCATACTTTAGCGCTACGTGTTGCTTGAAGTGCAGCAGATCGCGATCGAGGCAGAGGGCTTCGAGTTCGCCGTGGGTGGCGAGCAGCAGGGTGCCTCCGGGAGTTTCGTAGCAGCCGCGCGACTTGATGCCAACGAAGCGGTTTTCGACCAGATCGATGCGTCCCACGGCGTTGCGTCCGCCGATTTCGTTCAGCAGTTCGACCAGCGACACGGGATCGAGATTCATGCCATTCACCGAGACGGGCACTCCTTTTTCGAATCCGATTTCGACTTGTTCCTCCTGATCGGGAGCCTCTTGCGGCGACTTCGTCATTTGCCAGGTGCTCGCGAACGGAGCGTTGGCGGCGTCTTCGAGCTCTCCGCCTTCGTGGCTGACGTGCCAGAGATTGCGATCGCGGCTGTGGATCTTCTCGCGGCTTGCGGTCACGGAAATGCCGCGCTTCTCGGCATAGTCGAGACAGTCTTCACGCGATTTGAGATCCCACTCGCGCCACGGCGCCACGACTTTCAGCTCGGGCGCGAGCGCCTGGTAAGCCATCTCGAAGCGGACCTGGTCGTTGCCTTTGCCAGTGCACCCGTGGCCGACGGCCGAGGCGCCTTCGCGGAGCGCGACTTCGACCTGATGTTTCGCAATCACGGGACGGGCGAGCGAGGTGCCGAGCAGATACTTGTTTTCGTACACCGCGCCCGCTTTCAGCGCGGGCCAGACGTAGCCGGTTAGAAACTCCTCGCGCAGGTCCTCGACCACCACCTTGCTGGCTCCGGTTTTGTAGGCCTTCTCGACCACGGCCTCGACGTCGTCTCCCTGGCCCACGTCGGCGACCATGGCGATCACGTCGTAGGCATAGTTTTCCTTGAGCCACGGGATGATGATGGACGTATCGAGCCCACCGGAGTAGGCGAGAACAATTTTCTCTTGTTTAGGCATTTGCGCTCCTAGCGGGAAAGCGGCCTCCGCCGCCGCCCAATAGCCATACGAGAATGGCTTTCTGAATGTGCAGACGATTTTCGGCCTGATCGAAGACTTGGTTCTCCTAACACCTGCGACCTGACACCTGACTTCTACGACAGTTCGCGAATACGCTGGGCGAGCGCGTGTGCCTTCTTCTTGTCGGTAGCGATGACCAGCACGGTATCGTCGCCGGCAACGGTTCCGACCACCTCAGGCCAGTGCGAGGCGTCGAGCGCGGCAGCGACGGGCTGCGCGCTGCCGACCGTTGTCTTCACCACCAGCAAGTTCTGGGCCTGGCGAACTTCGATCACAAATTCACGCGCGAGATGCATCACCGAGGGCAAAACACCTTCCGCGCCCAGACTCTTGCCAGCCCGGCGATAACCGTCGGGGCCTTTGACGAGTTTCAGTTCGTGAATGTCGCGGGAGAGCGTAGCCTGCCCCACGTCGAAGCCCTTGCGCTCGAGCCGGTGTTGGAGCAAGTCCTGGCTCTCGACAGGGCCGTCGTCGAGCAGGTCGAGGATGGCTTGGTGGCGCGCTGTTTTCGACATGAATAAAGATTCAATCTAATGCATAAGTATCCATGCAAGCGGATGGCCGTGTCAAGCGGGAAATCGAAGAGCGATTACCACAGAGGGCACGGGGAGACACGGGGGTTGGCGGTTCCCTCTGTGTTTCTCGATTCCCTCTGCGATTGAGATTTTGACTTATTTCCGATTGACGCTAGCCGGGATCTGGAAGTCCACGCCACGGTCGTCGTTGGCTTTGTGGGTGGCGGGGAGATCGAGGTCGGCGAGCAGGATCTTGCGGGTGCGGCCGTCGGCCAGGTCAAAGTCAAAAAGCGTGTCGCCCACGATGGCATAGTTGAGCACTTCGGACCGGTGGCCGTCTTTGAAGACGAGGACGGTCGAGGGCTGGTCGGCGACGGGATCTTCGGACTGGTCGGCGACGGGATCTTCGGACTGATCGTAAGCGTCCACTTCCGGAGTCGAATCGAGATCCCCGGCGCCGTTGAATTCAAGATCCGCGTTCTGCTGTTCAGGAGCGTCGACATCAAGTGCGCCATCGTCGTCCTCTGGGGCGTACGGAACGGCATATGGAACATATACCGGCTCGATGACGCCGATGGTAAAACAGCACCCCCCCCAAAAATACCGGCCGCTGTTTGGCCCGTGGAACGGCGCCCGGGGGCGAGCACCGGTAGGAGGTTTCCCGCCGAAACCAATAGAAGTAACCGCCGGCGGTACACCGTTCGAACTTCCACCGAGTCTCAGTTTGGCGGGAACGTCGATGCTCTTTGCCTGGGCGTCGACAGTCTTGCTGGGAGGGTCGATGCTGAGGGTGTGGGTGGGCCGCTCCCGGAAGCTCATTTCCGTCTTCTTGGTCTGGACCGGCGCTGCCTCGTGCTCGGCGAGAGTCGGCGGCGCGTACTTCGCGATCGTGAAAGTGGGCGGAGGCGTGGCTGCAGTGGCGGTCAGGGCCAGCACGTCGCTCCAGCCCTCGTCAGTTCCGTGGTACTTGTTGTATTTGCTCTTGCCATACTTGGCAATCGCATCCTTGCTTGCGCCCTGCTGCAGATTGGAAGCGCGAGCGATAAAGAAAAGTCCATCCACATCTTTTTCAGCCGGTCCCGGCGCCAGGTAGGCGAGCGCCAAGTCATAGACGTCGGCGAGGTTGGTCGGATCCGCCTCCACCGCCGCCCGTAAATGCTGCTCTGCCTTCGCGTAGTCCTTGGCCTGATAGGCACTCATGCCATCGGCGCCGTTGAAGATCACGGTCGCCTGCGATTTCAGTTTCTTCCAATCGGCGGCCGACGTGCCATCCGGCTTGGCCGCGGTCTGCAGACACTGCCAGCCTCTTTCAGCGGCTTGTGCGGCATCCGTAAGATTCTGTTGCGCGTTCTGCCCGGCTGTCGCCATCGCCTGCTTCGTGAAGGCCAGCACCGCCAACGCCCGGAGGTTGCAGGCATTCACCTGCAAGATGTTCTGCGCCGTTTCGACCACTTTCGTTTGGTTCCCCGCCTGCTGGTAGGCGCCCATAAGAAGTTCCAGCGCGTCTTCCTTCATCACGCTGTCCGGATACCGGATGAGAAACGCCTCCAGACTGCCGATCTTGGCCCCAGCGTCGATTTGCTGTACGGCGCTGATGTAGAGTTTGCACTCAGCCGGATCTTTGATCTTCTTTCTCTGGGATGTTGCCGGGTACGCGGGGTTGATCTGCGCGTGGACGGATTGATAGGGGACCATGGAAAATACGAACAGGAAAGAAAGTAGGAAACAGGACCGCACACGGGCCAGCATGAGAGGCCTCCCCCGCCTAGGGTACAACAGTTTGATGCTTAACTAATTAGAACTCGCACTGGGGGAGAAATTGCGCGAAAAATTCGCGCCCGGCGATCCAATCTGCTGGTTGCGCAGCCGGTCACGCTGCAGTCAGGGGCGCACGGGAAGTCATCCGGCGCAATTCGAGCATGCGGTGGCGGACGTAGCCGTCCTCGGTCAAATGGGCGGAAGCAATCGCTTTGCGGCTGATCGCCACCATTTGGTCGAGCGGGCGGCGCTCAGGGAAATGCGGGTCGAGTTCCCGGCAGAATTCACAAGGCCGGCTGGAGCGTGTGTCGAAGCGATAGATGACGGAGGGATTAATGTGTTCCACGAGAGATGCTCCTGCGAGGGGCGACTGCGAACTCGCCCGGTTTGTGAGGCAGAGTCACAATCTTCTACCTCGGCTGGTTCCTGCACTGTTCGAGCGACGCCTTTGTACTACAAGGGACCGGACCTGCACAAGCCCTTTGTGATGGCCGCAAATTCCCGATTTTCTAGATAGCTCAAGTGTACAGGAAGCCCGGAAACCTGGCTCTAACGTGCAACGACGCTGGGCTATCATTTCTGGCATGATAAGGCCACATCTTGTTTTGGAGATCATTCGGGATAACATTTGCGGAGATCATGTGAATCACAGTGATGCCAATACGAGCATCCTTTTCTTTTTCGATGTGGACGATACGCTGCTCGACAACGATCGCGTGGCCGAGGATCTGAGACGGTACCTCGCGAATCAGGTGGGCGGGGGCAGCGCCGCGCGCTATTGGGAAATCTTCGAGCAGTTGCGGACCGAACTGGGATACGCGGACTATCTGGGCGCGCTGCAACGTTATCGTGTCGAGCGGCCGCGCGATCCCAGGCTGCTGGCGGTCTCGCACTTCATGATCAATTATCCCTTTGCGAACCGGCTGTTTCCCGAGTCGCTGGATGCGGTGGAGTACGCGCGGCGGTTGGGACGGGCGGTGATCCTGACCGACGGCGATGTGGTTTTTCAGCCGCTCAAGATCGACCGGTCGGGTCTGTATGAAGCCTTCGACGGACAAGTCCTGATCTGCATCCATAAGGAACTGGAACTGGACGATGTGGAGGCGAGGTATCCGGCGGCGCACTACGTGATGGTGGACGACAAGGTGCGCATTCTGGCGGCGATCAAGAAGCATTGGGGCGCGCGGGTGACCACGGTGTTTCCGCGCCAGGGACACTACGCGCACGATGCGGCGCTGGTGGCCAGGTATCCGAAGCCGGACATCACACTGGAGAGGATTGGAGAGCTGCAGAACTATTCGCTGGAACAGATTCTGGCGGCGGCAGCAGCAGAGTGATTGCCTACTCGGCTTCTTCTTCTTCTTCTTCTTCCTGAGATGCGCCGGCGCTGACCAGACTTTCGAGTTCCCGGCTCAGCTTGGCGTGGCTGGCCTCAGGCAATTCCAAGAAGCGGAAAGGCTGCAGGCATCCCTGGGTGGCCCACATGGGAAATAGCATTTGCGCGCGGCAGCGCACGCTGGTGAGGCCGAGGTGGAACAGGACTGTCACCCGGATGCCTTCGTCGAGCGGATGTTCGAGCGAGAGCAACCCGCCGTTTACGGAAAGCTGACTCATCCGGCCGCGGATCTGCCGTCCGTTCTCGAGTATGACCAGAGCAAGGATGGAGCCGCCGAGCTTGACGCGCAAGCCCCGTTTTCCCTTTTGGATGGCGGCAGTGGAGGACATTCTCCGTCAGTATGGCTCAGGCGGCGGCGGCAGGGCAGATTACTAAAGTCAGGGGCTCCTTTTATTAAGAAGTTTAGTGGTAGCCCTTCCAGAAGAAGTAGGCGGTCATTCCCGTTCCCACTGCAATGACAAAGCCGCGAATCCACGCCCCCGGGAGCTTCTGGGCGTAGTGCGCGCCGAGGTATCCGCCGAGGATCGCGCCCACGATCATGACGCTGCCCTGCTTCCAGACCACGGCGCGGGCCACGACGAAGGTAATGACCGCGATGCCGTTGATGATGCCGCCGAGCACCACCTTCAACGCGTTCATGGCGTGAATGTCGGTCATGCCGAGAGCGGCGAGCATGGCGAGGTTCAGAATCCCAACCCCGCCGCCGAAGTAGCCTCCGTAAACCGCGACCACCAACTCGAACCCTGCCGCGACCGCCAGAGCCGAGGTGGAAGCGTCCCTGGCGATGGAGCCTCCAGAGCCGTGTGCCAGGCGTCCGCCGAACGTAAACAGCAGCGTGGCTCCCAGCATGAGCCACGGCAGGACGCGCAGGAAGGTTTGCGCCGGCGTGTGCAGTAAGAGGTACGCGCCGGCGATGCCTCCAATTACGCTGGTGACGGCGAGCGGAATCATGACGCGGCGCGAAACGTCGAGATGCTTGCGATAGGCTCCGCCGCTGGCCGTCGTTCCCACCCAGAGCGCCACGGTGTTGGTGGCGTTGGCCGCGATGGGAGCGACTCCGCTAAACATCAAGGCCGGGAAGGCGATAAAGCTGCCACCGCCCGCGACCGCGTTCAGCGCGCCGCCGAGAGCACCGGCAAAAAACAGGAAGATTGCGGTGTGCAGGCCCAAGTACAAGATGTATCACGGACGAGGCTGCGAGTAGAAGCCTCGGAGCGTCTTTCAGTCCTCCTTCATGGTGCTAGGCCCTTGTCGTACATCGCGCCGTAGTCTAGGTATTGCGCGGCGGGGTTGTCCCAATAACTGATTTCCACCTTCCCGACCTCGCCGTTCTTGCCAAAGCTGGCCGTCAAGTGAGCGTTCACGCCGGCAAAATATGTGGGCAGGTTGAGTTTCCGATAACGCGCCAGCATTTGGTCGCGCAGCGCCGGATCGAAGTGAACTCCGTACTTATCGACCAGGGCCTTGATGGCATCGTAATCCCCTTCCGCCTTGATGCGCATGAGTTCCGTCAGCAACATGCCTACGCCATGACGCATCTTCTGATAGTCGGCCACGCGAACGTATGTCTTAGCGTTATCGTTGCGCGTGAACTGTTCGATGGAGCCGGGAACCTTGTCGGCGATGTAGTGCGCGATCAACTGCCGATCGCGCTCGTGGTCTTCTTCAATCGTGTCGCCTTGCGGAATGCGCCGCAGTTGGCTCAAAGCGACCAACGCTGCGCTGTCGTACATGGCCTTGGCGACTTCTTCCTGGTTCGTGATCAGCCCGAGTTCTTTCAGCTTGGGATCCCACACGTTCCACAGCGCCATCAAGTCGGCGCGCCCTTCCTCGAGCGTGGAGAAATATTCCTTCAGGAAAGGTTGCGCTCCGCCGCTCACGCGTTCGCTCAGCTTGCCGGAGCCATGGCCGATGACCTCGTGCAATGCCGTCATCAGATCCTTGGCTTCGGTGCCGTACTTGGCAGCGCGTTCGACTTCGGCGGGGCCGGCGGCGAACTCCGCGATGGCCGTCTTGCCGGTCGATTCGTCGAGGGCGCGGCTGCTTCCAGTAAACAGAAAATTCTTCGAGCCGTATTTCTCGTGGATTTCATTTTCGTTGGGCAGATTGTCGCCGATCGTGCTCACGGTGAAATCGCCGCTTTCGATCAGGGTCTCGACTGCTTTGACCACCGGAAGTTTGAACGACTCGCGCTTGTATTTCGGGTCCCAGGGGGCCTTCGCCTCAAAATAGGCGGCATTTTCCGCGAGTTTCTTCATGGCGGTAGTGACGGGCTTATCGGTGATGGTGACAAAACTCTGCGAACTTCCTTTCGCGCCGCGGGCGTCGCGATAGACCTCGATGAAGCCGTTGTCAAAGTCGACCGTGGCATCGTTCTGCACCCAGGCGGTGCCGAACGCCACCCAGTCCGCGTAATCGCCGGTCTGGTAGAAGCGGATGAGATGATCAATCGCCTCGGCTTGCGCGGGCTCGGCGTAGGCGCGCGCTTTCTCGAAGCAGTCGTTAGCCTGCTTCAAGAACGTGGCGTACAGTCCGGGAGGAAACTTGCCGTCGGGCGTGCCGGCGCGATAGACGAGTTCGGTAAGCTTGCCGACCGCCGCTTTGACCACTCGCGAATTCAGCGGATACTTTTCTTGAAATCCTTTTAGATCGTCCAGACTCAGGCCCGGATAAAAAGTGTTCGAACTGGCCTGGATCGTGTCTTTTCCCCGCGCTGGACTTTTCGCCGTAGTCATCGGCTCAAACGCGGGATCGAAAAGCGAAGCTCGCAATGACTCCAGTTCCCGTGTCACATCTGGTGGTTGGTTCAGCGGAGGGAGATCGGCGTAGGGCGTCCGGAAAGCTCCGTTGTGTTGCGCAATCAGCGCGGCTTTTTCCAGTTGCTCAAATGTGAAGGAGGGCAGAAACTTCTGAGACGTCATCTCATTGTGATTGCCGCGGTTGGCCCAGAAAAGTTTTGCGAATTCGGCGATCTTAGCGATTGCCGCCGGATCGATCCCCTTCGGATGCGCAAGGATCTCTTCGAGCAGGCGTTTCTGCTGCAGACCGTAGGCGGATAGCTGATCGTAAATAATCGGGTCGATGGCGATCGAAGCCTGCGTCAGCCAGTACGCCAAGGCCTGCTGCCGGGGCGTCAGTGCCTGGAAGCTGGGAGCGCGCAGTTGAATGAATGCGGTGTCGCCGACGCGCTCGACGAGGACGTTACTGGCTTTGTCTTGCTGGCACAGCGCGGGTCTGGCGAGGGCGAACGTAATGAGCAAGAGAAACAGCGAAAAGGAGAATGCGGAAATAAACGGCTTCAAGGATGGCCTCCATGCGGTTCGGTCCTGACCGGACCAAACTCCGCAGGCTACCACAAACTGGCCTGCCGGGTCGGCAGGGTTTTGCGCCAATTACGAGTGCCATAGGGCCCAAGCTTTCGCCATCCTACGCAAAGTTCATTCCCAAAATCTACTTCCGCTGTGTGCTCTCTCAGGCGGCGCGGCATCTAGAACAGGATGACTTACCTGGTAAACTTCGGAGAATCTGGCAAGAACTTCATCGAAATAGGCAAGAGGCCCAAGGTTCAGGAAACTATGCTTAGGCTTGCGGCGCGCTTTGAGGCAGACGGAGCTTCGCAGCGAAGGAGAAACAATGCAAAAACGCAAACTCGGAAAAAGCAATTTGGAAGTCTCGGCTCTCGGTCTCGGCTGCATGGGAATGAGCTTTTCCTACGGTCCTCCCAAAGACAAGCAGGAGATGACCTCACTTCTCCATGCCGCCGTGGAACGCGGCATCACATTCTTTGACACCGCCGAAGTCTACGGCCCGTTCAGGAACGAAGAACTCGTGGGCGAAGCTCTCGCTCCGTTCCGCGGGAAGGTGGTGATCGCCACCAAGTTTGGATTCGATCTGAGTGGCAGCGATCATCGGCCGGGAGCGGCGGGCGTGAATAGCCGGCCCGAGCACATCAAGGAGGCTGTCGAAGGCTCGCTGAAGCGGCTGAAGGTCGAGACCATCGACCTGCTCTATCAACACCGGGTCGACCCGAACGTGCCCATCGAAGACGTGGCGGGAGCCGTGAAGGAACTGATTCATGCAGGCAAGGTCAAGCACTTCGGGCTTTCCGAGGCAGGCGCAAAGACGATTCGTCGCGCACATGCTGTCCAGCCGATCACCGCTCTTCAGAGCGAGTATTCGCTGTGGACAAGAACTCCCGAGAAGGAAGTGATACCGACCCTCGAGGAACTCGGGATCGGTTTCGTACCGTATAGCCCCCTGGGCAAGGGATTCCTGACGGGAGCGATCAACGAAAGCACGAAATTTGACAGCACCGACTTCCGCAGCACGCTCCCCCGCTTTACGCCGGAGGCTCTCAAGGCGAACCAGGCGCTGATCGACCTGCTCGGCAGCATTGGGAAGCGGAAGAAAGCGACTCCTGCTCAGATCGCACTCGCCTGGCTGCTCGCGCAAAAGCCATGGATTGTACCGATCCCAGGGACAACGAAACTAAACCGCCTCGAAGAGAACATCAGGGCGGCGGCAATCGAGTTGACCGCCAATGACCTCCGCGATATCGATAGCGCGGCCTCAAAGATCAAAGTGGAAGGCGCTCGATATCCGGAAAAGCTTGAGAAGATGACCGGTCTCTGAAAGGTAATTGCATGTACAAAGCGAAAGCTTATTCCGCTGCTAGTGCGACATCGCCGCTGGCCTCCACCACGATCGCGCGGCGCGATCCAACCGAAGACGACGTTCAGATTGAAATCCTGTTCTGTGGCATCTGTCACTCCGACCTCCACCAGGTTCGCAACGAGTGGAGCGGCGTGATGCCCACCGTCTACCCTTGCGTTCCCGGCCACGAGATCGTCGGCCGTGTGACCAAGGCCGGCTCCGCGGTCTCCAAGTTCAAACCCGGCGACCTGGCCGCGGTGGGTTGCATGGTCGACTCGGACCGCGCCTGCCCCGAGTGCAAGGCGGGCCTGGAGCAGTTTTGCCCCAACATCATCCTCACCTATAACTTTCCCGACAAGCATTTGGGAGGTGTGACGTACGGCGGCTATTCCGACAGCATCGTTGTCGACCAGAGGTTTGTTCTCCGCGTCCCCTCGAACCTCAGCCTCGCCGGAACCGGTCCCTTGCTTTGCGCCGGAATCACAACCTACTCGCCCATGCGCCACTGGGGCGTCTCCAAGGGCAAGAAAGCCGGCGTAGCCGGTCTGGGTGGACTGGGCCACATGGGGGTGAAGTTTGCCCACGCGCTCGGAGCCCACGTGGTTGTGTTCACGACTTCACCGAAAAAGAGGGAAGACGCGCTCCGCCTCGGAGCGGATGAGGTCGTTATCTCGCGCAATGCGGACGAAATGCAGAAGCACGCCGGCAGCTTCGACTTCATTCTCGACGCGGTCTCGGCCGATCACGACATCAACACATACATCAATCTCCTGCGCCGCGATGGCAACCTCACGCTCGTCGGCGCGCCCTCGAAGCCGCTTGCGGTTTCGGCATTCGGTCTGATCATGCGCCGCCGCAGCCTCTCCGGCTCGCCCATCGGCGGTATCGCCGAAACCCAGGAGATGCTCGACTTCTGCGGGCAGCACAACATCACCGCTGATGTCGAAGTGATCCCAATCCAGAAGGTCAACGAAGCTTACGAGAGACTGCTCAAGTCCGATGTGAAGTACCGCTTCTCCATCGATATGGCTTCTCTCAAGTTGTAGAGGTGAATCGAGGAAAAGGAAGTCAGAAAATGGACATCAAAAGAATTGGCTCGCAACCTTCGGTCAAGGGGCCGGCAGAGTGGTTCACTGGCACGGTACGGATCGATCCGCTATTTCAGGCACCCGATCCGGCACTGGTTCAAGGCGCTAGCGTAACTTTCGAGCCGGGCGCGCGGACTGCATGGCATACGCATCCGCTCGGTCAGACGCTGATCGTGACGGCCGGTTGCGGCTGGGCAAAGCGTTGGGGCGGGCCGGTTGAGGAAATCCGCCCGGGTGATGTGATCTGGTTTGCGCCCGGGGAGAAGCACTGGCATGGGGCTACGCCGACCACGGCCATGACGCACATCGCCATTCAGGAGAAGCTCGACGGGAAGGTTGTCGAGTGGATGGAACCGGTCAGCGACGAACAATATCGCGCGGGAAATAAAGGACATTTGGATGAGCAATAAGCCAACGCGGAACGACGCCCTACAAGACCGCCTTTCCCGATATCGCGAGATTAACATCGCTGTGACCGGCCGAAAGTCAGGACGCACTATCTCAATCCCGGTTTGGTTCGTATTGGAGGACGAGAAGCTCTACCTCCTGCCGGTGCAGGGGTCGGATACACAGTGGTACAAGAACGTACTCAACAACCCGACGATTCGGATCGATGCGCGGGGCGCAGAGGCTGAAGTCAAGGTTGTTTCTGTCACCGACGCCACACAGGTGTCATCCGTGGTCGAGAGATTCCGCGCCAAGTACGGGGCCAGCGACGTGAAGAAGTACTATTCAAAGCTCGATGTTGCCGTTATAGCCCAGATGCAATGGGCGCTACAATGATGGCAAAAGAGGTATTCTCGAAGGCGTGAAAACCAACGGCAAACCTGCACTTGCGTGGCCGGCAGACAAGCTTTCAGCCCCTAACAAAACAGACACGGCTACGTTGGCCCGCCTGATTGCCGCCTATGCACCTCACGACGATAGTTTTGAGCTGCGTATTCCTGGTTTGCACGCCAGCCGCTTTTCACGAATCAACACGGAATGTTTTCATTCCGTCCGGTCGCCCTCGTTGTGCATCGTCGCCCAAGGAGCGAAGACCGTCATCGTGGGGCAAGAGGTCTACGAGTACGATGCGTCGCGCATGATCGTGTTCTCCGTTGCCCTGCCAGTTGCTTCCCAGATCACGCAAGCCAGCCATTCCGAGCCTTACCTCGCTCTAAGGCTCGATCTCGAAGCGCGCAAGATTGCGGATCTGGTCTTGAAAGTATATCCGCATGGTCTGCCTCCAGTGCAGGAGAGGCGCGCCGTTTACGTCACTCCGGCCGATGCGAGCACTGTCAACGCCGCGACGAGGTTAATGGAGTGTCTGACGCAGCCCGGAGATGCTGAACTACTGGGCCCGCTTGTGATCGATGAGATTTTGATCCGGCTACTACGCAGCCCCATTGGTGTACGCGTCGCTCAAATGGGCCTGGCAGAATCTAACGTGCACCGCGTTGCGAAGGCCATCTCCTGGGTACGCGCCAACTTCTCTCAACCCATGAAGGTCGAAGACCTGGCGGGGCTGGTGCACATGAGTGTTTCGTCTTTCCACGAGCACTTTAAGTCGGTCACTTCGATGAGCCCACTGCACTATCAAAAGGTGCTGCGACTCCAGGAGGCGAGGCGTCTGATGTTATCGACAATGATGGACGCCGGCACTGCGAGTCAGCGCGTGGGCTATCTAAGCGCCTCACAGTTCAGCAGAGAATACAGCCGCTTCTACGGGAGTGCGCCGACCAAGGACATCGCCAGATTGCGTCAAGAGGCTGGACTTTGGGCTTGACCCTCGGGAGTTATTGGCTATGACGGGGCAAAGGCCCGTCCCCACACATGCTAGAATCGTTATTGTGATGCCTTGGACCGATGCTTCCTGATATCGACAAATTGCTGGAACTGCAGATTGCGGATAAAGAGATTCGCAGACTGCGGGAAGAAGTGGCCGCGCTGCCGAAACGCGTGGCAGTGATCGAGCAAAAGCTGGCTGGGACCAAGGCGCACCTGGAAAAGGCGCGGACCGCAGCCAAGGGCGACGAAGCCAACCGCAAGAAGTTCGAAGCCAATATCAAAGACCTGCAAGGCAAGATTTCCAAGTATCGCGACCAATCCCTCGACGTAAAAACCAACGAACAGTACAAAGCCATTCTGCACGAGATCCAGTTTGCGGAGCAGGAGATACGCCTCAACGAGGACCGCATCCTAGAGGTGATGGTCAACGTCGAGACGCGCGAAAAAGACGTCAAAGCGGCGGAGGCGGAGCTCAAGGCGGAGATGGCCGAGATCGAAAAAGAAAAAGAGGAAGCGCGCAAGGTTACCGCCGAAGATCAGAAAAAGCTGGCCGAGTGGAACGCCAAGCGCGACGGACTGCGTCACGGGATTTCGGAAGATATTCTTCGTCACTATGAACGGGTGGCGAAGTTCCGCGGCACCGGACTGGCGGAAGCCCGCGACCACAAATGCATGGGCTGCCAGGTGATGCTGCGTCCGCAGACCTACAATGAAGTGCGCAATGGCGAGAAGGTCATGGTCTGCGAATCTTGCCAGAGAATTTATTATTACGATCCGGCGAACGAAGTGAAGCCGGAGCAGGAAGTGGTGACGGTTACCGGGAGGAAACGGGCGCGCCCCAAGGCCGATGCGCCACAGGCATGGTTCTACCGTCCGGACTATGGCGAGGAGGGCGAGGTGCTGCTGGCGTTCATTAATAGCGACGGCAGTTCGACGCGGCGCATTTACGAACTGCACACTGGGCGCCAGATTGGCGGGGTGTTGCTGCGCGAAGGAGCTTACCGCCTGGCGTTTCCCGAGGACTTGACCGACGCCGCTCTCCGGCTGAATGGCCACTGGGAAGAAAAAGAAATCGACGAGTGGGGTTCTGAGATTCCTTCGAATGCGCTTGATCTTCTTCACAAGGATCTTCTAGCCATCCGGCGCGAGCACAAAGCGACCCACAAGCAGTCCGCCCCGCCGGCGGAACAGCCGGCCGTCCACTAAGGCTCGAGCCGAAGGGCAGCGGCGCTTCGAGGATTTTAGATACAACGATCTCCGCCGGAGTTGATTGGATGCGATGGCCCTTCACCCGCGGCAACCCGGAAGGCGCGGCCGCGCTTCCCGATGAAAGCAGTGCTCCGCCGGAGACTCGTTTCACCTTCAAACTATTCCATGAGCTTGCCCGGCAAGAGCCGTCGGCAAACATTTTTTTCTCGCCCTGCAGCGTGATGCTTTGCCTGGCCATGGTCTACGACGGCGCGCGGGGCGAAACTCGCAGCGGCATGGCTAGTGCGCTCGAACTTTCCGGCCTTGATTCCGCGGGCGTGGAGAGTGTAGTCGCGCGGCTGCGGACGGTTCTCGAAGCGCATGAAGCCGGAGTGCAACTGCTGATCTCCAATTCGCTGTGGTGCAATCGGAGCATTCAAGTTGACCCTGCGTACAGCACGCGGGCCCACGAAATCTATGACGCTGAAGTCGAAGAGGTCGACTTCACGGCAGGCGCTGCCGTTGGTCGCATCAATGCCTGGGTGAGTGACAAGACTGCTGGCAAGATTCCGCACATGGTCGATAGTCTCGACCCGCTTACGCTTTTGGTCGCGCTTAACGCAATTTACTTCAAAGGCCTGTGGGAACAGCCATTTCAGCGTGACTGGACTCGCGACGGGCCGTTTACGACCGGCTCGGGGAAAGAGAAGATTTTGCCCCGGATGCTGCAACGGGGAAGGTTCCGGTATTTCGAACGGCGGGAGTTTCAGGCGGTGGCGCTGCCCTATCAGGGATCCCGGATCGCGATGCACGTGCTGCTGCCAGCGCGAAACTCCAGCCTGCAGAAGCTCCAGGATTTGTTGGGCGCCGCTCGTTGGGAAGACTGGACGAAGCAGCTTGCGCCGATGAAAGGCTCGGTGCAACTGCCGCGCTTCAAGATGAGCTATGCGGCCCAGTTGCGTGGCGCTCTCGTCAACCTTGGAATGGAGCGGGCATTCGATCGCGAGCGCGCCGAGTTCGGAGGAATCCGGAACGGGCCGCCGCCGGTCTGGATCGATCAGGTTCTGCATCGCGCGGTGGCAGAGGTGAATGAGGAAGGTACGGAAGCCGCCGCCGCAACCATGACCGTAATGCGCGCGATGTCGGCCATGCGACCTCGCCCGGAGCCTGAATTCGAAATGATTGTGGACCGCCCATTCCTGTTCCTGATCCGGGACGAGACGAGCGGCAACATTCTCTTTATGGGCTCCGTCGTCGACCCGAACGCATAGACAGCTTGAGGCAGCGAAACCGTAGCTTGCGGAGGGTACTTTTTAAGCGAAACCGTTGTCTCATTCATGCTATCGTTTCGTCATTGCAATGCGCTAAGGTGCAATGAAATCGATGGACTCGTTGGAGCAGAACCACAACCAGCGCCCGGCTGAATCCTACATTTTTCAACTCCCGCAAAAGCGACGATTGATTTTCTGCCTGTGGCTTGCGCTGGCGACGATTGCGCTCTATAACCCGGTTACCCGCGCTCCATTTCTCAATTTCGACGACGTCGTTTACGTTACCGACAATCCCCAGGTTCGCGCGGGACTCACATGGAATACGGTGGTTTGGGCTTTCCACACCTCGGAGGCTTCCAACTGGCACCCGATCACCTGGCTCTCACATGCTCTCGATTGCCAGATTTTCGGGTTGAACCCGGCCGGCCCTCATTTCGTCAACGTGCTGCTCCATGCGGCCAACGCGGTGCTCCTGTTTTTGATTCTGGAGAGTGCCACTGGCTTCGCCTGGCGCAGCCTTATGGTGGCGGCGCTGTTCGCACTGCATCCCATCAATGTCGAGTCGGTGGCTTGGATCGCGGAACGTAAGAATGTCCTAAGCATGTTTTTCTTCCTCCTGGCGTTGGCTGCGTATGGATGGTACGCGCGCCGGCCTGGTTTCGGACGATACCTGACGGTTACTCTTGCCTATGCTTTGAGCCTGATGACCAAGCCGCAGGTGATTACGTTTCCGTTTGCTCTGCTGCTGCTGGACTACTGGCCCTTGCGTCGTCTTGGGCCCACGAACTTAGTCGAAGGCGAACCGGCACGCTCGACGGCACACGAGCCGTCGTTCTGGCGTTTGGTTGGGGAGAAAGTGCCATGGTTTGCGCTCTCGGCGGTGAGCGCGGTCATCACGATGAAAGTGCAGACCGACGCAACCCAGGTGAAACTCCCGCTCTGGATTCACCTGGGAAACGCGGCTCTTTCGTATGTCAAATATCTGGGAAAAGCGTTCTGGCCGCTGCATCTTGCGCCCGTGTATCCGCATCCAGAGCTTTCGGTCAACGTTACTGCTGCCGCGCTCTCCGCCTGCGCTATCGTCGCTGTCTCCACTCTCGCAGTGATCTTCTGCCAGCGCCGTCCATACTTTGTGGGATGGTTTTGGTTCTTGGGAACGCTGGTGCCGATGATCGGACTGGTGCAGGTTGGCGTTCAGGCCATGGCTGACCGCTACGCCTATATTCCACTGCTGGGAATTTTCGTGATCGTGTGCTGGGGTGCGGCAGATCTAGTAGAGACTTGGCATATTCCCAAGGCGGTGTATGCCGTCGCCACTGCGGCCATTCTGCTGGCACTGGGAATTGCGCTTCATCGGCAGGTCAGTTTCTGGACTGACAATCTCACACTATGGACCCACACTCTCGAAATCACCGAGGGAAACTACCTCGCCGAGGATAGCATTGCGACAGCGTTGATTGCCGAGGGCAGGGCGGACGAAGCCCTCCCGCACCTGCAGCGGGCGCGATCCTTGCGGCCCAACGATCCAACCGCCACACTCGACATCGCAACCTACGAGCAGATGCACGGCAACTATCAGGCCGCTCTCGAGGGCTATGCCAAAGTGCCGCAGTTCACAAGCAATCCCTATTGGGTGGCGATGGCGCGAGTCAACAGCGGATACGCGCACTATGCGCTGAAACAATATGACGTCGCGAAACAAGAGTTCGAAGCCACGCTGGAGGTGCAGCCTGGCAATTCTCCGGCCTATCGCGGGCTGGGCTTGCTGGCACAGCGAGCGGGTAACATCGCCCAGGCTACCGAGGATTACGAACGGTCAGTCGAACTTCAACCGACGCCTGTCGGTTATCTGCTCCTCGCACAAGCCCTTGAGCTTGGGGGACAGGCGGAAGCGGCCCGTGCAGCGCAGTCCCAAGCGGCACGCATGACTCCGCATCTTAACGACGATGTCGCTGTCGTGAAGCAGTTACTGGAGAACTAACGCTGGCCTTACAAATGGCGATGGCTGGATTTTGGGAAGGGCGCGGATTCAGCCGTGCCCTTCCGAGCCGCAATCAGTTGGTGCCGTATGGGTTTTTATACCGCAGCACCCTGTCCAGATTTTTTCCGCGAATGATTCCAGCCTGGTGATAGGTCAATCCCCAGGAATCGATCGTTGACATATCGGGGAAGATGCAGGCCTCAAGCACGGTATCGACCGGGTCCGACTTCTGCACCCACCCACCGCCGTTCAGGTTGATTCCACCAAACAGATCGGTTCCGCCAAGCTGGGAGCAGTAGCAGGATGCGGGATTGCCGTTGCAATTGCCGCTGTACGGAACCTCGGCGTAATAGGCCAGCGCCGCCAGCGTGGGCTGGTCGGTGTAGAGCGTCGAGAGCAGCACGTGAATTCTAGACCCATCTTTTTTGGAGGTGAATTTGCAGAATTGGCGGTCGCCGGCGAGACGGAACCAGTTCTGCTCGACGTCGTTGGTGTTGTAGAAGGGGGTGCGAATATCGACTTCGCCGCCCCTCTTGACGCAATAATTCTGAGCTTTGGTAAGGTCGCTGGCATCTTCCGAGTACGCATTCTGGGCGCTGCCGGCTTGCACGGGTCTGGTGGCGGGAAGAAACGCAATGGTGAATGCGATACACATCAGCGTCATCAGCGCGACTAGTGGACGTTTCACGAAGGGCCTCCTGGGAAAAACGGGAATCGGATTTTCTCGCCGGCCAGTTTCTCGGCGAAAAAATCAAGGCAGGAAGGGTAACACAAAAACGCGCGCGCCGGACGGGAACGCTAATAGCGAATCCAGAGTTGCCGTGGCCGCAGGCAACCGCCGAGCTGCGCTCGGCCTGGACGGCCGAGGGCGGCCGTCCCTACACGAGCACAAACTCTACTTCTTCGCTCCCACTATTTTGTCCCCTACGCGCTCGGCGACTTTGAACGTCATCTTGCCCGCTTTCTTATCGGCATCCACTATCACGTGGTCGCCGTGCAGGACCTCGCCGTCCAGGATTTTCAGCGCCAGCGGATCTTGCACCAGCTTCTGAATGGCGCGCTTCAGCGGACGCGCTCCGAAGTTCGGATCGTAGCCTTCGGTGAAGAGCAGCTCTTTGGCGGCGTCGGTCAGTTCCAGAGAAATTTTGCGGTCGGTCAGCATGCGGCGCAGATCTTCGAGACGCAGCTCGACGATCTTGACCAACTGCTCCTTGCCGAGCGGACGGAAGATGACAATGTCGTCCACGCGATTGAGGAACTCGGGCTTGAAGTGGCCGTGCAGCGCCTCCATCACGTGCTTTGAGGCTTGCTCGAAGCCGTCGGCGGAGCGAATATTTTCCGACTGCAGATACGACGAGCCAAGGTTCGAGGTCATGATGATGACTGTGTTTTTGAAATCCACCTTGCGGCCCTTGCCGTCGGTGAGGCGGCCGTCGTCCATGATCTGCAGCAGGATGTTGAAAACGTCGGGATGCGCTTTTTCGATTTCGTCGAAGAGCACGACGGCATAGGGATGACGCCGCACCGCCTCGGTGAGCTGTCCGCCTTCGTCGTAGCCAACGTATCCGGGAGGCGCGCCGATGAGACGCGAGACGGCATGCTTCTCCATGTATTCGGACATGTCGATGCGGATCATGGCGCGCTCGTCGTCGAAAAGAAACTCGGCGAGGGCGCGGGCAAGTTCGGTTTTGCCGACGCCGGTGGGACCGAGAAAAATGAACGAGCCGATCGGCCGCTTCGGATCGCTCAGTCCAGCGCGCGAACGGCGAATGGCGTTGGCTACGCGTTCGAGCGCCTCGTCCTGTCCGATGACGCGCAGGCGCAGGCGGTCTTCCATGTTGATGAGCTTCTTGACTTCGCCCTCGAGCATCTTGGAGACCGGAATGCCAGTCCATTTGGAGACGATGCGGGCAATGTCTTCCTCATCGACTTCTTCTTTCAACATGCGATGGCCGGTCTTGCTGTCGATCTGCGCAGTGACTTTTTTCAGCTCTTCTTCTGTGTTGCGGATGAGGCCGTAGCGGATCTGCGCCACGCGCTCTAGATTTCCTTTGCGTTCCTCGGCGGCTTCTTCGATTCTTAGCTGCTCGAGTTTCTCTTTCAGGGCGCGGGCTTTCGCGATGACGTCTTTCTCCTGTTTCCACTTGGCTTTGAGCGCGTTCGATTGTTCGCGAATGCCGGCCAGTTCTTTCTCTACGTGGGCCAGGCGCTCTTTCGAATTGGGGTCGTCTTCTTTTTTCAGCGCTTGCTTTTCGATTTCCAGTTGCGTGGCGCGGCGTTCGAGCTGATCGATTTCGGTGGGCATGGAATCGATTTGGATGCGCAGCGAGGCGGCAGCCTCGTCGATCAGGTCGATGGCTTTGTCGGGCAGGAAGCGATCGGAAATGTAGCGATGCGACAGGGTCGCGGCGGCGACGATGGCCGAGTCTTTGATGCGGACGCCGTGATGCACTTCGTATTTTTCCTTCAGGCCGCGCAGGATGGCGATGGTGTCCTCGACATTCGGCTCGCCTACGAACACGATCTGGAAGCGGCGTTCGAGCGCGGCGTCTTTCTCGATGTACTTGCGATATTCGTTGAGCGTGGTGGCGCCGATAGCGCGCAGCTCTCCGCGGGCAAGGGCGGGCTTCAGCATGTTCGAAGCGTCGATCGCGCCTTCGGCGGCGCCGGCGCCGACCAGCGTGTGCAACTCGTCGATGAAGAGGATGATGTGGCCCTGCGAGTCTTCGATTTCTTTTAGGACGGCCTTCAGGCGGTCTTCGAATTCGCCGCGATACTTCGCGCCGGCGAGCATAGATCCTAAATCGAGCGATATGACGCGCTTGTTCTTCAGGACTTCGGGCACGTCGCCGGAGACGATGCGCTGCGCGAGGCCTTCGACGATGGCCGTCTTGCCCACTCCGGGCTCGCCGATGAGCACCGGATTGTTCTTTGTGCGGCGCGAAAGCACCTGCACTACGCGGCGAATTTCTTCATCGCGTCCGATCACGGGATCGAGCTTGCCGCGACGCGCCTGCTCGTTCAGGTCGCGGGCATAACGCTCCAGCGCCTGGTACTTGGCTTCCGGATTCTGGTCGGTAATGCGCTGCGATCCCCTTACCGCTGTGAGCGCCTTCAAGATCGCGTCGTGGGTCGCGCCGAAACGTGCCATCAGCTCCTGAGCGGGATCGCGCTTGAGAGCGGTTAGGGCCAGCAGCATGTGCTCGGTCGAGACGTATTCGTCCTTGAAGGTGTCGGCTTCTTTGAACGAGTTCTCCAGGACCTGGTTGATCTGCGACGACATGGCCGGCTGCTGCGCTCCGCTGCCCGAGACTTTGGGCAGCTTTTCAATCTCTTTGTAGAGGTCGCTGAGCACGGCCTGCGGCCCGATGCCGATTTTTTCGAGCACGGGCGTGACGATGCCTTCTTTGTCCTCGACTAACGCGGCCAGCAGATGGAGCGGGGCAAGCTCCGGATTGCCATGCTCGGAGGCGAGCTCGTTTGCGCGCTGGACGGCTTCCTGCGCTTTGACGGTGAATTTGTCCCAACGTATGGGCATAGATAGATTCCTTATCGATTCAGTGTTTGTTTAGATCGCTCAAGAAAGACGGGGGCTCAAGAATCTTGCCCTTGAGCCTCGCATGGCACTGCGCGACCTCGGAGTTAAGGACGTACCTCGCGTTCTTGATCGCGTCCTCTCGCTTCTTGCGTGCGAGTCGTCCTAGCTCTTGACGTTTCGCGTCACTGCTCTCTTCCAGCTTAGTCTCGAATTCCCTCCAGAGCGTGAGGACCTCTTCTATGAAATAAACGGGCATCTCGTTCAGAGCCTTCAGCCCATCCCGGCTCTTCAGCTGCCTTGACTTGGATCGGTCCTGGGCGTGCATAAGGTGGCTGTGAAGAGGTCCTATCCAGTCTTTCGTATAGATATTCGATTTCAATGGCGAGTTCAGGAAACCCGGTGCAACGCCGTAATAATTGCCTCCCTTCTTATTCGTCTTATGAAGGAAGAACTCAAACAGTGTTCTGGCGTGAAGGAAGGTCGAATCCATCGCGTAGACCTGCATGCTGTAGCCATCTATGCATAGATGCAACTGCTCCTGGATGAACCATTCCGTTGCGGCACGAAGCATCCATTGGAGTTCGTTGTCGAGGTGTTCGTCCAGGTATCTTTTCTTGTCATCGTGGGTATCCAGGGGCGGTGTGCGCACGGGCTTCTTTGACATAGATTGCTCCTCTGGGCCCTGACTAGCCGAGCTCAAATAGGGCCTCTACCATTAAGTTCGAAAGTGCGCATCGATCGTCTAGGCCAAGCGTAGCCATCGCAGATTGCGACCCAAGCAGAGAGGCCGGGGCAAAGCCCCGGCCCCACACTGACTACTGGCTACTGCTCTTACGCGGCCTTGCTAGGCGCCTTCGACTCCAGCGTCTTCTGGGTGCTCACGTTTACTTTGATCTGCTTGGGCTTCGCTTCTTCTTTCTTGGCCAGCTTGATCTTCAGCACGCCCTTGTCATAGTCGGCCTGAACGCTCTCCTGGTCGACGGTGTTTGGGAGAGTGAAGGTGCGGGTGAAGCTGCCGTACTGACGCTCCACTCGGCGGTAGTTCTCTTCTTTCTCTTCCTTCTCGAACTTGCGCTCGCCATGGACGGTGAGCGTGTTGTTCTCGATGCGCACGTCGATGTCTTTCTCATCGATTCCGGGCACTTCGATCTTCAATGTGACCTGGTGCTCGTCTTCGTAGACGTCGACGGGCGGCGCGAATGCGGTCGTGGTCAGAGATTCATCCTGGCCTTCCGGCCCACGAGGGTCGCGGAGCAGACGGTTCATGCGGTCTTGCAGAGTGACAAACTCACGAAACGGGTCCCAACGGGTAAGCAAAGTCATAACCTAAATCCTCCTACTTGAAATTCAAACCGGAGCTTTCGGAGCTCCTGGATTGTTCGTTAGTATGATCACAGCATAAAATATGAGTGTAATATTGTCAACTATTTAATATCGTTATTATTCAATCGCTTACACTCAATATCAAGCATTGGAGGTAGCTGGTTTCGGGCACATTCAGCAAGATTGGATGATCCCTGGAGGCTCCGCGCTTCTCTAGGACGCGCAGGGATTTGTGGGCGTCTTGGGCGGCATCGGCTACGACTTTCAGGAAATCCGCGGCGCTGACGTGGAAGGAGCAGGAGCAGGTCACAAGGAGTCCTCCGGGACGCAGCATTTTCATGGCACGGAGGTTGAGCTCCTTGTAGCCGCGCAGGGCTTTGTCGAGATCGCGCTTGGTCTTGGCGAAGGCGGGCGGATCGAGAACGATGGTGTCGCAGCGGCGGTTGGCGGCGGCGTAGTCTCTTAGGAGATCGAAGGCGTTGGCTTCGATCCACTCCAGCTCGCGGCCGTTTAGAGTCGCGTTCTTTTCCGCCATCTCCAGAGCGGGGCGCGAGCTGTCGACTCCGGTGACGGCTGAACACTTGGCGGCCAGATGCAGCGCGAATCCTCCCTGATAGCAGAAAGCGTCTAGAGCTTCGCCGTGCGCGTAGGCAGCGGCGGCGGCGTAGTTTTCGCGCTGATCGAGGAAGGCGCCGGTTTTCTGGCCTTCTAATCCGTCGTAGTGAAAAGCTACCCCGTTCATTCGAATTTCGGTCGAGCTCTTCTCTCCCCAAAGCAAGCCCGACGGCAGCGGCGGCAATT
>Ga0326727_10008430_pt1 | contig 26148 bp, 26 predicted proteins | sample MB2enrmetagenome_FD_207643 | JGI IMG/M metagenome (GOLD analysis project Ga0326727, IMG submission 207643) | Lab enriched peat soil microbial communities from McLean, Ithaca, NY, United States - MB29MY | ecosystem: Environmental > Terrestrial > Soil > Wetlands > Peat | place: USA: New York...
ACCGCGTCGCGCTTGAACTCCTCGGTGTACTTCCTTCTCGGCTTGCCCATGGTCCAGACTCCAGGAGCATACGTGCTCCGTTCGGCGTCCGGGAAATCGGGGCAACTCCACACCGTCATCACGGAAAGTGTCACCTTGGTCAGTGGATGACGCTTCGTGGTCGATCTGTGTCGACCGCAGGTCTCGAGATGTCACCCGCTGTCGTGAGAATGTCGCTCGCGCGTCTGAAGAAGCGCCTTCTTCGCCTGAAGGAGCGACGTTGACTCGACAAAGTGTGTCTCCTTCATCGAAGTCAGTCGCTCCGTCGTCGGAAAGTGACGCTTCTCGTCGAACGAAAGACACAGCGAGGTCGACGCGAGCGACTTCTTGTCGACTCGAAGCGTCTCCTTCTCGAACGACTGTGGGTCTCGCTCGACTCGATGACACTTCTTGTCGACTCGATGGCGCTTTCCGTCGACGGCGAGCTCCTCGCGTTCGAGAAGAAGCCGGTCGAGCCCGAGTCCACGACGGCGCCTGGCTGCGGAACGCCGCGCCCGTCGTCGTCGGTGCTTCTACCCCCGGGGGGCAAGCTGCTCCTGGTGCACCGGGTGTCGCGCTTGGAGCATGTCGCGCTTGGAGCAGCATCGTTCAGTGCGGGACGGCAGCGACCGGCGACACTTCACCTCCGTTTGTTCCCGCACGCTTGTCCGTCGCCACGGTCTTCATCGGCACGGGTGCGGCGAGGAGAGGCCGGATGAGCTCGATGGGAATGGGGAAGACGATGGTCGAGTTCTGGTTCGACCCCATGTCGAGCAGCGTCTGCATGTAGCGCAGGGCGAGCGCCGCGGGCTGCGTCGAGATGATCTCGGCCGCGTTCGCGAGAACCTGCGCGGCCTGGAACTCGCCCTCGGTGGCGATGATCTTCGCCCGCTTCTCGCGCTCCGCCTCGGCCTGCCTGGCCAGGGCGCGCACCATGGACTCGGCAAGCTGGGCGTCCTTGAGCTCGACGGTGCCGACCTTGACGCCCCACGGCTCCGTCTGGCGGTCGATGATCGCCTGGAGCTTCCCGTTGATCTTGTCGCGGCTTCCCAGGAGCTCGTCGAGGCTGGACTGCCCGAGCACGGCGCGCAGTGTGGTCTGGGCGATCTGGGACGTGGCCTCCATGAAGTTGTAGACCCGCACGATGGCGGCCTGGGCGTCGACGACCTGGAAGAAGATGACGGCGTTGACCTTGACCGTGACGTTGTCGGACGTGATCACCTCCTGCTGAGGGACCTCGAGCGTGATGACGCGCAGGTCGACCTTTCTCACGTGGTCGATCCCGAACGGGAAGATGAAGAACAGGCCAGGGCCCTTGAGGGCGATGAGGCGACCGAGACGGAAGACGACGCCCCGCTCGTACTCCTTGGCGATCTTGATGGTCGAGAAGGCCAGCGTCAGCGCGCAGAGCGCCAGAACGAAGACGACGCTGCCCGTGAGATATCCGGTGTTCATGGAGGCACTGTCCTTTGGTGGGCTGAGGACGGCAGCTGCAAGACTCTGGCCCGCAGGCGACGCCTGTCGAGGAGCGCGACGAGCTTGCGCGTAGTCCGTCTGCAAAATGCAACTTCGCCCCTGGCGCGCAAATACGCCACGGTCGCTCTCGCGCCCTTCCGCGAGATGGGCGCCCGGGCGCACTTCCTGCGGCTCAGCTCGAGCCGCTCCTCGCGAGAAACAAGGGATGGCTCGGTCGATGCAACACCGGCTCCAGTTTCTCACGACCCCACACTCGGAGAGTCACATGCAGCTCCTCTGGTTCCTCCTGTTCGGTCTCGTCGTCGGTACCCTCGCCCGCTTCGTCGTTCCCGGCCGCGAGCCGGGAGGCTGGGTGATCTCGATGCTGATCGGTGTCGGCGGAGCCATCGTGGGCGGCTACTTCGGCCGCGTGGTGGGGCTCTATCGAGAAGGTCAGCCGGCGGGCTTCGTCATGGCGCTGCTGGCCGCCATCTCGATGGTCGTCGTCTACAAGGCGCTCAGCGGGCGCCGGAATCGCATGGCGTAGACGGATATGGTCGCCGTGGGGAGCGCGCCGGCCGCGTCCGATGCCCTGGTCTTCTTTGGCGCGACCGGAGACCTCGCGTACAAGAAGGTATTTCCGGCGCTCCAGGCGATGCTGAGGCGTGGTCACCTGAACGTGCCGGTCATCGGTGTGGCCAAGGCCGGCTGGAACCTCGACCAGCTGAAGGCGCGCGCACGGCACAGCCTGGAGACCCACGGCGGCATCGACGGCGCCGCTCTCGACAAGCTCCTGTCCTTGCTCCGTTACGTGGACGGCGACTACCAGGACCCGGCGACGTTCGACCTCCTGCGTCGCGAGCTGGGCTCGGCCCAGAGGCCCCTGCACTACCTTGCCATTCCGCCCAGCCTGGCGGCGACCGTGGTCGAGCAGCTCGGGCGCTCCGGCTGCGCGAAGGGTGGACGGGTCGTGGCGGAGAAGCCGTTCGGCCACGACCTGGCCTCCGCGCAGGCACTCAACCGCTCGCTCCTGGCCGTGTTCCCCGAGCAGGACGTGTTCCGCATCGACCACTACCTCGGCAAGGAGGCGGTGCAGAACCTTCTCTATTTCCGCTTCAGCAACTCGCTCTTCGAGCCGATCTGGAACCGCAACTACGTCGACAGCGTGCAGATCACCATGGCCGAGAACGTCGGCGTGGAGGGGCGGGGGGGCTTCTACGACCAGACGGGCGCGGTCCGGGACGTCATCGAGAACCACCTGTTGCAGGTGACGGCCTGCCTGGCCATGGACGCGCCGCTGGGCGGGCACCCCGAGGCGATGCGCGACGAGAAGGCGCGCGTGCTCCAGGCGGTCACGCCGCTCCGTCCCGAGAGCGTCGTGCGCGGGCAATTCCGCGGCTACCGCGAGGAGCCCGGCGTCGCAGCCGATTCGCGGGTCGAGACCTTCGCCGCGGTGCGGCTGCAGATCGACAGCTGGCGATGGGCGGGCGTGCCCTTCTACATCCGCGCGGGCAAGTGCCTTCCGGTCAGCTGCACCGAGGTGCTCGTGGAGTTCAAGTCGCCGCCGTGCGCGGCCTTCGGCGAGACGGTGGCCCACCCGAACTACGTGCGCTTCCGGCTTGGACCTGACGTCGCCATCGCGCTCGGTGTGCGCGCGAAGGCGCCGGGCGAGGCCATGGTCGGCCAGGAGCTCGAGCTGCTCGCCACGCGAGGCGTCGGGGTCGAGATGGCCGCGTACGAGCGGCTCCTCGGTGACGCCATGAAGGGCGACCCCACGCTGTTCGCGCGCGAGGACGCCATAGAAGCCGAGTGGCGCATCGTCGCGCCGATCTTGACCGGCACCGCGTTGCCCCACCAGTACGAGCCCGGAACCTGGGGGCCAGCCGAGGCCGACCGGCTCATCGCTCGCCCGGGCGGCTGGGCCAAGCCGTTCGCCACGAACAGCGGAGCCACGGGGACGACACCGGAGGCCAGTCGACCTCGATGAGCCCTCGAGCATCTGGCAGCCACCCGATGTACGGACTTCTACCCACGGACGTCGAGGGATTCGATTCCCTGGCCGAGCTCGCCCTGGACATGCGGTGGTCCTGGAATCACGCCACCGATGACGTGTGGTGCAGGCTCGATCCGACCCTGTGGGCACTCACGCGCAACCCCTGGGCCATTCTGCAAACCGTCTCGCGCGAGAAGATCGAACGCGTCTGGGCCGATCCGGTGTTTCGCAAGCAGGTGGATGGCCTGGTGCGTACCCGGCGGGACGAGATCGCAGCGCGCTCGTGGTTTCAGCAGAATCATCCGACGACAGCGCTGACCTGCGTCGCCTACTTCTGCATGGAATTCATGCTGAGCGAGGCCCTGCCCATCTACTCGGGCGGCCTCGGCAACGTGGCCGGCGATCAGCTCAAGGCCACGAGCGATCTCGGCGTGCCAGTCGTCGGCGTCGGACTGCTCTACCAGCAGGGATATTTCCGCCAGGTCATCGACCGAGATGGGGCCCAGGAGGCCCTGCTCCCGTACAACGATCCGGGGCAGCTGCCGATCGCGCCCGTGCGTCGGGCGAACGGCGAGTGGCTGCGGCTGGAGATCGCGCTGCCTGGCTACGCCGTCTGGGTGCGCGCCTGGCAGGTCCAGGTCGGCAGGGTGAAGCTCTACCTGCTCGACAGCAACGATCCGGCGAACATCCCGGCGCATCGAGCCATCACCGGCGAGCTGTACGGCGGCGGCCCGGAGCTGCGCCTCAAGCAGGAGCTGCTGCTCGGCATCGGGGGGTGGCGCCTGCTCCGGGCGCTCGGCATCCAGCCAGAGGTCTGTCACCTGAATGAAGGGCACGCGGCCTTTGCCGTGCTGGAGCGCGCGCTCAGCTTCATGCACGACGCCGGGCAGCCGTTCGAGGTCGCGCTGGCCGTCACCCGAGCGGGGAACCTGTTCACCACGCACACGGCGGTGGCTGCCGGCTTCGACCGCTTCGCGCCGGCGCTCATCGAACAATACCTCGGCGGTTACGCCCAGCAGAAGCTCGGCGTGACACTCCGCGATCTGCTCGCTCTCGGTCGCCAGAACCCAGACGACTCGTCGGAGGCGTTCAACATGGCCTACCTGGCCATCCGTGGCAGTGGCGCGGTCAATGGGGTCAGCCGCCTGCACGGGACGGTGAGCCGGAAGCTCTTCGAGCGGCTATTTCCGAACTGGCCGGAGGACGAAGTGCCCGTTGGACATGTGACCAACGGAGTCCATATGAGGACATGGGATTCGGCGCAGGCCGATGCGCTTTGGGCGGAAGCCTGCGGACAGCAGCGCTGGCTAGGAACCGCGACCACGCTCGAGCAGGAAATTCGCCGTGTCCCCGACGCCAAGTTGTGGCAGTTCCGCGCAGCCGCACGCGCATCGCTCGTCGAATACACCCGCGAACGTTTGCCCAGGCAACTGGGCGCCGCCGGCGCCTCGCCGGAGGAGGTCGAAGGTGCAAAGCACGTCTTCGATCCCAAAGCCTTGACGCTCGGCTTTGCACGCCGCTTCGCCACCTACAAGAGACCCAACCTGCTGCTTCGTGACCCGGCGCGTTTGCTGCGACTCTTGTCGAACCCGGAGCGCCCGGTGCAGATCGTCATCGCCGGCAAGGCTCATCCGGAGGACCGTGCAGGGCAAGCCCTGATCCGCGAATGGATCCACTTCGTCCGCCGCCCCGAGGCGCAACCCCACGCCGTCTTCTTGAGCGACTACGACATGCTCTTGACCGAGCATCTCGTGCAGGGGGTCGACGTCTGGATTAACACGCCGCGGCGCCCCTGGGAGGCGAGCGGCACCAGCGGCATGAAGGTCCTCGTCAACGGTGGCGTGAATCTCTCGGAGCTGGATGGCTGGTGGGCAGAGGCATACACGCCCGAGGTGGGTTGGGCGCTGGGCGACGGCCGGGAGCACGGCGACGACCCCGCGTGGGACGCCATCGAAGCCGACGCGCTCTACGAGCTGCTCGAGCGCGAGGTCATCCCCGAGTTCTATGCCCGAGACGGCAGTGGCATCTCCACCGCGTGGGTCAAGCGCATGCGGGAGAGCATGGCGCAGCTCACGCCGCGCTTCTCGACCAACCGCAGCGTGCGCGAATACACCGAGCAGCACTATCTCCCGGCCGCCTCCGTGTACCGTCAGCGCGCGGCCGACAACGGCACGCTGGGAAAGAGCATCATCGGTTGGCAACGGGCTCTCCGAGAGAAGTGGGCCGCGTTGCGCTTTGGTGAAGTGAAGGTCGAGGCGAGGGGCGCGCAGCACATGTTCGAGGTGGAGATCGCGCTCGGCGACCTCGATCCCGAAGCGGTGCGCGTCGAGCTCTACGCCGATGGCGCGGCGGACGCGGCGCCCGTGCGGCAAGAGATGGCTCGCGCCCGCCAGCTCACCGGCGCGTCCGGCCGCTACCGCTACAGCGCGGCCGTGTCTGCTGCCCGCCCATCATCGGACTACACGGCGCGCGTGATTCCCCACCGCGAAGGTGTCGCGGTGCCCTTGGAAGTCGACCCCATTCTCTGGCAGCGATGAGTCCACCGAGCGAATGAGCCGAATTCACCCGATCACCACGCTATTCGTCGACGTCGGCGGCGTTCTGCTCACCGATGGGTGGGATCATCGTGCCCGCAGACGAGCGGCGGCTGCTTTCAAGTTGGAGTGGGTCGAGATGGAATCTCGGCATCGTCTGACGTTCGAGACCTACGAGGACGGGAAGCTCACGCTGGAGGAATACCTGGACCTGGTGGTCTTCCACCGCAAGCGACCGTTCACTCGTGCCACGTTTCGACGCTTCATGTTCGAGCAATCCAAGCCATTCCCGCGGATGATCGAGCTCGTCGCGCGGCTCAAGGCCGAGCACGCGCTGAAGGTCGTGGTGGTCAGCAATGAAGCCCGCGAGCTCAATGCGTATCGGGTTCGGCACTTCAAGCTCGGCGCGTTCGTGGATTTCTTCGTCTCCTCGTGCTCGGTCCAGATGCGCAAACCGGACCCTGACGTGTTTCAGCTGGCGCTGGAGATGGCTCAGGTCAATGCGCGACACGTCGCGTACATCGAAAACACGCCCATGTTTGTCCAGGTCGCCAGCGCTCTGGGCATTCGAAGCATCCTGCACTCGAATTACCACTCCACGTGCGCGGAGCTCGACTCGTTGGGCTTGTCGCTCTCGCCTAGCCCAGGAAAGCCTTCGTCATGACGACCAGCTCACTCACGCCGGACTTGCTCCAACGGATGAACGCGTACTGGCGCGCTGCCAACTACCTGTCGGTCGGGCAGATTTATCTCTACGACAATCCGCTGCTGAGGCGCCCGCTCACGCTCGCGGACGTGAAGCACATGCTGCTCGGGCACTGGGGCACGACGCCCGGCCAGAACTTCATCTACGTGCATCTGAACCGGATCATCAAGAAGTACGACCTCGACATGATCTACGTGTCGGGCCCCGGGCATGGCGGCCCGGCCGTCGTGGGCAACACGTACCTCGAGGGCACCTACAGCGAGATCTATCCCGACATCAGTCAGGACGAAGCCGGGCTTCAGAAGCTGTTCCTCCAGTTCTCTTTCCCCGGAGGGATCCCGAGCCACGCATCGCCGGAGACTCCCGGGTCGATCCACGAGGGCGGGGAGCTGGGCTACTCGCTCAGCCACTCGTTCGGGGCCGTCTTCGACAATCCCGACCTCGTCGTCGCTTGCGTCGTCGGCGACGGCGAAGCGGAGACCGGACCGCTTGCCACCGCGTGGCATTCCAACAAGTTTCTCGATCCGGCGACCGACGGTGCCGTGCTGCCCATCCTTCACCTGAACGGCTACAAGATCTCCAACCCGACCGTTCTGGCCCGCATCGAGCACGAGGAGCTGGAGCAGCTGCTGCGCGGCTACGGCTGGACGCCCCACTTCGTCGAGGGTCACGAGCCGTCACGGATGCACGAGGCCATGGCCACGACGCTCGACGCGGCCGTGGAGCAGATCAAGAAGATCCAGGAGGACGCTCGCGTTCGCGGCAACGTCACTCGCCCGCGCTGGCCCATGATCGTCCTCAACTCTCCCAAAGGCTGGACAGGGCCCAAGTTCGTCGATGGTCTGCAGGTGGAGGGCACCTTCCGCGCTCACCAGGTGCCGATCTCGGATCCCGCCACCCATCCAGAGCATCTCAAGCTGCTCGAGGACTGGCTGAGGAGCTACCGACCCGAGGAGCTGTTCGACCGGCGAGGGCGCCTCAAGCCTGAGCTCGCCGAGCTCGCGCCGAAGGGACAGCGGCGCATGGGTGCGAACCCGCACGCCAACGGCGGCATCCTGCTCCGCGACCTGCGGATGCCGGACTTCCGCGACTACGCGGCCGACGTTCCCTCGCCGGGGGTACGGGGCGTCGGCGACACGCACGTGCTCGGCCCCTTTCTGCGTGACGTGACGAAGCTGAATCAGGAACAGCGCAACTTCCGGGTCTTCGGGCCGGACGAGACGCTCTCCAACGGCCTGGAGGCTCTCTTCGAGGTGACCAAGCGCCAGTGGGACGCGGCGACGCGGCCCCACGACGAGTTTCTCGCGCCCGCCGGGCGCGTGATCGAGATGCTCAGCGAGCACCAGTGCGAGGGCTGGCTCGAGGGGTACCTCCTCACCGGGAGACACGGCGTCTTCAACTGCTACGAGGCCTTCATCCACATCGTCGACTCGATGTTCAACCAGCACGCCAAGTGGCTGAAGGTCTCGTCCCACTTGCCCTGGCGGCGAAAGATCGCCTCGCTCAACTACCTGCTCGCGTCGCACGTCTGGCGGCAGGATCATAACGGCTTCACGCACCAGGACCCCGGTTTCATCGACCACGTCGTGAACAAGAAGGCGGAGGTCGTGCGGGTCTACCTCCCGCCGGATGCCAACTGCTTGTTGTCGGTGATGGATCACTGCCTGCGCAGTCGCCACTACGTCAACCTCGTGATCGCCGGCAAGCACCCGGCACCGCAGTGGTTGACGATGGACGCCGCCGTCAAGCATTGCACGGAGGGCATCGGAATCTGGCAATGGGCCAGCAACGACCAAGGGGCCGCGCCGGATGTGGTCATGGCTTGCTGCGGCGACGTGCCGACGCTCGAGACGCTCGCCGCCGTCTCCATCCTACGCGAGCATCTGCCCGATCTGAGGATACGCGTGGTGAACGTAGTCGATCTCATGAAGCTGCAGCCGCAGAGCGAGCATCCGCACGGGCTCTCCAACATGGACTTCGACGAGCTCTTCACCAAGGACAAGCCCGTCATCTTCGCGTTCCACGCCTACCCATGGTTGATCCACCGGCTCACCTACCGCCGGACCAATCACGACAACATCCACGTCCGCGGCTACAAGGAAGAAGGCACGATCACCACGCCGTTCGACATGACGGTGCTGAACGAGCTGGACCGCTTCCACCTCGTAATGGACACGATCGATCGCCTACCGCAGACCGGCGACAGGGGCATCTACCTCAAGCAGCAGCTCAAGGACAAGCTCATCGAGCACAAGCAATACATTTGCAAGAACGGCCAGGATCTGCCGGAAGTCCGCGACTGGAAGTGGGGCAAGCCCAGATGAGCGCGCAAGCGTTCACCGAGACGGCGCGGGCGCTGGTTGCCGGCAGCAGGGGTCTGCTGGCGATGGACGAGAGCAATCGCACCTGCAACGCGCGCTTTGCCGCGCTGGGGATCCCGCAGACCGAGGATGCGCGATGCACCTACCGCGACTGGATCGTGAGCACGCCCGGACTGGGCGAGTACATCAGCGGGGCCATCCTCTACGACGAGACGATCCGCCAGCGTACGAAGGCCGGCGCTCCATTTGCCAAGGCCGTCGCCGACGCGGGAATCATCCCAGGCATCAAGGTCGACACGGGCGCGAAGAGCATGGCCCGTCATCCTGGAGAGAGGATCACCGAAGGGCTCGACGGATTGCGGGACCGCCTGGCGGAGTATGCGCAGATGGGGGCGCGCTTTGCCAAGTGGCGCGCGGTCATCGCCGTAGCCGACGGCATTCCCAGCCGTGGTTGCATCGAGGCCAACGCGCAGGCTCTGGCCCGGTATGCAGCGCTGTGCCAGGAGGCGGGACTCGTCCCCGTCGTGGAGCCCGAGGTGCTCATGGACGGCACGCACACGCTGGAGCGCTGCAGCGAGGTGACGGAGGGGGTTCTGCGGGCCCTTTTCGATCAACTGTACACGCAACGCGTGGCACTGGAAGGCTTGCTCCTGAAGCCCAACATGGTGCTTCCGGGCTCGACATGCCCCAGACAGGAGAGTGTCGACGAGGTCGCCGACGCCACGGTGAAATGTCTCCTGCGAGCCGTCCCCGCGGCCGTTCCGGGTATCGCGTTCCTCTCGGGTGGACAGCCCGGTGAACTCGCGTCGGCACGGCTGAATGCCATGAATGCGCGCTTCAAGTCGCGATTGCCATGGGCGCTGGCCTTCTCCTTTGCGCGTGCCATCCAGCAACCCGCGCTTGAGATCTGGAGAGGCGAGCAGGCTCACGTGGGCACAGCGCAGCGAGCACTGAGCGATCGAGCCAGGTGCAACTCGGCTGCCCGGCGCGGCGAATACAGGTCCGCGATGGAAGGGGCATGAGCCATGACGGCGCTCCTGACTAAACCGGGTGGGCTCAGTCGAGGGGAGGCTCAGAAGAGCCCCGCGAATCTCGGTGAGGTCGTATCGGTCCGTGGAAGTGTCGTTGACGTACGGTTCGACGCGCGTCTGCCCCCGATCTACTCGGTGCTGCGCGCCGGAGATCGAGGCCGGATCGTCATCGAGGTGCTGGCGCAGCGTGACGCGCATCACGTGCGCGGGATTGCTCTGACGCCGACGGAAGGTCTCGCGCGTGGCATGGCCGTGGAGGACACCGGCGGGCCGTTGAAGGCGCCCGTCGGCAAGGGGATTCTCTCGCGCATGTTCGACGTCTTCGGCGACGTGATCGACCGGGGAGCGGTGCTGTCGGACGTCCAGTGGCGCTCCGTTCATCGGGCTCCTCCGCCGCTCGCGCGCCGTTCCACCAAGTCCGAGATCTTCGAGACGGGCATCAAGGTCATCGACGTGCTCGTGCCGCTCGAGCGCGGAGGCAAGGCGGGCCTCTTCGGCGGAGCCGGAGTCGGCAAGACCGTGCTGCTCACCGAGATGATCCACAACATGATCGGGCACCACGAGGGCGTCAGCATCTTCTGCGGCATCGGCGAACGCTGTCGCGAGGGGGAGGAGCTCTACGAGGCCATGAAGGAGGCCGGCGTGCTGCCGAACATGGTGATGGTCTTCGGCCAGATGAACGAGCCGCCGGGCAGCCGGTTCCGCGTGGGGCATGCGGCCCTCACGATGGCCGAGTACTTCCGCGACGACCAGCATCGCGACGTGCTGCTCCTCATCGACAACATTTTTCGCTTCATCCAGGCCGGGATGGAGGTGTCGGGCTTGATGGGGCAGATGCCGTCACGCCTCGGCTATCAGCCCACGATGGGCACCGAGCTGTCCGGGTTGGAGGAGCGCATCGCCAACACCGATACCGGCGCTATCACATCGATCCAGGCCGTGTACGTGCCGGCGGACGATTTCACGGATCCTGCCGCGGTGCACACGTTCTCGCATCTCTCCGCGTCGATCGTGCTCTCACGCAAGCGGGCGGGCGAAGGGCTCTACCCGGCCATTGATCCGCTTCAGTCCAGCTCCAAGATGGCCACGCCCGGCATCGTCGGCGCGAAGCACTACGCCCTGGCGCAGGAGATCCGGCGGACACTCGCGCAATACGCCGATCTCAAGGACATCATCGCGATGCTGGGCCTCGAGCAGCTCTCGCCGGCCGACCGCAAGGTCGTCGCCCGCGCCCGTCGGCTGGAACGTTTTCTCACCCAGCCCTTCTTCACGACCGAGCAGTTCACCGGCCTCAAAGGAAAGCTCGTTAGCCTCGCGGACGCGCTCGACGGCTGCGAGCGAATCCTGCGCGATGAATTCAAGGACTACCCGGAGAGCGCCCTCTACATGATCGGAGCCATTGCCGAGGCGAAGGGCAAGGCGAAACCAGATACGCCCGCGGCGGCTGCCGGACCGGAGTCCAAGACGGCCGTCAAGGCGGACTCGAAACCCGTTCCTGAGTCCCAGGCGAAGTCAACGCCGAGTCCGCTGCCAAATCCAGCGGTTGAACCTCGACCGAAGGTCTGACATGGCGCTGACACAGATGAACCTCAAGATCCTCTTGCCCTTCCAGGTCTTCGCCGAGAAGACCGGCGTGTCGCGGATCGTGGCGGAGACGCGCGCGGGCTCCTTCGGACTGTTGCCGCACCGGCTGGATTGTGTAGCGGCACTCACGCCGGGCATCCTGATCTACGAAACGGACGCGGACGGCGAGGTGTTCGTGGCCGTGGATGACGGAGTGCTCGTCAAGACCGGTGCCGACGTGCTCGTCTCGGTGCGCCGGGCGCTGGGCGGAGCGGACCTCGGTCAACTCCGTGCCTCGGTGGAGAAGGAGTTCAAGACCCTGGACGAGCGCGAAACGAGCGTGCGGTCCGTGATGGCCAAGCTGGAGGCGGGGTTTCTGCACCGACTGGCGAGCTTCCAACATGAGTGACGAGCCGACCAAGGAACCCCTGAAGGGCGTGCCTGGTCTTGCCGATCAGATCGGCGCGGCGGCGGCGCGCAAACTCAAGGCGCGGCGTCACCCGCCGCAGGTATGGTTCGGCCTGGGGATGATGGGGCTCGTCGGCTGGTCGGTGGCGATCCCCACCGTCCTGGGCGCGGCGCTTGGTATCTGGCTCGACAAGCGGCATCCGGGGCAGCATTCCTGGACGCTGGCCCTTCTGGTGGCCGGCCTCCTGCTTGGCTGTTTCAACGCGTGGCACTGGGTCGCCAAGGAAGACAGGGCGATGCGGGAGGAACAGGGGGACGACGATGAATGAAGCCCTGACACTGGTGCTGGCGTGGCTGGCTGGAGGCGTGCTCGGCGCGATCTTCTTCGGGGGCCTCTGGTGGACGGTTCGCAAGGGGATGTCCTCCAGGCAGCCCGCGCTGTGGTTCCTCGGCAGCCTGGTGCTGCGCATGACCATCGTCCTGGCGGGCTTCTATTTCACCGCAGGCGGCCACTGGGAACGACTCCTGGTCTGCTTCCTGGGTTTCGTCGTCGCGCGCCCGGTCGTCACGTGGCTGACGCGGCCCGCGGACGCAAGCAAGACGGCACGGGAGGCAAGCCATGCGCCTCAGTCCTGATCAGCTGATCTTCTGGCAACACGGGTTCCTGAAGCTCAACGCCACCATCGTGTTCACGTGGGGCTTGATGCTCGTGCTGACAGTCGGCTCGAAGCTCGTCACGCGCAAGCTCTCCACCGATCTGAAGCGGGCCCGCTGGCAGAACTTTCTGGAAATCATCGTCATCGCCATCCAGAAGCAGATCGCCGACGTCGGCCTCGAGCATCCGGAGAAGTACATCGGGTTTCTCGGGACGCTCTTTCTGTTCATCGGCACGGCGAGCCTCTGCATAGTCATCCCGGGTTACGAGCCGCCGACAGCCTCGCTCTCGACCACCGTGGCACTCGCGCTGTGCGTGTTCGTGGCCGTGCCGGTCTTCGGCATCAAGGAACAGGGGCTTGGCGGGTACCTCAAGTCCTACGTCCAGCCGACCGTCATCATGCTGCCGTTCAACATCATCAGCGAAGTCTCCCGGACGCTGGCCCTGGCCGTGCGCCTCTTCGGCAACATGATGAGCGGGGCGATGATCATCGGCATCCTGCTCACGATAACTCCCTTCATCTTTCCGATCGTCATGACGACGCTCGGCCTGCTCACGGGCATGGTGCAGGCATACATCTTCAGCATCCTGGCCGCGGTCTACATCGCCGCTGCGACTCGCACTCCCACTCGCAAGCCCAAGCCGGCGCTGGCGGCTTGAGACCACGAAGAACCAGACGAAGGACACGCCATGGACAGCATGACCATCATCGCAGTGGCGTCGATTATCGTCGCAGGCATCACCACCGGTTTCGGCACGATGGGGCCCGCGCTGGCGGAAGGGAGAGCCGTGGCCACCGCGTTGAGCTCGCTGGCGCAGCAGCCCGATGCGTCCTCCACCATCACCCGGACCTTGTTCGTGGGCCTGGCGATGATCGAGTCCACCGCGATCTACTGCTTCGTGGTCTCGATGATCCTCATTTTTGCCAATCCGTTCTGGAATCACGTGATCGCGCAGACCGCGGGCAAGTGACCGATGCTCATCGATTGGTTCACCGTCGGCGCGCAAGCGCTGAACTTCGTCATCCTGGTATGGCTGATGAGGCGATTTCTATACAAGCCCATTCTCCGTGCCATCGACGCGCGGGAGAAGAAGATCGCCGCGGAGCTGGCGGACGCTGACAGCAAGAAGGCCGAAGCCAAGAAGGAGCGCGACGAGTTCCAGCACAAGAACGAGGAGTTCGATCAGCAGCGCGCGGCGCTCTTGAGCAAGGCGACCGACGAGGCGAAGGCGGAGCGTCAGCGGCTTCTCGACGAAGCCCGGAAGGCGGCCGACGTGCTGAGCGCCAAGCGACGGGAGGCGCTGGGAAACGAGGCCCGGAGCCTGAACAAGGCCGTCAGTCGTCGTGCCCAGCAGGAAGTGTTCGACATCGCCCGTAAGGCGCTGACGGACCTCGCCACGACCAGCTTGGAGGAGCGCATGGGCGCGGTGTTCACGCGCCGCCTGCGAGAGATGGATGGCAAGGTCAAGGCGGGCCTCGCCGAGGCGATCAAGACGGCGTCCGAGCCCGTTCTCGTGCGCACTGCCTTCAACATGCCCGCGGAGCAGCGCGCGGTGATCCAGAACGCGCTCAACGAGACCTTCTCGGCGGACGTCCGGGTCCGGTTCGAGACCACGCCGGACCTGGTGAGCGGGATCGAGCTCGCTATGAATGGTCAAAAGGTGGGCTGGAGCATCGCGGACTACCTCACGTCGCTGGAGAAGGGCGTCGGCGAGCTCCTCAAGGAGCAGGACGACGCGGCTGCCAAGGCCGAGCCTAAGGCCGAGACGAAGCCCGAGGCCAAGGTCGAACCCAAGCCCGAAACGAAAGCCGAGCCGAAGCCAGAGGCGAAGAGCGAGCCCGAAGCGAAGGCCGAAGCGAAGCCCGAGGCGAAGCCCGAAGTGAAGGCCGAACCCAAGCCCGCAGACCCCAAGCCCGAGACACAGAGCCAGTGAGCACTGCGCCTGAAAACCTGCAGAGTGTCTTCGAACGCACGTTCGCGGGCATGAGCCAGGTCCGTGGAGCCTTCACGCCGCAGCTGCTTCCGCGGGAGGTGGGCACGATCACCAGCATCGCCACGGGCATCGCCAAGGTGTCGGGCCTTCCCAGCGTGGGCTTCGAGGAGCTGGTGAAGTTTCCCGGCGGCGTGTTCGGCATCGCGTTCAACGTGGACGAGGACGAAGTCGGCGTCGTGTTGCTCGGCGAATACTGGCATCTGCACGCGGGCGACGAAGTCGAGCGCGCGGGCCGGGTCATGGACGTGGCCGTGGGCGATGGATTGGTGGGGCGCGTCATCGACCCGCTCGGCCGACCACTCGATGACAAGGGGCCGGTGGTCTCGAGCGCGCGGCTGCCCATCGAACGACCGGCGGCACCCATCATGGACCGCGCGGCCGTCACGGTGCCGCTCCAGACCGGCCTCAAGGTCATCGATGCGCTCATCCCCATCGGGCGCGGCCAGCGCGAGTTGATCCTGGGTGACCGGCAGACCGGAAAAACGGCCATTGCGATGGACACCATCCTCAACCAGCGCGGCCAGAACGTCCTGTGCGTCTACTGCGCCATCGGGCAGCGCGCTTCAGCCGTGGCAAAAGCCGTCGCCAACCTGCGGGGGAAGGGGGCGATGGAGTACACCGTGGTGGTCGTCACGGAGGGCAACGACCCGCCAGGTCTCGCCTACATCGCTCCCTACGCCGCGACCAGCATCGCGGAGCACTTCATGGAAGAGGGACGCGACGTGCTCATCGTCTACGACGACCTCACGCAGCACGCCCGCGCCTATCGCGAGCTCTCGCTCCTGCTTCGCCGCCCCCCCGGGCGCGAAGCGTTCCCGGGCGACATCTTCTACATCCACTCGCGCATGCTCGAACGTGCCACGCACCTGCGCACGGAGCTGCGCAGCGGCTCGCTTACGGCCCTGCCCATCATCGAGACCGAGGCGCAGAACATTTCCGCATACATTCCCACCAACCTGATTTCCATCACGGACGGGCAGATTTATCTGTCGCCCTCGCTCTTCGAGCTGGGCGTGCTGCCGGCGGTCGATGTCGCCAAGTCCGTGTCGCGCGTCGGCGGGAAGGCGCAGCGGGCGGCCTACCGCGCGGTGGCGGGGGACCTCAAGCTCGCCTACGCGCAGTTCGAGGAGCTCGAGACCTTTGCCCGCTTCGGCGCGCGCGTGGATGAAGACACCCGCAAGGTCATCGACCACGGCCGGCGAATCCGCGCCTGCCTCAAGCAGCCGGAGCTCGCCCCCGTATCCGTGCCCGCGCAGATTTCCGTCCTGCTGGCGCTGACCGCGAAGCTGTTCGACGCGGTGCCGCTCGATCGCATGGGGGACGCCGAAAAGGCCGTGCAGGAGGCGGCGGCGAGCATTCCGGCGGACGTGCTCGCGCGATTCGACACCGCTAAGGACCTCAATGACGCAGATCGTAAGACCATCACCGCGATCGCCAGCCAGGCGCTGGCGCCCTTCTATCCCAAGCCCGAGGCAAAGTCCGAGGTGAAGTCCGACGCAAAGCCCAAGGCGAAACCCGGAGCGAAGCCCAAGCCCGGAGGTCGAGCGAAGGGCAAACCGAAGCCGACGGCGCCGTCCGGGGAGGGGTCATGAGCGAGACCACCGAGAGCCTGCGCCGGAAGATCGAGAGCGCCGGAGATCTCCAGTCGGTCGTCCGCACCATGAAGGCCCTGGCCGCCTCGAGCATCGGACAGTACGAGAACTCGGTACGCGCCCTGGCGGACTACTACCGAACCGTCGAGCTCGGGTTGAGCGCGTGCTTTCGGGAGAGCGGGCCGACGACTTCGATGGCGAAGGGAACGAAGCCCGACCCCGAGGCGGTCGGTGCGGTGGTGTTCGGCTCCGACCAGGGACTCGTCGGCCAGTTCAACGAGATCGTCGCCGACGATGCCATGAAAGTCCTCGGCGCTCTGCACGGGAGAGCCCAGGTCTGGGCTGTCGGCCAGCGCGTTCACGCCCGCCTCGCGGACGCGGGCCTTCCGCTGATGGGCCTCTTCCCCGTACCGAGCTCGGTCCAGGCCATCGCCCCGCTCGTCGGGCAGATTCTCGTGGCTGGCGAGACGCACCACGGCCGGCCCGAAGTCACGGAGCTGCACCTCTTCTACAACCGCCCCACATCCGCGGCGGTCTATGCGCCCGTCCGCCAGCGGCTGCTACCGCTTGACGACGAATGGCGGCGCGCCCTGATCGCGCGGCCCTGGCCCACCAAGAGCTGGCCCGAGGTCCTGGGTGACGGCACTGCGACGCTGCGGTCGCTCATCCGCGAATACCTCTTCGTCTCGCTCTTTCGTGCGTGCGCCGAATCCCTCGCGAGCGAGAACGCGAGCCGTCTGGCAGCGATGGAGCGCGCCGACAAGAACATCGACGAACTGCTGGAGACGCTCAAGGGGACCTTCCATCGCTTGCGTCAGACGGGCATCGACGAGGAGTTGTTCGACGTCGTCTCCGGCTTCGAGGCGCTGCCCAAGGCGCGAAGCGAGAGAGGCTCGACGTGAAATACCTCAACCGGTTCAGGGTGCACCCAGGTGAGAAGGTTCGACTGAAGGACATCGATCCGGGCTTCAAGGATCGCCGCGAGAGCCACAAGAAGGCCGCGGAAGAAATCGAACGCGACCGCGAGAAGCTGCGTGCTCTCCAGGCGCTTCTCTACGCAGACGGGCGCTGCTCGCTCCTCATCTGCCTGCAGGGGCTGGACGCGGGCGGTAAGGATGGGACGATCAGCCATATCCTGGGGGCCATGAACCCGCAGGGGTGCCGCGTGACGGGGTTCAAGCAGCCCTCGACCGAGGAGCTGGCACACGACTTCCTGTGGCGCATTCATCAGGCGACGCCCGGCAGGGGGCAAGTGGCCATCTTCAATCGATCTCACTACGAAGATGTGCTCGTCGTCCGCGTCCACAAACTTGTCCCGCACGGGGTCTGGTCCCGCCGGTACGACGAGATCAACGAGTTCGAGAAGGAGCTCGTCGAGAGCGGTACCCATATTCTCAAGTTCTACCTCCACATCTCGAAGCAGGAGCAGCTGAAACGGTTCGAGGAGCGGCTCGACGATCCCATGAAACAATGGAAGATCAGCGAGTCCGACTACAAGGAGCGAGAGTTCTGGGGCGACTACGCGGCGGCCTATGAGGAGGCCCTGTCTCGCTGCAGCACGCCACACGCGCCATGGTTCATCATCCCGTCCGACCACAAGTGGTTTCGCAATCTGGTGATTGCGCGGATCGTCGTGGAACATCTGGAGGCACTGGGCATGAAGCTCCCTAAGCCCTCGGTCGACCTGGGGCACATTCGCCGCGAGTATCACGCGGCCAAGGCGGAGTAGGCACGGCCTGGCATGCGCGAAAGGGGTGCGATCGATGGTGTCCACGCGGGCGGGATGCCGTCGAGGTGGTGGAACGGATCCTGCTCTCTGGCGTATCAGGGGCGCAACCCAGGAAGAGGCTGGTCACGCCTGGCGACATGCGACCCAGAAGGAAGCGATGCGCGAATGACGAGCTCATGGTGGCTTCTATGGATCCTATTCATGTTCATGTTCATGGCGACCCCTGTTGGTTACGGATGGGGCTACCGGGGCTGGGGTCCCCCGTACCCGCGCTACGTCCAGCGGCGCCGCGCCGAACGCGCGGCCGCAGCGGGTACGTCCCCGACATTCGACCACCACGCCTGGGGCATCGGTGGCGACTTGCTCTGGGCGGTCCTCCTGATTGGGATTTTCTGGGCCGGTTGGGCGCTTCTCTGGCGTTGAAGGCGCCGAAGGGGCGGCGCAAAGAAATGGCCCGATCTCCGCTCGGAGATCGGGCCTCACTTGTGACGCCGGGGGCAGGGCTACAACGCGGGTGCAACAAATGCACTCCAGATCTGCACTCCCTGGCTCACGTAGCTTGTGAGCGCCTGCCGGCCATCGTCGACCGCTTGGGGTGTCTTGAGCAGGTACTGCGCGACCCGTACGAGGTCCTCGGCGTCGTCCGGGTTGGCCTGCCAGCGGGCGGGCGCCCAGTCGATGGCGTCGCTGACCACCGAGGGCACGCCCTGGTGCACGCCGTCGGCCGTGACGACGTTGAAGCTCTCCGTGAACGAGGGCTGCAGGAGCAGGTGCATGCTGCCGACGAGCTGCCGGAACTTCGCCCACGGCATCCACCCGGTCACGATGAGCTTGATGTTCGGCGTGTCCTCGCAGAGCTCGGCCATCGCCTGGTTCTTCTCCGAGACGTACAGCTCGGTCGGAACACGCAGCGTGGCGGCGAGCGACGCTGCGGACGCCGCGCCCGTCAGGCCGTTCTTGAGGAGGCGGCAGGCGCCGAAGAGGCCGAGGCGCAGGGCGCCGCCGTTCCACGCGGGGCGCGCGGGCGGCATCGGCTCGGAGAGATCGTAGAGGTTCGGCAGGAACGCGACGTTCGTGTTCCAGATGACGCTCGCAGCGTTGACGAACCGCTGCGAGTTGCCCGCGACGACCACGTTGTGCAGCGAGTGCTGCAGTTCGACGGCCTCGCGAAGTAGCTGCACGGCGTGCGGGTCGGCTGCCAGGAAGCCGAAGTTCGAGTGGCTGACGACGGCGAAGACGATGTCGGGATAATCCCGCGCCATCGCGGCGAGCTCGCCCGTCGGCACCCACGGGGCGTGGATTACGACGTGCGTGGGTTGGAGCTGTCCGCGCTCGTGGGCGAGGGCGCACGCGCGCTCGAGACGCGAGCGCAGGTTTGTGGCATCCGTGCACCCCCACGCCTCGGCCCAGAGGCCTGCGCGCCGCAGCGTCTTCGCCGTGCCGGCGGCGATGACGCCGAGCCCGACGTGCGAGGGGCTGTCGTAGTCCGTCGTCTTGTAGACGAGGATCGCGCGCGCGGTAGTCGTGGTGGGGTCGACGGCGTGGGGTCGCGGGTTGGCCATGGGTTCCTCGTGTCGGGAGCGAAGGGGCGATCAGGCGCCGGGGCGGCGCAGCAGCAGGAGAAGGCCGAGCAGCACGCCGAGCGCGCCGCCGGCGGGCCCGCTGCCGTTTCCGCCGCGGAGCATGCGAGCCGCAGCCAGACGCGCGCCGACGATGGGACCGACGACGGCGAGGAAGACCGTCAGCGTGGCGATGTGCAGCGCCGTGAGGACGGTGAGCGAGACGATGACGACGACGTCGAGCGTCGCGCCGTGCCAGTCGAGGTGGTGCCGGTTGGGTTCGGTCATGGAATCGCTCCTGAGTTCGTGTTGATCGGGATGGACAGCGAGAGGTCTCGTCGGCGAGATAGAAGACGCGCCGGGCCTCGCGCGGCGGCGTGCGCTGGTGGGAGCGCATAGCCCCTCGCCGCGCGAGCCCCGAGCGCGCCAATCGCGAGCTCGATGCCCTACGCGTTGGGGAACTGCCCGCTGGCCTCGAGCCAGAAGAAGCAGCGAACGCCCGGAACGCCGTTGATGAAGACCTTGAGGGCTCCCGTGTTCGGATCGACGAAGAGCGCGATGTAGGTCTGTACGGGGAGGTTGGCGTTCGCTGGCGTGACCTGCGCAGCCACGGCCGCGGTGACGCCCAGCGGAGGAACGCACTCGGTGGCGCCGTCGGCTGCGAACGACTGGCCGAATCCGAAAGCTTGCCAGCCGCCCGTGCCGGATGCACCCGTGGCCCCGATCGCGCGCGCGGAGGGCGTCCCGCTCCGGTCCCACGGGAAAATCGCCTGGGCGCTCGGGTTGACGATCGCGTGCCAGCGAAAGACGCGGTTGCGCCAGTCGCGCGAGTCGTCGACGATTCCCTGGGACTGGTGACTCCAGTTCGCCGAGGCCGCTGCCTGTGCGTCGATGGCGATGAGGCGGCCCTCGCAACCGCTCATGGTGGGGGGCATGACCGGTCCTGGCCTCGGGCCGCCCGACCCCCAGGCGAAGGCGGCGCTCGAGAGGACCGAGCCGCCCTCCTTGTACTGGTGGTTGGCGGGAACGAGGATCGACGCGCCGGTTGTGAGCGCGAGCGGGACGTAGGGCGCCAGGTCTTCGATGTCGGTCGAGGCGACCGTGCTCAGGGCACTGAAGTTTGCCGGAACGCGGACGTTGGCGAGGGGAAAGAAGAACGTCCCTCCGCCATCGGGGGGCAGGGTCGGCTTGGGACCGCCCGAGGTCCCCTGGGTCACTCCGACGGAGATCGACTGGACCAGCGACTTGGCGACCTGCACGACCGAGACCTGCTCGGTCGCGGGATCCTTGCGGTAGCGGCTCACCTGCGCGCCGGGCGCGTCCACCTGGAGCTGCGCGTAAAGCAGATCCCATCGCGGCTGGGCGGTGGTGTTGGCCTGGATGGGCTGGGACAGCGCCAGGGCGTTGGGGCCCGTGAAGATGGCGCTTCGGAGATCGTTCCAGTTCTTGAGCGCGCCGATGTTGGCCACGGTGTCGCGCGTGCCAACGACCGCTCGGAACGGGCTCACCGTCACGGTGCCCGTCGCTCCCGCGGGCGCAACCGTCGCGGCCGTGCCGAAGGGTAGGATCGCCTTGGCGACCCCACTAGCCGAGAAGGGGGCGAGCCGAAGCAGTTCCGCAAGGACGTGGTCGTCCGCGAGGCCGCCGGCATCGGAGAGCGCGTTGATGTCGCTCTGCTCGACCTCCTGGCCGTTCTGCGTGAGAGCGAAGCGTTCGACGGACATGGGGGTTCAGCTCCCGAGCTTCGGGTCGGCGAGGAGGGCCCAGCGCACCGATTGCCCTTTGATGCGCGTGACGGCGTTGACGATGGCCTGGTAGACAGCGAGCGCCGTCGACGGGCTCTGGTAGACGAACATCCCGAGCGCGCCGCTCGTTTCGGAGCCAGCGGGGTTGGAGCCATCGGCGGTGAAGCTCCGGGCTTCGGCGGGGGCCACAAGGTCGGCCGCCACGAACGCGTGCGAGTCCGTCACGCCGGTGAGGACCGGGACACGAAGGATGAAGAAGCGCCCGACCTGGTCGGAGAACGCCCAGGCGCCGCCGAGCTCGGAGTTGGGACGAACGAAGCCTCCGTTCGCTGCCGCGTTGGCGGGGTAGAGGCGCGCGAAGTACTGCGCCTGGGCGCCGACGAAGGAGTGCCAGGCCGGCGTGCCGTCGGTCACGTACCAGCGATCGAGGATGCTCTCTGCGTACTGCGCCTGGGTGGCGGTGTAGGCGCCGAGGATTGCGTTCGCGGCGGCGAGGATCGCGGCGGGCGTCACAAGGTTCGGCACCGTCAGGGCACGGGCGCGCAGAGAGTCGTCGCTCTCGCCGTCCTGCTTGTAGACGCCGTGCTCGTTGCAGAGGCTCTCGAGGTAGATCCCGGTGGCCCGCGTGATGTCGCACTGCTGCGCCGAGTACGCGCTGAGGCTCCGGTAGCGGACAAGAATGCGCGCCAGCGCGGCGGCGAGCGCATCGCGCACCGGCGCCGAGTCGCTCTGCCGCACGAACGCCGGCAGCACGGCGAGGACGTCATCGGCGGTGACGCTGGCGGTCACGACGGGCCTGCGTACTGGAGCGTGACGACGCCCAGCTGGTAGCGCGTCAGCACCGGCGGCATCTGACCGCCGACGAGGATGGTCGCGGGCGAGGTGGGGGTGAGGAAGCTCACTTCCTGGACGTCGGCGCTGGCGCCGGCGATCACGCCGGCCAGCTCGTCGAGGTCGTAGTCGTAGCGTGTCGTCGAGAAGGCAGCTGAAAGCGCGTCGCGAATAGCGACATCCGGACTAGGAAGCCGCCCGGGATCGTCGCGCATCGTGACCACGGCCGAGACGGGCACCGTGGCTGTCTGCATGCCGAGCACCTGCAGGTCGGCGCCGCACGCGCGAACCCCTTCGAGGGCGACGGTGCATGCGCGAATCAGGCGCGTGGTCGTGGAGAAGCCCGCGTCCGCCACGTAGCAGTGGCACAGGCCGTCGTCCGTGGGGGTGAAGTCGGAATCGAAGAGCGCGACGTACGCTGCGCCCTGGGCGACGCACGCCGCGGTGATCGCGTCCGGGTAGCCGTTTCGCGCCGCAAGCTGGGTCGCGCGCGCCCTGGCGCGGACGTCCGGCGCGGACTCCAGGGCGGTGCCGTCGGAGCACTGAATCGCCGCGACCTGCCAGCTCGGGTCCCAGAGCGGATCGTCCACGCGCGCGATGGCTGGCCCCGCCAGGCTCACGGCGCTGCCCGGACCGAGGTCCGCCGCTCGGATGGGCACCGTGATGGCGGCGACGCCGGCTGCGACGGCCACGTCGCTGGCGGCGGCGTAGGAGCGCGCGGTCGGTGAGGCCGCGCTCGCGAAGACGAGGATCCGTGTGCCGTCCCAGATGGTTCCTCCACCCGCCGCGACGCTCGCGCGCGTCAGCAGCGCCGTCCCCGTCCCGTAGCTTGGGACGATGCGGTCGATACCGAAGCGGAGCTTGACCAGGCGCGTGAGGTCGTCGCCTTCGGCCGTGTCGAGGTAGACGGCGCGAAAGAGGTCACGGTCCCGTGCGGCCTCGCGGGTGACGAGAATCGCGCCCGACCCCGCGAAGTGGTCGTAGATCGAGCCGCGGCGCGTGTCGGCGACCGACTGACGCGTGCCGACGACGGCGTTGGCCGACGCCGTAAGCAGATCGCGGATGCTGGGAAGGGGATCGGACGCAGGCACTCGGACATACTCATGGGGTGCCGGGGCCCGGGACGCTCAGCGGCTGGTCATCGCCTACCAGCGTGACGGAGACGTCGTACTGGCTGCTCGTTGGGTCGAGGGTGTCGAGCGTGGCGCTCGCGGTCTTGACCCGGTCGTCGGCGAGCGCCTGGCTGACGAGCGTGCCGCGCAAAGCAGGCAGGGCGCCGGGCGTGCCGTCGATGTAGCGTCGAGGCTTTGCGCCGTAGGTGTCGTCCCAGGGCAAGCCCTCGGAGGCCATACGACGTGTGAGGGCGGCCTGCACGTTGTCCGAGCCACCGACGGTGGCGAGGTCGCCGGCCGAGGTTTCCACGTAGTCCTGGCCGCTCCAGACCAGGTCGACGCCGTAGAGCAGATCGGTGATGTCGTCCGGCGTGACCTCGGCGTCTACCGGGACCGGCGGCGCGCTCGCGAGCCGGATCGACGCGCTCGTTCCTGCCGGCGTCATTGTGCCGTCCGCGCCGGGGACGCCGCCGGCGCTGACCGTGTAGACGACGGCCGCCTGCAAATCGGACCCGAGCGCGAGGTCGACCTGGTTGGGCATCCCGACCAGGCCGACGAGTCCCGCGACGGGCACCGCCGACCCATCGCTACCGGCAAGAGCGTAGAGGCCGAGCGTCGTGAACGCGGCGGGAGCGAGCGGCCCGTCGAAGACAAGGCGTACGCGCCGCTCGTGGCGAGCGACGGCCGTCAGCAGCGCGACCATCGCGTTTCAGTCGAGCGGGCACACGAGGGGCAGCGGGATGGCGAGGTTGAAGCCGAGGTCGATGGTCGGCAGCGACAGCACGGGCAGCGGGATGCTGAAGCTGAACGAGAAGGTCGGGAAGGAGCAGAGGCTCATGGTCTGGTTCCTCAGGGGCTGATGAACACGCTCTTGGACGGCGCTCCCGGCGGTGACGGGCCGAAGAGCGCCGGAGAGGCGGCCGTGGCCTGGGCGCCGATGCTCACGTTGCCGGCGATGAGGCCAGCCGAAGCGTTTGCCAGGATGGTGACGTTGCCCCCCGTGAGCTTCACGAGTCCCGTGTCCTTCTGCACGAGGGACAGCTCCTTGGTCGTCATCTGCACGACGGTCTTCGCGTCGCCGCTGTCGGCGACGAAGATCATGATCGCGCCGCTCTTCATGATGACGCCGTTACCGAGTTCGTCCTGGAGCATCACGCCATCGGGTCCGACGTGCAGGAACCGGTTGTCGTAGTCCGAGATGGTGACGCTCTTGGCCTTGATGACGAAGTCGGTGTCGGCGCCGACGTCGAACTTGGCCTTGGTCGAGCTGAACTGGATGTCGGGCGAGGCCTCGGTCGTGCAGACGATGACCCCGGCGCCGGGGTGGTCGGCAAACGCGGTCGGGAAGCCGATCATGACGGGCGTGCCGGGGGCGGGGATGCGGAAGAGGCCTCCGCCGATGCGGGCGAGCACCTGGTAGCCCTGCGCGACGTCGGGCGTCAGCGGTGTCGAAGGGTGGCGTCCACGCACGAGCGTCACGCGCACGAGGGTCACGCCGTTTTCGGTGTCGTAGTGAGGGCTCGCCCCGTCCCAGCCCACGGTACCCGGCTCGAAGACGAGCAGATCGCCACGCCCGCCAAGGACGTCCGCGTCGTTCTGAAGCTCCGCGAATCCTGCGTCGATGGTCATACCTGGATCCGGTTGGCGTAGTTGACCTGGAGCTCAAACGAGCCGCTCTGGTCGTCGGTCTGAAAGTCCACGGTGACTCGCTTGACGCAGAACTCCGGGCTCGCTGCGCCGAAGGCGTCCGCATCCTCGGCGATGAGCTGCGCGATGCCGTCCGAGTAGCCGCGGCGCTTGAGGTAGGCGATGCGGCCCTCGACCGTGGGGATGTGTCGGAGGGCCTCCTTGTCCTTTTCCTCGAACTCGACGCGCACGGCGTCGCCCGGACCGAGCGTAAGCAGGTCGAACTGCGCGCCGCTCATGGTCTCGGAGAACATCTCCGCGGTGGATAGCTGCCCTTCGAGCTCCTGGCGGGAGCGCTCCTCCCAGATGCGCCGCGCCAGGCCGTCGAGCGCGGACTGATCGGTCACGCCAGTGTACGGGAACATCTCGTAGTGGTCGGAGACCCTGCCGCCCGAGGAGAGCGCTCGCTTGGACGGCGAGGTGCCAAGCGGTGGGTAGAAGGCCTCGAGCGTCTTGCCCGTGAGCGGATCGAAGCTCGTGATGCCGATGCCCTTGCCCGCTAGGTCGGCGCTCCGCGCCTCGCTCATCTCGAGGACGTTGTGCCCCCAGATGAGCCGGGCCGGATCCGAATCGGAGTAGTAGTCCTGGGCGAGCGTGACGATGCACTGGTCCTTCCGGATGAAGGAGATGAGCCCGCACATCCCGACGCACTGCTGCCAGACGGCCCACGCGTCGGCACCGGGCTTGACGGGCACGCGCGCGCCGAGGCGTGCGAAACGCGGCGCCGCCGCGGAGCCGAGGCTGGGGAGATCGCCCTGCGCGAGCTGTCCGACGGGCGTGAGGCGGTCGCGAAGGGCGCTGACCGTCGAGATGATGGTCGAGGATCCGCTCGGATCGAGGTAGCCCGTGTTGTCGCAGATGCGTGCCCACGCGTCCGACAGCGACTGCGAGTAGTCGGGCACGCCCGCCGGTGGGAGCTTCGCCCGAAGGAAGAACGCCGTGTAGTCCTGAAACTCGAGCTCGACGACGAAGCCCTCGCTTTCCTTGGCTATGCGGCGCGGGCGCACGAGCGTGCCGATGAAGCGAAGCGAGCTCGTGCCCGGGGTCCACTGGCCCTTGTCGTCGGCGTTGCCGAGGTAGAACTGCAGGGTCGCCGACGACAAGAGCCGCGGGTCGGCGCCGGCGTCGCGCCACTCGGCGGTCAGCCGAAGAACGTCGGCGTGCTGGTGGTCGTTGCTCTCCCAGAACGCTCGGCGGATGCGGATCGGAAAGGAG
>Ga0326727_10008432_pt1 | contig 26144 bp, 21 predicted proteins | sample MB2enrmetagenome_FD_207643 | JGI IMG/M metagenome (GOLD analysis project Ga0326727, IMG submission 207643) | Lab enriched peat soil microbial communities from McLean, Ithaca, NY, United States - MB29MY | ecosystem: Environmental > Terrestrial > Soil > Wetlands > Peat | place: USA: New York...
GGCTGTCCCCCGCCGTTGTATGTGCGAAATCTACGCCATCCTGAGCAGGCTTCTATCCCCATGGCGAAACAACGGCGCGCTGATGACCATGCAGCCCGCTTGAAAGAGGCTTTTTCAGGATGGACTAGTTATCGGGTTGAATCGCTCATGAAAGCTAGAAAAAATATCCTGGCCTAGTTTGCAGATAGTTTTTGTTGTTTGCGGTAGGATGGGTTTCGTAGATAGGAATTGGGCAGTCGTCCGGAGTTAGATGCGGCGATTGCGAAATGGGAGAGCACAGCCATTGGGGGCTGTGCTCTTTTTGTTTGCGCGGCAAACGAGGAAGGTGCATGTGAGGGTAGGAGAACAGTTGCGGGAGATCTGGCATCAGGCGACCGGGGGTGACAAGAAGGCGGGCATGGCCGCGGCGGCCGCGGAGGCAGCACGAAGGACGCTGGCGTTGCCGTCGATTCTGAGCCCGGTCCAGTATCCGGGGCGGCTGCTGCCCAAGCCGACGCCGGCGAATCTGCGGCGGTTCGCCGAGACGCCGCTGGTGCGCCGCGCCATCAACGCGATCAAAGACAGGATCGCGGCGATGGATTGGCAGGTGCGCGTACGGCGCGGCGTGATCGCGGGAGAAGTGGTTGACGTAGAGAAGAAATTGCGGGCTTTGCGGCGCGTGCTGGAAGAACCCAACGAGGTGGACAGCTTTCGCACCTTGATGGAGCAGGCCATCGAGGATGCGCTGACGGGCGGTTTTGGCGCGATCGAGATGGAGCCTACGGGCGACGATGCGAGGCCGGCGATGCTTTGGGCAGTGGATGGGGCATCGGTCCGGATCAATGCCAGGTGGGATGGTCAGGCGGAGACGCCGCGCTATGCGCAGGCGCTTCCGGGACAAATGGAGTCGAGCGCGGTGGATCTGCTGGACGGTCAACTGATGTACATCCGGACGAATCCGCGCAGCTTTACGCCCTTCGGGCTGGGGCCGCTGGAGGTCGCGTTCGAAACGGTGAACCAGTTCCTGAGCGCGCATCGGTTTGCGGGGAAGCTGGCGGCGAATTCGGTGGCGCAGTATGCGCTCTGGTTGAACGAGGCGACACCAGCGCAGCACGACCGGCTGATCCGGTGGTGGCAGGACGAGATTGAAGGAACAGGGCGGGTTCCGCTGCTGTCGACCGAGCAGAAGCCGGAGGTGCTCCGCTTTGCGCAGGGGACGGATGCGGACTTGCGGCTGGCCTGGCAGTCGTTCCTGATCCGGATGGTGGCCAATGCATTTGGATTGCCGCCGATGCTGCTGGGGTTGGAGAGCGACGTGAACCGGGCGACGGCGCAGGAGGTGGCGGACGAAGCATTCCGCGGGGCGATCTCTCCGCTAGCGATGCTGCTGGCCGGGCACATTACGCGGGACTTGTTCGGTAAGTGCATTGGGTGGCGGGAGTTCGAGTTTGTCTTCAACGATCTGAGCGCGCGGGACGAGGAGACGGAACTGAATGTACAGGTGAAGCTGCTGCAGGCGGGCGTGCTGACCGTCAACGAAGTGCGAGCCATGCGGGGGCTGGGACCGCTGGGCGGCGAGCGCGGAGCAACGGGAGCAGGGGAGGCTGGCGAGCAGGAGAGCGGCGAAGCGGACGATTGACGGAGAGCAACAGAGAGCAGGCCTGGAGGGTGGGAGCGGATGCGGCTGGAAGCGATGGCGGTAAAGATTCCTCATGTGGACGGGCACCCGAACCGGGTGGCCTTCGAAGGGGTGCTGACGGTGGTGAACAGAGCCAGCGACAAGGCGCCTGCGGGAGCTCGCGGGCATCGGGTGATGCTGACGCGGGAGGCGGCGGAGAAGGCGCTGCCTTCGCTGCTGGGGATGGCGGTGGACTATACGCCGGGCTGGGACGGGCACGACGCGCGGCGCAAGATCGGCCTGTTGACCGAGGCCGACCTTGCGGGCGACCGGCTGGTGGTCCGCGGGTATCTGTATGCGCGGGATTTTCCGGAGGTGGCCGAGTCGATTGAAGCGAAGGGACCGGAAGCGATGGGAATGAGTTACGAACTGGCCGATGCGCGCGTGGAAGACATGCGGGCCGAAGTGTGGAAGCTGACGCGCGTGACCTTTACCGGAGCGGCGGTTCTGTTGCGGGACAAAGCAGCTTACCGGGCGACGAGCTTCCGGATGGCGAGCTAGCGGAGAGCGCTTGTCAACGGGATCGGCCAGTCCGCGGAGATTCACGGCGAAGAAGAAAGGATGGAGATGGAAAACAGGGAGCAGGAGATGGTGGAACGGCTGGAAGCCGCGACGACATTGCTGGAACGGACACTGAAGTGGCTGGAAGAGAGGCAGGGCGCACTTTCCGGGGATGTGGAGCGGATTTCAGCAGCGGTGGAACAGAGCCGCCGGGAGTCGGAATTGGCCGAGCGGCTGGCAGAGGCGGAGCGGGAACTGGCCGAGGTGAAGGCGTCTTCCGCGCCGTTGGCGTTGAACTCGCTGCGCAGGACGGTTCCCGCGGCGACCAGCGAGATGCTGGCCAAGCAGGGCATCGGCGAGGGGCCGGTGGACGTGAAGACGCTGGATGCGGCCCTGGCCGGGCTGAGTCTGGAACAGCGGATTGCGGTGAAGAGCCAACTGCTACGCGCGGGCGCCATTGCTCATTGATCCGGCCCGGAAGATCTGCGTCGTGCTATCCCACCCTAGCGACAAGAACAAAGACGTCGCGAGGGTGGGGCACCCAGACAGCGCGGGATCAGTAAGAACAGATGCCAGTTTCCAGCTACCAGCTTCTAGCCGGAAGCTCTGCGATGTCCGGCTGGATCGATGCGCGAGGCCGGGAAACGGGGACGGAAGGCGATCGAGGCGCAGGAGATGCCTGGAGAGTTATCCGCCTGAAACCTGCAGGAGTTACAGCTCGGAACGGAAAGCTGGAAGCTAGTGGCTGAAAGCTCAGTTTCGAGCAACGAAAGGCCCCATGGAGGGGGCAGAGAGAGCCTATGAACGCAACCTTTGCAGATATTCATGCAGCAGCGGACTTTATCGGACCGGGCGCAGTGGAAGTTCCGTTGTACCAGACCGAGATCTTCGACATTTGCCGCCGTTCGAGCCCGTTCGGCCAGCGAATCAAGCAGGTACCGGCGACCGGGCACCCGTCGCGGTTCTTTGAGGAGACGGCCCTTCCGAATCCGGGCGCGGCCGGCTTCGTGAATCCGCGCAGCATTGTGCCCACGGTGGTCAGCCCGACCCGCGTGGAGCGGAGCGTGCCGCTGAAGGCCATCGTTTCGCAGATTAACTACAACCTGTTCGACATCGAACTGGGCAATCAGCAGCAGCAGTTCGCCTATCTGCAGGCCAAGGATCTGGTGGATACGGTGAGCGGCGTGATGGTGGCTCACGATGTAGCGCTGTGGAACGGAAACGACACCAGCCTGAGTTCGCCGACCACGACCCAGTACATGGGGGTGACGGCGCAGATCGTGGCCGGCGGTAATACGGCTACCATCGGCGCTTCGTCGTCGATCGTGGACGGGCTGAAGTCCACCGTGGCGCAGATGGTGGCCAGCAATGGCTATCATGTCCGTCCCACCGCGATCTATGCCAACCCGGTTCTGCTGGACCTGATCGACCGCGAGATGAAGAGCGAGTTCAACGTGGTTCTGAACACAGAGAGCATTACCGGCGGCGTGCGAGTGAAGATGCTGTCGACGCAGGCAGGCGATCTGCCGCTGATTCCGGACTGGAGCCTGAGCTATACCGGCACTCCGGGTTCGGGTTCCGCGGTGCTGCCTGCCTACATTGTGACGGAGGATCTGATCGAGTATCACTGGCTGGGCGATCCCGCGCCGCGCATCTTCCAACTCGGCCTGCCGAACTCGCTGACGCAGCAGTACGTGGCTGTGAAGTTCGGCGCGCCGGTGGTGAAGGGCGCGAATTACGCGCATTATCAGGTGCTGGTCGACCGCTAGGAAGCGGCTTGCCAGGTCGGCGTGTGAGCGGAGAGGCTTTGCTAGTGGCGGGGCCTCTCCGCGCGGCGAGGGCTTTTGTTTTGGACGAGCAAGAGAGAAGGGTGAGGTATGGCATATCTGCAGCCGGCGGAATACCCGAACTATGGATTACCGGCCGGGACGACGGCGGACTGGATTACGGCGGCCACGGCACTGATCAACAGCTACTGCAGGCGGCCGGACCTGAACGTCATCCAGTACACGGAGCGGTTGCGCGTAACGCAGGGAGCGCAGACTGTGCGGTTGAGTTATTTGCCGCTTGCGCCGCTGGGAACGGCGACCAATCCGATCGTGAGCATCGAGGGCCGCTATGCGAAGCCGCGGCGCGGCGAGATGCAGGCCGAGCCCATGTTCGAGATTGCGTGGGCATTCTCGCTGCCTGGGCAGTGGTCTGCGATTGATCCGGGCACGGTGGACTGCGACGCGAACACCGGGGAAGTCATGCTTCCGAGGAACCTGCTGGGTTTGCCTTACAACGAAGTGATGGTGACGTATACAGCCGGCCTGGCGGCGATCGGCGACGACGTGAAGACGGCCTGCGCGCAGATTGTGCGCAATGCGCAGTCGACGCCGGCGCTGAACGCCAGCAAGACAAAAATCGACACCATGCAGATGCAGTATTTCTCGAGTTCGCTAGTGGACGAAACAGTGCAAATATGGCTGCGTCCTTACGTGGCGAACAGGCTGGGGTGAGCGATGAGCGATACAGCGCCGCGCAACCCTGTGAGTGCGCCGCAGATGCTGGCCGATGCCCTGTTGCGCAGCGTGGCAGGGACACAAGCGCTGCTGCGCGTAACGGGGACGAATACGGACACCAGCCAGTCGGAACTGGGGCTGGTGGCTACAACATTCTACGAAGTCGTGGTGAGCCCGGTGGCGATGCGGAAACTGCGGCCAACGTTCAAGGAAGGCGATGAGCCGAAGTGGGAACTTCTGGTTTCAGCCACGGGAGTCGAAGAGCAGGTGCTGGCGCTCGATCTGAGTTCGGCGCAGGCCCTGTTTGCGATGACACTGGCTGTGACCGTGGCAGGGCAGGATTACCTGATCGAGTCGATCTCTTCCAATGAAGCCTTCGGGCAGGTGTATCTCTACAGGCTGCTGTTGCGCGAGGCGCGGCCGCAATCTCTTTGATGTGATGTGGCAGGAATTCCTGTCAGGCGGCGGGCACGGTCGAGTGCACGAGGGAGCAAGACTCCATGCAGAATGCGAAAGACTCGTTTTATATGGCGCTGCGCGCGCGGCTTATGCAACTCAATCCGGGGCGAACCATCCTGTTGCGCGGTGCGGTGCGTCCGGGGATCGTGGTCGAGGAAGCGGAAGCTCCCTTCAGCCAAATGCCGGGCGATGTGTTTGTACTGCGCTGGCAGGGGCTGGGCACCGACCTGGACATGGCGGCAACGATGGTCGCAGAGGAGTGCGAGATCCTGTACCAGACCTGCGGTACGCAGGCATTCGGCGGGCTGGACCGCGGGCGCGCTTTGAGCGAGATGGATGAGGAACTGGTGTCGATCCTGGCGCCCTATTCCACGCCCAAACTGAACTATCTGACTACTCCACCGACGGCAATGTTGACAAAGGTGTTCTGGGACGAGCCAGTCTATGGACCGGTTTCAGCGCAGCGCGACCGGCTGAGCCGCTCGGTGAAGGTGATGGTGTACTGCTATCAGGAGCAGGGGGAGTAAATGGCGGCGAATTGGATTTCGGCTCCCGCGCCGGTGGCGCGCCGCGTGCGGGCATATTTTGCGCCGGTCAACCGGCCTGCGCAGGTCCCCGTGCTTTTCGATGCGGCGGAGCAGGGTGCTTTCAATCTGGACGCGCCGCCGTTTCCCTGGATCAGTCTGGGATGGATTCAGGAGTTCGCGCGGAAGCCCGCATCGAAGACGACGGCGATCCTGACGGGAATTCCGGCTTCTCCGCTGGAGCAGGTGCGCGAGACGCTGCAGGCGCAGGTAAGCCTTCAGTTTCTGAGTTGGACGAAGTTGACAATGGCGTTGGCGACCGGATCGCAGCACATGAACCTGCTGACGCCGGCCAGCGGTGGAACCGCAGCGGCCGACGGCGCACAGGCAGCGACGGCGGTTGTTGTGCAGGACGGATCGAGCGCAACTTCCATCGCGTTGAACAGCGCGGATGCGGCGCAGTTTTCGGCGGGTTCGATGGTCGCGGTGGATGTGGACTACACCGGCCAGACGGGATACGTGGGTACGCCGGTCTCGGCGGCTTACGTGCGGCAGACGCTCACGGATGTCGATTACATTCGGCGAGTTACCTTCAATGTGGCGCTGGTTTCGCAGGCGAATTCTAGCGGACTGACGCTGGCTTCAGCGTTGCCGGGCGGAGCGCCAGCATCGGGAGCGAAGCTGCAGGCGGTTTGCGGTTTTGTGGATCGCGAGGGCGGAAGTTTCTACCATGAGTGGTCGGCGTTGTTCGTCGCGGAGGGCAGCCAGGGCGAACGCGTCTTTTTCCACTATCCACGCTTGCAGACGATGACCGGTGCGGAGGAGGCGGCAGAACCGCTGGACGCCAAACATAAAACCGGGCTGGCACGGATGCTGCTCAAGGCGCAGTTTCTGGCGCTTCCGGTTACAGATCCGCTGGATGGCGAACGGGTTGTTTGCTATCGCAGCTTTTTGCCTGCCGCCAATGCTCTTGTCTAAGGCGTATTCGTGTCTAGAGTTCAGATCGGTCTTATAGCTGGCCCGAAGAAGGTCGCAACCAGAAACCCCAGGAACGCAACAGCAGCCTGCTGAGTTACGAAGACAGAGAGTCCAATGAAGATTACGATTCAAGGGCAGGAATATACGTCCGCGCTCGACGCACTGCGGCCACTGGCAATTGAACGCAAGTTGAATGAGCCCTCGATTTGCCAGCTATGGCTGAGCCTGCCTGCGGACGGAAGTCTCGCCGCGCCGTCGCGTTTCCAGTCATTGGCTGTCACCGGCGACGATGGCACGCAGTACTTCACGGGATACATCGCGGCGAGTCCAGTGCCGGAGTATGCGGGGCTGGGTATCGAGGGGCCGCGCTATCGGTACGCAATACAGGCGCTCAGCGACGAGTTGCTGCTTGACCAGTATCTGATGGCCACAAGCAAAGGTTCGACGGGCCAAACAGCGGGCGCTCTGATGGCGGCTCTTGTCAACCGCACGGGCTCGGCGGCTTTATCCACGCGCGGGCTTACCATGGGCGCGACGATCGGCAACTTCGTCCCCGAGCCGGGAGCATCCTGGAGTAGGAATGCAGGGCAGGTGGCGGCCATGGCGCGCGCCAGTTACCGCGCGATCGGTGGCGCGGTTGTGCTCAACTCCATCCCGACTACGACGCATACGCTCGACGAGACCGATGGCAGCCTTACACTGGCCAATCTTCAGTTCAACTCCAGCGGGAAGCGCGCTTTGGCCAACGATGTGACGGTGTGCGGGGAACACGAGCCGGTAGCGTATGTCACGGAGTACTTCCAGGGCGACGGCGTTACGACGCAGTTCTATCTGAGCGCAGGCCCGTACTTCCCCGCCGCTTCGAAGGCGGTCATCCTTCGCGAGTTGTTCGATGAGCCCGCGATCGACGAGCGCGTGTGGGGCAATACGGGCGGTAACGGCTATCTGACGCTTGGCGCCGGTGGCCTTGCAATGAACGGCGGCACGGGCATCGATGGGCAAACGTTGATCGAGTGGCTCGATCCGGTGGAGATGGGCGGGACGCTTCTGCTGGAAGCAACCGGCGTGTGTCTTTCACCCGGAAGCACCGGCATTCTGACGGGTTTCTTTCAGGGGATGGAGACGCTGGCTGGCTGCACGGCAGGTATCCAGGTGGCGGCGCAGCAGGGAACCGGCACGGTGATTCTGCAGCCGATTTTGCAGGGCACGGCGGCCGGACTCACCTTTACGGTGAATTCTTCGAATCAATACGCGCTGCGTCTCCGCATTCATGCCAGTGAGCACCATCGTGTGCAGGCTCTCTATCGCTCCTTCGGCGACAGCGGGCAGATCACCACGGGCGGGCTGTGGAATCTTGCTTCCGCGAAAGTGCAGATCGAGGTGCAGGAGTTCGTCAACGGTGTGGGTGGTATGCCTGTAACGCTCTACGACGGCGCATTGGCCAACCTTCCCGGCACGTGCACGGTGGTTGCCGCCAGCAGCACGAACCTGATTGGCAGCATGCGCTCGATCAGCCTGACGGACCTCGGTTCGGGATGGGTTATCGGCACGCCGCCCAATGGCGGAGCATATACGCGGCGGATCGGCACAACCGCGGAGTCCGCCGAGTGCCATCTGGAGCGCACTGGAAAGTTGGTCTTCTATACCGGCTTTGCGCCGGTCAGCGGAGAGCAGATCGCGGTCAGCTATCGCACAGTGGGGCGTGCCGTCGGACGCGCGGTGAACACTGCCAGCCAGGCAGAGCTGGCAGCGGCGGGTTCGCCCTCCATGGCCGCTTGGATTGGCTCTGTCACGAGCCCGGCGGCGCGCAACTCCGCCGATTGCCGCAATGCGGCTGCGGCTATTGAGCAGGCGGCGGCTGGTGTGAGCGCGCTGTGGAGCGGTACATATAGAGCCACACGGTTCAGCTTTGCCAGCGACGTCTGGCCCGGCGATGCTCTCGAACTGGTTGCATCATCCCTCAAACTCGATACGCAGGCCGTGGTGCGTTCGGTCAAGCTTGCCTACAGCGCGAGTATTCCGGATCTCGTCGAATACACCATCTCGTTCGCCAACGACTGGGCGGACGATCTCTCCATCAAGACCAGCACAACCGTGCCTGCCGATGCCTGGCTGCCGGCGCCGGTCGCGCCCACTCTGCTGGCCAATCTTACGGGCTTGACGGTCACCACGCTCAATGGAACCGCGGTGGCCATCAACACCGGCATCGCGCCGCCAACCGGTGGAGGCTTCGAGATTCGCCGCCGCGACTTTGCCTTCATGGCCGGGCAGGACTCCACCCTGGTGGCGCGCTCTACCGTGCAGAACATCACCTTCGCGCGCGAGTCGGCCAACGACAGGTTCTACATCCGGATGTACGACGGGGCCACGCCTCCCAACTATTCGGAGTTCTCAACGGCGTTGTTCATCAACCTTCCAGTGGGATAAAAGCGGCGGCGGGAATCTTCCGAGCGGAGTCAGGCAATGCGCATGATGAATGAATTCGAGGCCCAGGTGCTGAGCGACCTGAGCGTCCTGAAGACACAGATGAACGGCCTGATGGGCGACGGCAACGGCGGACGGATCGCCGACCTCGAACGCCGCCTCGATCGCCACGAACAGAACTGGCAACGCGCCAAGGGGTTTCTGGCGGCGGCCAGCGTCGTGCTTGCGGTTCTTGAAGTGGCTGTGGAGGCATGGCATCGGCATTGAGAGTTGCTGGCCTAAATGCCCTCGTATAATTTTCCTATGAGCAATCAGCCACTGGTGGGCGTGGTGATGGGCAGCAAGAGCGACTACGAAGTGCTCTCGGCTGCGGTTGAAATCCTGCGCGCCCTTGAGATTCCCCATGAGGCGAAGATCGTCAGCGCGCACCGCACGCCCGACTGGCTCTTCCGCTATGCCGAAACTGCGCGCGAACGCGGCCTCCGCGCCATCATTGCCGGAGCCGGCGGCGCTGCGCATCTGCCGGGTATGCTGGCCGCCAAGACACTTGTTCCCGTGCTCGGCGTTCCCGTGCCCGCCACGCTCTTGAACGGCATGGACTCGCTGCTGTCGATTGTGCAGATGCCCAAGGGAGTTCCCGTGGGTACACTCGCTATCGGCAAGCCTGGCGCGGCCAACGCGGCCCTGTTCGCCGCAGAGATTCTCGCCGCCACCGATGCAGATCTCTACGAGCGGCTCTCCGCGTGGCGCTCCGCGCGCACCCGGGAAGTGCTCGACCAGGAGTTGCCCGCGTGACCGGCGACGCGCAGCCGAAGCCAGGCGCGGTTCTTCCCGGCGGCCTGATCGCGATTCTGGGCGGCGGCCAGCTTGGCCGCATGACGGCGATGGCCGCGCGCACCATGGGGTATCGCGTGCGCGTGATGGATCCAGAGCAACGCTGCCCGGCCAGCTTCGTCGTTGACGAAACCATCGTTGGCCGCTGGGATGACGCCGATGCCGCGCGCCGTCTTGCTGCGGGCGCCGATGCCGTCACTCTGGAGATCGAGCAGATTGGCGTCGATGCCCTGCGCCAGGTGGCGCAACTGGCGCCGCTGCGCCCCGGCGTCGAGCCTATCCGCATTATTCAGGACAAGACCCTGCAGAAGACCTGGCTTGCCGACAACGGCTTTCCCGTCGGGCCTTTTCGCGTTGTTACAAGCGAAGAGGAACTGCAAGCTGCCGTGCCAGCGCTGGGTGGCCGCGTCTTTTTGAAGATCGGCCGCGGCGGCTACGACGGCCGCGGACAGGCTCGCATCGGCATGGAGGCCGAGCCCACGGAAGCCGCCATCGCGGCAGCGTGGAAGTGCATTGGAGCCAAGCCCGCCGTGGCCGAGCAGGCTCTCGATCTGGACTGCGAGATCAGCGTGATGGCCGCGCGCAATCCCTCCGGCGAAGTCCGTTCCTATCCGGCTGCCCGCAATCACCACGAGAATCAGATTCTTGCCTGGAGCGTGCTGCCCGCCGGCGTTTCCGCCGAGCTTGAGGCCCGCGCCGAGGCGCTGGCAGCGGCTATCGTTGCCAAGCTTGGCCTCGAAGGCTTGCTCTGTTGCGAACTCTTTGTTACTCGTCAGGGCGAGCTGTTCGTCAACGAGCTTGCGCCGCGTCCGCACAACAGCTATCACCAGAGCGAGCGCGGATGCGTGACGAGCCAGTTTGAACAGCTTGTGCGCACCACCTGCAATCTCCCTCTCGGCGACACGTCCATTCTCTCCCCGTGCGCTATCGTCAACCTGCTGGGCGAGGTCTGGCTCGATGCCGCGGGCAGCCCCGACTTCGCAGCTGCGCTCGCCGTTCCCGGCGTCCGTCTTCATCTTTATGAGAAGCTCTCTCCGCGCGCCGGCCGCAAGATGGGCCATCTCTCCGCCACGGGTGCTACCGCGGAAGAGGCTCTTGCACGGGTCCTCGAAGCCAAGCGCCTCCTCTAAATCATCCTCATCGCACAAAAAGAAGCGGGGCAATCTTGTTGGGAAGATTGTCCCGCTTTTGTTTTGGTCTCGACTGCGGCTAGGAAGCGGCCTGTTCGCCCTTTTCCCACCGCTTTGGCCGCTTGTTCTGCTGCAGAATTTTCTTCCGCAACCGCAGCGACTTCGGCGTTACTTCCACAAACTCATCGTCTGCGATGAATTCAATGGCCTGCTCCAGATTCTGCGACTTGAAGGGAACCAGCCGGACGGCATCGTCTGCCGACGAGGCGCGCATGTTGGTCAACTTCTTCTCGCGCACCACGTTCACGTCCAGGTCGTTGTCGCGCGAGTGCTCGCCGACAATCATGCCCTCGTACACCTCAACGCCTGCGCCCAGAAACAGAATTCCGCGTTCCTGCAATCCGTTCAGCGAGTAGGTGGTCGTCGTTCCCTGCCGGTCGGCGATCAGCGCGCCGGTGGGCCGCTGCGGAATCTCGCCCTGGTAGGGGATGTAGCCGTCGAACAGCGCGTTCATCACGATGGTTCCGCGCGTCTCGGTCAGCATTTCGCTACGCAGTCCGATGATGCCGCGGCTGGGCACGCGGAACTCCAACCGCACGCGCCCCGAACCGTGATTGTGCATCTTCGTCATCTCGCCCTTGCGGGGCCCGAGCTTCTCGATCACCACGCCCGTGTAGGCTTCCGGCACGTCGATCGTCAGATGCTCCACCGGCTCCAGCCGCACGCCGTCCACAACCTTGGTCACAATCTCTGGCCGGCCCACCATCAGCTCAAAGCCCTCGCGGCGCATCATTTCGATCAGAATCGCAAGCTGCAGTTCACCGCGTCCCAACACCTTGAAGGTGTCCGGCGATCCCATCTCTTCCACGCGGATCGACACATTCGTCAGCAGTTCTTTTTCCAGGCGCTCGCGCAGGTTGCGGCTGGTTACATACGTGCCTTCGCGTCCCGCAAACGGAGAGTTGTTCACGCTGAACTGGATCGCGATCGTCGGCTCGTCGATGACGATCAGCGGCAGCGGCGAGGGGTTTTCCAGGCTCGTAATCGTTTCGCCGATGGTGATGCCTTCCACGCCCGCCACGGCCACAATGTCGCCCATCGTAGTCTCGGTGGTCTCGATCCGCTTCAGCCCGGAGAAGGTGAACAGCTTGGTAATCTTGGTCTTCTGCAGCGAGCCATCGCGCTTTGAGATGGTTACTTCGTCGCCCGCGTGCAGTGTGCCCTGGAAGACCCTGCAAACCGCGATGCGGCCGAAATATTCCGAGTAGTCCAGGTTTGTGACCAGAATCTGCAGCGTGCCTTCGCTGTCGCCCGTTGCTACGGGAATTGTCTTCACGATGGTCTCGAACAGGGGCTGCAGGTCCGTGCCCGGCTTCGCGGGGTCCAGGGTCGCGGTACCCGCCTTGGCCACCGCATACAGCACCGGAAAATCCAACTGGTGCTCGTCCGCGTCCAGATCGATGAAAAGATCGTAAATTTCGTTCAGAACTTCCTGCGGACGCGCATCCGGGCGGTCGATCTTGTTGATCACCACGATCGGCTTCAGCTTTGCTTCCAAAGCCTTTGATAGCACGTAGCGCGTCTGCGGCAGCGGGCCTTCGGCGGCATCCACCAGCAGCATCACGCCGTCCACCATCTTCAGCGCGCGCTCCACCTCGCCGCCAAAGTCGGCGTGGCCCGGCGTATCCACAATGTTGATCTTGCCGCCCTCGAAGTTGATAGCCGTGTTCTTGGCGAGAATCGTGATGCCGCGCTCCCGCTCCAGTTCGTTCGAATCCATCACCCGGTCGGCTACCTGCTCGTTGGCGCGGAAAGTTCCCGCCTGCCGCAGCATGGCGTCTACAAGGGTTGTCTTGCCGTGGTCAACATGGGCAATGATGGCGATATTGCGTATCGTCTGGGTCACAGGGGCTAATGTCCTTTTCTCGGATTCGGCTGCTCGCGCCGTTCAGGGGCGGTTGGGAAGCTGAAAGACTACGAATTACCGCATACGGCGGCACCTTCCATTCTACCAGCCGCTCAACCCGAGCCGTCCCATACATCAAACTGCCGTAGCCGGTTCCCTTCTGTGCTGCCGCTCGATTACACTGCATCGCAAATGAGAATCTCCACTTTCCCCTCCCTTTTTCGTCTGCCGCCGGCGGTTGCCGCCGTCATCGCCATCTCTGCCAGCCTCCTTCTGCCCCTGGCAACTCCGGTGGCTGCGCAATCCGCAAAGAGCCTTCGCATCTATTCCGTAGACGTCGAAGGCGGCCAATCCACGCTCGTCGTTGCGCCTTCCGGCGAGTCCCTTCTTGTGGATACGGGTTGGCCCGGCTTTGACGGCCGCGATGCCATGCGCATCCAGGCCGCCATGAAAGACGCCGGCGTTGCCCGCATCGATCATCTGCTCACCACTCACTACCATCGCGACCACGTTGGCGGCCTGCCGCAACTTGTGGCTCGTGTGCCCGTCGGCGAGTTCATCGATCACGGTCCCAACCGCGAGGACTCCGACGTGACGCGCACGGACTATGCCGCCTACCTCAAGGCCATCGAGGGCCACGCGCGCCGTACCGTCCATCCCGGAGACAGCATCGGCATCCCCGGCCTCTCCATTGTTGTTGTCACCGCGGACGGCGGCCATATTGCCTCCATCCCCGGCATTGCTCCCTCGCCTAACCCCGCCTGTGCGGCCGAAAAGTCATGGCCCGAAGATCCTACGGAGAACGCGCGTTCCACCGGCATCCTCCTCACCTTCGGCAACTTCCGTTTTCTCGACCTCGGCGACCTTACTGGCGCCAAAGAGCTGGCACTCGTCTGCCCTCATTCGCCTCTGCCGCCGGTCGATCTCTATCTGGTCAGCCATCACGGCCTCAACCAGTCCAACTCCGCCGCGCTGCTCCGCGCCATCCGTCCCCGCGTCGCCCTGATGAACAACGGCGCGCGCAAGGGCGGCAGCCCGGAGGCGTGGCAAACAGTGCACGACAGCCCCGGCCTCGAAGATCTCTACCAGGTCCACACCGCCGAAGCCTCCGACGCCGCGCACAACACCGCCCAGTCCCTCATCGCCAACCCGGCAGGCATTCCCGATGCTGGAGCGTACTTTAAGGTGATCGCCAGCGCCACGGGCGGCTTTTCCATCACGAACTCCCGCACCGGCCAAACCAAAACCTACCCGCACAAATAGGCACGCCACGAAAGTAGCGCGGACGTCCCCGTCCGCGCTGCGGGATTGCCGTTGCCGCCGGCGTCCCCAGCTCTGAATCGTTCCGCGCATCGAAGGCGGGCAGAGCCTTGCCCAACCAGCTATCGAATGCCTATCCTCTGTCCCCTGCCTCAAGGCATATAATCGCTGGCGCATTCGAGCGGCTGTTTGCCGCTGCTCTCAAAAATGCAAAGGAGAATCGCCATGTCTCAATCGCGCCGGGAGTTTCTCGCCGGCCTTGCCACCGCCGGTGCCTTGGCTGCTGTGCCCCGTGCGGCTCATGCCTCTCTTGCGGGCAGGCCGCTCTATCCGCCCATGAACCTGTCTGCCTTCGCCGCGCCGCTCAACCGCGGAGAGTTCGAACTCCGCGCCGGTTGCTCCGCCATCACCTGGAGCGACAACGCCGCCCAGGCCATCGAAGACATTGCCGCCGACGGCTTCGCGGGCATCCAACTCCGCGCGCCCGTGCTCGATCAGTATCCCGATCCGCACGTCCTGCGCGACCTGCTGGCCCAGCACAAGCTCACCTTTGTGGCGCTGTCCAGCGGTCAGGGATCGCTCGACCCCGCTATCCGCAAGTCGCAGCTTGAAACGCACGTCAAGCACGCGCACTACGTCCGCGAAGCAGGCGGCCTCTTCCTGCAACTCGTCGCTTCCGCCGCCAAGCCCACCGGCCCCTTCCCGGCCGACCAGTGCAAGCTGCAGGGCGAAGTCTTTACCGAGATCGGCAAAGCAATCGCCGACTTTGGCGTCAAACTCGGCTTCCATAACCACATGAACACGATGGGCCAGCCGCCCGAGGCGGTTGACACGATCCTCGCGTCCTCCGATCCCAACTACGTCCACCTCGAACTCGACGTTGCCCATTACCTCCAGGGCGGCGGCGATCCCGCTGCCTGCATTCGCAAGTACGGCCGCCGCATCCTCTTCATGCACTTCAAGGATGTGAAGGACGCCGCCAATCCCGGCGGCTACGAGTGGCAGGAACTTGGCCGCGGCCGCGTGGACTTCCCCGCCATCTTCGCCGCTCTCCACGAGATCAAGTTCCGTGGCTGGGGCATCGTCGAACTCGACCGTGTGCCCAAGGGCGACCCGCTGTCGCCGAAAGACGCCAACGCCGTCAGCCTGCGCCTGCTGCGCGAGAAATTCGGGGTGAAAGCATGAGCTGTCCCTTCCGTCTTGCCGTCATTAACGACGAAATCTCCGCCGACTTCGACCACGCATGTTCCGTTGCCGCCAACGACTTCGGCCTCAACTGGATCGAGATTCGCTCCATGTGGGGCAAGAACGTCGTCGATCTCGACGCCGACGAGGTCGATCGCGCCCGCAAGATTCTCGAGAAATACAAGCTCCGCGTCACCGACATTTGCAGCCCCCTCTTCAAGGTCAACTGGCCCGGCGCGCCGCAGTCCAAGGAAGGCCCCAAGCGCGACCAGTTGCATACCGACATCGACTTCAAGCATCAGGACGAAGTCCTTGCCCGCTCCATCGAACTCTGCAAGGCATTCCAGACCGACCGCATCCGCTGTTTCGACTTCTGGCGGATTGAAGACCAGAAGCCCTATCGCGAAGCCATCAACGACAAACTCCGCCAGGCTGCCCGCGCCTGCGCGCCCCACAACATCGTCCTTCTGCTGGAAAACGAGATGGCCTGCAACACGGGCAGCGGACCCGAGGCCGTCGAAGTCCTCAAGGCCATCAAGGAACCCAACTTCATGCTCAACTGGGACCCCGGCAACTCCGCCACCTTCGCCGGCGATGTCCCCTATCCCGACGACTACAACCGGATGCCGAAGCACCGCATCGGCCACTGCCATTGCAAGGACACCATCCGCAAGGCGGACGGCAAGTTCGAGTGGGCTCCGGTCGGCGGCGGCATCATCGACTGGGTTGGCCAGTTCAAGGCCTTCGAGCGCGACGGCTACCACTTTGCCGTCAGTCTCGAAACCCACTGGCACGGCGGCAAGCCCGAGCCCGGCAGCAACATGAGCATCCCCGAAGCCTCCACCCGCGCCAGCATGAAAGGCCTGAAGGAAGCCCTGAAGAAAGCCGGCTTCACCTGCTAGCGCTCAACAAAATTACGGTCGAAAAATGTTGACCAAACCACCAAAGTTACGGGTGCCCCACCCTCGGCGCGTCGTTGTTTTTGCGGCTAGGGTGGGGTGGCACAAACCTACCCCGCCAGATTCCAACTACTCACCGCTCTTCTGTACCATTCCGTTGACCGAGGTGACCCAATGAACCGCCGCAACTTCCTGAGCAACACCGCCAAGGGCGCCATCGCCATTGCCGCCCTGCCTTCCATGCGCGTACTTGGCGCCAACGACCGTATCCGCATCGGCCTCATCGGCGCGGGCGACCGCGGCCAGCAGGACCTCGACGACGCCCTCCGCCAGCCCAACATCGAGCTCGTCGCCGTGGCCGACACCTACTCCCGCCGCCGCGACCAGGTCAAGGCCAAGGTCCCCACCGTCACAGCCTACGACGACCCCATGCGCCTGCTCGAACGCAAAGACATTGATGCCGTCATCAACGCCACGCCCATGCACCTCCATGCCAAGTACTTCGTCGCTGCGCTCCAGGCCGGCAAGGACCTCTACAGCGAGAAGACCATGACCTGGAACATCCCCCAGACCGTTGAGTGCCAGAAGGCCGCCAAGGCCTCCAGGCAGGTGATTCAGATCGGCGTGCAGCATCAAAGCTCCGGCGGCCTGGCCGACGCCAAAGACTGGATCGCCAAGGGCTATCCCGGCAAGGTCACCATGGTCGAGTCGTGGATCTCGCGCAACACTCCGCGCGGCCACGGCCAGTGGGTGCGCCCCGTCCCCGACGACTGCACCCCCGAGAACGTGAACTGGAAGCTCTTCCTCGACGGCCGCTCCGAGCCCAAATTCGACGCCAACAAGTACATCAACTGGCGTCTCTGGTGGAAGTTCTCCGGCGGCAATGTGACCGAGAACATGGTTCACCAGAACGCCTGGATCACCTCGGCCCTCGGCCTCGAACTGCCCATTGCCGCCACCATGACGGGCGGCGTCTTCAGCGAGCAGGACGGCCGCGAAGTCCCGGACACCTTCAATGTCACCCTCGAATACCCCGGCATGATCGTTGTCTGGCAGTCCGTCTTCTCCAACTCTCACTTCGGCCTCGGCGAGCGCATCCTTGGCTCCCACGGCACCATTGAGAGCCTCAACTTTGGCCCCGCCAGCTTCTTCCCGGAAAAGGCCAACAATCCCGGCGTCGATGCTTTGCAGGGCGCAAACAAGGGCGTCAACCATATGGCCAACTGGTTTGACTGCATCCGCTCCCGCAGCCAGGCTACCAACGCCCCCATCGAAACCGGCTACCGCACCGCCATCGCCGGACACATGGCCAACCTCGCCTACCGCCGCCAGAAGCGGGTCACGCTGGAAGAAGCCATGGCCGCTCCGGCCTCTGCCTGGATGTAGCCCCACGAGCGCATCGCCCGCGCCTCTTTTCGGCAGCCCCAACGCCAAAAGAGGCGCGGACGAGCCAGCGCTTCCCGGTCCAATCGCAATTTCATCTTCGATTCGGTAAACAGGTGGCGAACGTCGCTTACGCGCGAACCTTCGCCGTCGATCCGCGCACGATCATCTCGGCTTTGATCTTGATCGGCGGCACAGACTCGTCGCCGGCCATCAGCTTGAGAAGGTTCTCCATCGCCAGTTGCCCCATGCGCTTCATCGGCTGGCGGATGGTGGTGAGGGGCGGATCGGTGTACGAGGCCAGAAAAAGATCGTCGAAGCCCGTGATGGAGATGTCGCCGGGCACGCGGAGTCCGTGGGAGTGGATGGAGTGCAGCGCACCCAGCGCTGTCATGTCGTTGTAGCAACAGACGGCGGTGGGTGGTTCGTCGAGCGCCAGAAGTTGCTCCATCGCACGGAACGCCGCCTCCGGTTTGCCGTTTCCATGAACCATCCATTCAGGCCGTGCATAGATATTTGCTTCCGCAAGTCCGATCTGGTAGCCGTCCAGACGCTCGGTGTCCGAATAGTAGCCCGATTGGTCGCCGATGTAGGCGATGCGCCGATGTCCAAGGGCGATCAGATATTCGGTCAATTCGTGCATGCCGTCCATGTTGGAGATCAGCACAGAGTGCGCTACCAGGCCCGGATGCTGGTCGTTGATGAGCACCACCGGAACCCCCATCTCGGAAAGCAGCGGCAGATGGAGCGCGCCCACGCGGGACGAGGTCACAATGATGCCGTCCACACGTTGTTCGGCAAACGCCTGGACCACCTTCTTCTCGCGTTCCGGATCGGCATTCGAGTCGGCCAGGTACACGCAGTACCCGTTGTCGCTGGCTGCCTGCTCAATGCCTGAAACCACCTCGCCGGTAAATGGGTCGGCAACGGTGGTTACAACCAGGCCGATGGTGCGGGTGCGCTGTGTAACCAGGCCGCGCGCCACGGCGCTGGGCCGGTAGCCGGCTTCGCGCGCAATCCGGCGGATCTTCTCCGCCGTCGCCGCATTCACCAGCGGGCTGTTCTGCAGCGCCCGCGAAACGGTGGGATGCGACACCCTCGCCAGCTTTGCGATGTCCTTGATGGAGGGCTGGTGAAGCGTTTGCCGCGGGGCAGCAGGCTGCGCGATTTCGGTGGTTTTGTCTTCGCTCTCGCCGCGCATTCCCTTCCTCTTCGCCCCCGGTGCTCTGGCAACAGTCTGTAGGATGGGGCGGCCGAAGTCAATGCGGCCCGGGCAGGCACGTCCCAAGCGCCAACAGCCGCGCTATGCTTCCTCGCAAAGATAGCCCTTGGCAAGCGTCTCGAAGGCTGCCACGTCCCGCTCGATCCACGCGTCGGAGCGATGCAACTCCTTGCCCAGCAGCCTGGCCACCGCCGGCGCAGCCTCCAGCGCGGCGCGCGCATCCAGGAAGAGCGCGCGCGTACGGCGGGCGAGAACGTCTTCCACGCAGCGCGCCATCTCGTGCCGCGCCGCCCACACTACTTCGCGCATACGGAAGGGCAGGCGCGGATGGATCGGCTCGTCCAGCGATGGGTCTTCCGCCGCCAGAGCGCGCAGCGCCGGCAGGTCGGAGCCGTACACACGCTCCCACTCCGAGGCCGGTTCGACGCCGCTCAGGTCCCAGCCGTGCAACTTCATCTCCAGCGAGCGCGAGACGCTGGCGGGCAGTCCGGCGGCGCGGCTGGCGCGGTCGATCGTGTCCTGGCCCATGCGCCGGTAGGTGGTCCACTTGCCGCCGGTCACCGTCACCAGCCCGGCCGGCGAAATCACGATAGTGTGATCGCGCGAAAGCTTCGAGGTGGCCACGCCGCTCTTGCGCACCAGCGGCCGCAGACCCGACCAGATGCTCAGAATCTCATCGGCGCGCGGCCTGCGTCCGAAGTAGCGCTCGATGTGTTCGAGCAGGAACTCCTTCTCCTCGGCCAGCGCGCGCGGCTCCACGGACGGCCCGCCCACTCCCACGTCGGTGGTGCCCACGATGGTGGCGTTGTGCCAGGGGATCGCGAACAGCACGCGCCCGTCGGCGGTCTTGGGAACCATCAGGGCGTGATCGCCCTGCAGAAACGAGCGCGGCAGCACCATGTGCGTGCCCTGGCTGACCGAGAGCAGCGTCTCCTTCTCGCCGCTTTCGAGGCCCAGTGTCTCTTCGGAGTAGACGCCGCAGGCATTCACCACCACCCGCGCCCTCACGTCGAAGTGCGCGTCGGATTCGCGGTCCAGCGCGTGGATGCCGGCAATCTTTCCGTGTTCCTCAATGAATCCGGTGGCTTCGACGTAGTTGATGGCCGTTCCGCCCAGTTCCTCGAACGTGCGCAGCAGGCTAATGGCGTAGCGGGCGTCGTCGAACTGCCCATCGTGGTACAGGATGCCGCCGCGCAGTCCATGGGAGACGATGCCCGGCAGCTTCTGCAGCGTGGCCCCTGCGGATAGCACCTGCGAGCGGCCCAGCGACAGCTTGCCGGAGAGCCACTCGTATACCTTCAAGCCGAATCCGTAGTAGGGAAGCGAGGCGTAGCTGTAGGCCGGGACCACAAACTTCAGATCGTGCGCCAGGTGCGGCGCATTGCGCAGCATATGGCCGCGCTCGCGCAGCGCGTCCAGCACCAGTTGCACGTTCATCTGCTCCAGATAGCGCACGCCGCCATGCACCAGCTTGGTCGAGCGGCTCGACGTGCCCTTGGCAAAGTCGTAGCGCTCCACCAGCAGCGTACGATAGCCGCGCGAAGCCGCTTCCACTGCCGCGCCCAGGCCGCTTGCCCCGCCGCCAATCACCAGCACGTCCCATGTTTCCCCGGGCTGTCCGGCCAGTCCCAGAAAGCTTTCGCGTGTCTTCATCTCTCAGGCCTCTCTTCATCCCTCGGCGCGGCATTTATTCTAGAACCCCGCGATGCACTCCAGATACAACGAATTGCTATGGTTCCTCTCGATTCGATTGCCCATGCCCTGCGAAGGATGAAAAGAATCGCGCGTAGTTGCATCGGCTTCAGAAAACAAAAAAGCCTGCCAGCCACCGGAGTGGCTGACAGGCCGGAGTAGTGCAGGCTAGTAGATGATCTTCAAGCCGAACTGCAGTACGCGCGGCTGGAAGGTGCTGGTGATCGTGCCACCGCTGGTCGGCACTCCGCCGGTGATCTGGCCCAGAGCTGCCGAGGCGCCGGTTCCGAGCGTCGAGGTTGTGGTGCCCTGCGAGCCGCCGATCGTGCTCGGCAGGTACAGGTTGGTGTAGTTGAACAAGTTGTAGGCCTCGGCACGGAACTCGATCTTGGCGCGTTCAATCGGCGTGTTGAATTTCTTGATCAGATCGAAGTCCAGGTTGTAGTAGTCCGGCGTGCGGCCGGGATTGCGCGAACAAGTGCCGAACGGGCTCAGCACGTTGCCGGCAGCGTCCTTGGCCGGTGGCAGCACGAAGGCGCTGTAGTTGATGTAGTTGACGTAACCTGTGCCGGCAGTGCGCGAGGAACGGCCCTGCGTAACCGGCACGCCCGGAACCCGGTACGGACGGTACAAATTGGCGCCGCGGTAGGAATTCGAGATCTGCGGGCTCACCGCCTGCGCTGTTCCCGGCGAGTAGGTGATGTTGAACGGCGTACCTGCCTGCATGGTGTTGATGGCGCTCATTTGCCAGCCACCCAGGATGGCGTTCACCGCGGGGTTTGCGCTGGCCAGGAAGCGGCGGCCCTGGCCGACCGGAAGCTCGTAGACCAGGCTGGTGATGTTGGCCACCGGCAGGTTGTAGTCCGACTGCGCGTAGTCGGCATTGATGTTATTGCCGTCCTGCACTGAAGGCGTGTTGCCTTCCAGCGAGGCCGAGGCGTTATCCAGCGAGTGCTCCCAGGTGAAGGAGTTCAACAGCGTCAGACCGGCTACGAAGCGCTGTTCGTACTTCACCTGAAGCGCGTTGAAGTTCGAATGGAACTCGTTGAGCGCCTCGGTGATGTCGCTGGGCCAGCTCGTGAAAGGCCGTGCGAAGCTGTTGGACGGGTTCTTCTGGTTGCCGTTGATGAAGCCTTCCAGATGGACACCGTGGTTGAAGATGTAGGCAACGTCCAGGACCGTGTTCTTGGTCAGTTGCTGTTCGACGCTCAGGAAGGCGTTCTGGACGTAGGCATCCTTCCGGTTCTTGTTGATCCAGGTGATGTTGTCCGTCGCCGGGTTGAAACTGGTCACCAGAGCCGAAGGAAATCCCTGATCGATGGTCACATAGCAACTCGGCGTCGTCGTGCCGGTGGCGATGATCTGCGCCGGGAGCGGGTTGCAGTGGTTGCTGGTGGTGGGTGTCGGCTGGGGCACCGAGGCAAATTGCGCCTGCGGAGCGTTGATGTTCAGGATGTCGCCCGAACCGGCGCGGGTGTAGTGGATGTAGCCCGTCCCGAAGCCGCCGCGAAGCACTGTCTTCGGGAGCAGGTTCCAGGCAAAGCCAACGCGCGGCATAAAGTCGGTCAGGTCTGGGTTGACCAGCGTCTTGCCGTACACGCCGCCGGGGTTGACCGGCGTGATTCCGGTAATGCCCGCGGAGCCAGCCGTGGTCGTCAGCACCGTCTGCGTCCCCGGATCGAAGTTCGATACGTTGCCATGCAGATCCCAGTAGGGCGAGCCGTACTCCCAGCGCAGGCCCAGGTTCAAAGTCAGGTTCGGCAGAACCTTCCAGTCGTCCTGCGCATAGGCGCTGTCGATCTCCTGCTCCAGGTGAGCCACATAGTAGTTGGCCTGCTGATAGGTGCTGGTGAGGCCGAACAGGAAGTCAGCCCAGTAGGCATCAGCCGCCGTCGAGCTGCCGCCGCTATAGTGGCCGCCGAAGGTGAATTGGCCATAGAGAGGGTTGTTGTCGTTGACGGCCATCCAAACGTGCTCATACTCGTAGCCGAATTTGAACGAGTGGCGGCCGCGGATCCAGGTGAAGTTCACCTTCGGGTCAAACAACGCCGGGTCCTGCCATTGCGGGCTGGAGGTCAGGCGGCCAAATCCCTGGAAGTTGGTGATGCCGATCGCGGGCAGGCCGCCGGCGATGTTTGCGGCGGTCGGCAGGCCGGGAATATTGAAGTTCTGACTGCCGATCGATAGCGTCCACTTGCCGGCTTTGGTCCGCGAGAGCCCCAGGCGGGCATCGAGCACCTTGTTGGCGCCCATCAGGCGCGTGTAGCCAAGAGCGATCTGCTGGTCAAGCACACGGATGGTGCCGTTCTGCTGGCCGTCCAGAGGCAGCGGAATCGTCGGGTTGTTGACGCCGGTTTCCTTGCGGTCGCTGACGCGCAGGAACCATGAATCGTTGGCGTCCTGATGGTAATCCAGGCGAAGGTCGCCCTTGTCGAACTTGTCGGTGAACGGAACTTCCTTCGCGTAATCGTAGGTGGCAAGGCCAGTGGTCGGCGAACCGGAGACTGGCAGTTGGCTCGCGAAATTCTTGAAGTAGCTGATGATGCTCTTCGATAGAGGATTGATAGCGCCGGAGGGAATAGCAGTGCCGGCGGGATACGCGACACCGGTCAGCGGGTTGGTTACCGGAACCACCAGGATGCCGTTCAGTTCGTTCTGCGTCGGCAGCGTGTAGGTGTAGAGCGGGCTGAGAGTAGCGCGCAGGCCCTCATAGTCCACGAAATAGAACAGATTGTCCTTCAGGATCGGGCCGCCGAAGTTCAAGCCATACTGGTTGCGGTGCAGGATGGGCTTCTGGAAAGGAACCGAACCGTTCGTGCCGACCAGCGTCGGCTTGAAGAAGCCGGCTGCGTTGAAGTCCGTGTTGCGGACAAACTCATACAGCGTGGCGTGGAAGTTGTTGGAGCCGTTCGACGAGGCCACGTTGATCGTGGCGCCGGAGGCGCGGCCGTACTCGGCGTTCTCGTTGTTGGTCACCACATTCCACTGCGCCACCGAATCCGGAGGAACCGAGATGATCTGGTTGTCGAAGCCCTGGTTGCTCTCGCCGTAGGCGTTGTTGTCCATGCCGTCCAGCAGGAAGTTGTTGAACATCGAACGCTGGCCGTTGATGTTGTAGGCGCCTTGGCGCAGCAGGCTGTTCACGCTGCTGGTGGTTGCCGCTGTGGGCGCCTGGCGCGAGCCGGGAACCAGAGCCAGCAGGTCGGAGTAGTTGCGGCCCACCAGCGGGAAGGCTTCGGTCTGATAGCCGGTCACCGTCTGCCCGCGTTCGCTCGATTCGGTGTCGAGCTGCAGCGCCACGTCGGTCACTTCTACCGTGGTTGCGCTGGCCTGGCCCACTTGTAGCGTCAGCGCGATGCGCTGGCGCACGCCGACCGAAACCGTCACGTTGTCGGCCACCGCCGTGCTAAAGCCGGAATGCGTAGCCGTGATCTTGTACTTGCCGGTACGCAGCGAAGGAATCTCGTACTGGCCCGCGTCCCCGGTGATTGCCGTAAAAATAACGCCCGTGTCCTTGTTGACAGCGGTCACGGTGGTTCCTGGCAGTACGGCGCCGGTTGCATCGTGAATCTCACCGAGCACGCTGCCCGTGTCGTACTGTGCATGAAGTTTCAAGGCGGGAATCATAAGGAGCGCCAAAGTTAGGAGCGTCCAAAGCGAGAAGCCGATCTGGCCTCGTGAAGTGCGTGGGGTCAAAATCTTCGTCGCAAATTGCATACTGCCTCCAATCCAAAATATTTTGGGTGCGAAGGCATTAACGCTTGATCAAACAGATGCTTCGCCTCCAATAAGAAATGGAGTGGTGTCAAAGGCAGGGACGGGTGTTCTGGCAGGGGTTCTTCTGAGCTTCAAAGCCGGGGAATCCGGGCAGATTTCTCACGGGCATTTCCAAGCATGAAAGCCGCAGCGCATTGCGCCGCAAATACGCTACAGAAAGCATCGCGGACTGAAAATACATCCAGAAAATGTAGGCGGGGAGATGGTGGACGCGGAAGGAATCGAACCTTCAACCTGTCGGTTAAGAGCCGAATGCTCTGCCAGTTGAGCTACGCGTCCACTTGGGGTGGGAGACCGTGCAATCGAAGCCGAAATCACAGCCTGTGCGGCGCTGAAGACCACTGCGCACTAAGAAAATATATCACATACTTCGCTGAACGCCAAAAGGACGCCTCCCGGCGCAAGATGAGCCCGAAGATGCGGTCGCACCGGGCCTACATCGAACTCCTGGCCTTGGCGGGCGCGGCCCACGAGACGCCGAGCGGCGCAAGTGCCGCGGCGCATTCTGGAGCGCGATTGATCCATAAGACGCGGAAAGGGCGGATCGCCTGTGAAGGCCATCCGCCCTTTCCGCGCGATTGCTGGTTCGGATCAGTTGGTGGTGGCCACCACGCGAATGCCGCGCAGGAGATTCCTGCCAACGATGGGCGCAATCTGCTCGGCCTCGTTCATGAGCTGCTCAAACTGCGCGGGGTAGATGGACTGCGGGCCGTCGGAGAGGGCCTTTTCGGGCTGGTGGTGGACCTCGACGAGCACGCCGTGGGCTCCGCCGGCGATGGCTGCGCGGGCCATGGGCAGCACGCTGTCGCGGCGGCCGGTGCCGTGGCTGGGGTCCACCAGGATGGGCAGGTGGCTGAGCCGCTGTACGGCAGGGACGATGCTCAGGTCCAGCGTGTTCCGTGCGTGATCGGAGAAGGTGCGGACGCCGCGCTCGCAAAGGATGACCTGGTAGTTGCCCTCGCTCATGATGTACTCGGCCGACATCAGGAACTCCTCGAGGGTGGCCGAGAGGCCGCGCTTCAGCAGAACGGGTTTGCGCAACCGTCCGGCGTGCTTCAGCAGGGAAAAGTTCTGCATGTTGCGCGCGCCGATTTGGATAACGTCGGCCCACTCGGCCACCAGTTCGAGCGATTCGTTGTCGATGGCTTCGGTGACGATGCGCAGGCCGTATTTGCTGCGAATCTCCGCCATGATGCGGAGCGCTTCAAGGCCGAGGCCCTGGAAGGCGTAGGGCGAGGTGCGGGGCTTGTACGCTCCGCCGCGGAAGAACTGCGCACCGGCAGCGGCTACTTTTTCAGCGATGGTGAAGGCCTGCTCGGGGCTCTCGATGGAGCAGGGACCTGCGACAATGGCCAGGTTGGGCCCGCCGATGGTGGCGTCTGTGCCGGGGAAGGCAATGACGGTGTCTTCCTCTTTAACGTCCCGCGAGGCTAGCTTGTAGGGCTTGGAGACGCGGATGACTTCGGCGACGCCCGGAAGTTCTTCCAGATTGCCGCGTTCCACTTCACCCTTGTTGCCGGTGATGCCGATGGCTGTGCGTTGCGCGCCGGGAAGCGGGTGGGGACGAAGACCTAACTGCTCAATACGCTCGCAGACCGCGCTGACCTGTTCCGGCGTGGCCTGGGCTTTCATGACGACTAACATCGATGACCCTCAGACTCCAGTCTATTGGGTAGACCGGACAGGGCAATCGCACTTCAAAACATCTCCAGGAGCCGGTAGAGGAAGTCGTCGTCCCAACCTGCGCGTTTGAACTTACCGCGCAGGGAGCCTTTTGAGCCTTCCTTCTGCATGGCGTTGATGGCCATG
>Ga0326727_10008433_pt1 | contig 26141 bp, 7 predicted proteins | sample MB2enrmetagenome_FD_207643 | JGI IMG/M metagenome (GOLD analysis project Ga0326727, IMG submission 207643) | Lab enriched peat soil microbial communities from McLean, Ithaca, NY, United States - MB29MY | ecosystem: Environmental > Terrestrial > Soil > Wetlands > Peat | place: USA: New York...
CCCTCCCTCTCCGCCATCATTTAGAATCAACAATATACGGTCACTGTTACGATAAACTGTTAAGAATCGCCGACCTCTGAGTATTAACCCTTGGAGGATTTATGGCGGACACTACCGCGCGACTGTACATCCGCAATAGCGCAGGGTACAGTACCCCACCGAAGAAATTGGCAGACCTTCCAACCGGCCAGAGTTTTTATCTCGTCTGGTACGAAGGCGACCGCAAACGCGCCCGGAGCGTTGGCCGCTTCGCGGACAAAGCCCAAGTAGCCCTCATCAACCAGCAGTCTGAACTCCGCAAGGCTGCAATCAACCCTCAAGCGCATGGGCAGCGGAACACGCAGCAGTCCGATGTGCCTGAGAAGCCTCAACTTGCTGACGCTGCGACCGTATACCTCAATCGCGTCAAGAAGTCGAAGAAGCACAAGACCTTCTTGGCCTACAATCGGGCGATGATGGACTTCCTTGCCGTCGTTGGCGACAAGTCCACTGCCGACCTGACCCGCTGGGACATCCTCAAGTTCATGGACTGGATGCGGGACAAGGGCGCGGACGGCCGTACCATTCACAACAGGCTTTCGTATTTGAAAACCTTTTTCACCGAATACGCCCTGTCGTGGCCGATGCTTAAGACAGACCGGGTAAAGTACACCGAACCGCTCGTCCGGGCATATTCAGAAGCCGACCTCAATCGGCTGTTCGCCGTGACCAATGAGGAAGAGACCGACCTGCTTCAGTTCTTCCTCGTCACAGGTGGCCGGGAACAGGAGGTCAGCACAGCGACTTGGGCGAACATCAACTTCGACCTGCATGAGTTCTTGATTCAGGACAAACGCGACCTCGACTGGTCATCGAAGGACCGTGAGGAGAGCGGGATTCCCGTACCAGACGATTTCATTGAGCGGATGCAAGCACGTCGGCGGCGGTACCCGGACAGCCGCCTCATCTTCGGGAACACCGCTGGGAAACGGCAAGGCCACTTTCTCCGGCAACTTCAGAAACTGGCAAAACGCCACGGGATGTACTGCGGTGGCTGCGTGAACCGCAAGGGTGAGAACTGATGCAGCTTCCACTGGTTGGGCAGCCAAGCCAACTGTTCGCCCATTCTTACCGAGGGCAGGTTGATCAACAACTGCGCGAAATACAATTGGGGATCCACACGTCATGTCGGCGGCATGTGCTGGTCAGGCTGGCCAGGATTGCCGCCACGAGATGACACGCAGGATCTTCACCAAATATGAGGAAGAACCACTTTTACTCCGCCACAAACCCGCGCTCACGCGCAGGTTCGTGGTCTGTTTTTGCTCCGCCGCGTACAACCCGTGCCTATTGCACGGTCACGTTAACGTAGAACGGTATAGAAACCTGGTTTTGGGAGCCATAGACCTTGATGCCGTTATTCGATGTCGATCCGCTCCCTGGAACAATGCAATTGTCGCCCGAGCTGCCGGGCTCGGATACACACAGCGTGCCCACTTCGTCCGCCGTGATCGTCACCGCATAGGTTCCAGCCGGCGTGCTCAGCGACGCCCCGGGGGTCAAAATTGTGGTGTTGCAGGCTGTAATGCTGACCGCCAGCGCCCCTCCCACAATCATCAGGAACACCATCATCATCAGCCGGCCTCTTTCAAAGGTTCTGCGCCGGAAGAAGAGCCCGATCATTCCGAAGCCAAAGATTGCCGCCAGCGTGATGGAGGTAGTGCGAGCATTCTGGCTGGTCGTGGTGCCCGCGGTTACATCGGTGTAGAGAGTCACGATCACCTGTCCCGGCGTGCATTGAACCGAGCCGTCAGCAACTTGTGTCGTCGTTGCGCCAGAGGGGCACGGGATATCCACGGCGTTGGGTACAATCGGGTCCGGGTTGGGATAGCTGAACGAACACTGTGTGTGCGGCGGCAGATTGTCGCATGTCAGCGAAACCGGGAAGTTAGTAGCGTTCAACTGGGAGTTCAGTCCAGCAATCCCATAACCGAGGATCGAGGTGAGAGTCAGATTCATGCTTGCCGAGGATCCGGCCTGCACCGTCAGCGACGGAGCAACAGTCTGTGACGCCGCATTGCCGGTTTGGGTAATTTGCACCATGGGTCCACGGACAGACTGCAACAAGGTCGATGCCGTCCCGGTAAAGCCCGTGAAATTCGCATCGCCGCTATACACCGGATAAATGTAGTGCGTAAAGATCACCGGCGAATAACTGACACCCTGCGGCACGTACCACAAACAACTTGTCGGGAACGATGCCTGGGCGCCCGTGGGCGTTCCGGCATTCTCGATGGTCAACACTCCGGAGCCGGACGAGTTAGGACATGCCACGCCCGAGTATCCGCCCGGGGCCGTGTATCCGGCCAGAATGCAGGTTGCCGCGCCGATTCCCGCCGCGGAAGTTCCCGGAGGGCACGCGGTCACGTTGTCCATCACCGTAATCTGTCCGGTGGGGACGCCCGCAGCGGTGCCCACTGCCATTATGAAGTTGTATTGGAAGGGCGTTTCCGATCCGTCGTACGGAACGGTGCCACCGCCAGTCCCTGCCGGAACGAACGGCAGATCGATATCTGTCGGATCAGGGAACTTGGGCAGCTTAATCCCCGCAATCGCGGACTTCGCCACGCTGACGGACATCGTTCCCGTCGATCGGCCGTAGACTCGATCGCCGCTGTAAGACACGGTCATGTTCTGCGTCCCCGCCAATACCGGCGAGAGAGCGAAACTGGCGCTGCCATTCGTCAGATTCGACGTTGCCGTCGCAGTTTCCGGCGTAATGGTGGGAATGCCCGCATTCGGTCCCGAACTGGGAATTACCACTGTCCAGGTTGTGTAGCTCACCGTGACTGTCCCGGTGGGCGCAACGCCTGCGCCGCTATTCGACGCCACGGTGATTGTGAGGGGGGTATTGATGACCTCGGCTGCCTTGGCTCCCCCGGCAACGGTCGTTGCGGAGGTGGTTAGCGCCAGTCCTACGCCAGCGGCGTCAATCACTATTGGAGCGTTCACGGCAGTGCTCGTGATTCCGATTTGGCTGGTGAGAGTCCCTTGCTCTCCAGCTCCCGGGTCAAAGGTGACGTTCACCGTGCAACTGGCACCCGCCGCCACCGGGCTACCCGCTTCGCAGCCGCCGGTCGACGTATCTGCAGCAGTGTAGTCCACCGAATTGGTGCTGGTGTAGCCGGTCACGGTCAGCGCCGAGTTTCCGGCGTTGGTGATGGTGGCGATCGCATTTGTGGAGGATGTAAGGCTGGCGGGCGTGGACAAACTCAGAGTCCCGCTGGTGTTCACCAGGGTGACGGCGCCGCCCGAAGATTGGGTCAGATACACATTGGCCATTCGGTCAAGAGCGACCGACGAAGTATTGCTCACCGTCGAGGCAACTGCGGTCGCCTCAGCGGTATTCAAGGCGCCGCTCACGTAGGGAATACGTGTGGTCCCGCTGGCGGATGAAACATAGACAGCGCCGGAAGGATCGATTGCCAATCCTGTGGCACCGCTTAAATCGTTCAGTAGAGTTGTTGGCGCGCCCACGCCGCCCTGAAGCTCGAAGAGGTTCACGCCGTCGATCACGTAGAGATTGTTGTTGGCGTCCACAGCCACGGCAGATGGAGCGGTAAAGCCGGTGGTGAGGAATGCTTCTGTCTGTCCCAGACTGGAGGAAGTCGAGGCACTGATAGCGCTCAGTTTTACGACCCGCCCCTTGCTCGGATCGGCGATGTACAGGTTGTCCAACCCGTCCGCGGCCAGTTGCAACCCGGTAGTACCAAGGCCGCTCACCAGGGTCACCTGCCCCGTCGTACTCAGGCCGCTTGGCCCAAAGGGCACTTCGTACACCTTGCCGGTGCTGCTATCGGCGATGAAAACATCCCCTGCGCCATCGACCGCGACGCCAGTGGGAGAAGTCAATCCGGTGCCAATGGAGACTGCCGTGGAGGAGCCCGCGGCATACTCAAGGACTTTGCCCTGGCCCCGATCCGCAATGTAGACATCGCCCAGCGCGTCGATCGCCACTTGGGTCGGAGTCTTCAGCCCGGAGCCCAGAGTGGACTGCAGCGCGGGGGTCGCTTGGATGTTCGCGCCCACACCGACGCCATGCAGCACCATGGACGCCAAAATGTTGTTATTCGCGTCGAGCATCAGCAGCTTGGCGGAAATGTTGCCTACGGAAGTCGGAGTAAACGATATATTTTCGACACAATTCTTGCCGGATGCGTAGGCTACTCCGGTGGTGCAGGTCCCGCCGGTGATGGCGAAATCGGGATTTTGCACGCCGTTTTCGATGATGGTGAAATTCGCCGGAGTCACGCTGCCGTTAAAGCCGAAGACAACATTTGACCCTACGGAGGGTGTTTTGCCTACGGCTGAAGAGCCGAACTCCGCATAGCCAAAGCCGACCTTGGCCACATCCGCTTGGCCGTTAGTCTGTGTCTGGGGCGTCGGAACATACATGAGACCGCGCTGCCAGTCGATGGCCACCTCGCCTTGAGCAGGAACGGGGACGACCAGAACCGCGGAGGAGGTTTCCGGGGTTCCCGACGGATTGGGGACCTCGACGACGCCGACCTGCGAATCGCTGATGTACAGGTTGCCGGCCGCATCGGTAATGACGCCCTTCACGGCAGGCAGATCCGGGTCCACGCGGGGGAGACCCGCGTCTGACGTGTATTGTCCGCTGGTTGTGCCCGCCGGAACTTCAAGGACGCCGGGGAGTCCGCCGGAGTCCTCAACGAAATAAGCGTTACCTGCCGAATCCTGCGCAATGGAGATCGGACGCGCCGTCAGCCCCGTAGCTGGTATCCAATTCCAGCCAGCGGGCGTCGGATTGGACCACGGGCTGTTGACCAAGAGGCTGTGAATGGCGAGGCCGTCGTTACCGCTTTGAGTGCCGACCATTAAGTTGTCGTGGTTGCCGATGGCGATGGCCCATGGCTGAAACCAGCCGGCAAGGCCAGTGCCCGTCAGATCGGAGACGCTGTACTGCGCCCAGGCTTCAGCCTCGTTGTTCTTTCCGGAGTTGGTGCACATCGTCGTCGTGGGGTTGCTGGGCGACAGGTCGTTAGCCCCTCCATCGTTAAGGCCGGTCCAGGTGCCCGTTGCGGCGTTCCACGGGAACATTACAATGCAGTTGTTCCAGTTGGCCTCCAGGTAGAGATTATTGCCGGGATCGATGGCGATGCCGGGGTTTTGGTAGCCGCCCCCCAGGCTCGCCGAAGGGGTTGCGGCCGCAAGCGTTATCGCCGCTCCTCCGCCCACGGGAAACTCGTACAGCGCGCCGTTGGTCCAATCCACAACCAGCCAGTCGCCAGCCCGGTCGAGAGCCGTTTGCTGGATGGTCCCCCACCCCGTGGGATGAGACAAACCGGCGGCGGAACTGGCGGTCACCAGCGGCGATCCTTGGCCTGCGGCTAGCCCAGTCAGGCACAAGCTGAACAGCATCAGCGTAAACGCAAAGCCGGCAAACCTGCGCAGTACGGTGAACGACGTGGTGGCCATTGCATTCCTCCCGAAGCGATCTCGTATCAAACTTCCGCAAGCGGCTCTTGCTCGCTCGCTGGTTGGGGCTTTGGCTTTCTTTCAACTCTCCGGGAACCGCCTCAAGTTCCCGGAGAGTGCTATTTCGCTCCGCCCGGTTTCCGCCACCGCTACTGAACGTTCAACGGCAACGTAAACATCGGCGTTGTCAGAGAGTTCTGAATCAGCGCCTCCGGATCGTAGGTGATGATTTGCACGTTATAGTTCCCTGCAGGTGTCGTCACGTTTGGTGCGGGCGGCGGCGTTGAATACCCGGCGTTCGTGCAGGCGCTGATGCCCATCAACAACCCGGAAAGCATCATCGCGACGCAGATTACCGCCATCCAACGGTAGAATTTCCTGCGCCCTGCAATCAACCCGGCCAAACCGAGTCCGAATAGGCCGGCCAGCGCCCAGGGCGACTGCCTCGCGATCGAAGCCGTTGTGCCGCCGTTAACCGCTACGTTAGTACTGATGGTGATTACGATGGTCGATGCAACCGCGCCGCTCTTGCCCACGGGCTCGGTGCCCGTGCTGGGATTCGCATAATTGAATGTGCACTCCGAGTACTTGGGCAACGTGGTTGCAGGGGTGGTCGGAGCCAGCGTGATGGGCGCATTGGCCGAGTTGCACTCCAAACTCACATTTTCGCTGAACCCCACGAGCGGCATCAGCGTCAGAGTCACCGTTGCCGGAGTCCCGGGCGTAATGCTTACGGTCCCGGCGGACTCAGTGACTTGAACGCTTGGAACGATTACGTAGAAAGTCGCCACCGCAATGTTTTCGGGGGCGTAGTTCACGTCGCCGCTGTACGCTGCCGTCAGGTTGTACACACCCAGGCCAAGATTCTGCAGTGAGAAGGTCGCAACGCCATTGCCGTTCGGCGCAATGGCCCCATTGACGCCCTGGGTTGGATCGGCAGGTTGTCCATTCTGCGAGAAGGTTATGGTCCCGGAAGGCGTACCCACCGACGAACTCACAACAGCGGAAACGTAGACCGGGTTTGTCCAGTTCACGTAGGTATTTCCGGCCCACACGGTCACAAATTTCGAGTTGGCGGCGCAACTCGACGACGAAGTCCCATTGGTCAAAGTGGTGTAATTCAGACAACTGCTACTCGTCACTGGCACCCCGATCACGATTGTCGGGATTGCTCTAGCGATTGTGAACGTGGACTTGACGGCGCTCCCGGCGAAGCACGGGGTAGTCGTCGAACAGGTGTTCTGGCTGGCGCCTGCTTTGCCGCTACCGCTATAGTCCGCATTTACGGTGTAGGTTCCACCGAGCAGCCCATTGTAAGAAAATGTAGCGACGCCGGAGCCATTCAGGGTTTGGATCTGTTGGGGCTGATTGCCGTTGGCGCTGCCCACTGAAAGCGTCACCGTCCCCGTCGGCGTACCGTAGCCTGCGCCGGCGCTTACGGTCACTTGGATCGTGTTGCACCCCGGATAAGTCGCGCCGGAGCACCCCGTGGTAGTCACCGGAGTGACCGCAATCAAAGCCGTGGTCGCTGGCCGTAGATCCTGGATTACGTTGCCTGACACAGCGATATCGAGGCCCAACGTCGCATTCACAGCATTGCTTACGACCGAGATCGACGCGCTGGTCTCGCCCGCGGAAGGCGCCTGAAGAACCATCCCGAGGTAGCAGGAACCGCCCGGTGGAGTGCTCGTGGAAGAACTGCAGGCCGGTGAGTTTTCCGTCGCCGCCCCCACAGTGTAATCGCTGGCGCCGGCTCCGGAGATCAGATCGACAGTTGGGTCGTCGGAAACCGTCAGGGGCGTGTTGCCCAGATTGAGAATCTGCGCGTCCACTTCAAACGGAACATTGGGGTTGACCTCCCCATAGTTGCTGAAGTTGTATGTGCCGCCAATGCCGAGTTGCGCCAAACCGGCGGTTGACCCGGAGCCGTACGTCGCATAGGCATTCTGGGTACCGTCAAGCGCCACGCCCCAAGGTATCGCGGGGCCGCTGCCCAGGCCGCTTGTCAACAGAATCTGACCGTTCACATTCAGGGCGCCTGTGGTAGTGCTATAGGGAATCCACACCAGTCCATCGGCTTCCGCAACAAAGACGGAACCCGACGGGTCCACGGCTAAACCGGTCACCGGAGCCTGGAGGTTGCCTGCAACCTTCGTCAACCCTCCCCAAGGTATTGTGATCTCCCACAGGTCCGTTCCATCGGCCACCCACACATTCCCCGAGCTGTCAGTGGCAATCGCCGATGGACCCGTGAAACCCGATCCAAACGTGATCTGCGGATAGCTTTGCATCAACAGCTTTGCCTGCGGATTCGGTATCTCAACCACCTGCTTATTGGCCTCATCCGCCACAAAAAGATCTCCCCCGCCATCGACGGCAAGATTCAAGTCGCCGGTGCCCAAACCGGAGGCAATCTGCGTTTGCTCCGAAGCAGCCAAGGCGCCGCCAATATAAGGAATCTCGTAGATGTTGCCGGAATCCCCGATATAGAGATTGCCGACGCCGTCAACGGCCACGCCGCTGGGCGCCGATAGGCCGCTGCCGACAACCTTGCCCGATGTCGGGCTGGTGGTGCCGGCAGGATATTTCTCGATGGCTTTCAAGGCAGAATCGGCGACATACGTGTTGCCCCACAGATCAGCCGCTACTTGCTTTGGAGTGTTCAGCCCGGAAGCAATGGACTGAACGGTGGCCGAAGAAACCGCCGAAGCTGCCGCGCCTTGCCCGATACCGCTCAGGTAGGCGCTAGCGCCTTCGATGACGCCGCCCGAGGAGTTGAGCAACTGCACCTCGCCCTCCACGGGGCCAGCCTTGGTGGTATTCAACTGCACATAATACGGACACCAGCTATATGAGCTGGTTGTCGTCATGTTAGCGCTGAAAGCCGGATAGGTGGTGCCCGCGGTGCAGGGCAACACAGGATTCGTCGGCGCCGGTACATCCAACAGTGGATTGTTGGCGACGGTCTGGAAACTTGCATTGCTCGGCTTCGCCAGAGCAATGGAGGCCGGCGTGGTGGGCTGGTTGAACATGAAATAGACGGCTTGCGTCTGGTTGACGGTGGCCGTGGCGGATGTCGAGCCGCTCGCGCCTGCGCTGATAGCGCTCGTCGAAATATTGAAAGCCTTACTGCTCAAGCCGGTTCCCGACACGTAGAAGCTGAGCCCGTTCAGCGCGTACAAGGGGTCGCCGGACTTTGCCGAGATCGTGACCACCTCGTTTTCAGTGAAGGAGTTGTTCGCGGTCAACGTCAACGTTCCGCCGCCCGCTGCTACCGAGTAGGCCGTGACCGGCACTGCGCTCGGCCCACCCACCGCGGAAGTGCCCAGGCCGAGAGCGCCGGGCTTCCACAAAACAATGGTCGATGTCAAACACGTTGCCGTCTGGGTCTGCAGGTCCGTGGTATCGCACGTTGGGCCGTTCACACCGGCGGGTGACCAGTTGTTGTTATAACTAGTCGCGATCCAAAGGAACCCCCTTTTGTCGACCATAGGCGGGTATCCGCCATCAACCGGCGAAACCATCACCGTATCGGCCCACACCAGTTTCGGGTTCGACGGTGTGCCCTCATTCGGAATCATGAAAACGCCATCCGCCTGCCCGCCGTATGAGATGTTGTTCGCGCTGCCGAAATACATGTTCCCTTGTGGGTCAATGAACATGCCGGTAATGCCGTTCCAGCCGCCCTGGTCGATCCGCGGCAACGCCGATTCGGCCGCTCCGGTTCCGTCGCCGACAATGGGTGCGGAACCAGCGGCAATTTCGCGAATGCCATGCACATTGTTGGGATAAGAGCCTTGGTTCTCAACGAAATACAGGTTGCCGGCGTGGTCGACCGCGATTTGGGAAACCATGGTCTCCAGGCCCGTGGCCAAGGGCGTAACCGAAGTGACAGTGCCGCTCTCATTCACCACGTACTTGAAGATTGATTCGGTATCGGAGGTGCTTACATAGAATGTGACGCCGTCATCGCCCACCTGGAGATCCTGGGGCGGGATCGACGCCGTCTGGCCGCTGCTGTTGGTGTACGTGGGGCCCTTCCAGATATCCGCATTGCTGAAAAGCCACGTTCCCGAGCTGGCGTCGTACGGGACCCGGCAGAACTGGACAGAAGAACCATAGCGATCCGTGACATAAAGGTTGTCCCATTTGTCGAACGCAATGGCGGCGTTCCAGTACGAGCCCTTGTACTCCAGCAGCGAACAATCGGAACTGTCCTTGTTGGATGGCTCGGGCCCCACGATCTCCGTTGGCGCCGATGCGCCAGGCGCCATATCGTAGATCACGCTGGCGGCGGAATCCAGGAAGAGGATATGGTCGTGCACTGGGTCTTGCTTCATCGAGTAGATCTGAACCCAAACGCCGGTGCTGCCATGACTGAAGGGAACGACCGAGCCCACCGTGACCTGGGCCGGTGCCTTAATGGGCAACTGTGCCTTGGCGGCAACGCCCGGCAACTGGGCGGCAAGAAGAACCAGGCACGCGATCCGTGCAACCCTACGCAACATGACTGTAGATTCGATGGCCATACACTCCCTCCGACAAGCTCAACCAAATATCCCCTTACGAGCGGCTTACCTGTCCGCCCGCTTACGCGGCTTCGGCAGCAGGCGGATGCCGCACTTCTTAATCCTGCTCGGCCAGCCATTCCGCCCTTGCCGGCCGTTTGCGAGTCCCCCTTCCGGGCGCCGCACCAGATTCACGCAGCGGTTGCCCGGACAAGAATCCATCAGAACGAAAACTTCGCTTCCAGCACCGTCGTCCTGCTTCCGACCTTGATATTTGCAATGCCGAAATCCTGGTACTGGAGCATGTTTTGCGTCAGCGCCTGACCAACGAGCCCGTCCTGGATACCGAGATTCAGGTTCGTGGTGTTGTTGTTGTTGAACGAAACCAGCGGATGGTTAAACACGTTGAAAGCACCCATCCGCAACTCCAGATTCTTTCCCTCTCCGAGGGAGAAACTCTTGAACGCTGTCACATCGTGTTCCATGTACGCCGGACCGCGCAGGTAGGGCAGCCGGTAGACTCCGTTACTCCCAGGCTGCGGTATTTCGAAACCCAGGGGGTTGATGAACTGGTGCGTATGCGTCCCGCCCTTGACACTGACGCCACCGTTCGCAAGCCCGGGCATCATTTGCACGTCCGGCGTGCCCAACCACACCACGGGATTCATGTATGTGACACAATACGTGTTGCCGTTCTTATCGGGCTTGATGCCGTAAAGGGATTCACACTGTCCCTCACCTTGCTGATCTGCCTGGTTTGGATTCGTAACCTGCACGGCATTCGCGAACCCGGCGTATCCAAAGCCGAAGTTCTCGCCGTTTTCAGAGGCCAGCGGGAAACCGCTCATGACCTGCGAGATTCCGGAGATCCGCCAGCCATTGGCAAGCTCAGAGACCGCCCAGTGCCCACCTTTGTAGCGTTTGCCCAGGTCGACCAGGTAATTAATGTTGAACACCTGCGTCCGGTCGTACGGCACCGGGTTGTAGTCGTTGCGCAGGTTGACCGGATCGACGAGCTGGTTGTTGTACGATGAAGCGGTGGCAAGGTTCTTAGCGAAGGTGTAGTTGGCGCCCCACGAAACGATGCCCCCGGTCTTGTTCCACACGACCTGCGCGCTGTTATAGTTCGAGTAGAAATTGTGCTTGAGCTGATAGATGTGCTGGTAGAAGGGGTAGGGTCGGAAGAAATCGTATTCCGGCGTGCCCAGCCCGCCGATGCCGTCGATGACGGGATTGCCGTAAAGCGAAGTCAGATTGCTCGGGAGATCTGCATAACTGACAAAGAAGAGGTTATCCTTCGCGCCCGCCATCTCCGGGTTGTTATTCGTGGGGCAACCCGTCTCAATGCCGCAGATAATGTTGATGTCCGACGCGCTGTTGTAACTGTTGCTCCCGCTATACGAACCCAGATTCACGCTTTCGTTGCCTACGTACGCGACAGACAAGTGCGAAGGCCCCAGGCGCAGGAACCGGATTTTGGGGATGGCCTGATCAATTCCGCCGTTGAATTCGTAGTAGATGGGACGAACTCCATCATTTGGCGAAAGCACATAGGCGCTGAAATCGGGAGGCAGGACAGGCGACTGGCTGTCGATTTGGTTGAAGGTCAGCGCTCCCACCAGATTCGTGGTCTTGTATCCCTGGGCTGTCGCCGCCGCCAGCGCATAGGGATTGAACTGCTCCTGGTTGCGGTACATGCCCCAGCCGCCGCGCAGTACGGTCTTGCCTGTTCCAAAGATATCCCACGACGCCCCCACGCGAGGAGTTGCGTAGATCGTTGGCGGGGAGTTGACGGAGTTCGACACGCCAGCATTCTGGGAAGACCACGTGATGCCCGGGAAACCGCTGCTGCTGCAGTTGCGCGTGTAGCCGCTGCATTGCGTGGTGTAAAGGCTGTCGGAGAATGTCGCCAGGCCATTGTTATGACGATCCGTCCAGGGGCCGAGATGCTCGAAGCGCGCGCCGAAGATCAAGCTGAGATGGCGCAGCTTCAGCGTGTCCATGGCAAACCCGGCCACCGTCGTGTAACGCAAGTCGGCGAGGGGCGTGAAATTGGTCTGCGTAAACGAATCGGCATACCCTTCGTACATCAGCGCTGTGGGGTTATAACAGCTTCCCAGATAAGCGGCGCCGGAATTGCGCAGGTTGCCGGCCGGGTTCGGGTTCACGCAGCCGTTATACGGCGCCTGATTGGTCGACGAATACTCGTAGTACGCATTGCCGACATTGAAAGTGTACTCGCCCTGAGGATAAGCGCCAGGATCGGCGATGCCGTTGTAGGTCCCCTGCTCCCCATAGAGACCGAACTGCAGGAAGTGGTTTTTCAACTGCCAGCTCACTGTGTCCTGAATGATCGGATCGACCTTCTTGGTGTGGATCCGGTTCTGGTAAAACCCGCCGGGCATGAGCAAGTTCGGATAGCCGTTTCCACCTCCATTGGCAATGGCAGGCACGGCATAGTCGTCGTTGTTCTTGTACATGCCCAAATAATTGAAACCGAGGCCGCCGTTTCCCGCAATGTCAAACCGGTCCACCGCCGACGGGTTACCCATCTTTCCGGGCAGGCTGACGAAGGACATCGCGGCGGAGAACTCGTTGGTCACGCTCGAACCGAAGAGGCGTGTGTAGCGCGCGGCAAGGACATTCGAAACGTCGCCGGTGGTGATGTCGCCGGGATAAGGCACTCCGCCGGTCGGGAAGTAGCCGAGAGCGACAGGATCCTCGTCGATTTCCTTCTGTAGTCCATAGACCAGGAACAGGATATTCTTGGTATCGATGTTATATTGCAGCGTGGCCCGGAACACGCCCCCGTTCTGGTTCTGCTGGAGCTGCTGGATATAGTTGTAACCAAAAGGGTTGGTGAAAGGATCTGCATTGGGCGCCGGGAACCAATTCACGAGCGCCGCGCCGGCGCCGTTCACGTAGGGTTTGGCATTGTTGTTGGACACTGCAGTTCCATTCGGCAAGAAGCTATCCACATAGCACATCGGCTGAATGGCATTGGGGTTGGGCTGGCCGTCAGGACGCCCGCCGCATAGTTCGGCATCGAGCGAAGCGGCGCTGAAATCGCCTTGGCGCTCGGCCGCGGTGGGTACCCAGGCAGAGATCGCCTGTTGATCGGCCTCAAAGACTTGGTGGTAATACTCGAACCCTGCAAAGAAGAACAGCTTATCTCTGTTGTGATTGAAACTCGTAAACGGAAGCGGCAGCGGACCGCCGAAATTACCACCGGGATAAAAATACTGCTCGTTCGGGCGGGACTGGCGGAGGTAATTGTCGTACCAGTCGTTGGAGTTCAAAACCGCATTGCGGGCCGTCAAATAGGTGGCGCCGTGAAACTTTGAGCCGCCCGTTTTCGTCGAGGAGCTGATGAGCGCTGGCCCTTTCGCGTATTCCGGGCCGTACGAAGAATTGGAGGCCTTGACCTCAGAGACCATCTCGATGTTCATCTGCTGCACCGACCCCGAATTGGTGGCGATGTCGGTGAGCGAAACGCCGTCACTTACGATGGCGATGCCGGCCGGGCCGGAGCCGTTGGCGACATAAGCAGATGTGGGGCCGCTCAGGCCCACTACGGCGTTGTTATATCCGGGACGGTTGAAGAGACCCTGATCGCCGGTCGACATCGCATATCCGGGCAACATCTTGACCAGCTCACCGGCGTCGCGACCAACGATGGTGAGGTTGTTCAGATCCTCGGAGGTGATGATGCTGCTGCGCTCACCAGTATCGAGCGCGGCCAAATCGGATTCGACCTGCGCTTCCACGGTAACCGACGCGACCGCGCCGCCCACCTTCAACCGGATGTCGGTATATCCCAGTTGATCGCCCGCACGCACCCGGAACGTCTGGGACTGCCAGGGGCTGAAACCCTCGGCCGTCACCGCGAGCTGGTAACTGAGGCCGGGGATAACACTGGCGAATGCAAAAGCGCCTTCGCCGTTACTGGTCGTGGTGCGCTTGATTCCCGTTTGCTGGTCGATCAATACAACCGTGGCCTTTGGAATGACACCGCCTGTGGTATCCGCGACAATGCCAGTCACGTTTCCTGTCGCCTGCCCGTAAAGCGCCGCTTGCGCCAGCAGGAGCACCGCAGTTAGCATCACCAGCAACGAGGCAGTCGGCCTGTTCCCTGAAAAGAACTTCATAGTAGTCCCCCCGTCGGCTACATTCCGTTTTTGTCTTCGAATCCTGGTTCCCGGTCCTCACACCGAACCTAAGCTGTTGCACACCCCGCTCAAGCCACTACGTGCCACTCAAGCCCTTGAGTATTCGGACGCAGGTTCTCTTTCTGCATTGATGACTAGGAATTCTCCAGCATACGCTCAGATTCTGTCAAGTGAATTCTATCCGGGATTTTCAACGATGGGATCGATACCGCAGGTTTGCCGGTTTTTCAGCTTCCCGGGCGTACGGAGTGGGCGTTTTGAGTGGTTCCGCAGAGACACGCCAGCCCCGGACAGCGCGACCATCGGCACCATCGGCAGCACCATCGGCACTCAAATAGGGGCTTCGGCTGCTGCAAGATCAAGCAGGGCAACGCTCCCGCCCGTGGGCCGTCGATCGAGGAACTCGTTTGCCACCCCAGTCATAATGCCGCAAGAACCTCTCCTTCGGCAAGGGGAAAAGCGTTTCACTTCACACTCTGATTTTCCCGGCAAGCTTCTATCCGGAAAAGCCTCAGCGGTCCGGGTCCCGAGATTTCCGTCAGGCATCGAGGATGGCGCAAACCGCCCTCCGTCCCTCCGTTGAGTTGGCCATCGGTTCTCGCGCCGGGGAGCTTGACCACGATCAAAACTTACTGTGAGCATTCCTGCTCTCAGATCGGATGGCATGCTGTTTTGTGACGGGCCGCACATCTCTTCGCGAGCCATGATTTCGGCATCATCGAATGCCCTGCCCCATCCCCTTTACACGGGTATTGAGGCTGAGTTCGGGTCCGGCCATCGTGCGGCCTGGCCCGCCAAATATTCGCTGCAGTAGATTCAGAGTTGACGGGAGGGAACCCGGTGCGGCTGAGTGGCTCCTGCCTCATCCTGGGGCCCCGGCGGCAGGTCTGTGCCGCCGGGGTGGAAGAAGAAGCCGTCTGGCACGATTGCTGCCCAAGGCGCCGAAACTCTGAAGCCGCTCGAGGAGCACCGCATCAGCCTTAGTCGGACACCACAAAAAGGGTGATGGATTGCGGCGGAAACGTGTAATTGCTGATGGTGCTCGTTGTCCCGCTTCCCGAGGGCGGCGTCACGCTTACGCCCGCTAGTTGGACGATCGCATTCAGATTGGCGTCGCTGTACTGGTATACCTGCGCCGTCGTACCGCTCGCCGCGGAAAGATTCTCCAGGCTGATCGTTGAAGTCAGCGAGCCGTAGGTCTTGTTGATCACCATCACGGTGATGGCCTTGTCGGAGCTCCTTTGCCCGCCGTAAACGGCAAGCTGGTTCTCGGCATCGGCGCCGGACGCCGTACTGGCCGCATACAGATATGTGTCGCCAAAAGTCGAATCGTTCCCGTCGTAGTTGCGGTACATGCCAAAGGCGTAATTACCAGGACCCTGCTGGCTGTAGTTGGTCGTCGGCCAGAAAGCCCCCATGTCCAGCCCCTGGCGTCCAAAAATGCCCAGTATGTCGGCCTGCACGACCGCGCCGTTGATCGATTCCAAGCCGCCGAAGTTGTACTCGTCGATAGCTGTCTTGGTGCCGGGGTAGTCGTTCGCCACCCACTGCTTCAGCATGGGAATCAGTTGCGGCGCCTGCGCCGGCGGCGAACATCTTGAAGTGTAATTCGAGTCGGTGATGTAGTTCGGCTGGGGATATGGCTGGTCGGTCGTATCGGGATCGGTGTACGTCGGATCCCAGAAGACGCGCGTTGAATTCATGCGCTCGATTTGTTCCTGGGTGTCGCCTGCGGTCGTGAACGCCACCGAGTTGCCGCTGCCGAGGGGATATTGAGGCGCAAAGTAGCCATGGATGTCGACAAAATCGAGCAGCCGGACGCCATACTCCTGCGAGTATTTGTTGAATTGCTGCAGGTAGTACTCGATCATGGGAAGGCCTCCGTGCGCCTCGCGGTCGGTCGGGTTGCTCCACGGCTGGTAGCAGGGCCCGGAGCTCCACCCGGCCTCAATGTCCTTCTTGGAGTAGAAGTACGCCCACCAGTAGTCGATCACCGGGCCGCTGACCAGGGCTGTTGGATCGGCTGTCTTGATGGCCAACGCCGTGCCCAGCCCGTTGTTCGTCGCCTCGTCGTACGTGAAGGCGGCAGGATGCACGTCACGGTGCACGGCGTCCCACCAGGTCGGCTCATTGTCCAGATCCCAGATGGCAACGCCTTTGCCGCTGGCGCCGTTGCCAAAGTTCGTATTCGTTACCAGGGAGTTCACCCATCCCCCCGGCCAAGTTCCATCTGCCCACGTTGCCAGAGTCGAACTGGACGAGCCGGGAGCCGGCGTAGACGCGTTGGTAATGTCCGGGGAAGGCTCCGCAATGCTGGTGTTTGCCTGGGTCGCGCTGTTTCCATACAGATCGCAGCCGCCCGAGGACGCGCAGCCATTCGTCCCCTCCGGGTCGACGCCGTTGCCGCAATTGGAGGGGCTGTAGGACTGCTGGCCGGGGAACTGCGATTCCGGAAACCCGCAGGCATACTGCGTGTTATTCGACACCCACCCGAGTACCGGCACCGTGCCCAGCGCCGCTGCGCCGGCGGCGTCCGTGGATTGTACGAACTGCGTGAAGTTGGTGCTCCCGGTGGCGTTGGGAAACTGGCCTCCTCCACCCTGGAAGTTCTCAAAGTAGTAGTCGCTGGCGGAGTTGGTCATGTTTAATTGGTAGTTGTACCTCGAGGTATCGTCGCCACCCCAGCGCAGAATCCCGGGGTTGGCGATCTTCTTCGAGGCGGAATCCAGAACATACGCGTTCACTCCGTACACGTATGGGCTGATTGCATGCGGATTTTCGCTGGAATTGCTGGGTGTGCCCACGTCCACGGCCAACGCCGGGCCGGTTGCCGTTGCCGGTGGGTTCAAGGTCACAGTCGCGCTGCCGCTCACGTTCGTGAACCCGGTCATGCTGCTGGTGGCCGTAACGGTCACGGATGCCGGAGCCGGATACGGTGTGGTGTAGAGGCCGCTCGCGCTCAGCGTGCCGGGGCTCAAACTGCCGCAAGTGGGACAGGTCAGCGACCAGGTCACGCCGGCGCTGTAGCTGCCCGTGCCCTTCACCGTCGCCGTGAACTGCTGCTGCGTGCCGATGGTTGCGTTGCTGGGCGTTACATCGATCGACGTTATTCCCGCCTGGTTGAAGTTTGCTGTCACGGTGGTGCCGGCGTTGACGGTCACACTGCAGTTGAAGCCGCCGGACCCACTTGTCGAGGCGCATCCGCTCCAGGAGACGAAGGAATAGCCGCTATCGGAGAGGGCAGCGCTCAGCGTCACCTGCGTGCCGGAGTAGTAGGATCGCGTGAAGGGTGTTGTTCCCGAGCTTGCTCCGTTGTTGTCAGCGGGAGAGACGATGATCGAGATGCCGCTTGCCGGCGCGGCGGAATCAACCGTCAGCACATAGGCGACAGCGGCATTCACCGTCACCGGTCCCGTTCCGTTGGCGCTCGTATAGCTTGCATTGCTGGTTGCGTCCGGAGTGTAGGTCGCGGTCAACCTATCGGTTCCCGTTGTCAGCGAGCTGGCGGGAATTGTGATCTGAGCGCTTCCGTCCGTCAGAGTGCTAGCGGAGGGGGTTGTATAGCCACCGCCGCTGAGTGTCACGGAACCCGTCGGCGTCAGGTTGCCCGTACCCCCGCTTACGGTCACGGTCACTGAAAGGCTCTGGTTGGCGGTGATACTCGAAGAGCCCGGAGTCACCGTCACGGTTGGGAGGGCCGGGCTCACCATTACACCGACGGAGCCCGTCGCGGTGTTGTAGTCGGTCGTGTCCGAAGGCGTGAAGGTCACGCTTTCGCTGGGCGTCCCGCCACTGGGCACGATCGTGGGCGTAGTCCAGGCAAACGTGCCGCTCACCGACGCCGCACCCCCTTTCAGAGGGGACGACGCAAGCGTCTGGCCATAGGTGATTGCGCTCGCCGCCGGCCATGGAGAGACCGTCGGCGTAGCCTTGTTCACTGTCACGCTGACGGAGCCCGTCACCGTATTGTAGTCAGTGGCATCCGCAGCGGTGAAGGTCACGCCCTCGCTGGCCGTCCCCGTAACGGGCGCCGTAGCGGGCGTCGTCCAGGAGAATGTGCCGGGTACCGATGCTGTGCCGCCGCTCAGTGTCGACGAAGCCAGCGTCTGCCCGTAAGCGATCGCGCCCGCCGTGGGCCATGCCGACACCGTCGGCGTCGCCTGGTTCACCACGACGACGACGGAGCCCGCCACCGTGTTGTAGCCGGTCGTGTCCGTAGGCGTGAAAGTCACGCTCTCGCGGGGCGTCCCCGCAGCGGGGGCCGTCGTGGACGCCGTCCAGGAGAAGGTGCCGGATACTGACGCCGCGCCTCCGGTCAGCGTCGACGAAACCAGTGTCTGGCCGTACGTGATCGTACTCGCCGCGGGCCATGCCGACACCGTCGGCGTGGTTTTGGAAGTTGTGGTCCCGCCTCCGCCGCCCCCGCACGCCGCCATCCATAAGCTTGCCAGGACACCGAACCAAATTGCCGGCTGCCGCCCCCTGTTCCTCATCGTCCAACCCCTTTTCCCATTTCGGCATCAGGTCTTGCATCCCCAGTCCCGGCCGAATTACCCGGAATTTCCGCTTTGCCCTGCGTCTGCGAACCAATATGCCCCTCTTGTCTCCGCTCGCGATCCTTGTTGCATTGCTTCCAAGGACCAAGGCCCGGCCGTCCCCGCTTGTTGTAGAACCGTTTCACCGCCCGGCTTGGCGTCTCCAGATGCGTCGCGATGAACCCGATTCACGGGAACAACTCCCCGCCATGATGCTCAACCTTCGCCACGACTCGCCGTCCCGTCGTCCCATTGGCGGCCTTGTAAAGAAAGCTCTTGTACCACACCATCGGTCTGTGGCGGGAACACCCCACCGGGCGCGGCGGCAATTCCGCCCCATCCCGTTCCAGGCTTTTGTCAGCCGGGGTGCGGATGGCATACTTCACGCCCCGGCCTTCCTACGCTTCCAAGAATCTCCGGCTTGGCGAAAGCGGCTTCGGCGCGAAACACCATTTTCTTGTCCGGTTTCTGTTGCCGCTCGATCGCGGACTGGCAAAACGCGGCCGAAACCCAGGCTTGCGCCACCTGGCGAGCAGTCCTGTTTGTCCCGGACCCGTAAGTCATAGATAACAATATCACGGAACTGCTAAATGCGCCCATAGGGCCCCCCTGCCGGGCCCGCCCCAACCTCGTTCCGCCACTCCCCAGGACGCAGCTCCAACAGGAGGAAATCAACCCCCCGTACGCTGGCGAACCGGCGTTAAGCGCCCGGATCCCGATTGCCGCACCTGCCTAACTCGCTTTACTCGAACGTTTTTCACTTGACAGCGGCAAATTCTGTTGAGTACGGTATATCGTTACCATATTTGGGTGATAATCCGCACGGAGTCCCAAGGATAAGTCGACGTGCCCGTTCCCCGTGCGGAGTGGCGTCGGTGTTCGCCGGCGAGTTTTTCAGGATTCTTTTTCCTGCGTGTGTTTTGCCCGGGTTTTCCCGGAGAAGTACCCATAGCGCTGGTTGCGATTGCGTCGTCGAATCTTGCCTGGAATTCAGTGGGACGTTGACCGCAACGGCAAGCCAGAATGGGTCCCCAACCGCGAGAGCATCCCGGGGCATGAAAGCTCGAAAGGCGCGGGGTTCAACAGGATATCGATGTTGAACCGATGGATACGGGTTGCGACCTCCGGTTGGGGGTTGTCGAGAACCAAGGACGATGCTTGATGCGGAGCATGACGCAAGCTTGATGTTGGCAAAGGACGATGCGGGACAAACCGGACCGTCACCGATTCCCCGGGTCGGGGATCGAAGCAGATCGGAGGAAGAAGGAATGCAAATGATTTGGAACAAATTGACGAGTCCAGTGCGGTCTTTTGCGGCGGGATCATGGGTAGCCCTGTTCGCGCTGCTGGCCCTTTGCCTTGGCGCGCCTGCTTACGCGCAGACGCCCATCGTGGTTTCCGGAACGCCCACACAGTTAGGAGCGCTTACGGGCGGCGGTTGGGACGGTTCCCAGGAGCCCGTGGGGGGAACATTTGTCATCGGCTTGAACGGCAACGTTCTGGTCGGTGACGGATATTCATCCAATTTTCTTCAGATCACCCCTTCCGGGACAGACACTAAGTTAGCGTCCGGCGTAGGCGCCTCGAACGCTGCGCTCGACAGCTATGGCAATCTGTATTTTGGCGGCAATTACAACGCCAACGTCTACAAGATTCCCTACGACGCCGCGACTGGCCAATATGTCGGTTGGACAACGGCTCCGACTGCCAACTGCCTGGGCGGCAACCAGGACACTTCGCCCTGCATCTTTGCTCCCGCGATTTCGGCCTACCTAAACACCCTTGGCGGCCAAGGATTTGCCGGCGTCGCCTTTGACGGGCAGGGCAATTTCTTTTTCGAAACCAACACCCTCCCCACCACCAACCCCAACACGATCTTCGAGTGCAACGTTGCCTGCATCTCCAACTCCTCCGCCACGCCGACGTTGATTTATGCCGACAAGAATCCGGTTGGCGCGTTCGTAATCGATCCGTGGGGCAACATCTTCTTTGTCGATGGCAACAACTCCAAAGGCAAGGTCACCAGCCTGAACGAGATCCCGCTCTCCTCGGGAAAGTATGCCGGCTCGCCAACCGTCTTGGAGAGCTACACCAACAGCGCCGGCTATGGCAACGGTATCAGCGGCCTCGCAGTCGCCGGCAACGGCACGCTGTACTTCTCTGTCAACGGCGACGGCATTTTTGCCATTCCCAATACGCAATCGGGCGGGCCCAATCCAACCGGCATCTATATGCTTTCCACGCAGGGTGGAAAGGGTGTTGCGCTCGACTCCCAAGGCAACCTCTATGGAATTCCATATAACAACGGCGACGTCGTGTCCTTCATCCCGGTGGGCGCATTGTCGCTTGGCGCTTCTCCCACAGGCACCGCTGCAGCAGCAGTCAGTGCCACGATCTTCGACAGCGCGGCCTCTTGCACTACGCCTCCGACGCTGGCGCTTTCCGTCACTGAGTTTGGCAAATCGACGAGCGAAGTCACTGCGGCCGCCGGCGCCACTTGCTCAACCGCATTCAGCGGAGGGAACGGCGTCTTCAGCTCGGGGCCGCTGACCGCCGCCGGGTTCTCGTCGTTCCCCGTTACCGCCAACTTTACGCCCGCCGCGGTGGGTGAGCGCAACGCGGTGTTGACCATCGCGGATTCCGCCAACAGCGCCAGCGGAAATGTGGCGCTTACCGGCGTGGGCCAGGGTGCTGCAGGCAATGTCGATCCCGGCGTGTCGACAGCCTATGGAAGCGGTTTTACCAAGCCATATTCGGTCTCTGTGGATGCTGCCGGAGATATGGCTGTGGCCGATGAAGGAGCAGGGAAAGTTCTCTGGATCCCGGCGGGATCTCCGGCGGGGACCACACCCACGTCGATCGGCTCAAACTTCGTCGAGCCTTCCGCCACGGCATTCGACGCTAACGGGAACCTCTACGTTGCCGACTTCTCAACTAACGAAATCGTCGAGATTCCCGACGTAAGCGGCAAGTTGGTTCCCGCGTCACAATCCACGCTCATACCAGCTACGTTTGTATTCGACGGAACGGCACTGAACGAGCCGAGTGGATTGGCAGTCGGGCCGGACGGCAGGCTGTACATCGCCGACTTCGGCAACAGCCGTGTCGTAAGCTATGACCTTATCACCGGGCAGACCGCGGTTCCGATTGCGGGGTTGAAGGATCCGTGGGGAGTTGCCGTCGATGCATCGAGCAACATCTACGTTGCCAACACTGGCGATGGCAACGTGCTGGTCGACATGGCTGGCGCTCAATCGACATTGACGGTGCCGGACATAGCCGCGCCTTGGGGAGTTGCGGTCGATCCATCCGGCAGCCTGGTGGTCTCCGACCACGGAAGCGGCAATATCGTGTGGATCCCGAATATCAGCGGGACACTAACCACTGCTAGCGCAATAACGATCGAGAAGAATCCAAGTTCCGCGCTCGGAATTGCTCTTGACACTCTGGGCGACCTCTACACAACCGACGCGACGGGCAAGGCAGTATATGCCATCCAGCGAACCGCCGCTGCCATCAACCTCGGCACTGTGCAGGACGGCGTAACAAACTCCGGAACCATTTACCTCGAGAGCGTCGGGAATGAGACCGCAACCTTGGCAACTCCTGACGTTACCGCGCCTACCAACACCATGTTCACCTTGGTCCCGGCGGCAAGCAACGGATGCGCCAGCGGAAGCTCCGGATCTCCAGGAGCGTCCTGCCAATTCACGGCCACCTTCGCCCCGCCGCCGGCGACTCCCAATGGATCGCAATCGGGCACGGCAACCATCAATATCGCCAGTCCGGCTGTCAAGTTCAACGTGAACATGAGCGGCGCCGCCACGACGTCGTCGATTCTGGCGCAGACCATCACCGGCTTCAATCCGCCCACTTCGTTGCAGGTCGGCCAGCAGGTCACGCTGTCGGCTAAGGGCGGCGCATCCGGCAACCCGGTCACCTTCAGCATCGACCCCGCCTCGGCGTGTCCTGCATGCGCAACCGTCACGGGCAGCGTGCTCACTGCGGTCTCCACCGGCGCCATCAAGGTTGACGCCAACCAGGCGGCCGGCACGGCTGGCGGCAAGCAGTATGCGGCGGCGACGCAGGTTCAAGTGGCCATCACCATCAGCAACACGGTGGTCCCGGCCGGCGTGCCCGCGTTCCTGATGAACCAGGCCAACTGGCTATTGGCGCTGCCGAACGGCGGCGCATACGGCGGCACCGGTTCTGGCGGCTCCAGCTTTGTCGTGAATCCGGCAGGCAACCCGGTGGTTGGCACTTCTTATGGCGGCGCAGTCGAACTCTTTAACGTCAATACCGGAGCTTGGACGAAACTCGGCTCCGTCAGCAACGTCGCGGGACTTGCGCAGGATAGCGCCGGCGACCTGTACCTCGGTGCCAGCTACAGCGGCATTGTCGCAAAGCTCCCGTACAACAGCAGTACCGGAACCTACGCGACGTTGACCGATCCCACCAGCACCGCGCCGCCTGCATGCACCGGCAAGGACACCACCGAATGCGCTGCCGTCACGACCTTCCCCAATTATGTCGGCATTGGCTCGATGACCGTTGATGCCAGCGGCAATCTCTTCATCGCCACAGACGATCAGGGCACTTATGCGCCGCACGCCATCTTCGAGTGCTCGGCGGCGTGTCAAACCGGAGCATCGGCACCTGTCTTGCTCTTCCAGGAGACGGCAACCTCAGTCACCGTTGGCGGCACTGCGTATGCAATCCAGTACTACATCGGCGGCATCGCGGTCGATCCATGGGATAACCTCTTCTTCACCGACTCGGCCGTGGTCACCGGCGGAAGCGGCGAGAGCGCAACTTCCCACCTCTACGAGTTGGCCTACTCGTCGAAGACGGGCTATGCTGCGGCTCCGACCGCAATTCAGACCTTCACCAACACAAAACCTGGTAGCTACGACGACCAGCTTGACGCGGTCGCCGTAGCGCCAAACGGAGCCGTCTACTACGGCGTGGGGTACGACGGAATCTTCGGCATCCCGAATACCCAGGCAGGGCCGCAGATCGCCAACCAGTACGGGGTTGTAGGCCAAGGCCCCAAGGAGATGGCAATCGACTCCAACGGCAACGTGTATTGGGTGGCGTATTACAGCGGCGGCGACACGCTTGGCCAGGCTCTGATCGGCAACCTGACGACGCCCAACGCCCAGTACCAAGGCGCCGCGGTCAGCACCTCCGCCACCGTCGTCGACAACGCCCTTGGCTGCGGAACAGCGGCAACCATCGCCATCGCATCCTCGAACCCTGAGTTCTCCGCCACGGCGGGCACAACGTGCTCGTCGCTATCGGTCGGCTCGGGCAACGGAACTCTGTCCACTCCGATCTCCGTTTCCAGCTACCCGGCCACCATCACCTTCCAGGCGACAAAGCCCAATACTCAAACCGCAACGTTGACGGTCACCGATACCACCAACGGAGGCGAAGGAACCGCAACGGTGACGGGCTTCGCCTTGACGACTCCGCAGACGCTCGCCTTCACGGCGCCCACAACAACTACCTACACCTATGCTCCCGGCTTGACGATCACGTTGAAGGTAAGCAATGGCGGATCCAACAATCCGGTCGCGTTCACCGTTGATTCATCCAGCACGGGCGCCGGAACCATCTCCGGCACTACAGTGATCGGCACCAACTCGTCGGCCACGTTGACAGTAACCCAGGCAGGCAGCATCGTGATCGACGCCAATGAAGCGGGCGGCCTGGCGGGCGGCACATATTACGACGCTGCGGCGCAGGTCCAGTTGACCCTCACCATCGGCAAGGCATCGGAGGCGATCACCTTTGCGCAGCCGACCTCGCCGGTAGTGTACTCACCCGGGCTGACGGTTAACCTGAGCGCGATTGGCGGCGGCGCCTCGACTCCCGTGGTCTTCACGGTCGACTCGACCAGCACGGGCGCCGGAACCGTCTCCACCACAGTTGTGACCGGCAACACCTCAGCCGCTACGCTCCCGATCACCCAGGCGGGAACCATAGTGCTCGATGCCAACCAGGCGGCCGACGTGAACTACCTGGCTGCGCCGCAGGTTCAGCAAGTCCTGGTGGTCAACCAGGCGAGCCAGACCATCACCTTCACTCCGGTCACGACGCCGCTCCACTACATTGCGTCGTGCTCTGTCATCACTCTGTGCGCGACGGTCCAAATCCAGGCTACGGGCGGTGCTACGAATAATCAAGTTGCCCTCAGCCCGGATCCGAAGAATGGCGTGGCCTTCACCATACTGAGTAGTTCCGTGAATAACGGAATCACAACCACGACGCTTGCACTGGTGCCGAACCAGACCCTGCCATCCCCGGCCAATCTCGTCCTCGACGGGAATCAGCAGGGCAACAGCAACTACTCTGCCGCCACACAGGCAACGATCACCATCCCTGTTCTGTCGCCGCTACCGTTGCAGACCATCACCTGGGCCAATCCGGGAACGCAGGTTGCCGGCGCCACCTTGACGCTCAACGCGACGGCGAGTTCCGGATTCGCGGTCACGTACGCTTCAGGCACCACGTCGGTCTGCACGGTCAATGGGTCGGCGATCACGTTTGCGAATGTGACCTCCGTCAGCGCTTGCACCATCACGGTTTCACAGCCCGGCGACAACCTCACCTATGCCGCGGCTGTGCCGTTGACGCAGACATTCGCAGTCAACGCCGCTGGGCAGAGCCCGAACCTGAAAATGAGTCTCTCGCTCTCCTCGCTGACCATTCAGCCGGGAACCGTCGGGTTGTCGCAGATCACCCTCACCTCTGGGAACAACTTCGCGGTTAGCTCTGTCACGTTCTCCTGCAGCGGCTTGCCATCCGGCTATGGCTGCACTTTCAACCCGAATCCTGTAACGGTCTTTGCCCCGAGCGCGACAACCGGTGTGCCTCTGGCCACAACTGTAACCACAACGCTCACCATTACGCCGCCCTCGACGGCTGCTGTTGTCCACCAGGACTTCAGGCCGCTCTTCCCGGCGACCTTGGCGGTAGCGCTCTGCTTCTTGGGCTTCAAGAAGCGCAACCGGCTCTACATGCTCGTGTTGCTGGTTGTCCTGTTTGCCGGCTTGGGCTTTGTCTCCGGCTGCGGTGGCACATCCTCCAGTCCGACGCCGCCGGCCGTCACGTCGACAGCCACCGTCACCGCCACTCCGGCGGCAGGTCTTGCGGGCGCGTCCGGAGGGGTGAGCTCGAGTGCAACCGTGTCGGTCACCCTCGAGTAGGCTGATCAGCGATTGACTTGCGCAACGATCGGGGTCTCTTCACCAGACAAAAAGGTGGAGAGGCCCCGATTCTTTTGCCGCTCGGCCATCGGCTAGGAGACAGGGTCACCCCTGTTCATATCTTGGTTCTGTGCGAAAACTGTAAGCGTCCGAAGCTCCCATCTATCTTCGTGACGGCGAGTGTGGCAGACTTTTGCAGGAGCAACGAGGTGTCCACTTGTTTTCAAGTGGACACTTCAA
>Ga0326727_10008434_pt1 | contig 26141 bp, 26 predicted proteins | sample MB2enrmetagenome_FD_207643 | JGI IMG/M metagenome (GOLD analysis project Ga0326727, IMG submission 207643) | Lab enriched peat soil microbial communities from McLean, Ithaca, NY, United States - MB29MY | ecosystem: Environmental > Terrestrial > Soil > Wetlands > Peat | place: USA: New York...
TTTTGGTGCCGCGCTCCTGCGCTTTGCGTTTTATGTAATCGAGCTTTCCTTTCCACCATTTTGGGCGCGGCTGTTCAGCGGGGTCTGTGGAGTTTGCGCCTTCTTCTGCGTCTGCCATGGCATGACCCTCATGTTTAGATAAATTGTACCCCAAAAACACTTGACGAGAAATAATAAATGGGGTACAGTAATTGTAATGGGGAAAGTATATGGCAAACATCCTCAGTACCGATAACCGCAGTCAGAGCAGCCATTCTTGAGGAGTTAAAAAACCTTGAAATCCCCGAAGAAGAAGCCGAGTAAAGCCGGACGCCCCCCGCTCCCTAATGGCAGCGCCAAGGCTGGATTCCTGCGTGTTAGGGTCACTGTTGACGAGTTGCAGGGTATAGAGTCGGCAGCAAAGGTGGCAGGGCAAACTATGTCGAAATTTATCCGCAGCAAGTTGCTTGCCAGGGATGGAGCCTGAGCCTGTGGATTTCGAATTAGGACACTACCCGTAGAGCCGCGATTTGCTTCAAAGGCCCGGTTTCGGCGATACTTAGGTGTTGTGATTCATGCGGCCGGGCGCATCTGTCCGGCCGTTACAGCGTTTTCGGTTCAAGGCTTTTGCGAGTCGCTGCAGCCGAGTGGCTCTTTCATCAAGAAAGAGCCACTTTGCAGGATATCGGCGTGTCAAGGAATGAACTGAAAACGCTCTGTTGTGCCGGAAGGTGTCCGCTGCGCCCTGCCGGCGTGGCGGGGCAGACACCCGCCAGCCGCGCATACCGCAACAAAGCTCAAGAAACTGGAAAGGAACCGTATCTCCGTGGTCATGATTCGTTTGGCGCGTGTTGGCGCCCCCAAGCAACCCTATTACCGGATAGTTGTCATTGAGAAAGACCGCGCCCGCAACGGCCGCTCGATTGAGGTCGTCGGCACTTACAATCCCCGCACCAACCCTGCCTCGGTCGACCTGAAGTACGAACGGATCGCCTACTGGCGCGGCAAGGGAGCGAAGCTTTCTCCCATCCTGGAAAAGCTGCTGGTCAAGAACCCGGCCAAGCTTGCGGAACCGGTCCAGAATCCGGTCCTGGAACCGGCCCAGGAGCCAGTCACAGACCCGGCCGCGGCCTGATATCTTGAGAGAACTCCCTCTGTGCGCCTGGCGAATGGCCTCGACGGCCAAACCCGGCGCATAAACCATTGCTCATAGCGCGCAGGCGTGTTACGATTCGCGCACAGTTTCAAAGCGAAATTCCGAACGCAGATGGTCAGGGGCACGATCATGACCCAAGTCGATATGGTGCAAGTTGATGAACTGGTCCGCGAGATCGCGCGGGCACTGGTGGATGAGCCGGCCGCCGTCGAAGTGGAATCCGTCAACCGGGAAGAAAACACCGTCCTCAAACTCCGGGTCGCCGCGCAGGACGTAGGCAAAGTGATCGGCAAGCAGGGGCGCACGGCGCGCTCGGTGCGCACGATCCTGGGCGCGGTGAGCATGAAGCTGCACCACCGCTACACGCTCGACATCCTGGAAGAGGACGACGAGAGCTGAGATGAGGCCGGGCCGCGCCCCTGGCCAAGCCGGGAGGCGGAGATGACCCTGGCCCCCGAGCCGTGGGTGTGGCTGGCGCGGATTCGCCGCCCGCAGGGACGCAAAGGCGAAGTCTTCGCCGAGCTTCTCACCGATTTTCCTCAAAAATTTGCTGAACGCCGGCGGCTGTGGCTGCTGCCCGAAAATCCCTCTTCTTCGACCCGCGCGGGTGCCCTGGGTCCGGGGTCCCCGGCGACAGGTCCTAGTCGCTGGGGCGGGGATCCCTCGCATTCGGGGACCCGGGAGACCGCACTCATCGGCCAGCAGGCCCGTCAAGTTGATCTGATCAACCATTGGCTGCACAAGGGTGGCATCGTGCTGCACTTCGCGGGCGTGGATTCCATCTCCGCGGCCGAAGCCCTCGCTGGCCTCATCGTCGCCATTCCGCGCGCCGAGCGGGCCGCGCTTCCTGAAGACGAAGCCTATATCGGCGACCTGATCGGCTGCGCGCTGGTAGACGTTTCCGGCGCCGAGCCCGTTCCCGTAGGCGAAATTGTTGACGTGGAAAGCACCGCAGGGCGTCCTCTGGGCACGGCGCCGCTGCTCATCGTCCAAGGCCCGGCCGGCGAAGTGCTGATCCCGTTCGCAAAAAGCTACCTGCGCCGCATCGACGTGGCGGCAAAGCGCGTGGAAATGGCTCTGCCGGATGGATTGATCGACCTGAACGTACCCGAAGAACCCTGACCTGCACTTCTCAGCATCTGTGGCTTCGCCCTAATTTGTAGCGCCGGCCTCCAGGCCGGCTGTCATGCGGGTCTCCAGACCCGCAGTCTATTCGTACGCCAGCGGCTTCCAAATTCCATCCTGTTTGAGCGCCACTTGAACCGGCTGCGGCGGACCCTTCGGCGGCACTGTTACCTCGACCCACAGCTCCTGGCCGGGCTTGAGCGGCAGCGGGCTGTGCGTATGCTTCGCAAGAAGGAAGTTGACGGGCGCATCGAGGCTCATCTGGTCGCACGACGTACCCGGCATGGCGGTAATGCCTTCTCCCGCCGTAGAATCCTCCTGGCCCTCCACGCGCATGGCCACGAGCCTGTTGTTCACCACCTTGAGATAGGCGTTGAAATACGCGGGCTGCGAACTCTGCGAACGCAGAGCAAAGGGCCCGGGCTTGACGGCGCCATTCACGTCGCGCGGAAACGTCGCCAGCTTGGCCGAGGGCAGTGTGCTTTGGCAACCATCCACCGTGAGTTGCAGGCTCAGGTAACGGCCGTGCAGGGACGACCCCGGTTCGGCGCCAACGGCGCGGGTCCACGCCAACGGGCAGGTCCAGCGCTGGTAGAGGTACTTGACTGCGAAAGTGGAGACGAGCGCCAACTGAATCACAATCAACGCAATCGCGGTTCCAGAAAGCGCGAATGGGATCGAGAATCTGCCGATCTTCATTGCGCGCCTCCATCTGCGCCTCGGGTTGCGTCTTGTTCCGCGGCAGCCTGTAGCGGCGATGGTTTGTCGGTTTTCATTCCTGCCAGAATGCGGCGCCGGCCAATTTCAAGCGCCCAGCCTCCTGCCAGGAAGAGCACGCCCAGTCCGATCAACCCCACGGCGCGGTTCTTGTCGCTGTAGATGTCGCTGAAGTAGAACCAGACCACGGCCGCGGCGAACCCCACAATGCCCAGATTGACCAGGGCGCGCGAGGCCATCCGCACTCCCCACGAGCAGAGAAAGACGGCAAAGGCGGCAACCAGTGCATGGGCAAGAAGATTGGGACTGGTCTCGACATGCCCCAGCATCGGTCCGTTTTTGTAGGAGTACGTATCGATCCACGTGTAATTGCACCAGGGCAGCGCTTCAGCGAAGGCAATAGCGGCGGCAATGGGAATCAGCCCCTTGTGGCCGTGGAATGCGGCGACGATAAGCGGCACTGCTGCGATTGCAACCCAGGCCCATACGCGCGTGCCAAAGGGAACAAAGCTCTGGTCGGCCGAAAAAGAAACCCAACCGGGCAGCATCTCGACGATTCCTGCGACTGCGGCAACCGCGCCGGCGCCAAACAGAACGCCTTTAGCGGCCTTGCGCCGCGAGTCCAGAAAGAACGTGAGGTAGAGGATGCCCCAGACAAAGCAAAGACGGCCCATGTAGACGCCGTCGCCGATGGAATTGCCGGTGCGGACGCTAATCTCGCAAAAAATCCACACAGGAACCAGCAGGAGCGCCAGGATTTGTTGCGCTTGGTCGCGCAGCAGCATCCAGCCGGCCAGCGCGGCCAGCGCCCACAGCAGGACGGCATTAGGCCAGTGGTACTCGACGTTAAAGATTTCGCCCACCAGCATGATGGCGGGGCCGGTGGAAACGGTTCCCACGGCGTGGAGCGCGATGGAGAGGCCGCGAAAACTGGTTCGAGCCATTCCACCTGCAATGTGGAAGACCGCGACCAGGGCGATGACAAGCGCAAAACGCGCGCCTGGAGTGAACAGTTCCCAATTGGCCGAGACAAACAGGATGGCGCCACAGGCGATCAGGATGGCAGCGCAAAAGAGAGCCGTCACTCCAAGCCAACGCAAACCGGCAGGCTGCCCCTCTGGTTGCGCGGCAACTTTGGATTCGTGCGCGCGAATGCGGGCGGCGGCCTCCGCATCCAGTACGCCGGCCGATTGCCAGCGGGTTAACAGCGGATCAATGTCAGCCATGGCGTTTGCGCACCATCATAGGCCGGAATTCGGCCTGGGTAAAGGGGTGATGACCGGGATCGGCGAGCGTTAGCTCTTTTGAGAGGCAGCGGGGTTAGCCATGGTACAAGTCACCGTGCGGTCCAGTGCCCGAGGTCCATACCTCTCTATTCCCTGGCAGGCCTCGGAGAAACTCAACCCAAGGGGCTTTGTAACAAAGGGCTTTGTAACAAAGGGCTTTGTAACAAGGGGCTTTGCGACAAGGGGCTTTGTAACAAGGGGCTTTGCGACAAGGGGCTTTGTAACAAGGGGCTTTGTAACAAGGGGCTTTGTAACAAGGGCACGGCTTTAGCCGGGCCGATAAAGTCAGCAGAATGAGTCGGGCTTTAGCCCCTGCCAATTCATTCTTTGCCAAATTCGCTTTTCGTTCGGGCTTTTTCCCCAGCCTGCTGGTCCCCGGTTCCCCAAACGTCCCTGCCTCCCCATCAACTCCTCCCGCCCCTAACTTCTACCGCTTCAACCACTTCCGCTTGCAGAATATTGCCCCGCTTCCCGCTATGCTTTAGTCATCCAATCGCAATCACGCAACACAAGCGGCAATCCGGCGCGCGCATGCACAGCAGTCGCGGCCGCAGGGGGTTAAAAAACGATGCCCGCAAGAATCACGAATCTGGACAAACCGAAAACGCAGCGCGCAAAAACTCAGCGCAGAGGCCGCAAACCGGCAGCCGCATCCAAAATCCACAAGACCCCTCCCGGCCGCGGCGCCACCCGCCTGCGCAACTCCGTCAACTCTCTGGTCAGCCAGCAAGCCGACGAAATCGCCCAGGCCGTCATCGACAAAACTAAAGCCGGAAACATGACCGGCGCGCGCATCCTCGTCGAGCTCTCCGGCGCCGACAAGCCGCCCGACCCCGTCGAGAAAAGGCACGGCGGCCTGAAATTGATCGATCTCCTCGAGTCCGACTCCGAATGGGACTTCGATACCGACCCGGATACCCCGCAGCCCGGCTGCGAGTGGAACGGCGAACGATGGGTCCGCCTCGAACCAAAAACCCCAAACCCAGACACAGCAAGCTAAAAGCTAATATCCCGAGTTAGAAGTTCGCCTCATAGTTGAAGTGTCATCCTGAGTTTCAATGGGCCGGGTTGGCCCAGCAAAGCTGATAAAAATCACGTTTGCTGATCCGCGCCGCCCTGCTCCCGGAGGGAGCAAAGAGAATAGCCCAGGGCAACCCTGACCCTGAGCGTAGCCGAAGGGGAAGGGGCAGCCCTGGGATAGCCCCCCCATTTGAACCCCTTAGCCCCGTAGGGGCGACAGAAACCGGCAATGATTTTCGACGGAGCGGAGTTTGGCCGGCTTCTGGGGCAAACGGAGTCGAAAGCTTGCCCTGAGCGAAGATCGCGTTAACGATCGGAGTCGAACGGAAACCCGCGGTTGTCCTTCTTCGGACAAGGCGGAAACGAGGCGCCCCACTCAAGCAAAGCCGACTTAGGAGGAGTGATATGGCCTTGAGGGACCTCCTAGAACAAAAATCGCGCTGATGGGGCCTACCGGCGCTGGAACAAACCCCAAATATTATCGCTCTTATGATGCCAACCATCCTGGGCTGTCAAATCCTCCAAGTTCATCTGCCACGCCTGGGCCGCAACATCAAGTATCGTTCCGAATAGGGGAGAGCTCTTACACTCAGCCCAAAGTGTAGCAAGGCTCCCAAGCTTCTCTTCGTCGTACTTTCCGTAGCCAGGCCCGGTACCGGATGTGTCGTCAACAACGACGGCAAGGTCGAGGTCTGGCGTGGGCTGCCGAATTGACACCCACCACTTCATTGCGGTCCAAGGGCCCGGCCCGTAAGCGATGAAGAGCGATTTCGCTTTGGAAAGCCTTTCTCTGAACGTGGCGCAGCTGACCAGCTCGATGTCGCCCGGAAGCTTGAGCAAGCTGATCCAGCGCAAAGAGGCTTCCAACACGACCCCGCGCCCGTATACGCTGACGCAGGTCGCGATGAATTCTTGCTTATCCACGAGGAGGCCGCCGCCAAGCTCCTCGAGGTTCTTAGTAATATGAGGTCTCACTCCCTCCCGGGCCCGTTTCAGGACACCAGAAATATCGGCGTCCGCAAGCTCGCGGCGGCTTACGTCTGGGGATGCCGATTGGATGTCAATAATCCCTGAGAACCCTGAAGTCGGCAGGGATTGGACGGCGATCCCCTTTAGGCAGAGAATAGTGACGCCGTGGAACGTGGCCAGCAAACGAACACCCTTCTCGCGATACTCTGGCCATTCTTTTGGCCATGGCGAAGGGGAAACCTGCGAACGACTCCACACTAATTCCGGCGGGATGAAATGCCGAAGCCTACGAACCGGCAGGTCGTAATCATAGGAGAAGGACCTCCTGTACCTGCGGCCCTCCTGTGCGCGCATAAGGAACCTCGAGGCCCTCAGCGTCCACTGGGCGAAATCATCTGGTGCCAGCTCTTCTAACCATCCGGGCTCGATCGCGGTGGATTTGCCATCTTCATCGACCACTATCGCGTGCTGAAGCAGGCGCGGACTAGGCTATCTAAGGGCTTTAGGGCCGGAACGATGGATTGTTGCAGCTGCACGCGAATTGAAGTCCCGCTGCCCGAGGTGGCAGCGTTCGTGCGTATCTCGCCCCTGCGGCCCACGCCGCGGAGTTGGAGGCTATGCCTCTCTCCCCCGGAGCGATTGGACTCGACCGTGATGCTGTCCCCCAGCATAAAAACAGACAAGAAGCCAATTCCAAATCTGCCGGCAGGTTCGAAATCCTTGCTCGCCAGATTAGGGAAGTCCGAATGGAATTGGGTCGACCAATAGTCGGAGGCAACCGAGATGAGGAAGTCTGTCATAACCTTACGAGTCATACCAATTCCAGGATCTGTCACTTCGAGCCGTGGCCCTGTCGAGGATGTGTTCAGCTCAACTCGGATTGGAATCGAAAGAGACGCCCTCTCGAAGTCCGAAGAGGCAGTTGCGGCTTTGAGCATCACCGCATCGCGCGCGTTTTGGATCAGCTCCCGCACCGCAGCCATTGGCTCAGGGCCGTATAACGACTCTCCTGCGAGCAACTGCACGAGTCGCTCGATCGAGCCTGTGCGCAGGTTGATCTCAATTGGGAGAAATCCAGATGTCGGCACGAATGCTGCTGCCTCCTCTGGTGAGGTGACTCCGCGTACCCCTTGGAGTGAGAGTCTGCCCTCACTGGAGCTGCGTCGATCCAGATACCTTCTAACCATTCGGATCTCTTCGTCGAGCCCCTTGAGCATCTCGTATTGGAGCCACCAGGCGTCGACGTCGGCGATCGGGGCAGCGGCCCGGTAAACCAAATCCGCACCATCGCGTTCTGGGCCGTCAATGTGCTCCTGAGCCCGCCAGTGAACTATGCTTTCCGCTTCGATTGGTCCTCTGAGGGCGCGATCGATCGATCGCGCCCTTCCCCTGCCGAAATGCGCGTAGTCCGCGAGGCGGAGAATCGATGCGACGTACCCGAGGTCACCGCCGCGACCGCCTGGCAGCGGGGCGTTCCCCAACGATCCGAACTGTCGTTCCACCTCCTCGATGCTCCAGTTGTGACTGGCCGCGACGCGACCGCAAGTTCCACCCCATGCCTCGCGGAGCTGCATAGGTTCCATCAGATATATTTCCGTGCCCGGCACGCGCTTCGAAGACAGCTCAACGGCGGCATCGGCATGGAGGGCTCTCACCGCGTACGCCAAAGCCTGGGCCAGCACCGCAGGGTCGGCATGTTCGTCCTCGGGCGCTTGAGCGATCAGGCTCTGGTATTGCGGGGACGATCGGATTCGTTTCAGCCCCTCTCCCGTGCATGCATACGCCATACCAATGTCGTGAAGGTAAAAGCCGCATGCGAGAATGAACGCCTCGCCCACGGTTACCTTCGCCATCTCGTCTGCGGTCAGGATCCGGTCCGCGACCTGCCACAGCGAGTCCATGTGCCTAATAGTGTGGTCGGTGAACTTTGGCACGGTTCTCGAGATCGTCTCAGCCAGGCTTTCCGCCGTTGTGCGCAGAGATTGAACGCCGCTAAGCAGCTGCTGGTCCAGCTGTAGTCTTCGGAACAGGCCGGAATCTGCGACCGAGTTCGGAAAATCGTCCATCGAGCGCTCCTCTGGCTGAGAACTTCGCCCGCGTCTCCCACGCTGGCCTTCCGTTAGGGTCAACGGTTACAGTGGGATAGGTCTGAGTCTCTGCGAATTCTACACCCTGGGTCGTTTCCCGGGCTACGGGACTCCGAACTGCCCCTGGATGGTGATATGTCCCCACAAACGCCGCAGCATGAAGGAACCCGCCCTGGGCTGACCATTCCGCACATCCTCCGCCAACCCAACAGCTATCCACGCAAATCCGCTACCCCGCTAACTCGCTGGCTCGCTGAACTGCTGACTCGCGGACTCGCCGTATAGCGTTTTCTCCAAATCTCCCGCTCCACCAGTTCCATCGCCCGGTCCTCCAGCGAGCGCTCCCACGGCACCAGCCCGTACACCAGATCGCATCCGAGCGCCCGCGCCATCCGTTCCAGCCGCTCCAGGCTGATCTTCCGTTTCTGCTCCGCCCGCTCCATCTGGAACACCATCTTCGACGAGAATCCCATCGTGTCCGCAATCTCCGCTGCCGGAATCCCCACCGCCAGCCGCATTGCCCGCAGCCACCCCTCCGGCGGACGCGCATGCAACCGCGCCCGCCTGTACCACCGCACCTTCCGCTCCAGATCCAGCCTCGCCCTCTCCCGCAACATTCTCCGCATCGCGTTCTCCTCGTCCCTGGCCCCTTAGTCCCTGTCTTTCCGTTCCCTCAGTCCCTCAGTCCCTCAGTCCCTTAGTCCCTGTCTTTCTGTTCCCTGTTCCCTGTTCCCTGTTCCCTGCTACCGGCTACCGGCTACCGGCCAAAAGCTAATAGCTGACAGCTAAATGCTGCTTTTTCGCGCCGAAATCGGTCGATTTATGCATGCTAAAGCCCATCATGACGCACTTATGGGAAATTCTCTGCAAACCTTCGGCGTAAATCGGAACTTTTCTCGGTCTTGATTTGAATTGAAAGGGAAATTTCTCGGTATTTGTCTCGAAGAATCGCACCCTCCCGAGCGAACGTTGCGCGGGCAAGCGCAACCACTTAAGCGAACATTTGGCCGGGTCCGCGCACCCCTAAGACCAACATTCCGCTTGATTTCACTCACTTTCCCGCCCTCGCCGCAAAATCGGGCGCTCCCGCGGTGCTTCACCCGCGCGCAAGCTTCTATCATCGGGAGTATGCGCTTCGATATCGTCACCATCTTTCCGGGATTCTTTCAGAGCGTCTTCGAGCACGGGATTGTGCGCCGGGCGCAGGCTGAGGGTCTGGTCGAGATCGGGCTGCACGATCTGCGCGATTACGCGCACGACCGGCATCGCACCGTGGACGACCGACCGTTTGGCGGCGGCGAAGGCATGGTGCTGAAACCGGAGCCGCTGGCCGAGGCGCTCGAGGCGCTGGGAATTCGCCTCAAGGCAGAGCGCGATTCCTCAATAGGGACGCGGGTGATTCTGCTTTCGGCGCAGGGCCGCGTGTTTACGCAGGCCGTGGCGCGGGAGCTCGCGGAGCTGGAGCGCGTGGTGCTGATCTGCGGGCGGTATGAAGGCGTGGACGAGAGGATCAACGAGCTCTATTGCGACATGGATCTCTCGATTGGGGATTACGTGCTGAGCGGCGGCGAGCTGGCGGCGGCGGTGGTGGTGGACGCGACGATGCGGCTGATTCCGGGCGTGCTGGGCAACGAGGCCTCAGGAGAATTTGAAAGCTTTGGCGCGGCGGACGCGGAGATTGCGGTAGATGTGCAGGGCGTTCCGCGGTCGCAGCACGGAGCCGGAGGGTTGCTGGATTACCCGCACTATACGCGGCCGGCGGAGTTTCAAGGATTGCGCGCGCCCGAGGTGCTGATGAACGGCGATCACGCGGAGATCCGGCGCTGGCGGCGGGAGCAGCAGTTGCGCAAGACGCTGAAGAACCGCCCGGAGCTTCTGGCTGGCGCAGCACTCAGCGACGACGACCAGCGGATGCTGGAGGGGTTGCGGGGCGGCGAGGAAGGCGGCTAGAAGGGTTTGACCGGCTCGGGCTGGGCGGGCCCGACCTGGCCGGCGGCGATGGCGGCAACGTAAAAATTTTCGCCACGGATAGGGCTGCCAGCAAGGCGACGCAGCATCGCGAGCTGGCCGGTGTGGGTGAGTGCGTCGGCGACCGGGCCCTGCATGAGGCGCTCGACAGGAGCCTGGAGCGGCGGGGACGAGGCGAGAAATGCATCGAAGGCGGCGAGTGCGGCAAAGAAGCGCTGCAGCTCCTGGGGCCAGGCGAGGGGCTGAGAGTTACGCCAGGCGGGATTGCCCTGCGCAATACTGAGCGCCCAGTCGAGCAGATCGCCCATGTGGGCGAGGATCTGGATGGGCCGGCGACCGGCGCCGTCAAAGTTGGCGAAGGCTTGGGGCGCGTCTTCGAGGGCGCGGGTTGCGCGGTAGGCCAGGGTGGCGAGGGTATGGCGGAGGAGGCTGCGTTTTTCGTCCATAGAAAAACTTTAGCGCAGCGGCTGCGCGTTGGGAATTTAAGCGAATGGGCATGAGCGGATGGGAAACGAGCTGGGGACGGCATGGCATTAGGCGCCGCCCGGTAATCTTTGATAAACTGAAAGTTCTGAGATCAATCGCAGGAAACTACCATGTCAATCCATCCCGTTATGCAGCGCCTAGCTGAGAAGCTGAAGCGCACCGACTTGCCGGCGTTTGTGCCCGGCGACCAGATTCGCGTTCAGGTAAAGATCAAGGAAGGCGACAAGGAGCGGTTGCAGGCCTTTGAAGGCCTGGTGATCGCCGTGAACCGCGGCCCGCAAGGGACGTTTACCGTGCGCAAGATGAGCTTTGGGCAGGGGGTGGAGCGCATCTTCCCCTTCAACTCGAAGGTGATCGACAAGATCGAGAAGATCCGCAGCTACAAGGTGCGGCGCGCCAAGCTGTTTTATCTGCGCGGACTGCGCGGCAAGGCAGCCCGGCTGAAGGAAGTGGACCGCGTAACCGGCAAGGTGCGCGCGTAGGCTTCAGGCACACGGCACCAAGAAAACAAACCCTCAGCCCATGGGCTGGGGGTTTTGTTTTCTATACTCGATGCATGGCCAACGGACCGGCTTGCGGATTTGCGCTGGAGAACGCGGCGCGGCGGCGTGGAGCGGCGCGCATTGCCGGACTGGACGAGGTGGGCCGGGGGCCGATGTTCGGGCCGGTTGTCGCCGCAGCAGTCATTCTCAAAAAGGGCTGCAGCCTGCAAGGCTTGACGGATTCAAAACAACTCACGGAAAAGCAGAGGAATGAATTTGCCGTTGCGATTCGCGCGGAGGCCGTGGCGTGGGCGACTGCGGCGGTGGACGCGGAAACGATTGACCGGATCAATATTCGCCGGGCGTCGCTGCTGGCGATGCGCCTGGCCGTGGAGCAGTTGGCGGTTGCGCCGGATTTTTTGCTGCCCGATTATTTGCTCATTGACGGGTTGGATACGATCGACTGGCCGTGCGCGCAGCAGGCGGTTGTCGGAGGCGACGCGCGGAGCATTTCTATTGCGGCGGCGAGCGTTCTGGCGAAAGTGCATCGCGATGGTCTGCTGGTGGAGCTGGATGCCGTCTATCCGGGCTACGGGCTGGCGCGGCACAAGGGCTACTGCGTGACGGAACACCTGGAGGCGCTGAGGCGACTGGGACCGACGCCGCTGCACAGGAAGAATTGGAGGCCGGTGGCGCAGAGGATGCTGTTCGATTAACGCAGCGAGCCAGCGAGTCGGTCCGCCATCGGCTTTGCGGACCCACGGTGGATGAAATACGTTGTTTGGTATTTCGCAGGTTGGCGTCGCTTTGCGACTTCGCATGTTGGCGAGTTCGCGCAGTATTTCTTTTTAGCAAGCCAGCAAGTCAGCCGCGCTTTGCGTGAGTTGACACGAGCACTTCGATTTGCGGCGGTCAGGCGGCGACGGCTTGCTTTATTTTGCGGCGCTGCATGTAGTTTTGGACCGGGCGGGCGAGGAGAAGGACGGCGAGGACGACGGTGATGGCGATGGGCGTGATGACGCCGGGCTTGACCTGCCACCAGTAGTGAATCACTCCACAGATTGCAGCGAGGTAGACGAGCTTGTGCAGGCGATTCCAGCGCTTGCCGCCGAGCTTGCGGATGGCCCATGTAGTAGACGTAAGCGCGAGCGGCAGAAGCAGGAGGTAAGCGGCCACACCCATGGTGATGAAGCGGCGCTTCGTGACGTCGCCGAGCATGGCGGAGATGTTGAAGCTGGAGTAGAGCGCAACGTAGGTGAGCATGTGCAGCGTGGCATAGAAGAAAGCGAAGAGGCCGAGCAAACGGCGGAATTTAATGAGCCAGTTGAGGCGCGGTGACAGACGGCGCAGCGGCGTGATGGCCAGCGTAATGGTGAGCAGGCGCAGCGTGGCCAGGCCGGTAGCGAAGGCCATGGCGGCCGTAGGGTCGGGGCCGAGGTTGTTGGTGACGGCGCCCCAGACAAGCCAGCAGAACGGTGCGAGGCAGGCGAGCCAGACCAGGGTCTTGAGCAGGATGAGAGTCGAGCGTTGCATGGGCGTCCTTCGAGCGGAACTCGCGGGGCTAGCGGGGCCGGGTGCGTGACCGAGTAAAGAGGTATTCAGGTTCGTGCTATCCCAGGTCCCAAAATCAGGACCCAGGGCGCCCAGCATTGGTACAAATTCAAACGGTCAGAAACCCAGGTTGAATCTTAGTGGGTTGCGACGGCTCGAAAACGAGCACCGCTAGCACCGCTGGCTCCTCTTCAAAAGTACTTGCGCAAGTCCATCCCATTGTAGAGCGATGCCACCTGATCGGTGTAGCCGTTGAACATGAGGGTGGTGCGGCGTTGCTGGTAGAAGGGCAGGCCGATGCGGCGCTCGGTCTTCTGGCTCCAGCGGGGGTGGTCGACGTTGGGGTTGACGTTAGAGTAGAAGCCGTATTCGTTGGGAGCCTGGTCGTTCCAGGTGGTGGGCGGCTGCTTGTCGACAAAGCGCACGGTCACGATGGACTTGGCCGATTTGAAGCCATACTTCCAGGGCAACACGACGCGGACGGGCGCGCCGTCCTGATTGGGGAGGGTTTCGCCGTAGAGGCCGAAGGTGAGCAGGGTGAGCGGGTTCAGGGCCTCGTCCATGCGCAGGCCCTCGGAGTATGGCCAGTGGATGCTGGCGTCTTCGTAGGTCCATTTCTCGACTTTGGTGTTGTTGTAGGAGAGGAACTGGACGTACTTTGCCGAGGGCAGCGGATTGCACTGCTTGATGAACTCAGAAAGCGAGTAGCCGACCCAGGGAATGACCATACTCCAGGCCTCGACGCAGCGATGGCGGTAGACGCGGTCCTCAAGCGGCCGGAATTTGAGCAAATCGTCGATATCGAAGGTGAGGGGCTTGGCGACTTTTCCCTCGACTTTTACAGTCCATGGGCGCGTGGGCAGGCCGCCGGCGTTTTTCGCGGGGTCGCCCTTTTCCACGCCGAACTCGTAGAAGTTGTTGTAGTGGGTGATGTCGTCGAAGCTCGTGAGTTGCTCGCCTGTAGTGGTGAGGGGGCTATGTACGGTCTGGAGCTTGGTTCCGGCAAAGGCCGTGTTGCGGGGCGAAAAGACATCGGCCAGGTGATCGGCGGCGAGGGCTGCGGCGCCCGTGGCGGCGGTGCCTTTCAGGAAGCGGCGGCGAGTGAGGTAGTGGAGATACTCGCTGCGGGGCGTGATTTCGGAGGAGGTGATGTCGGGTGGTTTGCTTATCAAAAACATGTGTGGACCTCGCAAGCTGGGAGAAGGTTGCGGTTATGAGACACCATAGACTGCGGTGTCTCAACTATGATAATGCCCGGCGGGTGGCGCCCGCCGGGGCAAGGCGAAGTTAGATCGACTGGCTATTCGCTGATCGCTACGCCGCTAAAGGAAGCAACGCCAATGGAACTTGAAGTCGCCACCGACGTCAGATCGCCATAGCTGTCGATCGAGTAGACTGCCACATAAGCTTCACTGTCGGCGCTGTAGATGACTGCCAGCCATTTGCCGTCGGGCGAAACCGTGATGTCTGACGGCGATCCCGGTAAAAGCACCGACTTGTAGAAGGCCCCGCCTTGGCCGTCGCTGAAGAATATGGAGATGGCCGTCCCGGGCGAATTGCCTGTATACCAAATGTTCCCCGCGCCCTTAGCCACCCAGCAGGGGGCCTGGCCGCTAGAGAAGGGCGTCCCGGGTATTGGGTATTCAACCCCTTTGTTCACGATGGCAAAGTTCTCCTCACTGTGGGCGGGGGTAAAGCCCAGTATGTCTCCCCAGAACGCTTCCCCAAGTGGAACTGAGTCCGCGTAGCTGTAGAGGGGTATTGACGTGATTGCCCCGGTGAGCGTCCCGCGCCGCGTGAGCGGGAGTTGGAGAAGAGACCCGGAACTCAGGGTGACCGCAGCCCAGGTGTATCCGACCGCGATTTGCGCCGCGGAAGGATCGCTGAGACTTACCACAGTCCCATCCACTTGGCCGCCGGGCCAGGCATGAGTCTCGGCGCAATTGGCTCCTACGACGAAGAGCTGATCCTGGGTCAACGCCACAGAATCGGGTTTCCCGCAGTCACTCGCCAGATGAATCGTTCCCCCGATGGCGATGGAATTGTTATACCGCACCAACTGGCTGACAGTGTTTGATCCGTAGTTCGCTACCGCCCCAAGATCGTTCTGAAACTGCAGAATTCCCGCGTTCGTGCTCGCGCCGCCTTTGCCGCCTGTCCATAACTTGTTGACCATGTTTAGCGATGGCGTCCCTTCCGTATTAAGCTCGAAAACGACGACATCGTTGCCGCTTGCGTTGTTAGTACTTGTGAGCACTAGTACGCTCCGATCCCGCTGGCCTGAGGCAGCCAGCACGCAGGTGAGGCCTAAGGTTGCCAGCATCAAGCCGGAGCGCCACAGGCCGGACTTCTGGACATTTGGGATATTCATTGTGATTCTCCTTGGAGTTTGTGGTGAAACTGTGCCTGGATGACGCGCCTTGAGGGCTCGTCTAAGGGGAGCATGTTCACTGGTGGATATTCGATCAGGGGCGATAAAAAGTTACGGTCCTTTTCCACAGGCGCCAAAAATCGGCAAACCCGAAACCTCGACGCGGCGACGTAACTTTTGCAAGCTCTCGAGCGAATTAACTAAAACGGCATTGGAAGCGCTCTGCAGGGGGAGCAAGGCATTGAGGTAAGGGGTTTGCACGAATCTGCCGTCATGGATCAAGATTGCAGGAAGACGATCTCTTGCATGCCAGCAGACAGCAATCTCGAGATTCTGATGACCCAATATCAACAGGGCGATTTCGACGCTGCCACGGCTCTTATTGAGCAGCTAAGCCCGCAGCTGCATCGCTTTTTTCTTGCGCAGTTGGCAAGTCGTGCCGATGCGGACGACCTGTTGCAGGAAACATGGCTTCGCATTCACAAGGTGAGGCACACCTATCGCGCGGGTGAGCCGGTGCTTCCGTGGTTTTACGCGATTGCCAGGCGCGTTCGCGTGGACCACTATCGAAAAGCAATTCGCACCGTTGCCCGCCATCAAGAAGTGGATGATATGTCCAGGATTGCGACGCCGGTTGTCGCTGAATCCGGGCAGTCCGGAGGTCTCACGGCACTGTTGGCGCCGCTTTCTGAAGGCGAACGTGAAGTCATTGAGATGTTGAAGGTAGAGGGGATGTCATTGGAAGAAGTAGCACGGGCCAGGTCTTGCACGGTGGGATCAGTGAAGCAGAAAGCGCACAGAGCCTATAAGAAGTTGAGGGAAACGATGAGCGGCGCAGCGTTCAGGAAGGGGTAAAGCGGACTGTCGTGAAAGATGAAGAGATTGACGATGTCCTGAACGAGATGGCGAAAGCTCCGCAGCTTCTGAAAACGGAGACGCTCCAACACCTCGCGGACTCGGTCAAACCGTCGCTTCGACCCGTTCGCCCGCTGCCGCCCACATGGGTTCTGACGGGCAGCCTGGTCCTCATCTGCGCGGCCATAGCTCTAGCAGGCGCAGCTCGGGCCGGATTCTACGGAATCGAAAAAATGGACCTTCTGAAGCGAGCGCTGATCTTCCCTATCCTGCTCGTCTTCGCCTTGACGGCAGGAAGTGGATTCGTCGGTGAGATGATTCCGGGGAGCCGGCGCCGCATCCCCCCGAGCGCGCTCCTGTCGCTCGTCATTGCCCTTTTGGCAGGTGTATTCGCCCTGTTGTTCCGCGATTACCGAACCAGCGACTTCTTCTCCGCAGGCATTGCTTGTCTTCTCACCGGCCTCCTCTTTGCCCTACCTGCTGCGTTATTAGCTTGGCTGGTGCTGCGGCGCGGCTTCGCGGTGAATCCCCCATCTGCGGGCTTGGTCGCAGGCACACTTGGCGGCTTGGCGGGCCTCGGGATGCTGGAGCTGCATTGCCCGAACTTTCAAGCCGCGCACGTCCTCCTGTGGCACATCGCTCTAATTCCTTTGAGCGCTGCGGTGGGCGCATTCGTGGCATGGGCGCTGCGTCTGAGGTCAGGCTATAGCGATCGAGCGCGCCCCAACGGCAACTGAACTGGAACCCATTGCATCATTCGTTATTTCAGGAGCGTATCTCTCAACTTCGGCTGGCTGCGGCCACAAACGGCCACTGGCGAGGCGGCGAGCTTGGGCTTTGCTCTCCGAGCTCCCAAAAGCGAGACTTGGGCGCCCTGCGATGTCCCTGAGTGCTAAAATCTTGAGTGATTTCATCCTTCAGGAACCCCTGTTGCGCCCGCGAACAGAGAGGGAGTATGTATAAAAACATTGCCGTAGCCTACGACGAGTCTCCAGAGGCTGGCCGTGCGCTGGTCACTGCAATTCAACTTGCGAAGATTCTCGGTGTGGGGCTGCAAACGATCACTGTGATGGAGAAGCTTCCGGCGTATACGGCGTTCGCCATGGAAGCCGATGCTTCCCTTACCTCCGTCCTCGAAGAAGATCGCAAGAAATACTACGGCCGGATACAGGCCGGTGCGCGAGCGGCCGGAAAGCGCGAAGGCGTGGAAGTGATCACGCACGCCATGGATGGCGAGGACGCAGACGCGATTATCAGCTTCACTTGCCAGCACAAGATCGATCTGCTTGTCATCGGAATACATCGGCGATCCGACCGCATCTCGCGCATATGGAGCACGGTGTACACCATTGCACAGAATGTTCCGTGCTCGGTGCTCGGCGTGCATTGAGCGGCGGCTTCAGACGGCGAGCCGGATGCTATCGGGCTGAATGGAGGATGGCGGCATGGGAGGTCTGATTCCCCTGGGCGACGCGTCCCGGCGTCCTTCGCGCTTTCCCGCCGTTACGGTTCTCATCATACTGGCGAATGTCTTCGTCTTCCTCGAGGAGCTGGCCGGCGGCAATCGCTTCGTGCGCGCCTGGTCCGCCATCCCCGCCAAGATCGTCTTCGGCCACCGATGGATCACGCTGCTGACTTCCATGTTTCTCCATGGCAGTTGGCTGCACATCATCGGCAACATGATCTATCTGTGGGCTTTTGGTCCCGCGATTGAAGATGCGATGGGCCGGGGCCGCTACCTTCTCTTCTACTTTGCCGGCGGCATGGTAGCGATGATCGCCCAGGTCGCCGCCAGCCCATATTCCAAAATTCCCACGCTGGGCGCGAGCGGAGCTATTGCCGCGGTCATGGGCGCATTTATCGTCACCTATCCTCGTGACCGGATTCGCTCGGTTCTTATCATCTTCATTTTTGTGACCGTCGCGAGGATCCCGGCAGTGTTGCTCATCGGCTTCTGGTTCCTCATCCAGTTGGTCGATGCGGGCGCGGTGGCAAATGTCCAGACCGGGGGCGTGGCCTATCTGGCGCACGTCGGCGGCTTCATCTTTGGGGTGGTGATGGCGCGCTTGTTCGAGCGGCCGGGCCGCAATACCTGGCGCCCAGATTACGAATGATTCCACGTTGAGTCTGCCGCCAATCTGTCCGAGGTCTGTCCGCCGCGGTGGACAAAACAAAATCAGCGCCTGATAGCATTCAATCGCTGACCCCCACAAACGGCCATTGCTCCAGTTTCCGCGCACGGATCAGATACAGCAGCGTTCCGGAGGCGGCGATGGCGGCGGCGACTGCGAGTTCTTTGACGGCGTGGGCGCGGTAGACGAGGAGAAAACCGAATCCGGCCATGGCAGCGAGTGGCGGGAGCGGGTAGAGCGGCATGCGGAAGGGACGGGGCAGATTGGGTTGGCGGATGCGGAGAAGGATGACGCCCACTTGCTGTAGGAAGAACTGGAGCAGGATGCGCGTGATGACAAGCATGGTGATGACCTGGGTGAGCGAGAAGAAGCAAAACACGGCGCCCACCAAGCCGAGAGCCACGAGCGAGCGGTGCGGAATGCCGTGCCTGGGATGCACGGCGGCGAGAAAGCGGAAATAGTTGCCGTCGCGGGCGGCGGCATAGGGCACGCGGGAGTAGCCGAGCAGCAGTGAGAAGACACTGGCAAACGCGGTCCAGACGATGAGAGCGGCGATGGTGTAGCCGGCCCAGCGGCCAAAGGCGGAGCGGGCGATGTCGGCAACGAGTTGCACGCGCAGGGCTGCGGATCCGGCGGCGTAGGATGCGGCGTCGCGCAGTGAGGGCAGCACGGCCAGGTTCATCGCGATATAAAACACGGAAACGAAAAGCACCGAGAGCATGATGGCGCGGGGGATGGTGCGCTCGGGACGGCGGACCTCGGCGCCGAGGAAGCAAATGTTGTAGTAGCCCCAGTAGCAGTAGGTGGCGAGCAGTGTGGCCTGGGCCAGGCCGCCGAGAGATTCTGTCAGCCCCAGCGCGGGCGCCTGCGGCATGTGCCAGCCGCCGGTGGCCGCGGCGTGTGCAAAGCCGGAGACGATGACGCCGGCGAGCGCGGCGATGACTCCGGCAAACAGCACCCACGCGAGGCGCGTGATGGAGCTCAGGTTGCGGTAGAGAAGCGCAGTAACCAGCAGGCAGGCCGCAGCAGCAGCGAAGTTGGAGTAGTGGAGCGCGGGCAGAGCGGCGATGGGCGCGGAGTCGAGGTTGGGCCAGAAGACTGCGAGAAAACCGGAGAGGCCGATACAACCCGAGGCGACAGAGAACGGTGCGGTAAAGCCGACCTGCCAGACATAGAGAAAGCTGAGCCAGTTGCCGGGGCCTTCGGGGCCGTAGATCTCTCGCAGAAATGCATACGACCCACCGGCACGCGGGAAGGCTGCGCCGAGCTCCGCCCAGACCAGGCCATCGGCGATGGCGATGGCTGCACCCAGCACCCACGCCCAGACGGAGAGACGGTAGCCTGCGGATGCGATGACGAGCGGCAGCGTGATGAAGGGGCCGACGCCGATCATCTCGAGCATGTTGAAGAGCACGGCCGAGCGCAGGCCGATGCGGCGCTCAAGATTGGCGGGGTGGGTCGCGGAGGTTGAGGAGGATTGGGTCATTCGGCGGCTGATTAACAGATTACGGCACGAATGCCATTCACCCGGCGGCGGGCTGGTGGAGCGCGCGAGCCATTGACGAGTTGCAGTGCGTTCGAGGAGACTGAGGGCTCAAGTACACGTGTGCAATCAGAGCAGAACCAGAATCTGGATCATCCGCCAACGGCGGCGTGCTGCTATAACGACATGACAGCGCTGGGTGCGATGCGGGCCATTCACGCGCGTGGACTGCGCGTGCCGGAAGATGTGTCGGTAACGGGATTCGACGATCTGTTCTTCGCGGCCAACCTGCAACCGCCGCTGACGACGGTGCGGCAGCCGATGCGGCGCATGGGAGAGATGGCGATGGAGAACCTGTTCAGGCTGATGTCGGGCGAGGAATCGGCGGCCCAGGTCAAGGTGGAGGCAGAACTGATTGTGAGAGGATCGACAGCGAAGGTGAATGCACGTGTTGCAGGGCGGCGCCATGGGTGAGACAGGAGCAAGAAACGGCGGGCCCGCGCCGTTGACTCCGCTGTGCGTCTTCTGCGAGGAGACGCCCATCATTCCGGCGATCCGCAAACCGGAGTGTGTGCGGCAAGCGATCGCCTCACGCGGAAAGTTGGTTTATCTTCTCACGGGCGATCCGGAAAACGTGGAGTCGATGATCCGGGAGATTGTGAGCGCGGAGAAGATTCCTATCGTGAATCTCGACCTGCTGAATGGATTTTCGCGCGACAAATACGCAGTGAATTATCTGAAGCGTGTGGGCGCCCGCGGCGTCATCTCAACGCACCTTGACCCGCTGCGCCACGCGCTGGCGATCGGGCTTTACGCAATTCAGCGCTCATTTCTGCTGGACTCGGGCGCCATGGAAACGATTACGAACCAGTTGAAGAACTCGCCGGTGCATGCGCTGGAGATTTTGCCGGCGTTGGTGGCGCCAAAATTACTGGATCGGGTGCGGGCGCTCGGCCTGGACCTGCCCGTGGTGGGCGGCGGACTGATCCAAACCATGAAGGAAGTGGAGGCGCTGCTGGCGCAGGGGCTGAGCGCAGTGTCGACCAGCAATCCGGAGTTGTGGCTGAAGTGAGAAAGGCAGTGGACAGTGGCCGGCGGTGTTAGCGGGTTGGCGAGTCAGCGAGTTGGCAAGTTGGCGAGTCGGCGGGTGTTCACGCGTAACGTGGAAACGGCCTCCCCATCTTGTGTGACCCGGATGGCCTTTCCGAGCCATTGAGAGTTGCGCGGGCACATGGCAGGATTCCCGCATGCGAGTCGATCTCATCACTTGGCCATCCGGTCGCTCCGAATCAGGCGCAGGGACGATTCCGCTCTCGCTGACGATCCGCCCGGCATGCCATCTGCCTGGCGAATACCAGTGCCCAACCGATAGCACGGCACTGATGTCATTACTTCAGCGAGAGACGGATCTGCCTGCTTCCGTCCTGCAGCGTTTTGAAAGGAGGCTGCGCACCCCTGTCGGTGCGCGGCTTTTGGCTGTGGAACTGAGCGAGAGGGTCCTCACAGACATAGGCTACTTTATTGACTAGTGCTCAGACTTCGTGATTTGGTAATCGCTCTTGGGCAAGTGTGGGCCTGGAGGCCCACACGACAGCCGGTCTGGAGACCGGCGCTACGAGTTGGCAATTACGAAATCACGCGGTACTGGCACTAGCGCATCGCCTGGCGCCTTATGCCGGCTTTTTGCGACTTGCTGTTTGCAGCGTTCCTACAGCAAAACCAGAGAAGGTGTGCCCCGCTCCGCCGCTGTGCGCGCTACCGAAGGCGCACGATGGATAAGGGCTAAGAATCGTCGATCCGGGCATGGCATCCTATAGAAGAGCACTCATGGCTGCGCCGCGGGGCAGCATTCCGCCACGGCATGAAACAATAACCAGACTGAATTCAAATTGCCATCGCTGGAAGCTGCGCGGGTGCGGCTTACGGTGTGGCTCGAAGAGCATGGAGGCAAGGTGCGGAGTAAAGGGCGGGCCAAGAATCCGGCCGGAATTCAGGTGGCATGTCTGAGCTAGTCTTCGACGAGCTGCACTGGACGCCGCACCACAATCCCTGGCTGGTCGCCATCACGGTTACCATGGCGACCTTCATGGAGGTGCTGGACACCTCGATTGCCAATGTCGCCCTGCCGCACATGGCGGGCTCACTGGGCGCCAGCCAGGAGGAAGCCACCTGGGTGCTGACCAGCTACCTGGTGTCCAGCGCCATCATTCTGCCCATCTCCGGCTGGCTCGCCAACCGCTTCGGGCGCAAGCGCTTCTACATGAGCTGCGTGGCCATGTTCACAGTATGTTCCATGCTGTGCGGCTTAGCGCAGACGCTGCCACTGCTGATTGTGGCGCGTGTGATGCAGGGCCTTGGCGGCGGCGGGCTCGCCACCAGCGAACAGGCCATCCTGGCCGACACCTTTCCCGTGGAAAAACGCGGCCAGGCCTTTGCGCTATACGGCATGGCGGTGGTGGTGGCGCCGGCCATCGGTCCCACTTTCGGGGGCTGGATCACGGACAACTTCAACTGGCACTGGATCTTCTTCATCAACGTTCCGGTGGGGCTGGTGTCGCTATACCTCACGAACCGCATGGTCGAGGACCCGCCGTTCCTGAAGGCGCGCAAGGAAGCCGCGCGGCACCTGAAGGTCGACTTCTTAGGTCTCGGGCTGGTCGCCGCCGGCGTCGGCCTGCTGGAATTCACGCTAGACAAGGGCCAGGAGAAGGACTGGTTTGGCGACCCCATGATCCGCACCACGTCAGTGCTCGCCGTCTGCCTGCTGATCTTCTTCGCGGTGTGGGAGTGGCGCCACCCCGATCCCATCGTCGACCTGAAGCTGCTGCAGAACCGCAACTTTGGCACGGCGGTTTTCCTGCAACTGGTGCTGGGCATGGTGCTCTTCGGCTCGACTGTGCTCATCCCGCAGTATGTGCAGGTGCTGCTGGGTTACACCGCGGAACGCGCCGGCATGGTGATGTCGCCGGCCGCCTTCCTGATGATGTTCATGATGTTTGTCGCCGGCCGCACGGTGGGCAAGATAGACCCGCGTCTGATGGTCTGCATAGCGTATCTCATCACGGCCATGGGCATCTTCAACCTGACCCACCTCGACCTCGCCACGAGCTTCGCCCACGTCACAGAGTTGCGCATGTTGCAGGTGATTGCGCTGCCCTTCGTCTTCATCCCCATCAGCACGCTGAACTACGTGGGCGTGCCGGCGGCCAAGACCAACCAGATCTCCAGCCTCTCGAACTTCGCGCGCAATCTGGGCGGCTCGGCCGGCACCGCGCTGCTGACCACGTATCTTGCGCGCGCCTCGCAGGTGCACCAATCGGCGCTGGCGGCCAACGTGTTGCCCGGCAGTGTGGCCTACGGCCTGTTCCTGGACCGCGTGAAGGAGATGCTGGTGCGCGGCGGAATGGCTCCGTCGGTGGCCGCGCAAACCGCGGCGGGCGAGGCGTACCAGGAGATGCTGCGTCAGGCGTCCATGCTCAGCTACGCCAACGTGTTCGCCATCCTCTCCTGCGTGGTGGTGCTGCTTTCGCCGCTGCCGTTCCTGATGCGCCTGCCGCCCAAGCGCGGCCCAAAGCCGCCGGCAGAAGACCTGGTCGCAGACTGATTGCCCGTTGCGCAAACGGGCATACTGAATATAGATGAAGACAAATTCCGCCTGTTCGATCGCGTCGGCGCCACCGAAGCTTTCGGCTCCGGTGCAGGAAAGCGTTAAGATCATCATCGTGCCGGTAGATCATCCCGGATTCTTGAGCATTGGCAGCTTGAGCCGCTCGCTGGGGCAGGAGGGATTCGGCACGCGCGAGCGGTAATTTCTTTGGGGAGAACAGAAGATGGACCGGTTGCAGAATTTTATCGACAACGCGTGGTGCGCATCGAGCGCCAGTGAGGCACTGAAGGTAATCAATCCGGCGTCGGCCACGGTGCTGGCGGAGGTTCCGCTTTCGCCGGCGGCGGATGTGAACGCTGCCGTGGAAGTGGCGGAGCGGGCGTTTGTCGAGTGGCGGCGCACCCCCGTGGTGGAGCGCATCCAGCCGCTGTTCAAGCTGAAGACGCTGCTGGAGCAGCATCGCGACGAGCTGGCACTCTCCATCACCGACGAGTGCGGAAAGACGCTGGCGGAAAGCATGGGTGAGATCCTGCGCGCTGTGGAGAACGTGGAGACGGCGTGCGCCATGCCGATCCTGATGCAGGGAACGAATTGCGAGGATATTGCGGCGGGCATCGACGAGCATATGATTCGGCAGCCGTTGGGTGTGGCGGCGGGGATTGTGCCGTTTAATTTTCCGGGCATGATCGCGTTTTGGTTCTTCCCTTACGCGGTTGCGGCGGGGAATTGCTTCCTGTTGAAACCGTCGGAACGCGTGCCCATTACTTCGCAGAAGGTTTTCAGTTTGATTCAGGCCGCGGGGTTTCCGCCGGGCGTGATGCAGCTAGTGAACGGCGGGCGCGACACGGTGAATGCAATTCTCGACCATCCCGGGATTCGCGCAGTGAGCTTTGTGGGATCGACACAGACGGCAAAGTACATTTACAGCCGGGCAGCGGCCAACGGCAAGCGCGCGCAGTGCCAGGGCGGCGCGAAGAATCCGGTAGTGGTGATGCCGGACGCGGACATGGAGATGACGACGCGCATTCTCGCCGATTCGGCGTTCGGATGCGCGGGGCAACGCTGCCTGGCAGCCTCAGTGGCGATTACCGTGGGCGGCGCGCGGCCCACATTGACGGAGCAGATTGCCGAGGCTGCGAAGAAACGCAAGACGGGTTACGGCGCAGCCCCAGGCGTGGAGATGGGCCCGGTGATCAGCGCCGAGAGCAAGGCGCGAATCGAAGGACTGATTGCAAAGGGCGAGCAGGCCGGCGCGCGCGTGCTGGTGGATGGGCGCGGGCGCAAGGTGGAGGGATACGAGGACGGATATTTTGTGCTGCCCACGGTGCTGGACGAAGTTCCGCCGGATTCAGAGACGGCGCGGACGGAAATCTTCGGTCCGGTGCTGAGCCTGATACACGCGCAGAACATTGAAGAAGCCATCGCGCTAGTGAACGGGCGCAGCTACGGGAATATGGCATGCATATTTACCACCGACGGGGCGAATGCGCGGCGCTTCCGCTATGAAGTGCAGTCGGGCAACGTGGGAATCAACGTGGGCGTGGCAGCGCCGATGTCGACCTTCCCATTTAGCGGGTGGGGCGAGAGCTTTTTCGGCGACCTGCATGCACAGGCGTTCCATGCCGTGGAGTTTTTCACGCAGACCAAGGTTGTGGTGGAACGCTGGCCGAAGGAGTGGAGCAGAAAGTTCTAGAGGCAGCTATTCGCTCTTAGCCATTAGCTTTTAGCTTCGTCGGTGAGAATTCGAGCGCTTCGTTCAAACGCACAATAGCCAGACACTGTAAGCCAGTAGCCAACAGCTAAGAGCTAATGGCTAATCGCTGGAAATCGTAAGGAGCGGGTATGAAAAAGCTCTTGGTTGGGAATGCGCCTTGTTCGTGGGGCACGATGGAGCACCAGGACCAGAGCAAGGCGATCCCATATAGCCAGATGCTGGACGAACTGGTGGAGATGGGATACACGGGAACGGAGCTGGGCGACTGGGGCTATATGCCTACCGATCCGGTTCGGTTGCGCGAGGAACTGGCGCGGCGGAACAACATAGCAATTCTGGGCGTGTATGTCGATGATGCCGACCGCGCCGCTGCGGAAATGCAGCACAACCAGCGCGGAGACTCGGGATTTTCGGCCTTTGCGGCACGGCCAATCGGTACCCTGACACAGAACCGAGTTATGCATCGGCTTCTAGTCCATAATAGATAGATGGAATGAGTGCCGGGCCGGATGGTAATCTGTGTCACGCCTGCGGCAGCATTTGGAGAATTAGAATCTTTGGGGGGAATCGCAAATGACCCGCGTGATTGAGATTACGGAATTAGCTCTTCGAGACGCTCACCAAAGCCTGCTGGCCACGCGCATGGCCCTGGATGACATGGTTCCTGCCTGCGAGGACCTCGACAAAGCGGGTTACTGGTCGGTGGAATGCTGGGGCGGCGCGACCTTCGATTCCTGCATTCGCTTTCTCAATGAGGATCCCTGGGAACGGCTGCGCACCTTCCGCAAGTTAATGCCCAATACCCGCCTGCAGATGCTGCTGCGCGGCCAGAACCTGCTCGGATACCGCCATTACGAAGACGGCGTCGTGGAGCGGTTTGTGGAGAAGGCAGCGGAAAACGGCATGGACGTATTTCGCGTGTTCGACGCGCTGAATGACGTGCGCAACCTGCAGACCAGCATCGCCGCCGTGAAGCGGACAGGCAAGCATGCGCAGGGCGGGATCTGCTATACGGTGAGTCCATTGCATACCGTTCAGGCTTTCGCGGAGATGGCCGAGCAGCTCAAGGAGATGGGCTGCGATTCGATCTGCATCAAGGACATGGCCGGGCTGCTGAAGCCGCAGCCGGCCTACGATCTGGTGAAAGGCATCA